>JAEIGA010000544.1_pt1 | contig 55658 bp, 45 predicted proteins | sample 9270691 | NCBI WGS metagenome assembly JAEIGA01 (sample SAMN17057246, study PRJNA624740) | gut metagenome | biome: biome; isolation source: fecal sample | host: Bos grunniens | place: China: Xizang | collected 2019 | reverse complement strand
TATCAAGAGCACCTGCAAAACGCTCGTTAGGACTCTTATGTCCAACAACAACAGGTACACCCATATAGTTACGCGCGAAGTCAGCGTAAACATTCACCATCTTCATTGTCTCCTGCTCAGCCTCAAGACGAGTAGCATGCGCAGTGTGACCCTCCTGCCATAGGAACTCGGCAGTACGTAGGAAAAGTCTTGTTCTCATCTCCCAACGTACGACATTCGCCCACTGGTTGCACAAGATTGGAAGATCTCTCCATGAAGTCACCCAGTTCTTATATGTATTCCAGATAATAGTCTCTGAAGTAGGTCTTACGATAAGTTCCTCCTCAAGTCTTGCAGCCGGATCCACAACAACTCCAGGACCATCAGGATTAGCCATAAGTCTATGATGTGTAACTACAGCACACTCTTTTGCGAATCCCTCAACATGCTCAGCCTCACGGCTAAGGAAAGATTTAGGGATGAATAGAGGGAAGTATGCATTCACATGTCCTGTATCCTTGAACATCTTATCAAGTACACTCTGCATCTTCTCCCAGATTGCATATCCGTAAGGTTTGATCACCATACATCCTCTCACAGCTGAACGCTCAGCCAAATCTGCCTTCACAACAAGATTGTCATACCACTGAGAATAGTTCTCAGACCTTTTGGTTACCTCTTTTGCCATAATATTTTTGCTTTATTTTGATTTTATTTTTAATATTGCATAGATTAGCGTAACTAAGCACGAATTTTGCTCAAGTATACCAAGTTGCGAAGTTACTAAAAATATTGTGAAATAACGTTAAATTAGATTCTAATATTATGAAAAATGCTACCTACATTTTAGTTGCAGTCCTTGTAGCGCTTACATCCTGCGGTACAGGTTCGCGACTTGCCTCGACCGACAACGGCCAGAGGTACCAGGACGGAATCTACTACACACCTAAACCTATTCAGAAAGTAGAAGCACAGCAGAACCAGACTGCTACAGAAGACCTGATCGCAAAGACCAAGTCCTCTAACATATACACATACAGCGATGACGCTTCTACAACAGTATCTGTTCCAAATGACAAGGCTGCAAAAGTCAGCTTCAATAATGAGAATACTGTCATCACTGTAAACGACCCGTTGGCCACAGTCAATGTATATAGCTGGGAGGCACCATTCCACCTTAGCGACTACTGGTACTACGCGCCAAGTTACTTCCGCTCTGCTTACAGCAGCTACTGGTGGAGAAGTCCATGGAGACATAGTCTCGCATGGTACTACAGCGATCCTTGGTACTACGACCCTTGGGGATACAGCTGGGGATACTACGACCCTTGGTACTATGGTTTCGGAGGATGGTACAACTCATATTACAGCTGGCATAGCCCATACTACAGCTGGCACAGTCCATATCACGGATGGTACGGAGGTTATTACAATCCATGGTTCCACGGATATTACGACCCATGGTACTACCATTACTACTACCACCACAGCATCCACCATGGCCATCACCATCCAGGATACTTCCCTGGACATGGAAAGCCACACAAACCAAAACCAGGTCATGGCCCAGGACTTGACAGAGAATTTGGAAAGGGTTCAGGAGCCGGAAGCGGAAGATACTATGGTTCACGCAACGAAACCGGAGCATCAGGAGCCATCACAACTGAAACAGGAGGCAGAGGTTCCGCAACCTCATCTTCATCAATCAGAAACAGAGGAGGTTCAGTATCCACTACAACCCGCACCGAGTCGACAGGTTCAAACACTGTAAGAGTGACACGTACGGCACCAGGTTCTGCAAACAGCACAAACTCAAGCGTAACAAGAGGTTCCGGTTCATCAGTGAGCAACAGTTCAAGCGTCGGAACATCAGTACGCAACAACGTCAACACCTCACGCGGCAATTCATCAACTTCGCGAAACAGCAGCGTGACAACAGGAAGCAGCAGTTCAAAGAACGGTACGACAAATGCAAGAACAAGCATCGGGGCAACTACCTCACGCTCAGGAGCAACATCAACTCCTCGCAGCTCGCAGGTAAGTGCAACACGCAAGCCGACCACTTCGTCAAAGGTGGCTACCGGACAGATCAAGAACAGCAGCAACAATAGCAGCAACAGCAAGAATTCGTCTAGCCAGAGCAGCTATAACAGAGGCACTTCAACAACAAGAAGTTCTTCATTCTCAACAGGTTCATCCTCTTCAAGCAGAAGTTCATTCTCTGGCGGAGGATCGTTCTCAAGAGGATCATCCAGCGGTTCATCATCCGGAGGCAGCCGTAGCGGAGGCGGCGGTGGAAGACGCTAAATACAGAAATATTATTACACAGTAAAATATTAAAGCAATGAAAAAAACAGCGTTTATTCTTTTGCTGATTACAAGCGTATTCAGTCTATCTGCACAGACTGCTGCAGATGGATATAGGTTCAGCAAGAGCAATTATGAAGGTTCCGCAAGGACAGTGGCGATGGGCAACGCTTTTACTGCACTTGGAGGAGACCTTGGTGCAGTCAATATCAACCCTGCATCCCTTGCAGTAGCAAGATACAGTCAGATCACCCTCAGTCCAGGTGTCAACCTTGTCATCAATAAGGCTCATGGCAGCACCTTGCCAGGAGAACAAGTCCCATATACATTTGAGAAATACATGAGCAATTCATGGGCAAAGTTCGACATGCCAAATATGGGAGTATCCTTTAATATAAACACAAACCGCACAAGCGGCATTCAAAACCTTGCCTTCGGTTTTGTTTACAACAGAACCATGAACTATCAGGACAACCTGATAGCACGTGGAACAAATGCCAACACTTCATTCATGGGAGCAATGGCAGCGGGAGCCTCAGGCGTATATTGGGATCAACTTCATGCAGATGACGCTTGGGACCATCAGAACTGGAGAAGTGTAGTAGGATGGAAGAGCGGAATGATCTCGACATTTGACAATGTCAACGACCAGTATATTGCAAATAGCGAGTCCTATATAAAGCAAGGTAACGAATACATCATATCACAGAGCGGCAAGCTCAATCAGTCATACGGAAGACTTGTTTCTGGAGGTAAAGAGGATATGGTGTTCAACTTTGGAATGAACATTGACAACCAGCTTTATCTTGGCGTAAACTTAGGTATCACCGCCCTTACATACATCTACGATGACTATTTCAGCGAGAGCGCAGTAAACACATCAGACTTCCCTCTTGACTTTGGTGCAGATGGAGTGACTGAGTTCAAATCAATGAAATACCAATATGCTTACAGCGCAGAAGGAGTGGGTGTATTTGGAAAATTCGGAGTAATCTACACACCTAAGAATACTGGCTTCAGACTCGGAGCTGCAATTCAGACACCTACTACTCTTGGAATTGATGAGCAGTGGCAGTGTGCAGGAGAAACAAAATATACCCACAGCAAGTTTGACGCATCAGCAACAAGTCCTACAGGTGAGTACACATACGTACTCAACACACCTATGCGTGCAAATTTCGGTGCCGCATATACTCTTGGAGGTCTTGGTCTGATCAGTGTTGACTATGAGGTCTGCGACTATAGTGGAATGAGATTCATCGAGGAAAGACGCAAATGGGAAAGCACTTTTGATGCCACTAATGAAAGCATAAAGAATACTATGGGAGCATCCCATAACTTTAGAGCAGGACTAGAGGTAAAACCTATCGCTGAACTCGCACTACGCGCAGGATATGGAATCTGCACTACAGGCGAAAGATACATCAACGATACTGGAAGAAAAGTAGCTCCTAAGACTTTCGATCAGAATGTCGGTTTTGGTTTCGGATATAGCAGCAAGAACTCATTCTTTGCAGATTTTGCATGCCAATACAAGAAGTTCGCAACTGAGTACATCTATCCTTATGAAACATACATAGGCGATGTTCCGTCTCCGGAAATCATCGGTCAGAAACAGATGTGGAACTTCATCCTTACTATAGGAGCAAGATTCTAAAGATTACCCGTTTAGGGTTTTAAGATAAATAATGGCTTCAGGTCCCATGTTAAAAAGAAGGTCCATAACGGACAAGTGGGGTTTGAAGCCATATCTCATTCCAAACACCTGGAAATACTCCCCCTTCAGCCCCAGTCTTTCAAGGATATCATTATCCCTCTTCGGATGGATGATCTCTCGCAGATCAACGACTTCATTGCCGTCAATCTCACATTTAGGAATTCCCTTCCAGACACCTTCTGAAACCTCCCCGACAGGGAGATGATAATCATCAGTAAACCTTATCTCAAGCTGGAGTCCTATCTTCTCAGCAAAGAATTTGAAGATAGCGAGATTGAGATCAAAAAGAGTCTTTGGACGCGAGTCCAGAACAGCAAAAAGTTCATCTTGATAGTAGTCGAAGAAGGCCGAGGTCTTATACGCTGATATTATTGCCCTCTTCTGCTGAAGGAGCCAATCCTTAGACCAGTCTACCTCAACTTCACGGATCGGAATCTTTGCTCCTCCCCCCTTATGCACAATCGGGAAGTTAAGATTCTGCACTCCATTCTCAGCATAGAAGCTGCATCTGTTTCTATAGGATTGCTTCTGATAGTTTTCGCTTGACTCTATATATATAACAGAAGGAATGACCTTGTCTCTTGACAAAGTCATTCCGTATGCTGCTGCAGCAAAATATTCTACAGGTGGAAAATAAGCTGTTCCAAGTAAAAGTTCCACTAGTCGATATCTCCTTTAACGTTTGAAGTAGGACCCTTTACGATACCTCTCTTGGAAGCTCTGATGAAGTTGATGATTGTATCTCTCTCCACAGACTGAGGGAAACCAGCCTCGATCTTATCCAAGGCATCTGAAACATTGTTTCCAGACGTGTAGATGATATCATACATATCCTTGATATTGCGGATTTGATCGCTTGTAAAGCCTCTTCTGCGAAGTCCTACGATATTGATTCCTGCGTATGAGATCGGATCTCTTCCACAAAGGGTATAAGGCGGGATATCCTTATTGATCTTTGATCCGCCGCCCACCATAGCGTGTGTTCCGATCTTAGAAAACTGGTGTGCTACTGTGCTTCCGCCGATGATAGCCCAATCCTCAACCACAGTCTCTCCTGCGATTCCCACGTAACTTACGAGGATGCAGTGCTCTCCCACCTCGCAGTCGTGTGCCACGTGAGTGTATGACATAAGAAGTGTGTTGCTTCCAACCTTAGTCACTCCCTTGCCGCTTGCCTTTGTACCGCGGTTGATGGTTGCACATTCTCTGATGTTCACGTTATCTCCGATCTCCACATATGTAACCTCACCATCAAACTTAAGATCCTGAGGTACTGCGCCTACCACTGCTCCTGGGAAGACAGAACAATTCTTTCCCATCTTCACATAGTTGTAGATTGTAGCATGAGGATGGATATAAGAACCATCACCAATTTCCACAAACTCATCAACATATGCAAAAGGACCGATTTCCACGTTCTCACCAAGTTTTGCATTTGGATGCACGCATGCTAACGGATGTATTTTTGCGCTCATAATTATCTTATATTCAATATTATACAATTTACTTTCTCATCATTTCCCTAACAGCAAGTGCAGTTCTTGTGTTTACGCCATGACCCGACTTGACTGCTATAACCTTTGCTTTCAGAAAACCGCCACAAAGCCTCAGGTCTCCCATAAGGTCGAGAAGTTTGTGTCTTGCACACTCATTCTCAAATCTCAACTGAAGGTTATTGAGATAACCCTTTCCCTCTACGCTGAGCATAGGTTTATCGAAAAGTTTCGCCATTTTCTCAAGCTGTTCCTGAGATACAGGATGCTCGACAATCACAATAGCGTTATCCACATCACCACCCTTCACAAGGTTGTTATTGAAAAGGAACTCGAGTTCATGGAAGAATACAAAAGTTCTACATACTCCTATCTCTTTCTCATAAGCGACAGATTCATCCCACTGGGCAGTCTGAACTCCAAGAACCTTTGAGTTGAAGTCAATCTCCACCTCGTATGATGGTTCATCTGCTGGAGAGATCTTGACAAGAGAACCATTATTGCCCTCCATGATGATTTCCTCCTTGACCTCGATGTATTTTCTTGGCGCAGACTGCTCCTGGATTCCATCTCTGCAGATTGCCTCAACGTATGGTTTTGCGCTGCCGTCAAGAATCGGAACCTCAAAATTGTCAATCTCTATTCTTGCATTGTCGATGCCAAGACCTGTAAGGGCTGACAAGATATGTTCTATAGTAATTACTGAGGCCTCGCCCTGTGTAAGGGTAGTAGACCTGGCTGTATTTGTCACGTTATCTGCAACTGCCTGTATTTCTGCGGTTTCAGATATGTCTGTTCTGATAAATCTGATTCCATAATCTTCCGGAGCTGGACATACGGTCATCTTTGCGACCTTGCCAGTATGAAGACCTTTTCCTTCAAATGAGCAGCTTTTCTTAAGCGTCTGCTGTAGTATTTGCATAGTTTATTATTCTCTTATTCGCCTTATCCGGCACATTAACGTGCAAAGATAACATTTATTTTTACTTATTCGCCTCTCTTCCGTTCCTTCTGAAGATGACATAACTTCTCATGTACTCGCCGAATGGTATTGCAGGAGTTCCAAAAAGCTGCTGTCCTTCCTTCTTGATTGATGATGTACAACCTGCCTGAGCTGCGAAAGTAGTGTGATCTGCAATGGTAAGATGGCCTGCTATACCTACCTGACCGGCAAGTACACAGTATTTTCCGATTTTTGTTGAACCTGCAATTCCTGTCTGAGCACAGATGACAGTATGGTCTCCAATTTCAACATTATGGGCAATCTGACATAGGTTATCTATCTTCACCCCCTTTCCGATTATTGTCGACCCCATCTGAGACTTGTCTACAGTCGTATTAGCTCCGATTTCAACATCATCCGAAATGATGACATTTCCTGTATGTTCTATCTTCTTGTAAGATCCGTCAGGAAGAGGAGCAAAACCAAAACCATCTGCTCCGATTACAACTCCAGAGTGAAGAATGACATTATCTCCGATAACTGCTCCCGAATAGATCTTTACTCCAGGATAGATGATACAGTATTTTCCGATCTTGACATTGTCTCCAATTGAAACGCCGTCATAGATTTTCGTATAATCACCTATAGATGAATGCTTTCCGACACGGCTGAAGTCTCCCAGATACACCTTCTTTCCGAATTTTGTAGTAAAGAGGCTCCATCTTGCGCTGCAGGCACGATATCTCTTATATGAACGTTTTTTGGCAGCCACATAGTCCAGCAGAGATGCAATTGCAGCATAGGCATCATCAACTCTTACCATAGTAGCCGCAACCGGCTGAGACGGCTCGAAAGTCTTGTTCACAATAATGATGTCTGCCTTGCTTGAATAGACATACTGCTCATATTTAGGATTGGCAAAAAAACTTATAGTGCCAGGTTTTCCACTCTCAATTCTGGCAAAGCCTGTAACCTTCGCCTCAGGATTACCATCCACTGTTCCCGACAAGATTTCCGCCAGTTCTTTAGCTGTAAACTCCATGTATCTGTTATTTAATTTACTTTCAAAATTTTAGGGTTTCATACCCACGTTCAATTATTTTCCAAAAAGCGTGCAAATTTAAGAAAATATTCTTACCTTTGTGCCGTGCGATAGATTAAAAGGGGACGAAAAGGTCCCCTTATTTTGTGTATATACGTGAATAATTATGACCGTTTCAGAAATTAGAGATGCAATTGAAAGTGCAATTGTTGCACGAGGATGCTTTCTTGTTGACATCACAATCAGCAAGGAGAACGATATTGAGGTCACTTTCGAGTCTGAAGAAGGAATTGTTGAACTTCAGGATTGTATTGAGCTCAGCAGACTTTTCGAGGAGAAATTTGACAGAGAGAAGGAAGACTATTCCATCACCATGTCTTCTGCAGGACTTGATCAGCCATTCAAGATTCTTAAGCAATACCTGAAGGCTATCGGTAAGAAGGTAGAGGTTTCTCTCAAGGGAGGCAAGAAGGTAGTAGCCGAACTTACAGCAGTAGATGAAAACGGCATCACTATCAGATATTCAGCAAAAGAGGCCGTTGAAGGTAAAAAGAAGAAAGAACTTGTCGAGCATAATGACACATACTCATTCGAGCAGGTGAACTCGGTAGTTCCTTACATTGAATTCGAATAAAAAAATAGAAATCAAAATATAAAAATGGAAAAGACAGAACTTAAAGATGCGTTTTCAGAGTTCAAGAACCTGAAAAACATTGACCGCCCTACAATGATGGGTGTGCTTGAGGATGTGTTCAGAACTCAGCTTGCCAAGACTTATGGTTCAAGCGATAACTTTGACATCATCATCAACACTGACAAAGGAGACTGCGAGATCTACTGGAACCGTGAGGTTGTAGAAGAGGTCGAGGATCCTAATACTCAGATTTCTCTTGAGGAGGTGAATGCTGACGAGGATGAGTGGGAAGTAGGTGACACTTTCGCCACTAAGATTGAGATGAAGGATTTCGGAAGAAGAGGTATCCTTAACATCCGCCAGAACCTTCAGGGAAGAATCATGGACATCGAGAAGGCAAACCTATACAACAAGTATACAGCAAAGATCGGTGAGCTTTTCACAGGTGAGATCTACCAGACATGGTCTAAGGAAGTTCTTATCCTTGATGAGGAGGGTAACGAGCTAAGACTTCCTAAGTCAGAGCAGATCCCTGGCGAGCACTTCAAGAAAAATGACACTGTGAAGGCTATCATCAAGAGTGTTGAAATGAAGAACAACACAACTCCATACATCGTTCTTTCAAGAACTTCAGATCAGTTCCTTGAGAAACTTTTCGAGCAGGAGGTTCCTGAGATCTATGACGGTCTCATCACAATCAAGAAGGTTGTGCGTATCCCAGGAGAGAGAGCAAAGGTTGCTGTTGAGTCATACGATGAGAGAATCGATCCTATCGGAGCCTGTATCGGTATCAAGGGTGCCCGTATCATCGGTATCGTCCGTGAGCTAAGAAACGAGAACATTGACGTTCTTCAGTGGACATCAAACACTTCTCTTCTTATCCAGAGAGCACTTAACCCTGCTAAGGTAACTCGTATCGAGCCAGAGAACGATGACAAGATCAAAGTTTACATGCACCCTGAGGAGGTTAAGAAAGGTATCGGTAAGGGTGGCTGCAACATCCGCCTTGCAAGCATGCTTGTAGGAAAGGAGATTGAGGTCTGGAGAGAGCTTGCTCCAAGTGACGATGAGAACGCAGAGGAAGATGTACTTCTCAGCGAGTTCAACGACGTCATCGACCAGTGGGTCATCGACCGCCTTGAGTCTATCGGTTGCGACACAGCCAAGAGTGTACTTGCACTTACAGCCAGCGAGATCGCAAGCAGAGCAGACCTTGAGGATGAGACAGTTGCTGAGGTACTTGACATCCTCAGAGCTGAATTTGAAGAGTAATAATAGAAGAATAGAAACTTATCCGGGGACGGATAGAAAAAGGGGTTAATATATGGCAGAAATTAGACTAAGCAAACTAACGAAACAATACAATATCGGTCTTGGAACTCTTGTTGAGTTCTTGAATCAGAAGGGAGCACAGGTTGAGATGAATCCTAATGCGAAAGTATCAGATGAGTTCATCGGAGCGCTTGATGCGAAATTCGGAGATGAGAGAAAGGCTAAGGAGGATTCCGAGAAAGTAAAGATCAAGATCAAAGAGATTATCGAGGGCACCAAGAAGAAGAATGTAGAGGAAGAGGATGACGAGCCAGTTCAGGAGATCATCATCCGCGCCAACACCATTTCTTCTCAGGAAGCAGCTCCAGAGCAGCACACACCTGCAGCAGCTGAGCCTGCACCTGTAGTTGAGGAGGTAAAGCCTGCTCCAGCTCCAGAGAAGCCAGCTGAACCTGTAAAGGTTGAGCCGGTGGTTGAGGAGCCAGTAAAGGTAGAGCCTGTCCAGAAAGAGCCTGAGGTAGTTGAGGTTAAGGAAACAGAGCCTGTGAAAGAAGTAAAAACAGAGCAGAAGGAAGAGCCAGCAGCTAAAGAGGTAGAGATTAAAGAGGAGGTAGTTACCGTTACAGCCCCTGCGGAGACTGCCCCTGTTAAAGAGGAACCAAAAGCTGCGCCAACTTCTGAGTCTACAAGACTTCAGGGTCCTAAGGTACTTGGAAAGATTGATCTTTCTCAGTTCGACCGCAAGAAGAACGATAAGAACGACAAGAACAAGAAGAGAGAGAGAATCAACAAAAACGGAAGTCAGAAGGTTGATGTAACTAAGGTTGAAGGCGAAAATGCTGGAAAGAAGAACAACGGCCAGAACAATAAGGGCGGTAATCCTTCTAACCAGAAGAACAACAACCAGAAGAACAACAACCAGAACCAGAATAACAACAAGGGCGGCAAGAACGGAAAGAACCAGAAGAACGACCGTTTTGCCAAGCCAGCTTTGACAGGTGCTCAGGCCGAGGAGATGCAGAAGGAGATCCAGAAGCAGATCAAGGAGACATACGCACGTATGAATGAGACCAAGTCAAAAAACTTCGGAGCTAAGCACAGAAAAGAGAAGAGAGAGCTTGCATCTCAGAAGATGATGGAGGAGATGGAGCTTCAGCAGATGGAGCAGAAAGTTCTAAAAGTTACAGAGTTCGTTACTGTAAACGACCTTGCAACTATGATGAACAACACTCCTGTGACTAAGGTCATCGGAGCATGCATGAGCCTTGGACTTATGGTGTCTATCAACCAGCGTCTTGACGCTGAGGCACTTGTGCTTGTAGCAGAAGAGTTCGGTTACCAGGTTGAGTTCGTAACGGCTGAGCTTACTGAGCAGATTTCTCAGGACGATGTAGACAATCCTGAGGATATGCAGTCAAGACCTCCTATCATTACTGTGATGGGACACGTTGACCACGGTAAGACTTCACTTCTTGACTTCATCCGTAAGGCAAACGTTATCGCAGGTGAGGCCGGAGGTATCACACAGCACATCGGTGCATACAACGTGAAGATGCCGGACGGACAGAGAATCACCTTCCTTGATACTCCAGGTCACGAGGCGTTTACAGCGATGCGTGCCCGTGGTGCGAAGATGACAGATATCGCTATCATCATCATCGCTGCCGACGACGCAATCATGCCACAGACTGTCGAGGCTATCAACCACGCTCAGGCAGCAGGTGTGCCGATGGTATTCGCTATCAACAAGGTAGATAAGCCAGGTGCTTACCCTGAGAAGATCCGTGAGCAGCTTTCACAGATGAATATCCTTGTTGAGGACTGGGGCGGAAGCTACCAGTGTCAGGAGATCTCCGCTAAGCACGGTCTTAACGTAGACAAGCTTCTTGAGAAGGTTCTTCTTGAGGCTGAGATGCTTGAGCTTAAGGCTAACCCTAACAAGAGAGCAAGCGGTGCAATCATCGAGTCATCACTTGACAAGGGACGTGGTTACCTTGCAACAGTTCTTGTACAGAACGGAACAATGAGAGTAGGTGACGTAATGTTGAGCGGCTGCTACACAGGTAGAGTAAAGGCTATGTTCAACGAGCGTGGACAGAAGGTTGAGTCAGCAGGTCCTTCAACTCCAGTATCAGTACTTGGATTGAACGGAGCTCCTACAGCAGGTGAGACTTTCAACGTAATGGCTGATGAGAAAGAGGCTAAGGACATCGCAAACAAGCGTGAGCAGCTCATCCGTATCCAGGGTATCAAGACTCAGAAGCATATGACTCTTGAGGAGATCGGACGCCGTATCGCCATCGGAAACTTCAAGGAGCTTAATGTTATTGTCAAGGGAGACGTTGACGGTTCTATCGAGGCGCTTTCAGACTCAATCATCAAGCTTTCTACTGAGGAGGTACGCGTAAACGTTATCCACAAGGCAGTAGGTGCCATCTCTGAGTCAGACGTACTTCTTGCTGCAGCATCAGACGCGATTATCATCGGTTTCCAGGTGCGTCCTATGACAAGTGCAAGAAAGCTTGCTGAGAAAGAGGAGATCGAGATCCGTCTATACTCAGTCATCTACGACTGTATCAACGAGCTTAAGAGCGGTATCGAGGGTATGCTTGAGCCTGAGAAGAAAGAGGAGGTTACAGCAACTGCCGAGGTTAGAGAGACATTCAAGATCTCTAAGGTCGGAACAATTGCAGGTGCCTTGGTCAAGGAGGGTAAGCTTACAAGAACTTCGAAGGTGCGCGTCATCCGCGACGGTATCGTAGTTTACACAGGAGAGCTTGGTTCACTTAAGAGATACAAGGACGACGTCAAGGAGGTATTCATGGGAATGGATTGCGGTCTTAACATCGCTAACTACAACGATATCAAGGTTGGAGACGTTATCGAGGCTTACAACATCATCGAGATCAAGAGAACTCTCTAATACTTCTTATTAAAGAAAAATAGACTCCAGAGTGCAGACTTTGGAGTCTATTTTTTATATTTGTAACACTGAATCACACTAAGACTAAAACAAATGAACAACACTCACTATTTGGCAGTTGACCTGGGAGCAACCAGTGGAAGAACTGTACTTGCGGGTTACGATGGAGAAAAGATACAGATGAGCGAGCTCACAAGATTCAAGAACCCTATGATTCCGATGGGAGGTCATCTTTTTTGGGATATCGCTGCACTCTACCATGAGATTCTGCTTGGACTTAAGAAGGCAGCAGAACAAGGAATCAGATTGGAGTCAATTGGTATTGACACCTGGGGATGTGACTTTGCCTTTTTCGGAAAAGACGGACAATTGCTTGGACTTCCATATTGTTATAGAGACAGCCATACAGACGGCGCGATGGAAAAATTCTTCACCAGAATGCCATCAGAAAAGGTCTATCAGAAGACGGGTATTCAGTTCATGCAATTCAATTCCCTATTCCAGCTTGACACCTTAAAAAGAAATGGTTCATCTGCCCTTGAAGCTGCAGATAAGGTTCTATTCATCCCTGATGCCCTTATCTATATGCTTACAGGAAAGGCTATCTGCGAGTACACAGTAGCCTCAACCTCTCAGATTCTCAATCCTGTCACTAAGGAACTGGATTCAGAAATCCTTGCAACCCTCGGACTTCCTCGCGAAAAGTTCGGAGAGATGACTATGCCAGGAACAGTTGTCGGCACCTTGACTAAAGAGGCACAGGAATTCACAGGACTTGGACCAGTCAAGATTGTTGCAGTTGCCGGACATGACACAGGTTCTGCTGTTGCAGCAGTACCTGCAGCAGACCACGAATATGCTTACATCAGCTGTGGAACCTGGTCTCTGCTTGGAATCGAGACACCAGACGCCATTATAAACGAGAAGAGTTTCGAGCACAACTTCACAAACGAGGGAGGAATAGAGAACACCACACGCTTCCTGAAGAATATCTGCGGAATGTGGATCTTCGAACAGTGCAGAAAAGAACTTAAGGATGCTCCAGAGGATGTGGCAAGCCTTGTTGCCCTATGCGAGACAAATGACTTTGGCAGTCTTATCGATCCTGACGCCGCATGCTTTGCTCATCCTAGTTCAATGAAGGAGGCTATTGACACTTATTGCGAACAGACTGGTCAGGCAAAACCTGAAACAGCAGGAGAATATTGCAGATGTATATTCAGAAGCCTTGCTCTAAGATACAGGCAGGTTGTAGGCATCCTGGCAGAAATGGCACCATTCGAGATAAAGAAGATGCACGTCATCGGAGGAGGTTCTCAGAACAGCTACCTTATGCAGTATGCAGCGAACTCACTGAAGATGCCTGTAATCTGCGGTCCGGTAGAAGGAACAGCTCTTGGAAACGTACTTATGCAGATCAAGTCTGCAGGAGGAGTTGATACTCTTGTTCAGATGAGAGAAATTGCAGCCAAGTCTACGGAACTCAAGACCTACCTTCCTCAGGATACAGAGGCATGGGACAAGGCATACGAAGATTTTTTGGAAATTCAGAAGAAGTATAAAAACTAAAGTAATATGGAAGTTATCATCGGTCTGCTTATCATAGCAATAGGCGCATTCTGCCAATCAAGCAGCTACGTTCCTATCAACAAAATCAAGAAATGGAGTTGGGAGTCATACTGGCTGATCCAGGGAGTCTTCGCCTGGCTTGTCTTTCCTATCTTGGGAGCAAGTCTTGCCATTCCTGAAGGAGAAAGCCTATGGGCACTTTATGCTGCAAGTCCTAAGGAATCCTTGCTGACAATGTTCTTCGGAGTACTTTGGGGAGTTGGAGGTCTTACCTTCGGTCTATCAATGAGATACCTTGGAGTCGCTCTTGGTCAGTCAATCGCCCTTGGCACCTGTGCAGGACTTGGAACTATTCTCACCCCTCTTTTCCTTGGAAGACCTGGCGACCTTACAACAGCGGTCATTGCCGGAGTAGTTGTCACCCTTGTCGGAATCTCTATCATCGGAGTTGCAGGCCATATGAAATCTTCCAACCTCTCAGAAGAAGAGAAGAAGGCGGCGGTCAAGGACTTCAACTTCACAAAAGGCATTGCCGTTGCCCTTCTTGCCGGTTTCATGAGCGCATGTTTCAGCATTGGTCTTGGTTTCGGAGAGAACCTTAACTTCGGAGACAGGACAGCGGACATCTTCAAGACCCTTCCTGCTACCTTCATGGTAACTCTTGGAGGTTTCTTGACAAATGCAGTCTACTGCCTCTACCAGAACTCAAGGAACAAGACCTTCTCAGACTACAAGGATGGCAGCCTATGGGCTTCAAACATCCTGTTCTGCGCCCTTGCGGGAGTTCTATGGTACAGCCAGTTCTTCGGTCTAAGCCTTGGAAAAGGTTTCCTTACAGAGTCCCCGGCACTCATGACCTTCAGCTGGTGTATCCTTATGGCATTGAATGTAACCTTCTCAAATGTTTGGGGAATCATCCTTAAAGAGTGGAAGGGCTGCTCTAAAAAGACCATCATCGTACTTGTATCAGGTATCGCAGTCCTAGTACTCAGTTCCTTCCTACCAGAAATTCTAAAATAACGACAATTATGAAAACATCTATACTAGACGGACGTCTAGCACTTGCATACGCCGTAAATCAAGTTGCAGAAGCAGCTGGTTACCTTTGGCAGAAAGGTTGGGCAGAAAGAAACGGCGGAAACATCACTGTAAACATAACAGAGCATGTAGACGACCAGATGCGTCAGCTGCCTGCGATCGGCCCTGTTATGCAGATCGGCATGACCCTCCCCCACCTCAAGGGTTGCTGGTTCTACTGCAAGGGTACTCAGAAAAGAATGAGAGACCTCTCAGCAGATCCGATGGCAAACGGAAGCATCATCCGCATTCTTGACGACTGCGCAAGCTATGAAATCGTAGCAGATCAGGTAGTAAAGCCAACATCTGAACTTCCTTCACACCTGAGCGTGCACAACTACCTTCTTGAGAAAGGCTCGCCATATAGAGCTTCATTGCACACACATCCTATTGAGCTCGTTGCCATGAGCCATAACAGAAAGTTCCTTGAGAAAGATGTTGCAACAAAGCTTCTCTGGTCGATGATCCCTGAAACAAAGGCCTTCTGTCCAAGAGGTCTGGGCATTGTTCCATATATGCTTCCTGGAAGCGTTGAACTTGGAGAGGCCACCATCAAGGCTATTGATGATGATTATGATGTAGTCATGTGGGAGAAACATGGAGTCTTTGCAGTTGACACAGACATTATGTCTGCCTTCGATCAGGTAGACGTCCTCAACAAATCCGCCCTCATCTACATAGCATCCAAGAACATGGGCTTCGAGCCGGAAGGTATGTCAGACGCCCAAATGAAAGAGCTGTCCGACACCTTCGGTCTTCCTAAATAATCACCCCGGAGTCAACATACCAGAGGTAGGTCTGCGGATTGTTGAATCCCATACGCTGATATATGTCAGCGTATTTTTTTATTTGTCTTTCGTATGACTTGCGATGCTCACCGAACTTATAGTCGATAATGATGGCTGTCTTATCAAAAAGTCCATCATCAAGCAGCACTACCCTGTCAGGACGATAAACCTCGCCATCACTATCTATCAGACTCGTCTCATTCAAGACCTTCGCTCCATCTTCAGGGAACCATCCCCTGTCCTGAACAGAAGCAATGGCATTCTGGAGAATCTCCTTCACCTGGGCCGCCTCATCCTGAGAAATATCACCGGCAAGGCAGGCAGCCTGAACAGCCTCATCAAGATCTGACGGTACCACCACCTTCGAAAGAATATCATGGAGGACAATTCCTCGAATACGGTTGGAGGCAGCAGTTCCAGCTGAACCATCCTCAGCAAAGAAGTCCACCGAATCAGTACTGAACTTCAGTCTTCCCTGCTCCCTTACGTCTATCTGTTCGCCATCTTCATCCAAAATTGAGATAACAGGATTGATCGGAGTAGAAGGATATGAAGAGGTAAGTTCCACTACATCTGACTTATCATCCGACTTTGCCTCATAATGCAACTCTCCCTTATCTACCTTACTTGACTTCACATACCAATACAGAATCTGAGCAAAATTCGAGAAATTTACTGTTTTCTTCGGATTATCAATATCACTGACAAAGGTTTTTCCAAGTGAGCCGATCAGATGCATTCCAGACTCAGGTCTTGTCATGGCAACATATAGGATATTGAAGTTATCGACAAGCTGCAGTTTCCTTTCCTTCTTATACTCTTCAGCAAAGTAACTGTTTTCACTGCTGCTGGAAAGTTTGATATCATAAATACCCTGAGCAACATCCTTCAAGTCAGCATCATCCTCCACATCCGGATGTGCCCACACTTCATCAGCTTTGTAAAACTTGAGTTCCTCCAGGCGAGGAATAATCACATAAGGGAAAGCAAGACCCTTAGATTTATGAACAGTTATGATCCTGACAGAATCTCCCAAAGAAGGCGAACTTATGCTGGACTTGTTCGACTTCCACTCTTCAAGGAAATCATGAAGGGCATTGCCATTCTTTGAGACAAAATCTCTCATAATATCCATGAAGGACTGGATATAAAGGACCTCGCTCTCAAAAGTCTTTTCATCATAGATTCTAAGTGCCCTCAGTAGTTCCTCAGCAAGATCCACCAGAGAATGATAGGCCTCCGGCGCCTTTATATTCAAAGAGGCCGTCATAAAGGAGGCTATCTTATCACAAGGATTATCAATACCTGTAAGAAGGGCAGCCAATCTCTTGACAGTAATTGAAGAAGAAACTCTTAGAGAATCATCAGTGACCACATTTATTCCCTTACTTATCAGATAAGAAGCGAACTCAGCACCATGCTTATTATATCTCACAAGAACAGCAATATCCTTAAAGGCATAACCTGCCTCTCGGGCTTTCATTACCGCTTGATACACCCTCTCCGGCTGATCATCTTTCTGACCTTTGACAGAATCGCCGAATTCATAATCTACACTTCCCTTAAGAGTAGTCTTTGAACCCACAAGCTGCTTTACATCAGAATAAATCTGCGTAATTGAGCCCTTCTGATCTTTATCATCTCCTAAATGTCCATCAAGGAACGGAGCAACTTTCAGGAAGAAGTCGTTATTAAAGTCAACTACCGCCTTAGCACTTCTGAAGTTAGACTTAAGACTATCATCCTTTACTCGTCTACCACTGAAATCTTTCTGCACCTGAGAGTCCAAAAGATTCCAATCTGAATTTCTGAATCTATAGATACTCTGCTTCACATCTCCTACTATGAGATTGAACTTATTCTCATCCATGCTGTTCATAAGCAGAGGTCTGAAGTTATCCCACTGTACATGCGAGGTGTCCTGGAACTCATCAAGAAGGAAATGATTGAACTTGACTCCAAGTTTCTCATAAATGAAAGGTGTCTCTGTTCCGTCAATTATATCCTTAAGGATTGTATTTGTATCATCAAGACTAAGCACATTCTTCTCCTTGAGAATGGCATCAAACTCCTTGCGAAGATTCTCGATGATTCCAAAACCCAAGATTTGCTTGCGAAGCAGAAAGGCAGTATAATATTTCTTATAACTTGAATTGATCAGGTCTACAAAATTCTGGAAATATCCCTGAGGATAGTCTCCCACCTTGTCCTTCAGATTCTTCTTGGTCTTTGCAAACCACTTTTCCGGATCAAGAGAGTCTGTCATCACGCTATCTTTCGGCATCTCAATAAGTTCGGACTTCTTCCATGTCGGATAATCCTTGAAGACTTTCAAGAATCCTCTGTTAGTATCACCCAAATCAACCCCTGAACTATTGAAATGATCTACAATCTTCTTTGATATAGATCTCACCTCACCGACAAAATCACTTACAATCTTATCACATGCCTTCTTCAAGGCATCAAGAGCCTCCACTGAATACATCTTCTGCTCATCAATAGAATACTCCTGGATCTTATTCTGGAATTCTTCGGATTTCAACCTCTTTGCAACATCATGAAGTAGAACCTCCAGTTTATACTTTCCGCCATCCTCCAGACTCTCTATGGTATTTGTAGTAAGCCAGTCCAACAATGACTTGTCATCCTCTGTCAAAGAGTCAAGCATTCTATCCACAGCCTCCTCAACAAGAGAGTTCCTGTCAAGTTCCACCTGATAGGACGCAAAGTGGCCAATCTCCCTTGAAAAAGCCTTAAGTGTCTGCTGAAAAAAGCGGTCGATTGTGCTTATAGCGAAGGCACTATAATCGTGGAGAATATTACATAGCAACACCTCAGCAGCCTTTCCCACTTCTGCAGCACTTTTATACTCACCCTTCTTAAGGATATCCTCAAGATATGGAGATTCATCTGTCTTGGTAGCAAGCACATGGAGTTCCTTCAGGATACGTCCCTTCATCTCGTCCGTCGCCTTGTTGGTAAAGGTAACAGCCAAGATATGCTTATACTTGAACGGATCAGCCTTCCTGCCCTCCTGTCTGTCCTCCTTCTCGAGAAGAAGTTCTATGTAATTCTTCGCAAGGCTATAGGTCTTACCTGAACCCGCAGAAGCCTTCAAAATCAACAAATTTTCCTTAGCCATTCTTACCTCTTTTTCCGCAAATTATCTTAAAGTCACAATACTCACATGTATCCACATCTGAAGTCAATCTGAAATCAACCTCCGGATCAAGCATCTCAGCAAAGAGCACCTCCAACCTCTTCTCCAACTCATCACAGAACTCTGGACTGAACATATATTTGTCAGGCATCTCCTCAAACAGATTACCTACAGCATACATCGAGTTATGGAAATGAGTATTCTCATACTCCTTCTGGGAGTTCAGCAACCTGTTATAAATATAGAACTGAAGAACTGCCTTCGACTTATCCCTATCTGTCTTCTTATCAGCAAAGATATTCTTCAAGGTTTCTACAATCTTCTTATCAGTCTGAACATCAAGTTGTTTCGCATCATCCTTTCCAGACTTGTAATCAATGATTCTCGCAACTCCATTATCGAAAGAATCTACTCTATCGATATAACCCATAAACTTCATTCCAGCTATCTCACAGAAGAGTTTAAGTTCAAGACCAATGATATTAAAGGCCCCGACTCCCTCCTTCCTCAACACCTCGATATCCCTCTCAAGAGTCTTAAGCACATACTGAACGATGATATTGGCAGTGACAAGATTTCGTCCCGTAACCTCAACAGTCTTAAGTTTGGAGCAGATCAAGGACTTCACCTTCCTCATTATATCCGCCTCACGTTTCTGCCAGGACTTGAGATAATCAAGAGTAACCTTCTCCATGCCTCTGAATGCATCATTTCCCTGATGAGTCTTATCAAAATCATCATCCGACATCATCTCCTGCTCACCATAATACAAGGCACGCATAGTATCATGATAGACATTTCCAATAGTTGCCGAATCCAGGTTCTCCTTCACCTCGCCTTCCTCCTTAAGTCCCTCAATAACCTTGAAATAGAACTTAGCCGGACAACTTATATACTCTCCTACAGAAGAGGCAGAAAAGCATTTCTTCCTTATGATATCAATATGCTCCTGAGTCTTTTTGATAGGCATAAACTCAGCAGGGGCAGAAATATCCGCCGTCGCAACATATTGGTTCATCTTCACTCCGAAGTGGTAGCGCAGCTGCTTGATGTAGCGGCTCTCCTCGCCGGAAGAAAGTCCCTCAGTACGAGAATCATACACCATCCACACCGTCTCAGCACGGCAGATCATACGGTAGAAGTAATACGCCCACACAGCATCCTGATACTCGTATGTAGGAAGTGAGAAGCCACTTCTAAGTTCAGGCGGGATAAAAGACGAACTCACCGTCCTTCGTGGGAAGACGCCGTCATTCGCAGACAAGATAACAAGATGCCTGAAATCAAGGGCACGCATCTCAAGCGGACCCATCACCTGCAGACCACGAACAGGCTCTCCCTTGAAAGGCACGCTCACAATGCAGAGCAACTGATCGAGAAGCTTGATGAAAGTAAGCGGCTGAACCGCAAGATTCTTGGACATCAGTGTATTTATACACTTGTAATAATGCATGGCGAAGTCCAGTTCCAGGGCCAAAGAAGGATTCGACTTAAGTTTAGGAGCTACTGCTGAGATGACCCTAAGCTGATAATCTGCAAAACCCTTGACCTGATTTGTATCAGCAAGAGAAAGGTCATTCAAAACAGGATTGAAGATGTTTTCAAATAAGTCTGATCCCATAAAGTCTTCCTGAGGGATATAGTACTTTGCTCCAGTCTTGATCTCTGCTATCTTCTGGATTTCCTTCTCAGAAAGGGCATGTTTCATTATACTCGAGCTGAAGATATTCCACACCTGCTTATGGTAGAAATATATAGATCCTCCCCTCTTTCTTGTGTGCATCTGAAGCGACGACACATCCTTCATAAAGGAATAGAAACCACTTGAACTCATAGGATAGCCCATGGTCACATTGACATCCGTAATCTCCTCTGGTATAGTGTTCAGGACTGGCATGAGCATTGTCTCATCAGGAAGAACAACAGCACAGTCTGAAGGGTCCTTCAGATTCAGTCTGCTAAGAATATTCGGCAACTGCTTTGCCTGACCGATTGCTGATGGGACAGAGATGAGGTTGAACTCTGGAGTCTTCAATGGTTCTTCAAGATCAATCTCAAATGCCTGAGGAAAATCAACGACATTCTGCTTCAAGAAGAAGGATGACTTGTTCAACTTGTTCTGAATCAGATCACCAGAGTAGTCCCAGCAGAATTCAGCCAAACCGGCATCCCGCATCTTTGCCAAGGTCTTCTTTTCACACTCATTCAGGGCATTCAGACCGATGAAGACATATCTCTTGATGTCTTTTGCCAGGATGTCTGAAATAGGTTCTGAGTCAAGTCTTTCAGCAAGAGAACGATAGACCATTCCCTCATAAGCCATTGACTTTTCTGACAACGACTTGTTATAATCAAGATACAGAGGATAAAGCAGATTCCAGATCTGGACAAAGGAATCCTTTACATTCCTTGCATTTGGATTGACCGGAAGGTTAGCTGTAACCTTCTTCTGATTCTCCTTGAAATGTCTGATGAAGTTCTCGATAGCCCTTCTCTGTCTGTCAGTCAGATATTCGAAAGTATCTGTAATTGCCTTCAGATCCGAGATATTGGTAAAGAGCTGTTTAGGGTCCACAAGATACTTGTCGACATCGTTGAAGTCACCAAGAATCACATCGCCCCAAAAGACAAACTCATCCAGAGGTTCAGCCTTTGGATTGAGTTTCTTATAACTGTCGTAAAGTTCAAGAAGAAGCTGAACCCTGTCAGTCTGCTGAACTCCTGCAGCCTCATAGAAGAACTCATTGATTGTGAGCATCTTCGGAGCAAAGACAGGAGTTGTTATATTTTCACACAGGTACTTTCTGAAGAAGACCAGCGAACGTCTGTTTGGAAAGACGAAGCAGGTCTCCTCGAAATTTTCATAGTGTCTTGCGACTTGTTTAAGAAATGGAATCATATCCTTGTTTTATATTTTCTGCAATTATATCTACCAGTCTGGTTCTGGCCTCAAGACTCGCCCACGCCACATGCGGAGCAAACCTCATACGCTCTGGATGTTTCATAGTAAGGAAAGGATGGTCTGAAGGTAGGGGTTCCTGTACAAAGACGTCAAGTGCAGCACCTGCAATCACTCCCTCATCCACTGCCTCTGCCAAAGCCTTCTCATTTATTATACCGCCTCTGCCCAAATTAGTTACAAAAGCAGAGGATTTCATCCATGAAATTTCCTCTTTTCCTATAAGATCTGCTGTCTTCTCGTTAAGAGGGGCATGAATCGAGACGATATCGCTGGTGCGGAGAAGTTCTTCCAAAGAAAGGCTTGGGTAGTCTTTGTTATGCGATGTTCCGGAAGTTGAGAAGTAGCAGACCTTCATGCCGAAGGCTGTCGCTATCTGCGCCACCTTTGTTCCGATGTTTCCCATTCCGATGATGCCTATCTGCTTGCGACTGAGTTCCATGAAACTATGCGACAGGTCCGTGAAGATTGGAGACTGAGAGTAGGCTCCTGACTTCACTGCAGAGTCGAAGTACGGCGCATGACCTACGAGAGAGAGGATGTGCATGAAGGTTGACTGGACAACTGAGTCAGTTGAATAGCCGACGGCGTTGCGTACCGGTATGCCCTTCGATCTTGCGTAGTCTACGTCAATGTTGTTGATGCCTGTTGCTGATTCGCAGATGAGTCTGAGCTTCGGCGCTGCATCTATGAGTGCTGCGTCTACCTTTATCTTATTGATGATGAGCACCTCACAGTCTGCGACGCGGTTGCGTGCCTCTTCTGGGGTGGATGTTTCGTATGTGATGAGTTCGCCTAATTGTGCAATAGGCTCAAAGGACACGTCTCCCATTGTTGACGCATCAAGAAATACGATCTTCATATTTTTATGGTATTATAGAGAGACTCTGCTTACTTCCTCCACGCCTTTGATTGCGGAGATGCTTGCAATAGCCTCCTCGAGTTCTGAAATAGAATGTACGTCAAAGTCAATTTCGCAAGTTGCCACATTGTCTTTAGCATCGCTGACGACCCTCTCCATAGAGAGTTTGAGTTTTTCTGAAATACAGCCTACAAGGTCGCTGAAAAGATGGTATCTATCTATACCTCTGATATTTAGACGAACATGATACATGAAGTCAGGACTTTCCTCGAAGTTTACCGGCAGGATGGAATCGCCATGACGGGAGGCCATCTTGATGGCAACCGGGCAGTTACGGCGATGGAGATGGATCTTTCCCTCATCATCCTTGAAACCGATGACCTCGTCTCCCGGGATAGGACGACATTCTGTACATCTGATGAAGTCCAGTTTAGGCTGGGATGCAAAGTAGGTTCTCATATTGCGCTTTGCCTTGTAAGTGACCACCTTGTTCACCCAATCCTGATGGAGGCTGACCTCCTCTCCTGTGCCGATTTCCACGCAGTCTCCACTCTTGAGAGGGGTGATGAGGGAGGTAAGCTTACCGTTGATGTAGGCCACCTTTGCGAACTTTCCTATGTGGGTGTGAAGTTCGTATGCAAAGTCAAGGGCTGTCGCTCCCTTCGGAAGGATGATTCTCTTACCTTTTGGAGTATAGGCCTGGATATCTTCATTGTAGAATGACATAGTCACGCCGTCCATAAAGTCGATTTCCTGACTATGATGGGCGGCATCCTCAAGGATGGACTTGAACTTGTCAAGCCAGTTCATGATATTACCCTCACGGCTTTCTGCAGCACAGCCAAGACGGGAGTTTCTTACCATTCTTTCTGATGAGATATGGATTTCTTCCCAGGTTCCGTGGTCAGAAAGGAGCTTGACATGGAAGCTCTGGTTACCGTTGGCTCTTGGAGAGTCGATATAATTGGATACGCTGCCTGGTTGTTCCTTGAAGAAGTCAGTAAGAGCAGAATATATCTTCAAGCTCATTCTCTTCTCTGAGATTCCGATATTGTCCGGATATACGATCCTTATATAGTGCTTACCCTCAACATGGTTGAAGTCTGAGTTTGTCGAGCGCATCTTTCTCCATACGCTATGAGGCATTCTCCAGCGAAGTTCAGTACGGGCTATCAGTTCATTTGCATCAAGAGCTGTATGGATCTTTGCTATGATCTGATCGATCTGCTCATTTCTTGTCTTCTTATCATGCTCAAGCATTCCCTCAAGAAGTGAATACTCCTTAGGGCAGCGGTACTTGAAAGAGAGGTTCTCCAATTCGGTCTTGACATGGTAGAGGCCAAGTCTATTGGCAAGAGGAGCATAGAAATAGTCAGTTTCTCCCGCTATCTTCATCTGCTTGCTTGGAACCATGCTGTCTAGGGTACGCATATTATGAAGACGGTCTGCAAGCTTGATGAGCAGGGCGCGGATATCATATTCCAACGAAGCAAGAATCTGACGGAAGTTGTCGATCTGCTTTGATGAACCCTGAACATGGGTGTGGGTCTTCTTTTTAGTGAGGACATTCACCAGATAGGATACATCTTCACCAAAATGGTCGTTGATATCTTCAATTGTATATGGAGTATCTTCCACCACATCGTGAAGGAAGGCAGCCATAATGGACTCAGTGCCCAGTTCCAGCTCTTCTGCAACGATTCTCGCTACAGCAACAGGATGGATGATGTATGGTTCTCCTGATTTGCGGCGCTGAGGTTTATGAGCCTCTTTGGCAAGCTCGTATGCTGCCTTGATTCTTTTGAGATCCTCTTCCTGGAGGCGATTTTTCAGGTTATTGATAAGTTCTTCTACACTGTTATCAATAAGAATATCGTAATCTTGCGTATCCATAGGTGGTTATCTTATGCGGTTGAAACTATAAAAATAATAAAATTTTATCTACGATAGATCTCTTTCGCCTATTTTTATATAAATTTGGTTGTTTAACTAACCACTATAAAAATGAAATTTCCTAAAATAGGTCTTTTGACAAAAATCCTGATTGCCATCGCAGCAGGTATCGGAATCGGAATGATAGTCCCTGAATTCCTTGTGCGTATCTTCCTTACCTTCAATGGTATCTTCAGCCAGTTCCTTGGCTTTGCCATCCCACTTATCATCCTTGGCCTTGTTACAGTCGCAATTGCTGACATTGGCAAGGGAGCGGGTAAGATGCTTCTTCTGACTGTGCTTATTGCCTACGGTTCCACTGTGCTTGCCGGTCTGCTTTCCTACGCGACAGGTGCCGCCCTCTTTCCGTCGATGATCCAGCCTTCTGCCGGTGCGGATGAACTTGGAGGTGCGAATGAGCTTGCTGCCTATTTCAGCGTGCAGATTCCGCCGATGATGGGTGTGATGACAGCTCTTGTGCTTGCCTTTATGCTCGGTCTGGGACTTTCCGTGATGAAGCCTGGTCCGCTGAAAGGTGCTGCTGATGATTTCCAGCAGATTGTAGTAAAGACCATCAATACCGCAATTATTCCTCTTCTGCCTATCTACATCTTCGGTATCTTCCTGAATATGACCTATGTAGGCGAGGTTGTGCTTATTCTTAAGGTCTTTATAAAGATCATCTTCATTATCTTCCTCATCCATATATTCATCCTGGTCTTCCAATTCTGTGTTGCCGGAGCCGTTGCAAAGAAGAATCCGTTCAAGTTGCTTTGGAACATGATGCCTGCATATTTTACCGCACTTGGTACACAGTCCTCTGCAGCAACCATCCCTGTGACTCTGGAGCAGACAAAGAAGAACGGAGTTTCTGCTGATGTTGCAGGTTTCACAGTTCCTCTTTGCGCGACTATCCATATGTCAGGAAGCACACTTAAGATCGTGGCTTGTGCCCTTGCGATCATGCTGATGAACGGAATGCCTTACAGTTTCGGAATGTTTGCCGGTTTCATCTGTATGCTTGGTATCACCATGGTCGCGGCGCCTGGAGTTCCTGGAGGCGCTATTATGGCTGCGCTCGGAGTCCTTCAGTCTATGCTTGGCTTCGATGCTGAGGCACAGGCTTTGATGATTGCCCTTTATATTGCGATGGACAGTTTCGGTACTGCCTGCAATGTGACAGGAGACGGAGCGATTGCCATAGTAATGGATAAAATTTCATCTAAATTAGAAAAATTCTAAATTATTTTTGAAAAACCCTTGCATATTAAAAATTTTGCATTACCTTTGCATCAGAAACAAATTAGAATAATTCAAAATTAAATAAACATTAAAACTTTTAAGATTATGGCAAAGAAATTTAGATGTAACGTATGTGGATATATTCATGAAGGTGAAACAGCTCCAGCAGAGTGCCCATTGTGTCACGTTGGACCAGAGAAGTTCTCAGAGATTGTAGAGACTGGTGAGGATCTTGTTTGGGCAGACGAGCATAAGCTAGGAGTAGCAAAGGGAGTTGACCCAGAGATTCTTCAGGGACTAAGAGATCACTTCAACGGTGAGTGCGCTGAGGCAGGAATGTATCTTGCAATGAGCCGTCAGGCAGACAGAGAGGGTTACCCTGAGATCGCTGATGCATTCAAGAGATATGCTTGGGAGGAGGCAGAGCACGCTTCACGTTTCGCAGAGCTTCTTGGCGAGGTAGTATGGGATACAAAGACTAACCTTGAGAAGAGAATTGCAGCTGAGCACGGTGCATGCGAGGACAAGAAGAGAATTGCAACTCTTGCTAAGCAGCAGAACCTTGACGCAATCCATGACAGTGTTCACGAGATGGCAAAGGATGAGGCTCGACACGGAGCTGGATTCCAGGGACTATACAAGAGATTCTTCAAGAAATAATAAAATCAGCTGAATAAATCTCAGACATGCTTTGAGGGGCCGATGAAAGTCGGTCCCTTTTTTGCGTCTCTGCCACAACCGATATATTATGATTATTTTATATCTTTGTATATTATTAAAATGAAAAATAAATGAACACGAAGAAACAGTTATATCCATTGAAGTTTATTCCTATCCCTTCCAGAAGGATCTGGGGAGGAAGCTGGCTTATCTCTGAACTGGGAAAGACATATGTTGAGAATGATGAAGAGGGAAATGAAGTAGAACTTTCTGTCAATGACAAGATCGGAGAAAGCTGGGAGATTGCAGACATGGGTATCGAAGACTCAGTTGTTGCAGAGGGCTGGCTTGCAGGAAACGAGCTCAGCGAGGTGATGGAGACATATCTTGAGAGAATTGTGGGCGAGCACAACTGCATGTGGTTCGGAAGACAGTTCCCGGTACTTGTAAAATACCTTGATATTGAGGGAAAGATCTCAGTACAGGTTCACCCTGATGATGAGATTGCAGAAGAAAGATACGATGCCCTTGGCAAGAATGAACTTTGGTACGTGATGGAAGCGCAGCCAGGCGCAAAGGCATATGTAGGTTTCAAGAGAGAGGTTACGGCCCAGGAACTTTACGACAGATGTCTTGACGGAACCATCGTTGAAGTGCTTAATGAGATTGAACCTAAGAAGGGCGATGTCATCATCATCAAGCCTGGAACAGTCCACTCAGCGTGCGGCGGACTTAAACTCGTAGAAATCCAGGAATCATCAGACATGGTCTTCCGCCTCTACGACTGGGGACGCGAAAACAACCCTGCAACAAGAAGGGAAATGCATCTCGAGGAAGCGATCGACATGATCAACTACGCACCGTTCGACCCATCACATTGGATAAAGGCAGAGGACATGCATCAGGACAAGATCATCGACAACATCTGTACTAGCCCTGAATTCACAGTCAACAAGATCAACCTCACCGACCCGCTTCACATCTACACCGACAAGTTCGGTAGCTTCATCGTCTATATGTGCGTCGAGGGAGCTGCAGAAATCAAGGTAAAGGAGGAGAGTGAAGAGAAGGTATACACCATCAAAAAGGGTGAAACCATCCTCATCCCTGCTGATATGCCGGACTTCTTCGTTCATCCGAAAGAAAAAGGCACAGTTCTGCTTGAGACCATGGTGGAGAAAAGAGAAGAAATCGACGAGTACATCGACCCTGAAACCGAGGCTTTCCTAGAGGGAGAGGACTACGACGGCCTTGAGGACGAGTACGAGGACACAAAGCCTTTAAGCTGATATGAGCGAAGTCAGAATCGACAAATATCTCTGGGCGATCAGAGTATACAAGACCAGAACAGATGCTACTGACGCCTGCAAGGGAGGAAAGATACGAATCAATGGTCTTGACATCAAGCCATCAAAGACAGTAAAGGTCGGAGATGTCATCACTGCACGCAAAGGAAGTGTAACATACACTTACAAGGTACTGGACCTTCTTGAGAAGCGTGTCGGAGCAAAACTTGTGGAAAACTACGCCCTCAACCAGACACCTGCAGAGGAACTTGAGAAGCTAAGGGCTCCAATAGAGACCTTCTTCCTTAAAAGAGATAGAGGTGCAGGTCGCCCGACCAAGAAGGACAGGCGACAGATGGACCTCTTATGGGATAATCTGGATTATGATATTCCGGATGATATCGCTGAGCAGTTTGCTAGCGACTTTGGTCTTGAAGATGAAGATTAAGAATGTTTTCGGCCTTCGACACAGATTCAGCTGTCGGAGGCTGAACATTTTTAAGGCCATACTCAAGGCCTAACTCTTCCCACTTGAACAAGCCAAGCGTATGATAAGGAAGCACCTCAATTCTCTCAACATTAGTCAGTTGCGACAGGAAGGTCTGCATTCCTGCAAGATATTCATCCTGGTCATTAACACCAGGAACAAGGACGTGTCTGATCCAGACAGGCTTCTTTATCTCAGAAAGATACAAAGCGCAATCCAAGGCATTCTTATTTGAGACTCCTGTAAGCCACTCGTGTTTCTGCTCGTCGATATGCTTGATGTCAAGAAGCACAAGATCCACATACTCCATCAGTCTATTGAATTTCTCTAGATATGCCTTAGTTCTCTCGAAGTTCTGGGCGGAAGTATCCAGGGCAATATGGATTCCCTTTGCCTTGGCTGCTGCACATAGTTCAAGAAGGAAGTCCATCTGAAGCAGAGGTTCACCTCCGCTGATTGTTATGCCTCCCTTCTTTCCCCAATATGACTTATATCTCAAGGCCTGCCCGATAAGATCTTCTGCCTCTCTCTCCTCTGCTCCCGGGCAACCCCAGGTGTCAGGATTGTGGCAGTATCTGCATCTCATCGCACAGCCCTTCATAAATATAATAAATCGGATCCCTGGGCCATCCACGGATCCGAATGATTCAATCGAATGAATATATCCTTTCATTAGAGTCTGTCGTGTGACTGTCTCATGATAACATCCATCTGCTGCTCGCGAGTAAGGTCGATGAACTTGACTGCGTATCCAGACACACGGATAGTGAAGTTAGCATATTCCTCTTTCTCAGGATGCTCCATCGCATCAAGAAGTTTGTCAACTCCGAATACGTTCACGTTCAAGTGGTGAGCGCCCTTATCGAAGTAGCCGTCCATGATGCCCATAAGAGTCTCAACCTGATCCTCCTGAGTGCGTCCAAGAGCTGATGGACTGATTGTCTGAGTATTGGAAATACCATCAAGAGCATACTCGTATGGAAGTTTTGCGATAGAGTTAAGAGAAGCCAAAAGACCGTTCTTCTCTGCACCATAAGCCGGGTTAGCACCAGGAGATAGTGGAAGACCTGCCTTACGTCCGTCAGGAAGACCTGCTGTTGCCTTACCATAAACTACGTTCGAAGTAATTGTAAGGATAGATGTTGTAGGTTCTGAGTTTCTGTAAGTATGGTTCTTCTTCACCTTCTCGATGAAGGTCTTCAAAAGCCATACTGCGATATCGTCTGCTCTGTCGTCATCGTTTCCGTAACGAGGGAAGTCGCCGATAGTCTCGAAGTCAGTGATAAGACCGTCCTCATCTCTGATTGGCTTCACAGTTGCGTACTTGATTGCAGATAGTGAGTCAACCACGTGAGAGAAGCCAGCGATACCAGTAGCGAATGTACGACGGACATCTGTATCGATAAGGGCCATCAAAGCAGCCTCATAGTTGTACTTGTCGTGCATGTAGTGGATAAGGTTGAGAGTGTTTACATACACCTCTGCAAGCCAATCCATCATCTTGTCATACTTCTGCATCACGTCCTCATAATCAAGAACATCTCCAACTACCGGACGGTATGCAGGACCGCACTGCTCCTTAGTTGCCGCATCGATACCTCCGTTAAGAGCGTAAAGAAGACATTTTGCAAGATTTGCACGCGCACCGAAGAACTGCATCTCCTTTCCAGTCTGTGTTGCAGATACACAGCAGCAGATTGAATAGTCATCACCCCAGACCGGACGCATCACGTCGTCGTTCTCGTACTGGATCGAGCTTGTTGTAACTGAGATTTTTGAAGAATATCTCTTGAAGTTCTCAGGAAGTCTTGAGCTGTAAAGTACAGTCAAGTTAGGCTCTGGTGAAGGACCCATGTTCTCAAGTGTGTGTAGGAAACGGAAGTCAGTCTTTGTAACAAGTGAACGTCCGTCCTGTCCAAGACCTGCCATAGCTACAGTTGCCCAAACAGGGTCACCTGAGAAAAGCTGGTTGTAAGAAGGGATACGGGCGAACTTCACCATTCTGAACTTCATCACAAGGTGGTCGATAAGCTCCTGTGCCTCCTGCTCTGTAAGAGTTCCCTCCTGAAGGTCTCTCTGGATGTAAATATCAAGGAAAGTTGAAATTCTACCTACTGACATTGCTGCACCATTCTGAGTCTTGATGGCAGCAAGGTAACCGAAGTATAGCCACTGAACAGCCTCTTTTGCGTTTGATGCAGGCATTGAGATGTCATATCCATAAGATTTTGCCATCTCCTTCATCTGCTTAAGAGCCTTGATCTGCATAGCGATCTCCTCTCTCAGGCGGATAACCTCCTCAGTCATCTTGCCATTGCCAGTATACTCGAAGTCAGCGTATTTCTTTGCAATAAGATGGTCGATACCATATAGAGCCACACGTCTGTAGTCACCTACGATACGTCCACGGCCGTATGTATCTGGAAGACCGGTGATGATGTGGTTGTGACGGACATGCTTCATCTCATCTGTGTAAGCATCAAACACACCCTCATTGTGAGTCTTGTGGTACTCTGTGAAAATCTTGTGAAGTTCAGGATTAGGTGTATAACCATAAGTTGTGCATGACTGCTCTGCCATCTTGATTCCGCCATAAGGCATGAATGCTCTCTTAAGTGGCTTGTCAGTCTGAAGTCCTACTACCTTCTCGAGTTCTTTTGTATCCTCGCTGATGTAGCCTGGACCATAAGAAGTGAGACTTGATACAATCTCTGTCTCCATATCCAATACTCCTCCCTTTGCTCTCTCCTCTTTCTGAAGTGCCTGGAGTTTGTCCCAAAGCACATTTGTTGCGTCTGTTGCATCTGCCAAGAACGACTCGTCACCCTCATAAGGAGTGTAGTTGTTCTGGATAAAATCGCGTACGTTTACATCTTCAATCCAGTGTACGCCTTTAAAGTTTCTCCATTCTGTTCTCATATATTTTTCTTCGTAATTATTCTACTTGCAAAGTTAGTATTTCCTACGGAAATATGGAAGTAATTAGACATAAATGTTATATTTGTAGTACAAAAGACAATCTTATGGAAAACGAGAAATACATGAGGCTGGCACTCGAAGAGGCAAAGGTTGCAGCTGGCGAGGATGAGGTTCCGATCGGAGCAGTCATCGTATGGAAAGGAAGAGTGATAGCCAAGGGGCACAATATGACTGAAATGCTGCACGACCCGACTGCCCACGCAGAAATGATAGCCATTACGGCGGCCTGCGAGGCAGTAGGAGGCAAGTACCTCAACGACTGTACCCTATACGTAACAGTCGAGCCTTGCCCTATGTGCGCGACTGCCCTCTGCTGGTCGCAGATCGGTAAGGTGGTATACGGAGCACCTGACAGCAAAAGAGGGTTCTCGAATTTCACCCCCTCACTCATGCATCCTAAGACAGAAGTCATCGCCGGAGTACTCGCAGAAGAGTGCGGCACAATAGTGAGCGATTTTTTCAAAGCTAAGCGCAAATAACTGATATGGAATGGCTTAGTGATTTAGGCCTACTGGGGCTCTTCATAGGAACCTTCCTGGCAGCAACCATATTCCCCTTCAGTTCAGATGCCCTTTATCTTGGCATTCTGGCTGTCACCAAGGACCCTATGGGTTGCCTGATAGTAGGCACCCTCGGCAACTGGCTTGGCAGCGTAGCCTCATATTGGATAGGGTGGATCGGCAAATGGGAGTGGATTGAAAGATGGTTCAAGGTAAAACCGGAAACTCTTCAGAAGCAGAAGAAAACCATAGACAAGTTCGGTCCCTTCCTTGCCTTGAGCTGCTGGGTTCCTGTAATAGGAGATATCTTTGCCATAGCCTTAGGCTTCTATAAGACCAAGCCACTATGGACAATAGTGATGATGCTTATAGGCAAATTCGCCCGCTTCCTTGTCTGGAATTGGGTATACGGTCTGTTCTAGAAAAGAAAACTTTGCAAAAGAGAAAAAATATAGTACCTTTGCACTCCGAAATTCTTCGGAATAGAAAATAGGTATTGAGATATGGTGTAACGGTAGCACTACAGATTTTGGTTCTGTCTGTCCAGGTTCGAATCCTGGTATCTCAACAGAAAGAGGCTGACTTTTCAAAGTCAGTCTCTTTTTTGTACTCTTCAATGTAGCACCTTGAGGACGTATTCAACGATTTCCCTACTGTCAGTCCCTAAGAAGTCTCACCTGCAAGGCCCACTGCAATTGTGGCACTTAACTTATTGAAAGATATCATTTTAGAAAAAGTAATGGTACCAATTTTGGCACCATTACTTTTAGGAAGTTATTAGTATCCAGATAGTTAAGTGCCACACGAAATCTACTATCCTGATATAGGTTTACGACGTGTTGACACTTTTGCCACAAATGTGGGAACACGTCGTTATGGTAATTCCATGAAGTAGATTATTTCACAACTTTGGAGAAACTTACCTTATCCCAATCCGTTGAGCACGGGCGTGCTCAATGGGTTGCATCGTCAGAAAAAACGAGGTTAGTGATATGGCACCAGCGTTGGCAAATACGCCAGCCAACGCTTCTCAGCAAGCGGTCCGGGGAGCTCGACCCAAGGGTTCTCCTCCCGCCCGCTGAGTGCCAAGACTGCAAAATCAATCTTGGAAATTTGCGTGAGTTGGCGGAAGGATCGGGCAGAGCATGGCCGGCCGCGGCTATGTGAGCGGCTCCGTGAGGAACGAAGTTACGAGCGGTGGATGTAGCGAAGCGGAACTCTGCCCGATCCTTCTGCCGACTCCGAGCCATAATAAGATTCCCAATCAGAATCGGGGATGATGTGATGACGAAAGATCCTAAAGGAAAGGGCATTTAGTTTTGGATTCCTTGCGGATGCGGATGAGGTCGCTATAGCCTCCGATCATGGTGATTGCATCCTTCATGCTTTGAAGGGAATCATAGCGGATACCAATACCAAAAAGCTCGAGCGGCTGAAGGAAGAGCCTCCATGCCAGATTGTTAAGCGGATTACTTATCTTCACTATTGATGCCACAGTCTTCAGTCTCATTCTCTGCGCCTTAGTTTCCTTACGCTTCTCGCGGTCATGCACAGCAATCGCCTCAGGAACAACACCTATCGAAAAGCCATGCCATATGGCCCTATGGATATAATTATCATCCTCACCGTAATGAGAAAAGGCTGGTGAAAAGCCTCCGACAGTCTCAAGACATCCCCTTGTGATCAGCCAGTGCGCAGCCATCACAAACTCAACAGTAACAACCTCAGCAGCCTCAACATTTCCAGCAGTCCCCTTCGATGCAGTCGCACCACCTTCCGGCCTTCCAGGATATCTCTTTGCAAAACGTGGATCCATCTTGGTCTTATCAGCCGTCATCTGCATAGGACTCAAAATTCCATACGAAGGGTTATTTCTTGAAACCTCAATCATCTTTCCGATTGTATCCGGTTCAATCCACGCATCCTCATTCATAAGGTAGACATAGTCATAGCCATTCTCGAGCGCATACTTCAGACCCAGATTATTCGCCCTGCCAAAACCAAGATTCTTCTCCGCAATCACCAGTTTCACCAACTTAGACTCCGAAGCCATATACTCAGTCTCAATAGCAGTTCCACCCCTCAAATCAAGATCCTGCAGTCTCTCAACGGTCATATCATAAGAACCATTATCCACCACAAAGATATCCACAGGCACCTTTGAAGCATAAAGAGAACCGAAGCATCTGTCAAACCACTTCGCACCATTATAAGTTACAACTATAACTAAAACCTTAGCATCCACCATAATCCTTAATTTCTCAAGTGGGGCCCTCCCCTATTTTTCATTTACGACAAGACCCTCATAGATCTTCTCAATCTGTTCAACATTTCTCCTTGTACCATACGAAGACACAGCAAACTCATAAGCCCTTCTTCGCATAGACAAAAGTTCATCATCACCCTCACAAGCCTCAGCCGCAAGTCTAAGACCATCAGCAAGTTCAGCCTCAGTCTCATACGAAAGTGCAACCCTCTGCCCCATCGCAGCCTCACCACTCGCCATGATCTCCGCAGTACCTGTCGTCCTCCTGCCTATCACAGCGCAGCCCGCAAGCATAGCCTCAACAGTAGTAAAGCCAAAACCCTCAGTCTCACTTGACATAACATAGGCAGAAGCCTTCGCCATAAGTTCAGGAACATCATTTCTCGTTCCAAGAAAATCCACCCTCAACCCATTGACATCAGCATAAGTGCGGCACAACAGGCTATAAAGCAGACTCGGAGCACCAACAACCTTCAGTCTATACTCTGGCAGGTCATCAGACACCGCCTTAAAAGCACGCAAAAGGTCCATCAGGCCCTTATTCTTCTCGACCCTTCCGACAAAAAGGAAGTACTTCTCACGCTCAGAGGAAAAATCAGGTTCAGAAACAGAACCATCCTTAAACACGCCATCATAAACAACAGGAGCACCAACCTTCCAATAATCAGCCACACAGCGAGTTACAGCCACAACTTCCGACTCGACAACTCGCCTTCTGAACTCGCCTTCTGAAGGGAAAAATCTCATCCCTGCCTGATACTCCCTCAAATGCCAAAGATGAGGAATGCCCCTCTTCTTACACTCAGCAGAAGCAAGGTCCAGAGGTCCGACATTAGTATGCACAAGATCTGGTCTGAACTCATCAATCACCTCCGCCACATAAGCCCTGACCTTCGGAAGATCAAATACAAGAGCCTTAAGACGACTTGCATATTTAACAGGATTTATCACCCTTGGCCAGATTGTAAGAGAATAAGGCACGGAATTATAGCACTTCACTCCCAATGCCTCAAGCCTTGCATTAAGCGGTCCTTTGGAATCCGGAAGAACAACAGCCACTTCGTGACGCTTGCATAGGTCCTCGACAATATTATACAAGGCGGCAGGAGCCCCTCCTACCGAAGATGAGTTAGAAATGTATAATATCCTCATAGACAAGAGTTTATAAATGATTTCGAATTAGCAGTCAAGACAGATAGTCTCTCCCTCACATCCTCCCAAGAGATCGGTTCCAAACCCTCCGGACTCGAAGTTATCCTATCCTCAAGTCCTACAGCGACAAGCAGATCTCTCTGTCTGGAGCCCTTGCCATCTTCAACCTCATAAGAAATGAAGTCCTTCTCATAAATCAGGCTGAAGGCTGTGCCATGAAAAGATGTAGTTACAATATATGATGCATTTCTGAAGGCAGTCACAAAGTCCTCAACCGAGGCAGCCGCCAGTTCAGGAGAATTTTCAAGTTCCGGTTTTGCAGACACACAGATAAAACGTAGTCCCTTCTTCTTTGCAAGATCCTCAGCTGCCTTATAAGCCTCAGGAGAACGTCTCACCTGATAGAACAGCAGGTAATCCCCATCAATTCCTCGACCTTGAAGTTCATCCCATTTATCCCTTCCAAGCAAAAGAGTCGGATCCACAACATCAGCAACTTCTCCAGATCCTACAAGAGGCGTAAGCCTCTCAGCAAGAGAAAATTCACGGACACTTACCCTATCGAAATTCCTCAGCCTTGCCGAGACCTCCTTCTCATCGATGGCCCCGTCTTCCATGCTTGCTGCGTAGCTGATAAGCTTTGCCTTTGCACGTTTGAACTCGCCCCAATAGAGCGGGTCGTAACCCCTTGTGATGGCGGTGTTCCACACCTGGTCGCTGCCGACGATGATGAGGTCGTAGTCCTGAAGAACTGATGAGTCCGCCTCGAAGACGCGGGGCGACAGGTTGAGACGTGATGCCACGAATTCAGCGAAGCGTGTGTAGCGTGCGCGGCGCGAGGTGATGACCTTTAGTTCCGCGCGCGTCTTTTCGATGAAGCGTGACGGGGTGCGACCCCAGAAGCGTCTGATGTCCAGCCATTTATACCCGTCGGCAATTGCCTTGGGACGATAGTCAATGACAGAGACATCATGGCCCAGAGATGCAATGTATGTCTTAAGGGCATAGCACTGCAGGACTGCACCATAATTACATGCGCAATGGAATGTCAGGATACCTGTTTTCACGCTCTTCCAAGGATTTTTCTGGCTGTCTGCCTGATGGTCTGATATATTTTCAAAGATAGGGAAACAATTTTATAACGCCATCCCATATCTCCGTATTTTTTCATTACATGCTCCACTCCCCTAGTCTGGAATTCTTCAGCAAACTTATGTCTCTGAGGGCTCAATACAGAAGGACTCTTCATATTTGGTTGAAGGTAGAGATTGATATCTATCTCACTAAGATTCAAGTCCTTAGATAGATAAGTCTCAACTAATTCCCTTCCCTTTTCCGTATTGCATAGCAGGAGCGAACAGCCCTTATTGTCAGAGGCAAAGTCAGGGCACAACTTAGCCTTGCTCCAAAGATCCGCAATAGTAAGGTCAGACGGACGCTGGAGATTTGTATATGGACAGGAGCCGCAAGACTCCCTCAGCATATAATGCCTGTAAAACATATAGGTGTACGAAGCAGAGTGGACGTACTTTCCTTCAAAGTCAAATGACTCCCTGTGCGAGCGCCAACCGAAGTTCTTGTCCCTGAACTCCACATCTTCAGCCTTGCTGCCATTCTTCTTTTCCTGCCATTTGAGATATTCTTCCCACACTTTCGGAGAAGGCACTCCATGGCAGACTATATCCATAAGGATCACCTTTGGACGAAGCTTATCTCCAAGATAGGATGCAAGACCTGCTGTCTGACAAGGGGTTCCTGTAAACAGAACCTCCAGGCCTGACTCAAGATCCTTTCTCACCTGTCTGAAGACTCCATTCATATCACTCTGGACATACTTGCTCTTGCGAAGTTCATCCCTCTCAGAAGCAGTCACTGCCCTCTTGTGCACAACCTTATGATAGCCTTCGAATCCAGCCCCATAAACAGAGCCACCTTTGGAAAGCACATAGTCTGAGGCAGCCACAAAGACAGCCCCGCTTGTACTCTTAAGAACCTCATCAAAGTCTTTATGTCTCGCAGCAAAAGCTTGAGGCTCAGGAAGATTCAAGGAGTTGTCATACGAACTGTCAAAGGCGCAGACCTTCTCACAGAGGCCACAGTCCACACACTTATCCATATCCACTTGAGGGTAAAGGAAACCCATCCCGTCAGCCTTCATCCGGATCGCATCCTTAGGGCAGACGCTGTAGCAGGCAGAACAGCCGCAGCATTTGGCTATGTCTTCTATCTTTATCATCGCAACCTACCAAGCATTTCTGAAACCTTCGACCAAAGTACCCCTCTTTCCTGCTTTGCAAGACCTACAAAGCACACCGAAAGACCAGCCACCACCACGCAGGCGCAGCAAGAAAGCAGAAAACCGCCAAGACCATCAGGCATCAGCCTATGAACAGGAAGCATCACCACCCCTGCAATTGCAGCAACAGCAAGCACATTCAGGTACACCTCTTTCAAGAAGCGCCAGACAGGAAGCCCAATCATCCCCCTCATTATCACAAGACGGGCAGCAAGGCAGCACTGAGACACTACGATCGCCACAACAAGCACAGACTCAGGCGGATAACCCGCACGAAGCACAAGATACGCAAGAGGCAGGTTCATCAGTTGAAGTCCACCCACAACAATCTGGTAGTTACGTATCCTTCCTGTGGCAAGCATTGCAGTCACGAGAGGATTGGATATGGATTCACTCATAGTAAGGACAAGGGCGAGACAAACGAAGTTCATCGTTCTTGCAGGTACGTCCTTAAGCCAGAGTTCTAGAATGTATTCAGCATTGAAAAGTACAGGGAGCGAGAGAATAAGCAGCAGGTAGAAGGAGAAACGTGCACCCTTGAAGATGAGGGTCATCATATAATCCCTATCCCCACTGGCATAGGACTTCGTGATCTGAGGATTGACGGCTGTCATAAAGTTTGTCACGAAGCTCTGAACAGCTCCTCCAAGCTGGACACTTATTCCTCTTGCCGCATTTGCCACCGGACCACTGAAGAGATTGATAAGTATGTTTCCTCCCTGATCTCTGAGTATTCCGGAAGCGGCTCCGATAAAGTTCCAACCGGCAAAGCCTGACATTTCCTTGAGAAGACCTCTATCCAGACAAGGTCTGAAGCTGCATTCCTGAAAATTTCTTCTGCAATAGACAGTATATATAAATCTTACCGCAAGGGAAAGAAGGCACATCAGGGAAGCATAGTACACAAGCCTGTCAGTCGGAGACTTTAAGATAAGAAAGGCTACTGCAAGTTTGCCAAGCCCCTCAAACATTCCTATATATGCAAAGGCTGACATCTTCTCGTGAGCAACAATAGAAGCGTTATACGGAACACTCAGCAAATTGATGACAAAGGTCAATATAGAGAACTGAAGGACCCAGTTAGCCGCCTGCATTCTCTCTACAGGAATATTCATCTCGTTATTCAGGAACCAGATTCCAAGAGGTTCTGCCAGAAGCACGACTACCAAGGACATGATGATCTGGACAGTAACAGCAGTCGAGAAAATCAGTTTCAGTCTTTCTTGATTACCCTTTCCTAGTTCGAAGGTAATGAATCGTGAAATGGCAGAGGAGAGGGAACCCGAGATGACAGAAAACATGGCAACCACACCTCCGACAACATTATATATACCGAAGTCATCCTCTCCCAAGGCTCCAAGGACAACTCTGGAAGTATAGAGTCCCACGAGCATAAGAAAGAGCATCCTCACGTATAAAAGCAAGGTGTTTTTTGCTATTCTTCTGGTGTCTGAACTATGATTTACCATTCGTTTCTGGGGCCTTTCCGGCTCTCTGATTGCACAAAAGACAAAGATATAAAATATTTTATGTATCTTTGCGGGCTTAATGTGAATTTTAATGAGGAATAGATTACGTAAAATACTAGTCCCAGCGGTCATTACTCTTGCTGCAGCGATGCAGTCTTTCGGAGTAGATTTCACCAGGGCATCCAAGTTCATGGATGTTCAGGACTCTGTATTGAACGTCAAGGCAATAGACACTATCCAGATACCTGTCGGCCTTGACAGTCTTGACCCATTCAAATTCAAATACTTCCTTGCTCTAAGAGACTCAGCCACAATGGCTCAGACAAGGGATTCACTTCTGAATGCCGGAGACACGCTTGAACTTCATAAGCTTGACTCCCTCTTCATCAAGGACTCTATTGAAGTAGCAAAGCAGAAAGAGCTTGACTACTACAACTCACTCAGCAAGAAGGAAAGAAAGAAGATCGACTATGAGAAGAAGCTCCAGATAAAGATCAAGAGGGCAGACAGTCTCATGGCCAGAAAGGATAGTATCCAGAAGCGCAAGGACAGCATCATCGAGGCCACTCCTCGAATCCTTGAGACCTATGTACTCCCTGACTCCATGCAATATAAGAGACTTATCACATGGAAACATAGTCGCAATTTCAACAGCATCTCTCTTGAGGAGCAGGACACATCATACAACTATCACTTCAACGACCTGCCTAACTTCAAGAATGATGTAAATGCTACCTACCTTGGAGTATCAGGCTCTGCTTCAGAGACTTACAACTTCTTCAAGAGAAAGGAGACTGACGGTGCTATCTTCTACAGCCCATACGAGGTGTGGACATATACGCCTGAAACCCTTACACAGTACAATACTAAAACCCCATATACAGAGCTTAACTATTGGGGAACTCTCTTTGCCAACAGGGCAAAGGAGGAGTCCAATATTAAGATCCTCACCACACAGAATATCCTTCCGGAACTGAACCTCACCCTTGAGTACAGAAGATCGGGTGGAGAAGGAATTCTAAGAAACGAGAATACAAACAACAGGACCGCACAGGTTTCAACAAACTACCTGGGCAAGCGTTATCTGATGCACGCTGGCTTCATTTACAACAAGGTCCGCAAAGGCGAGAACGGAGGTATCATAGACAACACATGGATCACAGATACCATTGTAGACGCCAGAGAGATAAAGGTAGCGCTCAGCGCAGCCAACAATGTCTACTCTAAGAAAACTGTATTCCTCGACCAAAGCTACCGAATCCCTTTCAACTTCCTTAAAAACTTAGGAAAGAAGAAACCTGTTGAAGAAGAAGGACTTCCAGAGGAGGAAAGACTTCCAAAGGAGAAAAGGGCAGCTGCAGACTCTAGCCAGAATGACAATGTGACAACTGCATTCATCGGCCATTGCTCTGAGTATTCGGTGTACACAAAGCTCTACCAGGACAACATCGCGAAGAATGACAAAGAAGGTAGGGCTTTCTACAATGACGCTTTTTACCTCAACCCCACACAGAGTTCTGACTCTATGAGGGTCATGAAGTTTGAGAACAAGGCCTTCATCAGACTGCAGCCTTGGAGTGAAGACGGCATTGTATCAAAGCTCGATGTAGGTATCGGAGACAAACTTATGAGCTACTACATGTTTGACCCGACAAGCTACTTCAAGAGCCCAAGTAATACTCTGCTCAACTCAGCATATCTATACGCAGGAGCGGAGGGTAAGTTCAAGAAATATTTTAACTGGGATGCAGACGGAAAGTATAATTTCGCCGGATATGAGGTTAACGACTTCCTCATTGAAGGTAATATGACTTTCAATATGTATCCTTTTAGGAGGCACAAAAAAAGTCCACTGACATTAGCAGCGCACTTTGAGACAAGTCTCAAGGAGCCAGACTATTATCAGCAACATTTTCTATCAAACCACTACAGGTGGGACAATGATTTCAGCAAGATATCTGTGACTAAACTCGAGGGTCGCCTCAGTATTCCGAGATGGGATCTGAGTGCAGGCTTCGGATATTCATTGCTGAGCAACAACATTTATTACGACAATTTAGGAATAGTCAGACAGAATTCGACTCCTATGAGTGTCTTGTCAGCAGACCTGACAAAGAATTTCACTCTATGGAAACTTCACCTCGACCATCAGGCCTTGTTCCAGCTTTCTTCCAACGAAGAAGTGTTGCCTCTGCCTATGCTCGGACTGAACTTCAGATATTATTTTCAGTTTGATGTGAAGAAAAATGTAATGCAGATGCAGATTGGAGCCAACGCTACATATACGACAAAATGGTATGCACCAGGTTTCAACCCTGTACTCGGAGTATTCCACAACCAGACAGAAGTATTATACGGCAACTGTCCTTATATTGACGCCTTTGTCAATATTCAATGGAAACGTGCCTGCATATTTGTTAAATATGTAAATGCTGGAATGGGCTGGCTTCTTGAGCCGGAAGATTATTTCAGCGCACATCATTACATTCGCCCTCAAAGGGCTCTCAGATTCGGTATTCACTGGCCATTCTATGTCCAAACTGCTAGACCTTCCTCACAAGGATCAGAAAACTCTTCGTCGGGAGGCGGAAGAGGTCTGAGATAAGTCTGGCGAAAAGGAAGATTGAATGATTACAGAAAGAAAGAAACTGCACATTAGAAACTTCCTGCTTATAATATTGATGCTTTGCTTCATCCCGTTCTGCAACAGGACTATGAACAAAGAGGTTTCAGACTCTGCTTTGACATTTGAGTCTGAACACATCAGAGCCGTTGTCGCGATGTCGAATGACATGTACGGCAAGAAAGGCCATAAGGCAGGATTGAATTATGAAATGCTCTTGAACTTCACAAAAGAGCACGATTGTACAGCAGACATCAAGGCTGCTAGAAAAGGAGAAAACTGGATTGACTCACTCAAGCTTGGAGCCACAGATCTGGTTATCATGGAGTACAATGACACAACAGACTACACAGGAATCAAGATTTCCAATGTAGTAGACAACATTGTATGGGCTGTAAGTATGGAAAAGGCAGGTGCACAGAAAGACATCAATGTATGGCTTGGCACCTTCACAGCCAGCAAGGAATATTCAGACCTCAAGAGCAGGTTCTACAGAATGTATGACCCTGTAAAGAGATTAGCAAGAGGAGATGTATCAACACGTCTTAGTCCTTACGACGACCTCATTAAGAAATATGCCAAGGAAATAGGTTGGGACTGGAGAATGCTTGCAGCAGTGATCTATCAGGAATCCAAGTTTTCCATCAACGGAATCTCTTCAAGAGGTGCCCAGGGGTTGATGCAGGTGCGTCCTACAACTGCAAGAGTATATGGAGTAGATAACCTTCTTGACCCGGAGCAGAACATCATTGCAGGAACCCGCTTCCTTGCAAGACTATCTTCTCTATACAGAAAGGACGTATCAGACCCTCTTGAGAAGATGAAGTTCACCCTTGCCGCATACAATGCAGGTGAAGGAAGAATTGCAGACTGCAGAAACTACGCTGCCTCAAGACAGGTAGACTCTTGCAAATGGGAGGAGGTCGTAAAGATCATTCCTGATATGAGATCTAATGAGATCCTTCAGGAAGATACAGTAAAGCTTGGAAAGTTCAAGGGATATGAGACCATCAACTATGTGTCCCAGATCATGTCCATCTATGAAGCTTTCTGCAAGATCTGCCCTGAGGCATAATTATCTCACCCTGACTGTCTGAGCAGGATCAACTCTGGAAATAAAGACAGAAGGGATAAGCAGAAGCAGCATAATTATAAAATATGCTACAAAGTCTGCAACAAGAATAGAAGACAGATTGATGCTGACCGGCACATGACCGACAAAATAGTTAGCCGGATCAAGTTTAAGAACATGCGTATACTTCTGAATTACGCAGAATGCCAAAGCCACCGCATTTCCAATTACCATTCCCTTGAGTATCAAGGATGAAGAGGAAAGAAGGAAGGTTTTGGCAATTTCTTTATCCCTCATTCCCAATGACTTGAGAAGACCGATTGTAGATATGTTCTCGAAAAGCATGATAAGCAGACCGGATATCATATTGAAGCCTGCCACCAAGGTCATAAGTCCAAGAATAAAGAGGACATTGAAATCAATAAGATTGAGCCAGTCAAAAAGTTGAGGAAACATTCTCACTGACGACTGGGTAACGACAGAAGCTTCATCGTCTGCAGAATATGCAGCAGTAATAAACCCTATCTCAGAACTCATACGGGCAATATCATCTGCATTCTGAAGATCAGGATCAAGGATGACCTCAAAAGCGGAAACCTCATCCTGGGTCCACTTATTAAGCCTCTGCATATCCTTTAAATCCGCATAGACTATAAGTTTATCATCTGACTCAAGTATGGCATTATACTCAGACGCCACCTTGAAGGTTCTGACCTTGATATCATCAGAAACAAAATATGTAAGCATTCTGTCTCCGGGCTCAAGTTCAAGGATTCTTGAGAGTTTTGAAGGAATCTCGACAGGCAAAGAAAGCGAATCATAGCGTTCAGCAAGACCTTCCACTCCCTTTATCATCACTCCGTGAATCTTGTCCTTATGCTTTACCATTCCTGCCCTGTAGACAACAGGACGAATTTCCTTGACACCTCTAAGTCCCTGGAGATTAGACATATAAGAAGGTTCTCTCTCAATCGGACTTGACTCATTCACAAGGTCGAGATCTGCAGGAAGAATCTGGACATCTCCACTGATGTCTGACAAGGCTGACTGAATTTCCTGTCTGAAGCCTGAAGAAATGGCAACAGAAACGATCATAACCAGAAAGCTGATTGCAATACAGACGATTGCAATCCCACCCTTTGGTTTTAATTTTTTAGCAATAAATCTAGCCGCCTTCATTATAATTACTTTTTGTTTAGTCCATCTAGTCTAGCCTGCGCGCTGAGTTTATCCGCCTCGCTGCCGTACTTGACAAGCATTGGCAGATATTTCTTGAGAAGCTTCTTATCCTGAGTCTTGTTTGCGATGATACAGCTGTTCTTGATTGCAGGATAGTTTGCAGGATCTAGCTTCAGCACCTTAGAATAGAACTTTATCGCATTCTTGTAATCTGACTTTGCCTGGTAATAAGAACCCACATTAGAAAGGAAGGTAGTATTCTTAGGATTATACTCCAACATCTTGAGAGACAACTTGTTAAACGCCTCCAAAGAAGATGGTGAATTGATCTTATAGAAAGTATAGCAATATTCCTGGATTGCGGCCTCTACAAACTCCTTGTCAGGATTCTCCACATCAGTAAACTGCCACTTATACTTATTCTCATTATTCTGCTGAGCAAGCTCAGTCAAAAGAGAAAGTGTCATATCAGGGCTCTCCTTCTCATAGTCCATCAAAGAAGCAGCCTTGAGAAAACGGAAGTCAAGATTCTCCGGATAATATGTGATGGCCTTATCAAGATACTGCATAGCCTTTCCAAAGACCTGATCGTCATAGACAGGAGACTCAAAATATCTCACATCCTTTCCCAAAGTATCCTTCAAGGTCATAAGAGGTTCCTTACCCAGATAAGTTGCAGTCTCCTTGGTAACGACCTCTGTACTACGCGACTTGGTGAAGTGATAGATATATCTCGCCTTAAGCATCTTGGCATCTGTCGAATCGGCCTTTTCCCAACCGTTCAAGATCGTCTCCATTCCAACTCCGGCAGGACCAAGGATACCAACCATCTTGTCATATTTATCTGAATATGTCTTCGCGTTCTGTGCTCCTGCTGCAAGACCAAGTCCCAAAGCAAGTACAAATAATACTATCTTCTTCATTATCATTATTTTATATCCATTCTGATCCTTCTACTCTGAGGATGCAGATTATTGGTTCTATTTCCTAAATTCTTCACAAAGCCAAGTGGCAGTCCCATATAGGTCACAAGCACAAGTCCCCTCGGAGCATCCTTAAGCACAATTGCATCCTTATGAAGGAACTTCAAGGCCTCCTCTCTTGACACCTCAGTCCTCACAAAAGCATCTTCTGCCAAAAGCCTGCACAAAGCAAGGTCTGCCGAAGGTACAAGGTCCTTTCCCTTTACTGTACCCACAGCGCAGCCACTCTGAGTAAGATGGATAAAGCCTTCCAAAAAGTCGATATCCTCTTTAATTACAGCAGGGATCGCAATTATAAGTTCCCCTTTTGTCTTAAACTTCATATCTTGAGTGAACTTCACAGCCGGAACAGTCTGATCCTTGGATGGTTTTGCCGGCTTGAATGACTTTGAGACCCTAAATTCACCAAGGATGCCGGAAGTCTTTTTCAAGGCAGAACAAAACTGACCCTCTCCAGGAACAAAACCTGGAACAAGGCTGAAGCCTGTCCTTGTCGCAATCACACCCTCGTGCATAAAGCACTTTCTCGAAGCCTCATCCGCAAAAAGAAGTTCTCCTCCAAGTTCATCCGCCATCCACTCAACATTCTCGTCGTTCTCAAGCCTGTTGAAGGTGCAGGTAGAATAAATGAAGACACCCCCCTCCCGCAGCGAAGGCCACACATCAGCAACAATTCTTCTCTGACGCAACTGACATAGTTTCACATTATCCTCCGACCACTGCTGCTGAGCCTCAACATCCTTGCGGAACATACCCTCTCCTGAACAAGGTACATCAGCAAGAATCACATCAAACCACGAACTCATCGGAGTAAAGTCAGCCGGATCGCTGTTTGCCACCGCAACATTCGGATCGCCCCATATCGCAACGTTGTCAGCAAGCACCTGCACCCTCTGCTTCATCACCTCGTTCGCTACGAGAATGAAGTTGTCGCCACATACCGTGCGGAGTGATGCTGCCAGGTCGGTTGTCTTTCCTCCCGGCGCTGCACAAAGGTCGAGCACGCGCAGCGGTGATGTCCTTAAATCCCTGCCCTCTGCCTGCTGTGCGAGGATGTAGCGGAAGATTTCGCCGACGAACATGGATGATGAGTCCTGTACGTAGTAGGCACCTGCGTGGAAGAGCGGATCGAGGGTGAAGACCGGTCTTTCCTGAAGGATGCGTCCATGCTCCGACCATAGCACCTTCTGTGCTGCGGCCATCTCATTTTCTGCCGGTAGCGGCTTGTGGGGATTGATTCTTATAGAGACTGATGCCGCCTGCGAGAAAGCAGAAAAAGCGACACAGGCATTTTCCTGCCCGATCGCTTCTTCCAAGTATGATCTGAAACTGTCCTTTACTTCCATTAGTTGAATTTTGAAGGGTCAAAACCTTCCGGGAACATAGACGGATCCACTCCCTCTGGCATTCTGCCCTCGGAAACAGCCACAAGACCGTCTACCATCTTATCAAGAGCATCTTTAAGCTTTGAGCCAAGCATCATCTTCATCATGAAATTAAGATCTGCGCCCACCTCAATCCAGAAGTCTGTCTTGTACATATCTGCAACCGGGGTTGCATCAAAATGCAAGGTTACATTAAAGGCAAAAGGAGCTCCATTATCCTCAAGGACAATTTTCGAGTATGGATTCCTGTCCTTCACCTTCACTCCTATATTGAAGCCCTGGACAGTGGCACTGATACTGTCATAATCCGCCTCAACTCCTTCCTTCTTGTCAGCAGGAAGCATGTTAAGGAAGTTTCTCATATCAGTGAAGACCATGAAGAGCTCATATGGAGCCTTGCTTACTATTCCGTGCTTACTTGTAAATTCAGTCATACCGTTTTATTTTCCCCATGTTGAAGGAGACTCTCTCCATGCCTTAAGCACTTCAAGATCAGACTCTTTGATATAACCTGTCTGATGAGCCACCTCAACAAGAGCGTTATAGTTGCTTAGAGTATTAAGTTTGACACCTGCCTCAGCGAAGGCCTCAGCAGCCTTGTCGAATCCGTAAGTGAAGATAGCCTCCATACCCATGACCTCAGCACCTGCTGCCTTAAGAGCCGCTGTTGCTGCGAGTGAACTCATTCCTGTAGAAATAAGGTCCTCAACAACTACCACCTTCGCTCCCTCCGGAAGAATACCCTCGATCTGAGATCCTGTACCATGATCCTTCGGTTTTGGTCTTACATATACAAATGGCTTGCCCAAGAGATGTGCCACAAGCATACCGTGAGCGATAGCTCCAGTTGCAACACCTGCAAGAACCTCCACATCCGGATAGCGCTCGATAAGGTTCTGAGCCATGCTCTTGCATACGAACTCTCTCACCTCAGGATAAGAAAGGATCTTTCTGTTATCGCAATAAATTGGTGAATGCCATCCTGAAGCCCAGGTAAAAGGCTGCTCTGGTCTAAGAAGAACTGCCTTGATGTCCATCAATGATTTGGCTACTGCCTTTTCTACAGATTCCATAATTCTATGTTTTTAATTATATTTGCAATATTGTAACTCACAAAGATAATAATTTAACGCTGAAATGCACAAGATATATTTCGAAAAGAGAAGCATTATCATCTGTCGTCCCGAAGAAGAAGCACTTTCAGACCCTAATGCCATACAGTTCAAGGTGGGAGACTGGAAGGACATACACTCATTAGTGGATATGTTTGAGGATTCAGACTCACTCTCAAGAGTATACATCCCGAGCGAGGATACAGAAGCCACATACAAGGCCATCTGCGCAGAATTCAAGGAAGTGAATGCTGCCGGAGGACTCGTATCCAACAGACGCGGCGACTTCCTCCTCATCAGCAGAAACGGATTCTGGGACCTTCCGAAAGGACATCAGGACGAGGGAGAGGACATCAGCCTCACAGCACTTCGCGAAGTGGAGGAAGAGACAGGCATCAGCGACCTTGAGTTAAGAGAGCTCATCTGCATCACAGACCACTGCTACAGAAGGGACGGAATCTGGCACCTCAAGCACACATGGTGGTATGACATGCTCTACACCCACCCTACCGACCTCACCCCTCAGAGAGAGGAGGACATCGCAAAGGCTGCCTGGGTGGCAAAATCCAGCCTTCCTCCCTTCCTCACAAAGACCTATCCATCCATTGTTGAGGTATTCAGAGAGGCAAAAGTTTAATTTTCTGCATTTTTCTTAGCAGAAACTGCAACAAAAAATATTTGAAACGGGTATATAATAATGCGGCTGCCTTGCAGTCCGCATGTAATTACATTGAATCAAATAACAGAATAAAATATGAAATTATCACAGTTCCAGTTCGCCTCCGAGGAAGAGGTAATGAAGAGAGTAGCCCAGGAGCCACCTGTATGGAGAGACGAGTGCAAGCTCATGGTTCTTCACAAGGACACAGGCGAGATCGAGCACAAGATCTTCAAGGATATCATCAACTATTTCGACAAGGGAGACACATTCGTATTGAACGACACAAAGGTTTTCCCTGCAAGACTTTACGGAAACAAAGAGAAGACAGGTGCAGACATCGAGGTCTTCCTTCTCAGAGAGCTCAACCGCGAGCAGAGACTTTGGGATGTAGTTGTTGACCCTGCAAGAAAGATCAGAATCGGAAACAAGCTTTACTTCGGCGAGGACGACAGTCTTGTAGCAGAGGTAATTGACAATACAACTTCAAGAGGACGTACTCTCAGATTCCTTTATGACGGAGACTACGATGAGTTCAAGGCAACTTTGTTCTCACTAGGAGAGACTCCTGTACCAAAGTGGGTAAAGGCAAAGGTTGATGAGACTGACGTTGAGAACTTCCAGACCATCTTCGCTTCAAAAGAGGGTGCAGTCTCTGCTCCGGCAGCGGGTCTTCACTTCAGCCGCGAGCTCTTCAACAGAATGATCCTTAAGGACATCGAGAAAGCCTTCATCACATCTCACATGGGTATCGGACATTTCCGCACTGTGGATGTAGAGGACTTGAGCAAGCACAAGATGGACTCAGAGAGACTCATCATCACAGAGGAGACTGCCGCTCAGATCAACAAGGCAAAGAGAGCAGGTCACAAGATTGTAGCAGTAGGAGCAACCGTGATCAGAGGACTTGAGACTTACACTACAACAAACGATGAGGTAATTGCATACGACGGATGGACTAACAAGTTCATCTTCCCTCCTTACAGATATGCTATCCCTAATGCAATTGTCAGCAACTTCCACCTTCCAGGTTCGACTATGCTTATGTCAGTCGCTGCCTTCGGAGGATATGACAATGTAATGAAGGCATACGAGACAGCCATGGCTGAAGATTACAAATTCGGACCATACGGAGACGCCCTTCTAATTCTATAATAAAAGATTGAAACTCAATCGCTTTCATAGTAATTTGACGTTTCTTTATATAAGCAAAGAACAAAAAGAGTCTGCATTTGACTGCGGGCTCTTTTTGTTTATATGGGTATAGGCTAACTTTCAGCAAAAATGCCTGACAACAATTACGAAAAATTGTGTTATTACACACTGAACTCAATCTTTGGCTATGAGCCTAAAATAGCCTCTGCCCTTATCTCCAGCCTAGGTTCTGCCAGCGCTGTCTTCGACCTCAGTCCTCAAGAACAGGAGCAGGTCCTGGGACCATATTCAAAATTCAAGGGAAGAATAAGCAAGGTTGCCTTAGAAGAAGCCGACAAGGAACTAAGCAGGCTCAAGGAAAGAGGTATCCGTTTTATAGGAAGGAATGAAAAAGAGTTCCCCGAACTGCTCAAGGAATGTGAAGATTGCCCTAGCGGCTTATATATAAGGAGTAGCAGCGATATTCTTTTTGATAAGGAGAAAGTCTACATTTCAGTTGTCGGCACAAGAGACCTGTCCCACTATGGCATGGAGTGGTGCGAAAGGATTGTAGAAAGTCTGGCTTCCTGCAAGGAAAAGCCGGTAATCGTAAGTGGGCTTGCCATAGGCGCTGATATCTGTGCACATCTTACAGCCTTGAACTGCGGTCTTGAGACCATTGCCATCCTGCCTTGCGGAATTGAGGATGTATACCCTAACAGACATCGTCCTCATGCCTCCCAGATAGCATCAAGTCCAGGTTCCGGACTCGCCACAGACTATCCTCCAGGAACCGCACCTATGGCAATAACCTTCCTAAGGCGCAATAGAATAATAGCAGGTCTATCTTCTGCAACAATCCTCATCGAATCAAGAATAAAGGGAGGAGGAATGATGACTGCCAACCTTGCCTTTTCATACGGAAGAGAAGTGTATGTGCTTCCGGGACGTGCTGATGACCTACGAAGTCAGGGTTGCAACTACCTGGCAAAAAACAAGATAGCAGAACCCATTCTTGACGAGAAGTCATTGATTGAGAGTCTCGGACTAAATGGCAGCTGCTCCAGAAAGGTCTTCAATCCGAGAAAGATCGCCCTTACCTATTCTAAAATTGTCGACACCAGGACTGTCGGTCAGATACATGATTGCCTTGTATACATAAGGAATCATAGAGACTGTACCATAGAAGAAATATCCAGAGACTTAGGGATTACATATAGAGAGACTGCGATTATCTGCGGTTTATTAGAAAATGACTCTTATATAGGTATAGACTTGATGCAAAGGTGTTCTATTATTCATTCCAAATCATTACATTTGTAAGTTAGATTTAAAACTGCAGATGAGATATATAGATACACATACACATTTATACGACGAAGCCTTCAATGAGGATGTCTCAATCGTGGTCAACAGGGCCATCGAGACAGGAGTGACCAAGATGGTCCTGCCTGACATTGCTCAAGAAAGCAGAGATGCGATGTTCAGACTTGCCGAAAGTTTCCCAGAAAACCTCTTCCCCTCTCTTGGTCTCCACCCGACTGATGTAAAGGAGAACTGGGAGCAGGAGTGGGAGATGATGATGGAATACAGGGACAGGAAGTATTGGGCTATCGGAGAAACGGGACTCGATCTTTATTGGTGCAAGGATTTCTTTGAGCAGCAGAAAGAAGCTTTCAGAAGACAGATTGACCTTTCAATAGAAAAGAATCTCCCTGTGATTGTCCATTCAAGAGAGGCTACCCTCCCGATACTTCAGATTCTTGAGGAATATAGGAGCAAAGATGTAAGAGGAGTCCTTCATGCTTTTTCAGGAAGTCTTGAGACCTTCCATGAAAGTCAGAAGCATGGAGACTGGTATGTCGGCATTGGAGGAGTCGTGACTTTCAAAAAGGCATCAATTGCCCAGACTGTCAAAGATATTCCACTTGATAGAATCATACTTGAGACAGACTCTCCCTACCTGACTCCAAGTCCACACAGGGGCACAAGGAACGAAAGTAGCTATATCCCGCTGATATGCAGCAAGATAGCTGAGGTAAAGAACATCAGTATCGAAGAGGTAGCTGAAGTAACAAGCCTCAATGCGGAAAAATTATTCGGAATTTAAGCAAGCATAAAATAATTTGGATATGCACAGCAACACAAAGAAAGCATCACTTCTGCTCATCTACACCGGTGGAACCATAGGTATGAAGCAAGACCCTGTAGAGCAGACTCTGAAACCATTCAACTTCAGCCAGATTCTGGAGGAGGTACCGGAACTTGCAAAGTTTGCCTACAAGATTGACTCATATTCCCTCAATCCTATCATCGATTCTTCCGACATAGAACCTTCAATCTGGCAGGAACTTGCAGACCTTATTTCTTCCTCTTATGAGAACTATGACGGTTTTGTCATCCTTCATGGAACAGACACGATGGCATACTCAGCCTCTGCCTTGAGTTTCATGCTGGAAGACCTCACAAAGCCTGTCATCTTCACAGGAAGCCAGCTGCCTATCGGAGTCCCTCGAACAGATGGAAAGGAGAACCTTATCGGAGCTGTTGAAATTGCTGCAGCAAAGGATGCTGAAGGTCATGCTTTAGTTCCTGAAGTCTGCATATACTTCGACACTATGCTCATGAGAGGTGTAAGAACAACAAAAGAAAGTTCAGACAACTTCAGAGCCTTTATATCAAACAACTTCCCTCCACTGGCAGAAGCCGGGATTACAATTCGTTACAACGAAGCACTTATAAGAAAACCAAAAGATTGGAAATCAGCAGTTAAGGTTCATAGAAACCTTGACACAAGAGTTTCAATCCTTAAGATACATCCGGGCATCACTCCACATCTTGTCAGAGACATCCTATGCGGAGAATCAACCAGGGCAATCATCATGGAAACCTACGGTTCAGGAAATGCACCAACCCAGAAATGGTTCCTTGACATCATACGGGAGTCTATAGGAATGGGTAAGATAATCCTCAATATAACTCAGTGCAGTACCGGTTCTGTCAACATGGACATCTATGCAAACGGCAAGACTCTGAAAGACGCTGGAGTCCTTTGCGGCTATGACGGAACAACTGAAAGTTCACTCGCAAAACTCTTCCATCTTCTCGGCAGATTTGACAAGATAGATGAGGTCAAAGAGCAGGTTGAAATAGACCTTAGAGGTGAAATATCAAAAATAAATATTGTCAAATGAAAATTTATTGCTAAATTGCACCGGTTTTTGAGTGCAATGGTGTATTGCATGCCTAAAAATCGACTTGAAAAAACAACTAATTCTTAATAATTTTTAATTAAAACACACAAAAACAATTATGAAAAAAATTTTCATGTTTTTGGCAGTAATGGGCGTTATGGCCTTTTCTGCACAGAATGTAGCAGCTCAGGACGACGCTGCTGAGGCTCCAGCAACTGAGCAGGTAACAGAAGCTGCTCCAGTTCTAACTGACGAAGTAGAGGAAGTTCCTATGCACCAGGCTCTCAAGACTAAGTTCATCGAGGGAGGCGCAGGCTTCATGGCACTCGTTATCATCTGTCTTATCCTCGGTCTTGCTCTTGCAATCGAGAGAATCCTTTACCTTAGCCTTTCAAAGACTAACACTAAGAAGCTTCTTGAGAAAATTGAGGCTGCTCTTGCAGAGGGTGGCGTTGAGGCTGCAAAAGAGGTATGCCGCAACACACGTGGTCCTGTAGCAAGCATCTTCTACCAGGGTCTTCTTCGTATGGATCAGGGTATCGAGACTGTAGAGAAAACAGTTGTATCTTACGGTTCTGTACAGATGAGCCAGATGGAGAACGGTCTTTCATGGATCTCTCTACTCATCGCTATCGCACCATCTCTAGGATTCTTGGGAACAGTTATCGGTATGATCCAGGCGTTCGACGCTATCCAGATCGCTGGTGATATGTCTCCAAACGTCGTAGCAGGAGGTATGAAGGTTGCGTTGATCACTACAGTAGGTGGTTTGATCGTTGCCGTTATCCTTCAGCTTTTCTACAACTACATCCTTTCACAGATCGATGGTCTTACAATCGAGATGGAGGACGCATCAATTTCATTGATCGACGTATTGGTTAAATATCAGAACAAATAATAAAGGACTATACAATGTACGCTAAAGTAATTAAATGGCTATCATGGGTATTGCTAATTGCTGGCGTTGTAGTTTCAGTATACGGCTTCGTAGTAGGTTTCGATACTAACAACGCATCTGCAGTTGACCTTATCCTTTACTGGGCGTATGCAATGGCAGCTCTAGCAATCGCAGGCGTGGTTCTAGTAGGACTTTATGTTACAGCAACTACAAACCCTAAAGGACTTGTTAAGCTTCTTATCGGTCTAGTAGCGGCAGTTGCAGTAATCGCCGGAGCATATGTACTTGCTCCTGGTACTCCAGCAGTTGGATACTTGGGAGACCCAGTCACACCTATGACTCTTAAACTCACAGATACAATCCTTAACCTTACTTACCTCTGCTGTGCAGGAGCTGTTCTTGCTATCCTTGGAGGTGCGGTAGTATCTGCAATCCGTAAATAATAGGAGACATTATGGCTAAAAAAACACCTGAAATTAACTCAAGTTCAACGGCGGACATTGCATTCCTTTTGCTTTGCTACTTCCTGATGACGACAACAATGGATCAGGATTCTGGATTGCAGCGTCGTTTGCCGCCTATGCCTGATAAAAACACTCAGGTACAGGATCAGAAAGTTAATCGTCGTAACATTATCATTGTGAAGATTAACTCAGCCGACAGACTACTTGCGGGTAACGAGCCAATGGATGTCAGCCAGTTGAAAGACAAAATCAAAGAGTTCCTTAGCAACCCTAACAACGATCCAAACCTTCCAGAGAAGGCAGAGACTGAGATCGAGGGATTCGGTACATACAACGTATCTAAGGGAGTTATCTCTCTTCAGAACGACCGTGGTACCAGCTACCAGGCTTATATCGCAGTTCAGAATGAGCTAGTAAAGGCAGTCAACGAGCTTCGTGACGAGTTTGCTATCGCTAACTATGGACAGCCATTCTTGAAGCTTGATGAGGAAAAGCAGGAGATTGTCAGAAAGGCAGTTCCTCAGAACATCTCTGAGGCAGAGCCTAAGGATATCAGCAAAAAATAAAGGAGGAAAACAATATGTCAAAATTTAAAAGAAGCGGAAAGAAGGAGATGCCTGGTATCTCATCAGGATCACTCTCTGATATCGTGTTCATGTTGTTGTTCTTCTTTATGGTGACAACCACAATGCGAGAGACTGAGAATAAAGTTATCGTTAAACTTCCAGAGGCAACTGAGGTTGTTAAACTAGAAAGAAAAGACTTGACTTCATACATCAACATCGGATCACCTATCCAGAGCCTTCAGGGTCAGTATGGTAACGATGCACGTATCCAGCTCAACGATGCTTTCAGAAGTGTAGACGAAATTCGTGACTTTATCGCAGCAGAGCGTGACGCAATGAGCGAGGCAGATAGATCATTCATGACAGTATCAATCAAAGCTGATGAGTCTGTTAGAATGGGTATCGTAACAGATGTTAAGCAGGAGCTTCGTAGATGTTCTGCGCTTAAGATTATGTACGCTGCTCGCAAACCGGCAGTAGAGTAAGGATTATCCCTTCAACTAGATAAAAAGCAGTTCCTTTTGGGACTGCTTTTTTTTGTATAACTATATGCCGATACAAAATAATTAAGTAAATTTGCAGGTTGTGCGTCATAGCATAAAATAACTTGAGTAATAATAAAAAACACAATATTCACTATGGAATCAATCGTAAGAACCAAGATTAAGGACCTGCTCAAGATGGAGCCAGGACAGACTGTTCTTGCCAAAGGTTGGGTAAGAACAAAAAGAGGTAATAAAAATGTAGCATTTATCGCTCTAAATGATGGTTCTACAATCAATAATGTACAGGTTGTTGTGGATAAGACGACAACTGATGAGAGCCTTCTAGCAAAGATTACTACAGGAGCATGTATCGGTGTGACAGGTAATCTTGTTGCATCTTTAGGAGGCGGTCAGGCTATTGAGATTCAGGCTACTGAAATTGAGCTCTATGGCGAGTGCGACCCAATGAGATATCCACTACAGAAGAAGGATACTTCATTCGAGTTCCTTAGAACTGTAGGTCACCTAAGACCAAGAACAAATACCTTCGGAGCAATCCTTCGTATCAGAAACCAGATGGCATTTGCTATTCATGAGTTCTTCCACAGCAAGGGTTTCGTTTATATGCATACTCCACTTATCACTGCATCAGACTGTGAGGGCGCAGGTCAGATGTTTAGAGTAACTACTCTTGACATGGAGAACCTTCCTAAGAACAAGAAAGGAGAGGTTGACTATACTAAGGACTTCTTTGGAAAGGAGACAAGCCTTACAGTGAGCGGACAGCTTGAGGGTGAGCTTGGAGCACTTGCACTTGGTGAGATCTATACATTTGGTCCTACCTTCCGCGCCGAGAACTCTAACACACCACGCCACCTTGCAGAGTTCTGGATGATCGAGCCTGAGATGGC
>JAEIGA010000543.1_pt1 | contig 55714 bp, 67 predicted proteins | sample 9270691 | NCBI WGS metagenome assembly JAEIGA01 (sample SAMN17057246, study PRJNA624740) | gut metagenome | biome: biome; isolation source: fecal sample | host: Bos grunniens | place: China: Xizang | collected 2019 | reverse complement strand
GAAGTAGGGACCTGCCCAAGTGTATGTCTTTACAGTAATAACAATCTCGTTTTCACCTTCTACAATGCCAGCACTACTTACAAGATAGTAGGTATAATTATCAGAACCATCTGCAATAACGCCCTCAAGAATCTGTGCTTCTGCTCCATTCACTGTAATGGTACAATAATCAGCAAATGCAACATTACCAATAAGACCGCCGGAGCCGGACACGGTAATACCAATATAAGCCGTGGTTGCCTTGTCGGAATTAAACCTGTAGGTTATGTCACCACTTCCTGTTACTCTGTTCGTATCAGGTGCTTTTAACATTTCTGCGCCTACTTTTACCTTATCGTCTGCGGCATTCAATATGAATTCTTTGCATTCACACTTCTGCTCACACACTGTTTCTTGACAATCAAGATCCTGACAGCCTTCACAGAAAGTACAGCTCGAAACGCAAACGTGAGCTTCATTTTCAACTGCATCATAGGAAACGTTTGCATCTGTATCAATTATGATACCAACGATTGAGGCTGCCGTTGCCCAGTTGACCACTTCATTCGTAGAGAATTTAATTTGGTTAGTTCCTGCATCCAACTTAATATCGCCAACATATACAGCTACAGAGACAACATTTTTGTTTATGGGATTGCTACCTACTACTCTATTTCCGTTAACATCAATATAATAGTAATCAGTTATGTATTTTGATGAAACCAAATCAACTACGGCATGTCCACTCATGATAACGTACAGTTTAGCATTAGCCTCACGAGATGCATTAACGGGGAAGCTAACACTTGACTCCGTCTCATAATCGCTCAAATATGCACCCGCAACAGTACGCACATACGCTCCTGTTAACTCAACTCTTTCATCATTTGTAAGGAAGGTTTTACCTTCTACATTAAGATTAGTATAAACATAACCTGCATTCTTTTTGCCATACAAAACAATCGCATTTACATCTATGCCAGCTTCAAGACAACCTTCGGCAGGAAGAAGTTCGATAATATTATCTCCTTCGTGCAAATGAGCATCAGCCACCATGATATTAGTCCATGCGCCCTCACCATATAAATCGTAAGGAATTTCTCCAGATATTTTTATTTCTTCACCATTAACTTTCATGATGAAGTTATCCTGCGCTGTCGTTGCTACATCCGGAAGCCTTATCTGTAAAGCGACTTTTACGACCGCACATTCTTCTGCGTATACACTTATAGTTGCACTCTTGCCCGTGGTAAACGCCTGCAAAAATTGTTGCTTGTCATCGGTATAACCCGTCATTCCCGCATGAACACCATAGGTTAACAAATAGTTGAAGGTATATTCGGTTGAATAGGGATCACCGCAATCGCATTTTTTACTATGCTTAGGATCTGTACAATTTTCATCTGTACATTTACCACAATCAAGACAAAGATACTTACACTGATCGCCACCTATAGTTCCACCTTCGGTAGAAATATAAGGCAAAACTTCAACAAGAGCAAATGCTGCAATCACCGTTGACAGTACAATCAAAACAAATGCAATCAACTTGCCTATAAACGGCACATTGGAATCACGGCCTCTCTTTATTATGCCTATCACAGATAAAAGCACAAAGATTGCAAAGACAATTGCCGCTATTATGGTTACCCATACTTTAACGGTTTCAATTGTTTGTATCCACCAAGGTGTATTGTATACGATCTCAGTCGATTGAGTAATGCCGTTCATTGCCGACGAATTAACTCTTGCATACAAGAGTCTGTGGCAGGATTCACGCATTGCATTTACTACTGTAGCATTATCTTCGTAAAGCTCCCACATCATTTTGCCTTGAGCTTCATCAAAGCCATAGTAGTCGGTTACATTTCCGTTCATCCAAAGGTCAGTTCCAGCGACAACACCCTCTGCTCTCGCTTGATAATGTGTCATATAGTACTGACCGAATGCGGAATCCGTCTCAGCAAAACCGTTATAACCCCATTCTTTACGAAGTATGTTTGTCATCAATCCGCTATTAACAGTTACCGCGCGTGTGCCCAAACGAGGGAACGAAGTCATTATGGAACTCATGTTGCCAAGCTCTACACACATTTCCCAAGGTCTTAAAGTGATTTCACGCGCTGTCTGTTCGTTTATGAATGTTGCAACACCACAACGGTTAATTTCTTGGTCGTTAAAAGCAAAGTGCTTTACGCAAGTCATAACACCAACTGCTTCAATTCCTCTAACTTCACCGCTGACCATAATACCGGAAATATAGGGATCCTCAGAGAAGTACTCGCCATTTCTACCACCATAAGGTGTTCTGTGCATGTTCAAGCTGGGAGCATAAAATTGCTTTACGTTCGCATGTAAACACTCATGACCGTAAACATCGCCCATCTTTTCAGCAAGTTCTACATCCCATGTACAAGCAAGCATTGTTCCTGCGGGTCCGGTAAAGCTAGGCATACCCGAAGCATTTTGCGCCAATACACCGTTAGGTCCGTCATCCGCTTTTACCGCAGGTGCTGCAATATTTATGCAACCATTAAGATTTTTGAAGCCTTCGCTCATCAATCTTTGCATATCATCAAAGGTCAATTGATCAAGTAAATAATCCCAGTATTCATGATTATAATCAAGACCTCTAAGATTTATAAGTTTAAGTCTCAATTTACTTTCGTCAGTTTCATCCGAATAAAGCAACTTAAGTTTTTCTATCGGCATAGTAACTGTACCCATAATAGGCATTTCGCCTATAGAAACAATATCTTCATGACCATACTGCATGTCATAAACCATAGTTTCGTTGACACACTCAAGACTTACTGCTCTTTCAGGATAAGTTCCTGCCCAATCTTTTCTTGACAAGTAGGTAATCTTTTGATCAGCTGTACCGTTATACAGATTAAGGTCTGCGGAAGATAATTGATTGGTAATCTGCTCACCTGTAAGCTTGGATGTTGAATATGTAATGAAGTCATTCTCCGCAATTACTCTTCTGTAAGAAAGGTTTGCGTTACCGTTGGTTGCATTTCCAAGGGAGTCAACCATGCCGTGTGTCGCATTATAACCTTGGCTAGCCAAAATGTTATTAAGTGCTTCATGGCAATCACTACCTACCGCGAAGTAATAATCTCCCATTTCAAGAATATATGTACCCTGACCATAGGTGTCATATGTTGTTAACTGATCACCATCAACCTGAACACTAACTCTCTGGCTTTCTCCGGGTTCGATAATGTCGGTCTTCGTAAAACCACACAGTTCTATTGCAGATTTTTCGATACCGTTCTTTTTATCATATTCTGTGTAAGGCTTTTGCAAATAAAATTGTACGGGTGTTTTTCCTGCCACACTACCGGTGTTAGTAACTGTAACGGATAAGGTATATATACCGCCACGGGTATCGCCTGTATGTGTAACCTCGAAATTGTCATACTCAAAAGTGGTATAGCTTACGCCATATCCGAAAGGAAAACATAACTCATCTTCATATTTCCAAGCTCCATTTCCGCACAAAACACCTGCAGAGGAAGAAGCATTGCCCTGACCCATAACACTATCAGCATAACGGGTTTCATAATAACGATAACCCACATAAATGCCTTCTTGATAAACTACGTACTGATTATTATACGCATGAAAATCAGTTGAGAGACCGGTTCCGTTTGCTGTCCATCTAAAATCGCCAAAGTTGACAGTTGCAGGAGCAGAACGATGGTTATATGCAATAGTATCTACCAATCGTCCAGAAGGATTTACTTGTCCAGACAAAATATCGCCAAGACCAGCAAATGCAGTTGTACCAGAGTGTCCTGCGAAAATACATGCGTCTATATCATATTTGGTGATGTTTTCCATCATCATTACCGCAGGGCTATTAATAATGAGTATTACTTTGCTGATTATTCCCTCTTCCTTAAGACGGCAAAGCTGTTCTATGGTTTCAGCCTCATTCTTTTCAAGATCAAGGTTATCATTATTGAGATGATCGCTATTTGACCACCATGTATCACAATCCTCACCCGATCCACGAGTAATTACCATAATGGCAGCATCGCCGTAATTGCTAACGACATTTGCTACGCCACCAACCGTTTGATCCAAAACATCCCAAGGTACTTCATTAACTCTTATTTCGGAATATCTTTGGTCAAGATAACCGTTACTTCCATTCATATCGGGATTAAGAGTTGATGCAGCATCTAGTCTTCTTTGTCCATATGTTGATTGTAATACTGCATAATGGCCTGCCAATAAATGATTTACCTTAAAGCCAGCTCCACCCTCAGAACGAGGTACCTCAAGCTCAGCTACGAATCCTCTTTTTAGAGAAGCACTAAAGAAGCCTGAACCCATTCCAGAAAAAGTATAATTAGCAGAACCTATACCGAAAAGGGAAACTTTGCTTCCCTCTGCCAAAGGCAAAGCTCCATTATTCCATAATAAAACATTACCTTCTGCTACAACCTGACGAGAAACATCGTAACTGTTTTCACGCATTGCTTCGTCGTCATAGCTACCATCTTCTTTATAAAACTTTGATTTGAAATATTCGGAATCATCTCCGCCTTCGCCAACGGTTTCGTAAGGATTAATACCCAAAGCAGTATTGATAGAACCTTCGTAGCCTATTGCAATCGGTCCACCAATGTATACGATTGCCATTAAAATCGCCATGAAGAAGGCAATTACGCTCCATACAGAACTGCTGCTTAAAAATCCAAAAAATTTGCCTACTATTCCATCATCCTCATAGCTATCTTTAGCTTTCAGAATATACATCGTAAGCGAAACCACAAACCCCCACACCAGTGCAATGTCAGCAATGAAAAGTAGAGTTTGCCACCAGTTTGTAAACAAGGTTACACTTGAGCTTGTTGCTCCTGCAATAGCGTTTAAGAGACAATAGGCAAATATAATACCTGCTGTAACATAAAATGCTAAAACAAATAAGAAGCCTGCAAGGGTTCCCCATATTCTTTTTGCATTCATACTTTCTTACCCTCCCATAATATAAATTTATAAAGATTTAACAAATTAACGCTCTAATTTTTGACTTGTATTTGCCCAATGTTTTATATTTTATCCTCCCTTCATCTTAACTTTTAAATAAAGGCAAATAACCATAAAAAAAAGCATAATCTTATCGTGATTGATTTACGTATAGAATTGAATCAAGGCTACAATCCTGTAAGGTTTAAGCCGACGTTGTTTATTTTGGTATGATGTAAACATAGTGCAACATCATACCAAAAGGGGTACCCCTTTTTGAAGTTATCAGAATATTAACATTATTTTATAAAAGTATTCTACAATATTTTTTTTCAATATTCAACAGCATCTATAAGAAAAAAATAGTCTTTTTTATAAAAAAATGAAAAAATGCACAAATTCAATAGTCAAAATTGTTAATAATGCACAATTTTATTAAATACACTTTTTACCAAAACATAAAAAGGCGAGGAATTCGCCCTTTGCTATTGAAGTATTCTTTTAAATTATGAGAACTCTCGTGGGTTCGGATATAACCGTTGCCAGCTTAACAAAATAATTTTCACTTTTTTTATTTTCGCCGTGCTGTGACAAGTTTCGACAAAGGGGATATGGTAAAATATGGATACCACAATAAAAATACGGAGGAACATCTATGCTTTTACACAAGGACGACCACTTTATCTACAACTGCCGTGTGGCAGTGAAACTCCCCAACAATGTTTACCTCGACACTGCCCCATATCCGTACCCTGTTGAGGGAATGGTATACTACTCGGAGGATATGAGAACGAAGGTAGAAATCAATTTCGTTGAGACTGAGAAGGGGGCTAAATTCTTTCTTGAATCTGTTGCTGAGGAACTAGAAACCTTCAAGCGCCTCAAGGCTACGACAAAGCTCTGCGCCAACGGGCATGAGGGATATACTATGACTTACGGCTTAAGCCGAGAAATCATAGAAGAATATACTTTTGCCATTCCCGGCGAAACTCCTGCTCTGCTTGATATCTGCTTAACGCAGAGGAAGGAGAAGTTATCAGATCCTGAGCTGTACGCGAAGCTACAAGAGGAAGTTCTTGCAGGGCTTTCGCTTGTTGAAAATGATATGGCTACAAGAAATTCCTTAAAATTACATATTTGCTATTGACATTTTCTACCATTTGTATTATAATACAAACGATTCCGCTGCCCGTTCTCTCGTGGGCATAAATCAATCAGCTTCATCGCTGAGTGCGCGGATCCTCTAATTATAATGACCCTCAAGCAAACGCTTGAGGGCTTTTCTTTTTGAGTGTATTAAAACGGTCTTTTTGCCACGGTGACGATGCGGGGGCGTTCGGATATGAATGCTGTGAGCATTGCAAGGCTATCGGGCGCATCGTCGTGGAGGTTCTTCGCCGTGAAGCTAAACGAGGTAAGTTCGGCCATTGCCCTTCTGTAATCGTCGTCACGGCACTTGCTATCACGGAAGTAAAAATTGCGAATAGTGGGGGCGTGCTGCTCAATACGAGTGAGCTTCGCCATATTCGTAGGCGCTTTCTTGTGGCTCATATTGATGCTGTAGCCGTGTTCCTCTTTTAGGATCCTATGCACGTCGTCAGAATACTCCTCGCCACCGTTATTCGCCTCAGTCTGCCCCATTTTAACCTTGTGATTTAATATTTTTCCGATAACACGGGGCTTTGTGCAGCTTTTATCTCGCTTATCAAAAATCCAGTCGTGGATATAGACATCACCACCGTAAATGTAGGCGATAGGCATACTCAGGCTATCGCCGCCACCCCAAGCAACGTCGTTGGCGAAGACGATGTTATCAGGCTCGCCGTCGGGGAGTACGCCGTTATAATATTTGAGCTTATCGGCAGCGAAAGCCAAGCCCTCTTTTTCAACTCCGTGCTGCATAAACAGGCACTCAAAATCGGCGCTGTCTATTGTGTTTTTAATATCCCGTATTTTCTCGCTAGTGTAGCGGTCGGGGTGTTCGTACTCAAAATTACTTTCCTCGTTTTCATCCCATACAGGAATGGAGATAAAAGCGTAGCGGGGGTCGTCGCCGTGTTCTGATTCCATACGACCGATGGGATCGTAGGCGCTCCAACGAGTACCGAGCATTATCTGCTTTACGTTGTCACCAATCATACGAGTGGTGAGGGTGGCGGTGTAATCGCTGTAGAGCTTTTCAAGGCGCTCGGGTGAACGAGCTTCTTCCTTATTCTTTACAAGGTCGTCGGTGATAAGGTAGGAGTTGGCGCGAGTTCTACCTGTGACGGAGCCACCGAGAGAGATAAGGCCCAGCGTGGGGAAATCCCCTGCTCTTCGGTAGCTGAGCGTCTTGTACTCGGCAGAGATGTCGGGCATACCGAGTCCGGGGAAAATATCGTGAAAGCAGTATTCGTTAGTGTCGGTTAGCATTGAGCGCTCACTGTCTAGGAGCATTTTGGTCATACCGTCGGAATAAGAAACGTACATGTTCGCCGCCTTGGGATTCTTGCCGATAATGTAGGCGAGGAGGAATTTTATGAGCGTGGTTTTGCCTGTGCCGGGAGGCAGACTGAAACCAAGATAGAGGGCGTTTTCGTCGTCCATAAAATCCTGAATCTTGGTGACAATTTTGTGCTTCCCTTCTAGCACCTTGCGACGAGGGAGCCAGAAGCGTGCCTGTGGCTCGCGGTTCCATTCCATAGCGACCATGAAATCGTCAAAGGAATACTGCCCCGCGTAAAAGTAGGTGCGCTTTATCAGCTCGTATGCCTCGGCGGTGCGGAGCTTCTTTGCCTCTGAGCGAATCCACTTAACGTAGTGGTCAACGCTCTTTCTGTCCTCAATGCTGAGTAGCACGCTGAAAGCATCGCGCAGGCTTTCTTCGGTCTGCGCGGGTAATCTTTTTATTTTTTCTATTACTGATATTTTCATATTTTCCTCCTGAAAAAAATAAGAGCGTCCACCGTTTAGGTAGACGCTCTTGGCGTTCTTGTTATTTATTTTTCTTTTTTCTTTAAAGATATTGGATTATAAATTCGTGTCGTGCAATTGTCGTGAATAATCGTTTTTTTCTCATATAATCTGCCATCTCTATAAACTGTTTCCCATCCTAGTTCATTAGGTTCACCGCACACAATTTCATTGCGTTTGCCAATGTTTTCCTTGCTCATAATATCCCCCTATAACCTTTTGAGTGTAATATACCATATTTTGGGAGGTTTGTCAACTGTACGAGAAAAGGGAGAGCCGAAGCTCTCCCCATGAATTTTAATTACTTCTCTTCATTTGAAGGTGCACGGTAGAAGGATTTTTCCGCTTCTGACATATCAAAATAAAGAGTACGGTTTTCAGCATCATAAAAACCGACTACCTTATAACGAGCTTTGGGATTATAATCCGATATTAAACGGCTAACCGTATCTCGCATATTTTTGTTATTGCACGAAAGCGTAGTTGTCTGCTCTCCGCGAGGCTTGGAGAAAGGTGTAGCTTTTGCCTCGTTGCTTTTGCACACACGAATCGCAAAAACACGATGCTCGGCATCTATACCATACTGAACGTGTTGCGGATAATTCAGATCCTCAAGCACGCGCTTGCTGAAGGTAATGCAGTTGGAGTTGATATAAATATCGGGGGTTGCATTGGTGTTGATGTCGATAATCTCTAAATTGATTTCCTTAAAATTAATAGCCATAATAAAATCTCCTTTTTTACGTCTGGTCTTCAAGACCATTGACGCTTTCTATAATTTTTATAAATTGTTCTCGTTCGTCCTTTGTCCAGTTCATATCCAAAAGAAAATATCCACGCAAAGCACCCGATTTTACACGAGCCACCGTGAATCTGCGTTTTATTTCAATCAACGGTTTACGGATACGCCCACGCCCAGAACGTAAAATTTCTTGGACTCTATTCCAATCTTCACGCTTAATGATGGCTGGATGGTCGTTTTCCCAATGCCATTGAGTGAGCAAATCGCGGTTTTTGATCGACCTATGCGTTAAATAATCCTTGGTGTATGTTTTCTGATAAAGGACATCGCCGCAATATTTCTCATTACGGAGAATATTGGCGATTGTTCTCGGAATCCACCTATCCATACCCCTTGGGGAGTGAATTCCCTGTTTGGTAAGGGAATCCGCGATTTCTTGCATCGTTGCCCCTTCCAAAAAGCTGTCGTAAATGTAGCGGACTATTTCAGCTTCAGCAGGCTCGATTTTTACGCGCCCCGAGTAATCGCGATAATAGCCCAAGGTGTTATGCACCGAAAACTTGTACAAGCCTTCTTGCATACGATAGCGGATACCTTCTTTGATAGCGATGCTTTTTTGCTGACTCTCCAACTCTGCCAATGCGGACAAAATGGATATAATAAGCTTGTTCTTACCGTCGCTAGTGTTGATACCCTCTGACTCAAAGTTGACCGCAACAGGATGGGGTAAGCTACTCAATTCTTGCAGAGTGGTCAAAATATCTACAATATTTCTACCAAAACGGCTGATACTCTTTGTGAGGATAAGGTCAATTTTGCCCGCTCTTGCATCCTCGATCATCTCGGTAAAGCCTTTTCGCTTTTCTTTGGACGTTCCTGAAATGCCCTCATCGGTATAAATTTTCACCATTTCATATTGAGGGTTGGTTTCAATCAGAGACGTAAAATGCTGAACTTGCATTTCAAAACTACCAACTTGCGCCTCCTCAGCGGTGCTAACACGGCAATATGCGGCAACACGTACTTTTTGTGCGTCTTGGTATGCGTATTCCTTGCGCTCAGGTGTAATAACAGTAACCTTGCGCTCACCGCGTCGGTTTTTTGCTATGGTTTCACGAATTTGGCGTTTTTCTTCCTCGTTGCGAGTAACCCTGCTTGCGTTTTGATGCCGTGCTTTTTCTATTGCTTCGGCATCTAATTTTTTTGCCATATTCAGCGACCTCCGAACATCACGATTTTTCTGCAATGCGACATACTAAATACCTCCTTTTTTTAATTTTCATAGAAAAACCTCCTTGTAAAAATTTATGACAAACGAGGGTAAAACCGCATTATTTTACCTCGTGTGACACCGAATTTAAAGGCAAAAACACCACCTACTAGAGCTTTCAGCTCAGGCAGGTGGTGTTTTAAATTAACGCCAAAAATAATTACATTGTCCACTTTTACCGCGAATTAATTTCGTGTTCTAAAAATGCATATCCGATGTGCAAGCAGATATATACCACGGGAATAAGTACGATGAGAAAGATAGACGGGTATACCCACGATATCAGATATAAAATAAAAGTGTGTAGGCAGAAAAAGAACATATATAAGATACTTCCTAGTACAGGGAAAGAGCCTCTTGAATAATACCAACCTACTATTGCAAATGTAAAAGCAGGCAAAAAGAATCCCGCTATCCAGTTAAGAATCTCTGGGGTTAGCAAAACGGGGGAGTTTTGAATTGTAATTGTAATTCCCTCACCTAACACTTCAAAAGGGTTGGGCATAAAGAACTGCCTAACAAACCAGAATATTCCCGATAATGCCAAATATAGTTTTGTCATACTTCCTCCTTAAATCCTACCTGACCGTTCATAAGAAGGGGCAAGAGGAAATCTCTGAGAGAGGCGAGTTCTTGGTTTTCTTGCTTGCGATGCTGTATTTGCTTAAGAATGTTGTTCATCGGTACTAAAAGTTCTTCGTTATCAGGCAAAAGCAATGGTATGTTCTCTACATCGCCCTTGGTTATGAACTTCACTATCGAGCCATTTGAGCCCCTTTTGAAAGCATCAATCTTGTTCATAGCGTTACGATATAAAATACCAATATATTTCTCGTCACGCGGGATTAATACAAATCCTGTGGTGCGAGGCAACTCTTCACGGAAGAATGAAAATGTGGTTTTCTGTCCATTAGGGGTGGTGTAAAAAGATCCTGCCTTGATATCCTCGGCAATAGCTGAGTCATCGTCGGTTTCGTATTCCATATTGTTACTAAATGATACCACTTGCAACATATTGAAATATTTCTTATATTCTGGACGCTCCAAGCGCTTGTTCAGCATACGATTGAACTCCGCTTGGATTCCACCCTCATTGTTCGGTTTTTTTACCTCAAGAAAGGCGAGAGGGATACCGTTAATAAGGACTGTTATATCGGGTCTAAAGGAACCCGATTTGTCATCTTCGGATCCCTCTTTACCAAAGGTTAATTCGTTTACAACCGCAAAATCATTATTTTCAATGTTTTCAAAATCCACCAGCTTAACTTTATCTTGAGGATTTATAAGCCACTGATAAAATGCTTTACCCAAGTCGTTGTTTTTTATTATGTAATGAATTTCCTCGATAACCGAGATAATTTCCTCGCGAGAATATTCCTTGCCATTTATACGATTGATTGCAGAATGAAACCTATCCACTACAATTCTAGTTTCATTATGTAATTCAATATTCTTGAGGGATTGATATTCATACCCTAATCTCATAAATTGGACTGTTGCGGGTATTTTTACTCTTGTATCTTCATTAAAGACAGCCATACTAAATTCCTTTTCTTACTAAAACATAGTGGTATTGCTGTAGGAAAGCTGAGTTAAGCTCAGCTTAATATTTTTGTCTGTTTGCTTAAACATCATTGCTTTTCCCAATTTTTTTCTTTACAATAAACACCGCTTGACGCGAAACCCCGTGCTTTCGGGCGATTTCGGACAAAGAAAGTTCGCCTTCTTTCAAATCATCTATGATTGCATTGGTACGGTCGCAATGTTGATAATTGAATTTTGGGCGACTATTAGTAGAAACGCCTCCACAAGTTCGTTTGTACTCTCGCGCAGTTCTTACGGTCACCCCATAAGTTTCAGCTAAAACATAAGGGTTTAGCTCCCCGTTTTTAACCGCCTCGGCAACCTTGTCTTTGCCGACTTGTCGCTCCGTTGGGAACTCGCCATTGGCTTTCATTTCGGCAATAGCCTCTCGAAACTTACGTGTGGAATAAGGCAGTATCTGTTGAATTTGCTCTAGCGACATTCCATTAAGCCACAAGTTAATAACCCTTAACTTGTCTTGCTCTGTCATTCCGTGTCCTTGTTTTTCTTTGCTTATAAAAACATTCTCACTACTAAAATTCGCCTCTTGTTTATAACTATCTTCACGAGATGAAAGATGGTTTTTGTCTTCCTTCAAACGAAATCCGAATATGCCTAGTTTCATGATCACCTCGTCAAAAGATTTTCGCCCTAAATAGGGAATCTTTGCAAGTTTCACCTCTGTTGCATCTATGATTTGTTCAACAGTATCGTATCCGGCTCGTTTCAAACAGCAATAAGCACGGTATGATAACCCTAACTCTTCAATTGTCATTTCCGATACTCTCTCGCTCATGAGATTTTCTCCTGTGTTTTTTGTTGAGGTGACTGCCGAGGTTATGCTCGGCAGCTATTTTCTCTTGCTAATTCGTACCAACGGGTACGACCTACGCCTACGAGTGCCATTGCTTCTGCCACAGAGATTTCGCCTCGTTGCTGACGGGCGTAAACAGTGGCAAAATTATCAGGGCTTTTGGTAGAACGACCAAATCGGCGACCTGTCTTGGTGCTGTATTTGTATCCTTGTTCATCGACGGGCATCACTTCGATGCCCTCTTTTTGCCGTCTAAGAGTTTTCTCGCGCTCTTGTTCTGCCATAGCGCCGAGAACTTCTATCAATATGTTGTTGACCATATCTCGAATCCACTCTTGCCCTTGGAAGTCAATTAGCGTGGTGGGAACGTCCAAAATTCTCAGATCAATGCCGTTTTCCTTGAACCATGCAATTTCCGATTTGATTTCCTCTTTATTACGACCGAGACGGTCAAGTTCCTTTACGATTACCTCGTCACCCTCACACAGACGGGACTTTAACGCCATATATTCGTCACGGCAAAAGTTTTTACCGCTCTGCTTGTCGCAATACACATTGTTGGGCGGTATGTCTTTGTACTGACGAGCGACGGCAAGCTGACGGGCTAAGTTCTGATCCTTTGCCGACACCCTACTATAAAAGTAACGCTTGCTCATTTGCTTCTTCCCTCTCCGCGTTCAGCAACGTATTCCTGTCTACCGCCTTTTTTAGGGCGAGCAACGAGTTCGTATCCGAGTACATCTAAAATCTCGATAACGGTATTCGTCTTCATATTCTTATTTTTGAGTCTGTCGGAGAAAGCGGCTTGAGTTACGTCCAATTGGAACTTATCCTTGATGCGCTCAATGATTTCCACTTGGCGAATCTGCTTCCCCTCCTCGTTTGTTGTATTGGCAATTACATCTAAAATGATGTCGTTGATATTCATAAGAATCCCCCTTGAATTTTATTCTATATACATTATAGCAAGATTGGTCTTGATTGTCAAGATACATCTTGAAAAAGATTGCGATTCTACGAGTTGCACAAAAACAGAGGAATGTTTTTGTATACTTTTCAATTTTGGATAAGGCGCAGAAAAGCGCCTTTTTTATATTTTTTCTACTGAAAGGCATCACCCGGCCGCTCGCGATTTTATAATATCCCCCGCCCCCGTCTCGTATACGTTGCTTTAATGTGTCGTCAAAGTGTACAAAAACGACACATTAAATTTGTTAAGATTTATCTTGATTATTTTTTAAAAACCTATTGAAAAATCAAGATGTATCTTGTATAATATAAATATCAAGATTAATCTTGAATAACAACGTATTAACAGGAGGATTTTAAAATGCTTAATATCTTTGTAAACACATGGGGCAATTACAACGTAAACGGCGCGGACGGGGGCGAATGGATCACGCTTCCTATGGATCCGGCGGAGCTTGAGGAAGTACTGGAAAACATAGCGGCAGCTATGGGGGATAATGATCCGGAATGGGCTATTCATGATTATGAATGGGAAACGGAAATAGAAATGGACGAAATAAGCGAATATGACGACATACACGAATTGAACGAAAAATGCCAAGAAATAGACGGCTTGGAGGAATGGGAGGCGGAGGAAATAGCGGCCGCGATTGATGCATTCGGATATACATTTAAAGAGGCTATGGAGCGGCAGCAGCGCGGATGCTTTACATTCTATCCCGGCCAAGATTTGGAGGAAGTAGCGGCACATATAGCGGACGAATGTTATTTGTACGACGCGCCGGAATTCCTAACCCGCTATTTTGATTATGAAATGTTTGCGCGTGATCTTTCTTATGACGGATACAACGAAACGAAATACGGCGTTATATGTGATAACTAATGGGGGATCTTTTATTCTTCCTTTTATTATCAGGCGGCGGGGCCTTGGCGCTAGCCGCCGCCTATGTGCTATTTGAATTATTTATTTTCATAGCATACAAGCTAAGCGGCGGCCGGTTGGATCTTATTTCTTATATAAACAAACTATAAACACGGGGGATTTTTAAAAATGAATAAATACACTTTATATATTGGATTAAATGATAAGGATACGAAACGCCAACAACTAGACAATTTGGAGGCGTCAAAAATAGTACAAAACATTTTAACAGAAAAAACCGGCGGCGGTACCATATACAACGCGACGGGCGTATATAAGCACGACGACGGAACAATTATTATTGAAAATACTTTACGCGTTGAAATTGTTGCGGCTGCTTTGGAGGCTGTAAAGGAAGCAATAAACACTATTAAAACGGCATTAAATCAGGAATCTATCATTTTACAAACTGAACGCGTCGAAAGCGTATTTATTTAAGGGGGAAATAATAATGGGAACATGTAATTTTAATTCAATGACTAATTTTGATTTGTGGGCGGTGGGCAGTGATCGTTTTTATTCGAAACGCTGCCCGGAATGCGAATACCATCAAGACGGCGACGAATGCGAATTATGCGGCGCGGATCTTTCCGACATTGAACCGGAATTCGACGAACTAGCGGAAATGTTTTTCTATGAAGATATTTTGCGGGATCTTGAGGAAATAAACGCCGGTCTTCTCTTCCATGAAATAAGCATCGAAAGCGGCTATTATAGCGGCTTGCAATTATATGTAACTCTTACACATGCCGCAGATAATGCCGGATTTACCGACGCCGGCCCGGAATACGCGGACAACGAAAGCACGCGCTATTATTTGGATCTTTGCCGGTCCGCTGCCATTCGTAAATATGAAGCGGAGCAAAGAAAAGTAAATAGGATCCTTGCCAAAATTGGCCGGGCCTATGGTATGGACAAATTAGCCATATATGCCCGTTTTTCAAACGGGGAAACATGGTACACGAAAGCGGGGGCATAACATGATAAATCTATTTGTTTACGCGTATGCGGCTATTATGACGGGGGCCATTATTTCCGGCCTATATTGGACTATATCTCTATTATGGGAGGGGCGCAAAAAATGACATTAAAACAGCTTTATAAAAGCGCGGCGCCGGTGGGCGTCTATCCTATTAATAATTTTGGAGGCTTGGCAATTTTGGATATTATTAGCGACGAATGCGCGGTATGCGCTTGGCATTATGGGGACGGTTACGAAAGCATCCGACGCCATCAAATATTTTATACCTATACGGGCCGGGCCTATATTCGAAAGGCCGGCCGCCGCTACTACTTCGATCAAATTATGAGAATGGGGGCGCGCGCTTGATAATTGTTTATATAATAATAGTGATTTTATATGTTCCAATTGCCGTAATTTTCGAACTTGCAAAAAAATATAAATGATATAGCCCCGCGGGATCCGCGGGGCTTTTCTTATGCCTAATTTTTCCCGCTATTATAGCGGGCTTTTTGGTTCATTCTCTAACGCTTATAAACGCCGTTTTAAGCGTTTTTATATGCTATTAGTATGGGAATACGCAGGCAAATAAACGCCCTTTAAAACGGCTATAAAGAGGCTATAAAACGCGATAAAAACCGGGACTTTTTACCTATAAAATGGTATTTTTTACCTATTTTCATTTTTTGAAGCGAAAATTAAGTGAATTTTCCCCACTTTTTTATGATGTCCTCTTTCGGAGACACCGAAAATCTCAAAAGTCGAAAGTCGTCAATCCCTCAGAAGAACAAGGATAATTCCAAGCCATAATATTGGTACAAGAACACTCATAGTCGTCAATCCTCCGGCAATTCATCATATTTCGCCTCAATAACCTCAACGGGCGTTTCGTGATTTACTGTATTAGGAGTAACAATGTATTCTTGCTTGTCGGAATAACCAAAGTTATTTTTACCAAGGAATATACCCGAAACAGGATTGATTTTCCCGTTAATCATATAGCTTTCCCACAGTGTTTCGAGAGAGTCGTAAACTCCTATAATAATATCCTTGCACTCCTGCGGAATAGCAACGTTCTTAGATCCTGAGCGTATTTCCCACATTCTGCGACGGTCAAGACCGATGGCAAGACCAACGGCAGCGACTCCCGGCTTCATATCGTGGTCAGCGCAGAGCTGAAAGTATTCTATAACTCGATTCTGTAGTTGCTGAGGATCTCGAATATTTATTTTCGGAAGTTGCATAATAGCAAGTGCGAAAGTCGTGTATTTATTATTATCGCCCTCAGGAAATTCCACGGCATTCGGCAAGTCGGTTCGTGTAGGTTTTCTTATAATTTCAGTAGCAGTTTTCGGAGCAGGTTTCTTCTCTTTGGGTGGTCTGCCTCTACCGCGTTTAGGTGTGTTAGTTTCCATAAATTTTTCTCCTTAAAAAGTTGTATGTGTGCCTGTGCCACCTACTCAAAACTCCTTATATATATATTTATATTTTTACTCCATTTCCATATATTTTTTAAATATATTTTAATGATATAAAAATAACTTGTCACACTTAACACAAAGCCGTGAAAAGCCTTGATATATAAGGGTTTGAGGGTGTACCAAGCACTTTTAAAATGCTTGTCATTTTTTTGTCTTTGCCTGACAAAAACGCGTTTTTTTAATCCGGTGTGTGTCAAGCTGCTGTGCCAGCTAAAACTCAAAAGTCCGAGTGATAATTCCGTTAATTCTGACTCGTCTTTCCTCAACAATGCGCTCGCTCATACAGTCGCGGAATTTCGGCATAAACCTCTCACGCGAAAGCGGTTTGTGTCCCGTATCCTCACACCAAGATGTATACCAACGATACAAATCTTCACGAGAAACCGTTCCTTTAAAAATACGCTCGCCGCAAAATACGGAAACAGGGTTAGAGGTTTCCTCAAACTGATTCATAAGAGTCTGTTGCTCGGGGGTGTCGGTAAAATAGCCGACAGTCGTGAGTAATTTGTATCCCTCATAAGCCCAATTAAAAATGCCGGGCAGCTCGTCGGTAAGCTTCTTTACGATATTAATATCACGGGGCTTCTGCTTGCGATTGCTCGGATCAGGAGTCTCTACGTACTGACACGGAAAGTCGATAAACTGCATACGGCGATTCAGGCCGTTGATAATCTCGGCAGTCGGCAGAGCGTTACAAGCGTAAACGAGCTTGCATCGAGGGATAAAGTCGATATGATTTAAGCCCTTGTAACAAGCCTGAACCGATGTGCCGTCTGCGACCTTGAGTAGCCACTCACGAATCTCGCCCTTGGAAAAGTCGCTATTAATATCAGAGCCGATATTTAAGAGAGAGTCCTTCAAGCGTATGCGCTCAAATTCCTTGGCAAGTCCCGTGGGTTCAACATGAGTGACGTTGTTATCACCGAAAAGTTTTTGAATAAGTTCCAGATATACCGACTTTCCGTTGCCACCGTTACCAACAAGAATAAATACCTTTTGGTGTCGGCAGTCGGAGAAAAGGGTGTAGCCTGCAATAAACTGTAAGTTCTCTGCCCTTCGCGGTTCCTCATCGGTTACATCCTCAATAAAGCTCTCCCACTGAGGGCAACGCGCCTCGGGATCGTAGGCATAGTCCATAATAATGGAGCAATAGTCGGCTTGCGAAAAGTCGCGGAATCTGCCCGTTTCAATTTCAAGAGTTCCGTTTTGGAAAGTCAGAACGGGATTACGGTCGAAGGCTATCTCGGTAACAGAGCGAGATTTCAGCAAGTTCTTAACCGCCTTAACGCGGTTATATGTGGAGAAGCGCTTGCCGTATGCAACATCTGCATAGTTCTCGGCCATAAGGTCGGGCAAGAATTGCCACACTCTGCCGTTCCACTCATAAAAGCCTACATTATTAACGTATAGGAGCTGATGTTGCATAATTATCTCGTCTGCCACCTGAGATTCTGACGGTGCGGATTCGGCAGCTTTAAGAATAGATTTGAGAATTGCCCCGTTAAAGCGCTCTTCGAGAATGGGCTGAAATAGTGCCGATGCAATAGCCGTGGAATCGGTATATCTATTTATAGACATAATAAAATCTTTAAGCTCGGAGGCATCTGTATACTGTGCCGCCATATAGCGCAGTCCATCCTCGGCAGAGTCAATTAACTCTTGGAGCGAGCCACCCTGAGTATAATAGTCGTTTACGTCCTTAATTCCCTGCGGTGTATGCGCCACGAGAAAAGGAATACGATTTTGGAAAAGCTTCTTTGCCGTTCGCACGGTAAATCCGTCGCCAGCGTGGGTAATAGCGTCGTTATCGAATATAACGAGAACTTTTTGAAACATACGACACGCTGATATTACCTCGGGCCACTGAGTTTTTGAAAAGTTACCCGTAATCGGGGAGAGTACTGCATAGCCCTCCTTCTCCCACGATACAGCGTCAAAATATCCCTCGGAAATTATGAGAATATCTGTACGGCGGTTAAGAGTTTGCACTCCCCACGGAATATGCTGATACGAGCTACATTCATCCTGAGATGCCTTCATATATTTATTTTCTGAAAACGCACCGCCGGATAAAGCACGGGTAGCATAATAGACTACGGCTCCGTTCTTAAAATAAGGCAGGAAGAGTCTGCCCTTGAGATAACCGTCGGTTACTCGACCTATCATAAGGCGGTCTGCATCCTCTGGTGTAAGCCCTCGCTCTGAAAGATATTGATAGTCCTCAGGAGTGAGGGATTCGTGGTAAGCTGCGGTGCGATTGCAAAGTCTCTGGATATCCGATTTCCAGTTAGTATTAACGTTCTCGCTCTGAATGCCTAACTCCTGAGAGAGCGCTCGAACTGCACGGGACAGATCGCCGTCAAATTCTAACTGTGCGGCGAGGTCGAGAACATCGCCTCCCGTAGCTGTGCCGAAATCGTACCAATAGTCATCCTCGCAATAAAACGAAGTGGGGTTCTTTGCACCCGAGCGAAGCGGTGACACGCACCGCCCGCCCGATTTAATATGTATTCCACGCCTTGAAAGGTATTCAGGACAGGAAAGACGCTGTTTGATTTTGGTTATCATAAATTGGTATCACATCCTTTAGCTGCGCGATAGTAACGCTGTTTTTGCATTTATCGGCAAGCTCCGCAGAGATAATCAAGTTACAATTACTGTCATACCGATAAATAATTGCAGATATGTATAAATATTCAATATTGTTATAGATAACAGGAGTACGTTTTTTAAGGGCTTCTTTAGCCTCGGAGTTCGTCATATGTATCCCTTAATCATTTTTGCACCGCATTTTTCGCAGTACGGAGCTAAGTCGTATCTCTCTATGGCTTGCTTAGTATTTCCGTAGCGGATACTGTGGCAAGCGGAACACTTGCAGTTATTATTCCCCGCATCAAGCCAATAGGCGAGATGATTGTTGTGCATTGAGATTCTTTCATACATATCTTTATCAATTTCTAATGTGGAAAAACGATAACCACATACTATACATTCTCTACGACGAGTGGTAGAATCTTCGTCTGTTGTTACGTCTATTACTCTTGTTTTTTCGCTACAAATAGGGCAAGTCATGTTATTACCTCCATAATTATTAATGTTCGCTAACTGCTATTAAGAATATTTTTTCTCTGAAAGCACCTTTCTTTTCGGCTTTCAGTGCTCTTAGAGCCATAAGATCCTCAAAGCTCATGCCTTTTGATTCAGCAAGCGCTATAACGACCTCTAAAATATCGGCAAGTTCTACTACGCTCTTACTCTCGTGATATTCGAGAGTTTCCTCATCGAGCTTGCGTTCAAGAAAAACCTCGTATTCTTTATCCGACAAAATATAGGTAATAGCCCTCTTGCCATCTTCCTCAATAATCTGAGGAATCTTATCTCTTACCAATTTGCTATAAAGCATATTGCTCCCCACTTTCTACACAAGCCTTATCACAAGCAAAACAAGGGTATATGTCGGCTTTGGTTAGGAAACTAACTCCAAAGAATAATAACGCTATAGTTTCCATAAGCCATACTTTTATATGGAATGGCGGTAGTAGCAATATTGCGAAGGATGCCACCATACCAATGCCGCATACGCGGTAAACAATGTTTCGGATCTTCTTCTCTTTAGTCATTTCTCCCGCACACTTTGTAAACAGGAAGAAAGAATTATAAGCGAGGAGGGCGAAGAAGATTACCGCAAAAATAATATGAATTACATTACTAACCTCGCTGTCTATCATAAATGTTCCGATTTTGCCTGTTACCGTCTCAATAGAACAAGGAAACAGACAGATTCCAAGTCCCGCAATTCCTGAGCAGGTCAATATAATATCGTCTATCTTTTCATAGCCTCTGTATGAAATTAATAATAGCGATGCCGCTCCCAGAATAATCATAAACGTAGTACAAGCGTTCGTGTGCCATGTTGCCGAGATAGACTTAGGAAAATAGCCTATTAAAAGAACTACAATCCACGGCAACAATATAGCGAGCCAACCTATCATGGCTCTTAGTCTTTTTGTGTTAAGTCTCATATTCCCTCACTTCCCACTGCCACCCATATCTCTCAATAACCTTAATGTTTTCAGCGAGCTTTTCTATCGTATCTGTCCTAGCCCAATAACACCATTTTTCGCAAGGGCTTCTTCTTACATATAATTTATACATATTCTACCTCCGCGGTCTTACGGCGCTCATGTATGCAATTTTCGCAATAACAATCGCCGTCAATATCGTAATAATCATCACCGTCCACTATGTCAACTCCGCACCCAATGCACTCCGCAAACACGGGAGGTGCAGGAGCGTTAGGACAAGCGGAGGGGCACTTAAACTGTCTGCATATCTCGCACATTACTGTTTCCTCCTGCTACCAATCATCAAAATAAGAGCAATTGTAAATATCATTCCTAACAAAAAACCAAACCAAAAAGGATTAACGTACATTAATTTCACCTCCTAATACAATTTTTAGGGCTTCGGGGATGGTAGTACACCATCCCGCTATCGCGCCCGAATTTTTCATAGCCTCTATAAATTCTAGCTGATCCTTACGAGGTTTCTTTCCGGGCATCTTAACCTCAAGGTAGAAAGCCTTTCCGTCGGGGCGATGCCCCCAAATGTCGCTCTCGCCGGGTTTTCCAACCGATACAAGAGCGCCGTATTTGGTAAAGAAATCACCGACGGTATGATTTACTGCAAAGCACCCGTTCTCACAAAGCGCCACGATAATTTTATTTTGCAGTACGGTTTCGGCGTTCATATCACAGCCTCGCTTTTGAATATTTTTTACGACCGCTCAAGTAGATAACAGGAGTTTCCTTACTATTAGGCTTAAACGCGCCGTATTCTCCGTAGCTGCCCTCATAGTCCAAATTACTTGCCGTATTTACAAACAGCTTGTCAACTATGCCGACTGTACTATTACGGGGATCAATTCTATAGAATGCCTGTTTCATAATAATGGGCAGGTGGGTGTGCGAGTGAATATACACGTCAGCGTCAATAATACTTGCAAGATCCGCAAGTCTATTAATCTTGCCACCCTCTTTTCGGCCACCGCCGCTACCGTGAAGCGTATATATGGAGTAACAAACCTGTCTGAGACGACCGCTGCCGTTAGTTTCCTTGTTGCCGTTAGAATACTCACCGAGACGCACGAACAATAGTGCCGAGGTGGAAGTATATCGTTCGGCAAGCCCGAGCTGTCCTGCAATCAGCGCCGAAAGGTTGATTCCCTCGCTCCTGTATGTACGGTTCTCGTGATTGCCTTGGGTAATACATAAAATCTTGTCCTTGATAGGTTCAAATATTTCTACAGCTCTGTGAAACTGCTCCATAGGGCTAAGTGCCTGAGCGTATGTATCGCCGACGCTGTTGCGAGTGGCGTTATCAATAATATCGCCGTTCAAAATGCAGTATGCCGTGGGCGTATTTTTAACGTATTCGATACGCTGCAAAAGCCTTTTGACATCACAGCACATATCTCCCAAGTGTTCGTCCGCGAATGTATGTATTTCTATTTCCAACAAATCGCGGGGGAGATCAATCTTAATAACTTTCATTTGATACCTCCTTATATCACATTCTTCGTCTGCCTCTTAATACTTGTTGCGCCCAGAAAGCAGGGTTTTTATAGCCCTTGGCTCTGCCTATTGCAAGCAGTTCTTCAAAGGTTTGCGCCTTGCCCTGCTCCATACGGGCTTTTTTGCGTTCTTGTTCTGCTCTCGCTGCCTCCTCTGCGGTAATGCGGGCAAGTTCGATTTCCTTATGCGCTTTTATTTCTCTCGGCGTTAAGGGGTACTCTGCGCCACAGTAAGGACAGACGGGAGCAGTTTTGAAGACTTTGTAACACTTTTCACAAGTGCGTATATAGAAATCGCCCTCGGAGTTAAGCTTGGGTTTCTTTCTTAGTGACTGTGTTAGGCTCCAATGTACATCTGCATCTGGGAGAGGATTGCGGGTATAATTGCCGACGCAATCTATGATTATCGCTCTTTTCCCCTCCTGATATCGCATACAGCGCATAGCCTGTTGCCAATATAGTGCATGGCTTTCAGTTGGACGGAGGAGCAAACAACAGCTCACGTCGTCAATAGATACGCCCTCGCTTATAATTCCTACATTGCACAGCACCGTAATTTTCCCCTCACGAAAATCCTTCATTATTCGTGAGCGCATTTTCGGTGGAGTGCTGCCGTCAATCTCTACGGCGGGATACCCGGCTTTGCAAAACATCTCTGCCGTTTCCTTGGCGTGCTTAACTGATACACAGTAGGCTATCGTTTTCTGCCCCTTGGCTAATCTCTCCCAGCTTTTAAGAACGTCTGAGTATATAGCCCTGTCGCTCATAAGCTGCTCAAGATCCTTGATAACGTAATCGCCCATTTGTACCCTTAGCCCGTCGGTTTCAACGGCGGTGGGAGCGTAATACTCATAGGGGGCAAGGCGCTTATTATCAATAAGCCATTTCACAGAAACACCTGTTACAAGTTCATCGTAAATGTCACCGAGAGGCTTACCGTCAAGCCTTATGGGAGTGGCGGTAAAACCTACGGTGTATGTATTGTAATAATCAAGGACTTTCATCCACGAGTTTGACCTACTGAGATGCGCCTCATCAGTTATAATTAATGAAGGCTTTTCACACTGACCGAGCCTATTTGCCTCAGTAAGTATCATTTCAACGCGAGCATTAATGCCGTTATCGGCAAATAACTTACCCGTCTGCTCCTTTAATTCTTGCCGATGAGTTAATACAAGCACGGATCCTTTTGCTTGCTCTGCCATTTTTGCGAATATGTAGGACTTACCTCCACCGCAACCGACAGTCACAAGCACTCTCTTTTTGCCGTGGCGAAAAGCGTCTTGCGTCTTGCTGTATAAATCCTGTTGGTAATCTCGTAGTATGATAGCCATATTAGAACGGGAGGTCTTCCTCGCCTACTTCTACAAACGGCGTATTGTTGGTAGGAGCCGTAGTATCCGTAGTGCTGAATTTAGCCGCAGGCAGCTTGTCCTGATTTTTACGACTGAGGCAGAATGCCACCTTAGCGCTCTGAGAGCCGTTATACTCCTCGTGCTTTACACGAACACCACCTACCTTGCCAATCCAGTTGCGATAGTGGGAGAGGTCATAATCGGTAATGCCGAAGGACTCAAAGAATGTGCCGATTCTCTGGTTTGTTTTCTTAGTGTCGGTAGGATCAAGTACAAGGTAGAACCAGAGGCTACCGCCGTGTCCCGAAACCTCAAGAGTGATTTCAAAGCCGTTATTCCCCGACTTAAATGTTTTTCCCGCTACATCACTAATTCTTACGCGGTGATCTCCCACGGGAATGATAGTAAATTCCTTTGCCTCGTATTCGTTAGGGTTAAAAATCCATGCCATAATTAATTTCTCCTTTATTTTTTAGTGATTGTGAAAATATCGTCCGGCATACAGTTCTTTCTGCATGCAATTTGGTCTTTTGCCATAAGAGTAGGTGTACCTTCTGTAACGTAATACCAGCGCTTGTTGCCATCCTTATCGTTGGCGGTGCTGATATACGCCACAACATTCATAAGACCGCACACGTTGTCTAAAATCTTTGCAGGAATCTTAGGTTGTAAGCGAGTCTTGATTTCTCCACTCGGGAGAGTAACCTCGATGTTATCGCTCCAAGCGGTGAAAATGGTGTTGCAATCAAGAGTGGTGCTTTCTCTGGACAGGCGCTTGAGGCTCTGATATACGAGCTGATATGCCTGCCTGAAATCACGGAACTTACCGCTGTCGTCAAGCTCCAACAACCACATATCAATAAGGTCGGAGAGGTTATCGAGAATGATGTTGTCGTATTTTTGGCTCTCGTAACCATTGCGGTATGCGTCAACAAATTCCTTGACGGTGCTGACATTGAGAATTTCGAGGTTGGGCCTATCGAAGTTTTGCAGTACGATACTGCTGTTATCAGTGCAAATTAAGAGATTTTTACCTCTCTTAGGGGCTTTTACGAGGGTGGAGTTGCACGTCTTACCACCGCCGCTTTGACAGTAGATTAATGCGTTTGACATTTTGTTACCTTCCTTTATATTAGATATCGCCTTTCATAGCTTTTATCTGCGCGGTACTCATACCGAACAAATCTGTGTCAATTGGTTCCGTGATAATCTTTGTTGTGGTGCAGTAATCGCAACCGTAATCCTCACAGCGCTCCGCTTCGAGCTGACCTGTCTTAATATTCTGAAACCTCACGATGTGCTTCCTCACTATGTCGAGAGCCGCATCCATATTCCACTGAGATATCTCCCCAACTGCGAGGTGCGCGGGTTGTTCCTTGGTAGCTACTACGAACATAAAAGGTAATTTATCGCCTGTATTCTGACGTACGATTTCTTGATATACGGCAGCTTGGGTGTCATATCCCCAATACTTGACCATAGGCTCAAACAAATTCGGGGAGCGCAAGCTTTTCATATATTTCAGATCCGCTATGTATTCACCCGCTTTGTAGCTATCCATTTTTATCTTGAAAGGAACGCCTTCGATTTCGCCCGTCATAATGACTTGGTGCTTACCGCCGAGGTATTTCATCATAAGCGGTTGCTTTTTAACTCGCTCGATAGTTTCGATAGCCTGTCCAACATCGGCATAAGGATCACCGTTCTTTTTAAATAAATCGCTTTGATTTTCTTCGAGAAATTCCATCTGCGATTTTCTTGTGCCTGTCAGCATTTCATCGACGTAAGAACCGAGGAGCAAAGCTCGCCCAAATTCTTCGTCGTACTCCCCGCGGAGTTTTGCCATAGCCATCGCGGGGCATTTCATAAAATCCTTGAACTGCGAAACACTGAAATAGGATTCATTTGCTGTCTTCGAGTAGTAGTTTGCTTGTGTCAATTTCAACCCATTCACCTCCATGTTCAATTTTGCATTTGATAATTATGCCCTTCTGATCAGCATAGAGAGCAATTAGAGTCTTATAAATTTTCAAATCTAATCCTTCCGGTACTTCCATAAATCGACTCCTTTCTTTTTAGGTTGACTATTCGTCAACTTTTGAAGCAAAAAAAATTGCACATCGTTCTTCTAGGTCGTCAATCCCCAGAAGAATGCACATTTTTTCAATCTCGCTAGCCTTAAACTCATTTGTATTACGGATTTTAAGTGATAGCCCATATGGCGAAAGCCCGATTGCTTTTGCAATATAGCTTTTTTTTAGCCCACTTTCTATGATCTTTTTTTCTAATAATTCAGTGTTAGTCAAGGGTTTATCCTCCTTTCATAACTACTCGGTTGACTATAAATCAACCTGTTTGCTATTTCAATATAGCACCGAGTTGATTAATTGTCAATACTTTTTTGAAAATTTCCTAAAAAATGTTGACTTTTCATCAATTTTGTGGTAATATATAGGTACAAGGAGGTGAATAGTATGTCACAAATCGGAGAAAACATTCGTAAAAGACGTATAGAATTGGGGATGACTCAAGAGGAACTTGCTAATCGTGTAGGTTATTCATCTAAAACTACCATAAATAAAATAGAACAGGGTGTCAACGACGTTCCGCAAAATAAAATTGTAAAATTTGCAGATTGTTTAAAAACGTCTCCTTCTGTTCTAATGGGCTGGGTAGATGAACCGACAAGCAAAAAAAACGATACCCTTGCGAGCATCGTATTACAGCTGAGAAAAGATGAAGAATTATTGGAAATGGTAGAAGCACTCGCAGAACTTACTCTTGAGAAGCGGCAAGCGGTGAAGTCTGTTCTGAACGCTTTTTCAACAACTGAAAAATAAAGTCAAGCAACGAAACGTCGTCACAATAAGGAAGTTGGTTTATGATTTTTTCTATGTAACCTTCTTTCATAAAGAAGCTCCTTTCGTTAAAGGAATTGTCTTGATTGTATCTGGATTCTGAAAATATTATATATAATGAGAAGTACCAAAACAATGGTAATTCTTGCATATATGCGATTTCGTCGCATATATGCAACAAACAAAGCGTAAGGTGATAATGTGACTCTCGGAAAGCAAATTAGAAAAAGAAGAAAAGAATTAAAAATGAGTGTTGATGAATTGGCGAGAAGGATAGGCAAAGACCGTTCAACCGTTTACAGATACGAAAACGGTGAAATAGGAAATATGCCTATTGAACTATTACCGCCTATTATTGAAGCATTGGAAACAACACCGCAAGAGTTGTTATCGTCCATAGTAACTACAAACGAATGGCTATCAGCACAAGCCGAAAGATGGTTTGAGGTAACAGAGGGTTACGAGTTTAATAGTGAAGATTTTAGGGTGCTCTATGAAGTGGCCAAGTATTTAATGCAAATACGAAATGACACTGATTATGAAGAAAAACTTAATTGGCTTTTTACGCTATTTAAGCAACTAAACAAGTGAGGCTGTAATGCGAAAAAATACGCCACAGCATACAAACTATCAAAACAAAATGGTGGCAGAGGATCTTGCCAAGCACAGAAAGGGGAGCAAAAATGGTAATAGAAAATGGTCATTTTGATATAAAAAATCAATATATCGAAGAAGTTGCTGCATATATCCGAGTAAGTACTCAGGAGCAAAAAATACACGGTCTCTCGCTTAACGCACAAGTTGAGAAACTTACAGAGTATGCAGAAGCACACGACCTAAAAATAGTAGAGTGGTATAAGGACGAGGGAGTGTCCGGCAGAAAACTAATTAAAAAGCGCCCTGAATTACAGCGCATGATAAAAGATGCGCAAAAAGGTCGTTTTAAAAGAATCATATTCATTAAATTGGATAGATATTTCCGAAGCGTAGCTGAATTTCATGAATGTCAGAAGATTTTGGATGAAGCTAAGGTAACGTGGACTGCAACCGAAGAAAAATATGATATGTCCACAGCCAACGGTCGCGCATTCGTTAATATGAAATTGACGATTGCAGAGCTTGAGGCAGACCAAACAGGCGAAAGAATCCGTTTGGTCAATGAATACAAAGTTAAAGCGGGAATGCCACTCTTTGGCTCAAATAATATGCCCTTCTGTTACGCCGTTGGTGAACCAGAACAGGGTGAGGAACACAAATATATAGTAAAGCGTGACGAAGAGATTATGGAGGATTTGATTTCACACGTAATGACAAATCAGTCTATTCACGGTGCGGTTGTATATATAAATCGTAAATACAATCGCAAATTCCACTATAACGCTATAAAAAGCGCGCTAAAAAATGAAATGATATGCGGATCATACAGAGGGAATCCTAACTATTGTAAACCTTATATTTCTCGTGAACAGTTTGAGATTCTGCAAAAAATCATTGAGCGTAGTCCCAGAGACACTTCAAACAATCACGCCTATTTGTTTACGGGCTTAATCCGTTGTCCAAAGTGTGGTGCAAGATTGAGCGGCTCTATGCACGTAACCAAGGTAAAAGGTAACACATATCGATATTACAATTATCGTTGCTATAACAATCGCGCTCACCGTATTTGTGATTTTTCAAGTTCTGTCTTTGAAACTCCCCTAGAAAAATTGATGTTAGATAAAGTCGAGGAATTTGTAGAAAAAAAGAGAACGGCAAGTATTGAGAGTCAAAAAATGCAAGACAAAGTTAAAAAGTACGACTTAGAAGAATTGCAAAGCGAACTTACGCGTCTCAATTATGCTTGGAAAAAAGGCAGAATCACCAGTGTTGAGCAATACGATAAGGATTATGATGATTTGATGGCTAAGATCAATGAAGCTACCAATGAAATTGCTACACAAGACGACGAGCCAGACTATGAAGCTGTCCAAGGGATCCTTTGCAATGGATGGAAAGAAATTTATAAAGACTTGGACGAAGAACACAAGCGAGCATTTTGGCGTTCTTTTATTCAGGAAATCCGTTTCGGCGGTGAAGGACAGAAAAAGTATATTGAGGATATATTATTTTTATAATCAGTATTCTCTGCTCCGTTTTTTTATACCACTTAACACCACTCCCAAAATGGCAAAGCGCCATTAAATTTTTATATCATTTTTTCGTTGTACTTTTTTATCTCTCCAAATGGAGCGATAAATAAGTACAACAAAAATGGTAAACCCCCGAAATCCTTGATATATAAGGGTTTCGGGGGTACGATATATAATTAGTCTATATAACTAGAAAGGATGAAACTAAATGAACTCACTTAAAAGACTTGATAAACTATTAATTAGAGGTGCGATTTCAAAAGAGGAATATTTAGAACAGATCGGCGCTTATGATACGTCCAAGAGAGTCACTATGCAAACCGCTGAGGGAATTATAGCATTTCTTGAATCAGAGCTTAACGATGCGATGGAATTGCATAATAACGCAAAAGAAAACAAGGATATGGAACGCTCTCTCACATTACTAATAAAAGCGCATACTATCAGCGAATTACTTGAAAAAATCAAGAAAGCTTAATTACAAAGTAACCCCCGAAATATAAGGTTTCGGGGGTTTCTATTTTTGTTTTATTTTAAAGGGACTGTGCCGTCAGAACACTGAACGCAAGTTGCGGGAACGCTGTAGTTCCAACGGTATCCCAATTCAATCTCGTTCCACTGATCAATCGTACCTTCAAAAAAGACGCTTGTAAGGGATGTGCAACCTTGGAAAGCATAGGCTTCAATGACTGTTACCGAATGAGAAAGCTCAATACTCTTAAGAGCGGTACAACCATAGAAGGCGCTAACACCAATACTTGTTACACTATCAGAGATAACTGCGCTCTCCAACGAGGTGCAATTGAGGAAGGCAGCGGAATCAATAAATGTTACATTTGAAGAAACTATAACAGATTTCAGAGAAGAACCAGAAAACGCACCAGATGCTATTATTTTAGTTTCTGGATGTATTTCGTAACTGCTCAAATTTGTTACCGTTGGTTTTATAAAAACGAAGTATGGATTATCATCGCTTCCAAGATATTTGCAATCCTTATATATATTGTATTTGAGAGCAGTGCAATCATTAAATGCAACCGAGCCAATACTTTCCACAGCTTGTCCAATAACAACGGAGGTAAGGTTAGTACAACCATTAAACACCTCATCACCTATTCTTTTTACACCGTCACCGATTACCGCAGATAAAAGGTTGATACAGTCGGAGAAAGCAAACTCCCCAATGTATGTCACACTATCTGGTATTACAACAGATATAAGACTAGTACAACAATTGAACGCAAAATCATGGATTTCGGTTAAACTGTCTGGAAAAATAACACGGGTAATGTTATAGCAACCACTGAACGCATCCTCGCAAATAATTGTCACAGGCAAATCGTTATGTTTGCTCGGAATAATGATTTCAGTATCAGTGCAAGTACCTACTCCTACTACCGAATAACTAACTCCGCCAACAAGTTCAAATTCAAGTCCTTTGGAGTAATATGTTACTGCGCCGTCCTTTGTAATGGTGCCGTCTGTGCAATATACGGTATAATCTCCAGCACGTTCACACCACTTTTCACCTTTGGTAATAGCGCTCCATTGTTTTACAGTACCATCAAAATTGATCTTCCTAAGCGACGCGTTCCAAGAAATTGCATGGTCGCCAATTGTTTTCACAGAAGCAGGAATATAAATGGTTTCAAGCGATAAGCAATAATGGAACGCAAAATCACCGATACTTGTAACTGATTCGGGAATGGTTATGCTTTTAAGTGAAGTGCAACCACGAAACGCATGACCTTCAATATTTGTCACAGAGGCAGGGATCGCTATATTGGTGAGAGAAGAGCAACCAGAAAAGATGTGTGGACTAAGAGTCTTGACGCTATTGGGAATTATGACACTTATAAGCGAGATGCAGTCACAAAAGGCAGAGTTTTCAATGGTAGTTATACTTTCAGGAATTTCGATGCTCTCTAAGGCAGTGCAGCCCTCGAATGCATAAATTCCAATATTAGTCACAGTATCAGGGATTGCGAATGATAAATCTTTTTTACCTACTGCATACTTAATTAATATTTTTTCGTCTTTAGAATAAAGATTTCCGCCAATTGATTTGTAGGTAGGATTGTTTTCATCTACGGCGATGTTTAAAAGCGAGTAACAACCACGAAAAGCAGAACCGTCAATATTCGTCACAGAGGCAGGAATCGTAATGTTTGAGAGCAATTTACATTCACCAAATGTCAGTTCTCCAATACTAGTCACTGCTTCAGGGATAGTTATGTTCCTGAGGGATTCGCAATGCCAAAACGCACACTCGCCAATACTCGTTAAAGATTCTGAAAGTGTAACGTTTATAAGTGAATAACACTGATAAAAAGCATTCTCCCCGATACTTATTAAAGAATTAGAATTTGTTACATTTTTAAGTGAGGTGCAGTTATAAAATGCCCAATCACCAATGCTTGTCACAGTATCGGGAATTGTTACACTTTTTATTGAAGTATTATTATAGAATGCAGTTTTATCAATACTTGTAACAGTATCACCATCAGGTGAAACTGAAGGAATGAAAACATCCTTATCAGTACAAGTACCTATTCCAACTACGCTACAGGTTCCATTTTCCTTTGATTTATAACTAAGTCCACTGCTCGTGTACTGTTCCCCACATATGGTACAAACATAGTTTTCAAAATTATGTTTTACATCCACAACAGATGGCTTTACAAGTATCGTATCACAAACACTGCAATACTTACCCTCGGTGAGGCCCGTTTCCGTACAGGTGGGTTCAACCGCAGGAATAACAACTTCTGTATGTCCTGTTGCAGGAATTGGCACGGTGACAGCTACTGCGCCACATTCTATACAGAGCATTTGCGATTCGCCATCCTCAGTACATGTAGGTTCTTTTGCGACAGTATATTCACCATTTCCTGTATGTGTATGAAACGGATTACACGCTGTAATACCTAAAACGGCAACAAAAATTATCAAAAGAAATAATGCCTTTTTCATAATGCTTTCTCTTCCCCGTTTAACCTCGGCAGGAACTTATTTTTTACTTACTCGGTAACTGCTTAGGACTGTTTTTGGCTTCACTTATAATTTTTGACATTGCTTTCTTATGTTGTTCTGAATACGCGAGAGGATCTTTGGATTTATCAACTGTTTCTTGAAACTTTCTGCTTAATCCTTCGCTTATTGCTTTTTTGAACAAATCATTGTCTGTATCTTTCACAGAAAACTCCTATTATTTCTTATTTATTATTTAAATCATGGGGTGAGATTTTATTATAATGCTTATGTAACATTATTATATCGTCCTTGAGAACATCAATCTTATCGCGGAGGGCTTCAACTTTCTCTCTTAGGATGATGTTATCTGCGGTAAGAACGTCTTTTTCGTTCTTGAGCTTATCGTTCTCCTCTGTAAGTCTATCAACCTCAGATTGCAGGGCGGCAAGATCTTGACCACCAATAACCGCGTCGCTTTCGCCAAATATTTCTCTCCAAGTAGCGCCGAGGGAATGGATAATTCTACGAATAAGATCTACACCGGGATTTTTTGATTTGCCTAAAAACACATTAGAAACAGATTTTTCAGCCAAGCCTTCCTCTTCTGCTATTTGCTTAAAGGACTTATCTGTCCTGTTTTTCCATTCTATAAGATTAATGAGCCATTGTTCTGCTCCGTCTGGTATAGGAATTTGTCTATTCATACTACTTTTTTGTCCTTTTCTGCGCCATTTTTGGCGTTTATGAGTGTCAAATTTGGGTGTCAAAATGACAAATTTGGGTATTGATTTGTCATTTTTGCCGATGTATAATTTAGCCGAAGAAGCTAAACTGATTTATTTTACCACATTTTTTAACTTTTGTCAAGAAAGAAAGGAATTACCAAAATGGACGACGACATCCCCGACATCAAAACTCTTATTGAATCAGCTCTCAAAGAATGTCACGATATGGAGCTTCTCGATCTTATTTACAAGCTACTAATTACCTCCAACCAAGCATAAACACAACGGGCAGGGATTATACCCTGCCCTTTTTTATCCTTGCCAGCGAGAGCAAGTATCCCTCACGTCAATATGAGTGAAGGTATTATATATTCCTATACCACCGCAATTTTTTAATAGTGTTTCAGCATAATCGGCAACCTTTTTCGGTGTTACCCCTGAGATTTTAATATCGGCAGCTTTGCCGTAAAGGTGTTGCGAATATGTAGTGCCGCCTTCCTTGGAATTGTGAGGAGGGGTGCGATAAGCTGATGTAATTGTTACGGGCTTACCGAAGTGACTACGAATTTTCTGCAAGACCGATACAAGCTCGCTGTCAATGAAAATAGGATCTGAGCCGTCTTTGCAAGCAAACTCCTTAACCTTAAAATTAGTAGATAACTTTTTATTGCCGTCTTTTTTGAGGGAATAGGCTTTTATCATAATATCAGCTCCTATGGTGTATTTTAGAGGACAGGGGGAACCCCCTGCCCTCTTCCTTTTATTCTTTCTTCCCTGCGTTAATAGTTGCCGCGTCGGTTAGTCCCTCGCCAAGCATGTAGCCGACGACGGATGCTCCTGCCATAATACAGCCTCCTACCGTTTCGGCTACTTCAGCCGAGCCGTTGAATGCGAGTATAAGCCCCGAAATAAAACCCGCCAGTGCCATCCACAGTTTTCGTGACGTGAGTTTTCTTACCCAATCAATTTTCATAACGTTTTCCTCCTTTTATTATTTATCCTCATAGTAAGCGTGGGGGTTACGCTTTTCTCAAATCTCGAAGATATGCAGCCGCTTGATATTCGCTATCATCACTACCAGATGGTTTAGCGTAAATTGTAAACATATCTGCAATACCAGTTGAGTCGGTTATTGATAATACGCCATCCAGAGAAAGACTTATTTCAGGCGCAGGCATTTGGGAAATATTTGTCCACGGGAACCTAAGAATAGCGGGATCGCTAAGACCTCCGTTATAGCTGGCATTCATACTGGCATTAGTATTGACAGTCAACAGTGCAGCAAGAGCATATCCATCCTTGAATTGTTCAGGAGGAATAGCTTGCTGATATCCTTTCTCGCCATACGCAAAAAACCAGCCGTAATGTCTTTTAAAAGTGACAAGTTCAAGGCTTTCGTTAAGACTATTAAATACGCTAGGGGAGAACTCTCGCACTGTCTCAGGGATGGTAAAGCTTTTGAGTTTTTTACAACTTCCAAATGCTATAACGCCTATGCTTTCAAGTATAGAATCATCAGGAACAACTACAGTTTCCAACGCAAAACAAGTACCAAAAGCGCTTGAATCTATAATTCTCAATCTACTATTCAATTTCACATAAGTAAGAGCGGTGCATATAGAGAATGAAAATCTTCCTATGCTATCAAGATAATAAGGAAACACCAGTGAAGAATTTAGAGATTCACATGACGCAAATGCGCCATTACCAATACGAGTAAGACAAGAGTGTGCGTCAAAGGTTATAGTTCTGAGCGCTTTGCAATCAGCCAATGAATAATCGCCTATATCTACTACTGTATTCGGAATATTCATCTCAGTAAGAGCTGTACATTTTTGAAAAGCCTTAGCGCCAATAATAACGAAATCGTCTGCCTCTGATGATTCATACTCGTAGTCCACCGCATAAAACGAACCGTTTTCATCTGTTTTTTCATCACATCGGAAACAGCGACCATGTGCGAACTCGCTTATAACGGTCGTTTTCTCCTTCTTTCCAAATGTATTTGTTCCACCGAAATATAGTTTAGTAGCGTTAGCAGGAATAGATATCCTACACATACCGTTACCGGAGATTGTCATAATTTTTTCTGTAGCCTCGCCGTCCACTTCGTAAGAGCAAGTGATATCAGTCCAATTTCGGTTATTAAGGAAATAAACGGCGATTTCTTCCAAGCGCACAATCTCAACCGTAGCAAGATTAGCGCAATTATAAAACGCAGACTCACCTATTAGTTTTATGCTTGTGGGTATCTTTACGCTTACTACATCTTTTCCGGAGAAAGCATTGGCTCCAATTTCTCTAACAGGCCAAATACCGTTTTGCCCGTCGTCATATTCGGAAGAAATAGTTATATCGGTACTCGCTGTTTTTCTACCTGTGACTATATAATACTGGCTGCCAGAATATTCATAGTAAAGATTTTCGTCCTGAGTATATGGTACAGAATTACTATAATCAGATTCCTTTACCTGCTCCGAAGTAGCTGTAACGGCGATGTCATATTCGCCAGCTTCGAGCTTTGCTTTGAGCAAATTATATGGTTTTGTTATTTCTGCCATTGTTTAATCATCTCCTTTTTCATTTTATTCATTTCGGATATATTCTACGGAGTTACTATATTCGGACTCTTTGAGACCAATAGAATGAGCCGTTGCAACAATCGTATACGCTCCCGGATCAATTAAAAGCAAGCTAAGGCTAAAATTCTGCGGATCAATTCCTACAACAGGGGTAATAGGTTTTTCAATTGACAGTTTTCTAAAAGCCATATCGCCGTTAGAAGATACTACCTCGCCTGTATTTAACTTTTTAAAAACGAAGCCCATAGTTAACCCTCTTTATTTTTGGAGCCGTAGACTCCTATTTGCGCCAACCATTCTTGTAATGATAGAACTATATCAGGGTTAAACATCTCTTTCTTTGCTTCACCTTGAATTTTCATTCTTTCGGGTATAGGGAGCATTTTGAACAAATCTTCAAACTTCAAATAAAAATCTCTAATGCGGTTTTCTGTTAGCGTTTTATGCTCTTTGTCCTCTTGTTTTTGCCATTCGGGAGTATTCATCATAAGGTACGTCCTGAATATAGCCGAGGTTGCTATTCGCTGAGCTGCATCTGTTTTACCTCGTTTTAACAGCTCGTCCACCAAAGCATCATAACTTTTAATGCAATGCTCGTAAGTGTTCATTACCCAATTGGGATCACTACGGCAAACAGAATTATTGCGCCATTTCCATAAATAAAATGGAGTGGGACAGTAGGCTACCGAATCTGTCAGCTTTTGGCACAAAGTATTGAAATATCCGTCCTCGTGTATAATTAGGTTTTCATTCCAGCGGATATTTTTATCAATTAAATACTGCCTACGGTGTACTTTTCCGTGGACGAAGGTACTTTCATACCCATGAGAGATGTAACGCTGCCCTAACGCCTTTCCTCCTTTTAGTTCCTCAAGGAAATCAGACACCAAAGTGTCAAAGTTATTATCTGCTATTTCATTAAAAATGTTATATAGAGCGCAAACATGATAAAACATATCGTCAGCATCGCAAAACATAACGTAATCAGCCGTAGCGTAATCAAGGCAAGCGTTACGAGTTGCCGAAACGCCCTTGTTCTCGTTTTCGTGAATATAGTAATCTATACGATAGGTATATCTATCTAAAAATTTCTGCGATAAATGTACATCTGATCCGTCATTTACGATAATTACGCCAATATCGTTTTTATCAATGCTTTGCTGAATTTCAATACTATCAAGCAAGGGCTTAATAATATCGTCGGTTTCTTTGTATTGTGGTACAAGAATTTGTAATTTCATAAGCTTACTCCTCCTGTATTATGTAAAGCTCACCCCGCGTATAGGTGCTTGTGGTTGCGCCCATATATTTATAAACCGCCCCGACGCTCGCCGTTGTTGCGTTTGTTAATAGCGCATTCATTTCCGTTTCGGTTAATACCTCTCGGGGGAGCGGTGAACCGCCATTATCAATCGCTTCCCATATTCGGGTTAATTCGTAATCTAAGCGATTTCCTGCTTCATCTATCTGTATATCGCAAGACTCCATAAGGGGGAAACCACTCGTTCCGTCGGGCTTAAAACCTGCGCCGACTTTAAAACCGCCTCTAAAACTTTTAAAGCCCATGTTATCCCTCCTTATGTTACTTTCACGGCTTGACTAATCCCCGGATTTATAGACCGATAAACGTAATACGGCTCAGTGTATTTCGAGTCGTTTGTAACAGACACTTCCACCGGATTTTCAAAACCACCGTTAAAATACATGGTGCTTCCTCGCGGAGCCATAGAAGTAGTAGCTAGTCCAAACCTTTTAGGATATGCAAACCAAATATAAGTTCCCTCGTCACAAGTTATGTTGAACGAATTAGCGCGTCCGCTGGAAAAACCCTTAGAACCTTCTTTTCCGCTAGTTGGCAAACCTCTAACAAAGTCATTACTTAGTTTGTCATTGACGGATGTTCGAGGATCAGTCGCATAGCCCCAATAAAATCTATTGTGGAAATTAATAGTACAGGTTGCGTCCTTTGATTCTTTTTTACCGTCTTTTCGGGTTCCCACCACTTTGTATTTAAATTCACCATTCGCAGGTGTTGTGGGTTTATACTCTACAGTAATACTTTTGGAACCCTCCGCTGATGCAGTCTGCCCCTCACCGTTGATAGTTACCGAACTAACCTCTTGAGTGAATGTCCACTTAAGAGTAAAAGTATTTTTTGAACCGAGTTCGTAAGTCTTGCCTGTCGGGGTTATCGTTAATGTCATAGGCGTGTAAATTTGTTCTGAGTACCAATTCCACATCTCAGTAAAATTTGCAAGCTGTTCACCAGTCAGTCCGCCGCCAGAGCTACCACCCTCACCAACCACCTTACCGAGATTTATGATATCGCCGTTGGTATAAGTGATAACAAGCTCGCCATTTGCGTTAATCTCAATCTTTGAAATACCAAGGCCGGGATCACCCTTACCGCCTTTGATATTAATAGAAGAAGGGTTCTGTAAGTTTTTATTATTTGTCCAAGAGAGTACACCACTACTAGATACAGAGGGAGTGAAAGTAGCTCCATCGTCGCCCTTATCGCCTTTGCCGCCTTTGATATTTACGGGAGCTGGGTTTGTTAAGCCCTTATTATTAGTCCAAGAGATTACGCCTCCACTCGATACGGAAGGAGTGAAGGTAGCGCCGTCTTCGCCGTCCTCGCCGTCCTTACCATCTTCGCCGCCATTCTTTCCGTTCATTACATTGAAAGATTCGTCACCGTCAGCATCGTGTATCGTGAGTCGGTGCCCGCCCTCAATTTTCTCTACATCTATGGTAGGGTGTACAACGGAGGTCGCGGCTTTCTTAGCTTCCGTAGCTGCCTGCTGTGCTTCTGCCGCTGCTTGCTGTGCTATATCTCTGAACTCTTGGATATTTTCATCTGCAACTTCGGCTTCACCGCAGAGAATTGATATTAAGCAAGGTATCTCTGCCGGGGTGGTAGTTTTTAGATCCCCAGCGTAAACACCGACTGTCACCTCTGTTGCGTCATTAATAACGGGGACTGAACATTCATTCCCCGTAAAATCTTTATCAAAATATTTGCCCTTCCAAATAAAACGGGCTGTTTTTCTAGTATATGCATCCCACTCTTCGTCAAAGGTAAAGGCTAATTTATAGCCCTTGTTACCGCAGACTATTACCCCGTCGCGCTGAAGGTAGGTTGCTATTTTATCTTTTACATTTATTCGTAGAGTTTTTATAGTATCCGCCTCCTTTTACCCTGAGCAAAGGATAGAGCGCTTGCAAGGGATAATTACAGGCGTGGTACAAATCTCATCCGCAAATACACCGACTATAACCGAGGACGCATCGGATATAACAGGCACGGTGCAAGTAGTTCCATTGAACTTTACATCGCGTTTTTCCCCACCCCAACGGAAGCGAGCTGTTTTGGTGGATATATTTTTCCATTCAGCGTCAAAATTAAAAACTATTTGATAATCACTATTTCCGCAGACTATTTCGCCATCGCGGTAGAGGAAGGTCGCTATCTTATCAACAACTGTAATGTGTAGATTTTTCATTGTCGCGCCTCCTTATATTTCTCGAATAATAACATTGCTCGCGGTTACGTTTCCGCTACTATTTGCAAAATAAAGTTTACCGGACAACAGATAAGTAAAAATTCCGTCTTTTGACTGAGCTGAATATACAGAACTACCCGATATATATAATATAAATGTAATTTGGACAGTATCAACGGTAGCGCAAATTAGGTATGCCCTGTCTGTTTTAAAAGACACGGATATACCACTTTTACTTACGCTACCGTGAGATGTTTTATTTGTGGCGAGAGTATTTGCGCTACCTGCCGATGTAGCATAGCTCGCATTTGTTGAACTGCCAGCGGTGGTAGCGTGTCCTGCTGTGCTTGCATGCCCCGCGTTCGCCGCCGTTATAATACCATTTTCAAGATCATTAATAGCTTCGTTGACTTCCCTTATTAACTGCCCGTATGTATCGGTATAATCTGCGGGAATGTCGCGTGTGTTACTCGGTCTTGTTCTTGTTGTCAATGGCAGAGTAATAGCTTTTATAGTATGCCTCTGTGTTTCATCAACTCGGCAAAGCCAAACTGTTACCGCGCTTGTCTGCTCTAAGCATTCATCGGGAATTGTTACAGTGCCGAATCCGCTTGAGAAGGTGCAAGTGCGAACTATCGCCTCAGCCATATTAGGACAAGCGAAATGAGCCTCCAATATCTCTGAGCCAATTTCGTTACACTCGATTTCGAGAACCTGTCCATAGTCCCACTGATACAAGCCTCTTACCGTAACAATGGATTCCCCCACGGGGAAAGTAATTTTTAGCGCCATTGGTTTATACCTCCGTTTCTTCGGGTGGATCGAGAGGCAGGTTTAAGAAACGCGCTCGCCTGCCGTCCATCACACCGTTTTTTCCGAGAGAGTGATAAATGCGATATTCTGCTTCAAGATCCTCTCTCGCATCCTCGGGAGCATACTCTTGGTCAAGCCAATAGTCATACCTGACTTTTAAATCGTTTTTTAAAAGAGCTTGAATGCCTTTTTGGAGTAAGCGTATATCTTCCTCGCGCCTCAAATCCTCGGCCTTCTTCTTTTTAGGTATGCTAATTGCTCCGTTAAAAATTGCAGTAACTATAAGACCAACTAACATTGTGAGCGCAGTATTTGTGATACTCTGCCACATAATCAGCCTCCTCCTTAACCTGCAAGCGATTCATAAGCTGCGTTAAGAATCAACTCAATGTTATTTGCTTGTTCGTATGTAAAATTGTTCATCGTAGTAGGAGCATCGGGAATGTTTGCAACATTCGCAAAGCGTGTACGAATTACTGCGATATTTCCAAGATAACGGCTTAAATCGCTTTCTGAGGGAATCTCCCACATAGTCCAATTTGTTTTTGTTTCTAAGCCTAAGCCTGCCCTGTCAGAAATCTCCGCTACGGCACGTTCTACTCTGTTAAGATCAGAATAGTTATATGCACCCTTCGTGGCAGGTGTAGGAATAATTTCGGTGTATGGCGTGTATTCATGCTTTTCAATACCGATTTCCAACATTACCTTGCCGAAGCTAACAGTCTTACCCGCCGCAATGGGAGTGTCCTGCGATAAATAAATATAGGCGGCAAGGTATTCACGGTTATTTACATTGGGAAATGTAATCGTATCGACTATTGTACTGCCCGCCGAGAGGAGCGTTCCTCCTGCATATTCATATCCGTTTCCGTCGTGCCAAAATAAATCTATTTTAGCGGGGGATACAAAACCTTCCGCAGATAGAGTGTATATTTTATTTGCGTAATCGCTTGCCTTGCCGATTATTGAAATAGCAAAGAGATATGTACCTTCCCATACAGACGTAGCGATGATTTCTTTGTTATAATATTTCAGCTCAACGCCGTTGGGATAATGAACTCCCGGTGCGAAAAGGTTAGCACCCTCAGTGGCGAAAGGATCACCCAGCCATTCAGTTTTCTCCTCGGTTGTCATTGCTGACAAGCCCTTCGTTGATAGCTCTTTTCTACGATATACATTTCTCTGTGTTCTATCAGTTACTAAACCCAGCATATTACACCTCCTCTAAAATACGGCCTGTATAACTGCCTCTAAACGCACCGTTGAAGGTGTATTTAATGTTAGTAATAGCCACGTTGAGCAATCTGCCGTATCTATCCTCCACACTTACGATGTCGTATAAATCAAGGCGTGGATCCGCACGAAACTCTCCGCTTACAGTTTTTCGTGTTTTTAACACTTTTGAAACCCATTCGGCTACGTTTTTCGCGGCTGCCTCGTTGTATATGTAATCGTTGCTAACCGATTGCAATTCCCCACTACCCGACGCGGTAAGCTGATAGGGAGATTCACCGCCATAATCGACTATGACACTACTCAAAGGCTTTGAGAGAGTTATCTCGGGATATGAGAATGATAGCGAAAGCGGTATTCCCGTTGTTCCCGCTGCAATAGGTATATATTCCACGGGAGCGGTACGAAGTGGCTCTATATGCAGTACGCCTTCTCTGTCATATCTGAGTATGCAACAAGCGGCGTGGGCGCATTTCTGTACCATTTCCGCATAGGTTCCATCTCCACTATACTGACGGCCCGCTGAGTTTCTAAGAGCATCGTCCATTACTATGGATGCTCCGTCGGGGAGATGTGTATTTGTAGCCCACGTTACTATATTGGCTAAGGTTCCATACTGAGTGGAAGACATATTCGGCAGTTTCGTAGTATCCGTGGCGAGCAAAAACTCAAACAAATCACGCGCCACGAAACGAGCCTCAATACCGTTAGGGGGAGCGTGCCACTCTGATAGGTAGAATGTTCCCGCCTTAATCCATTCAACTGTACCGTTTACATCTAAGCCGTATTTGACTACGATTTTCTGTCGTTCCGAAAGATACTGCGCCATACCTGTGGGATTGTTGGGATCCCACTGTCCGTCGCTATTATTAAGAGTGAACTCAATACTGTATTTCGGTATCTTGCCACTAAGCAGGTCGCCGTCCATCTCGTGGGTGAAACTGATAAGGTCGCCCTTGCCGAATTTAAGAACGTGTCCTATGACGATGTTCTCTATTCGTACTCTGCGATGGGGCAAACACCACTCGTGAACCTGAACGGTGATACTGTTGTAACCCGAGAGAGGCAGATAAACGATGCTTACCCTGCTCTTGTTATCCGTAACGGTAACTTCACCTACGGTGGAAGTGCCGTTCTTTCCTGTAACTGTAAAGGTTTTTGCATATTCGCCGTATTTTTCACTCCAAGTGATTGTTACGCCGGATATTGCCGTAGTTCTTATGGTCGGGAACGTGACTGTAACACTACCCGTCGATTCTATATTGCTGACATAGCCTGCATTGTTATAAGATCCCGAGGCGGGTAAAAGAGAGTGGGAGCCGTCAAGCGACCACAGATTATGCTCAAGCGTTGCATACTTGGCTACATCGGTAAGACCGTCAACCACACCCGAGGCGTTTGAAAATATAGCCTCATTCGTGCCACTTGCCGATGCCACGCTCTGCGCCTCGTCGTCTGTAACACCGCAGTCAATTTCTATATGCGTTTCGGGAAGGAGGAAACGCTGTTGTATGTCCTTCCAAGCCTCTGATACTGTAATCATATCTATACCTCGATAAGAGAGAGCGACGCGCCAGTGTAGCCCATAACTGCACCTGTCTGAGGATTTCTGCGGAATATTCCCGCGGATCTGTCGCCCACATACATAGTACGAGTGGTATAACTGTTGGTCGCCTGATTGAGAAATGTAACTTCGTTGTAGAAGGAACTTGTAAATAGGGACAATATCTGCGCCCACTGATAAGCGGTGAGATATTTCCACGAGAGTTCAATTTTGGCTACATCGTGTCTTACAACAGCCCCTACAACACGACCTTGAACGTTACGTGCCGAATCGACAATGGTAGAGGTAGTTGCGTTATATGTGGACGGCTCAGGAAAATCGAAACCGCCGATGGATACTAAAGCTGCCATAAGTCACCTCCAAAATGTGTTTTTAAAAAAGAAAAGAGCGCCTATCGTAAAAAGATAGACGCTCTTTGGCGTTCGTATAAGGATACTTTTATCCTACACATATTATAATAGGATAATTATGGAAAGTCAATGTGCTAACTCCATATATGGGGGTGAAATAGAAAAGGGAGCGCGGGTGCGCTCCCTTAATGTTGTATTTAGCCTTCTTTATAACCCCAAACAATTGGTCTGCCACCGTGCCAAAAGCTAAGGTAATCACCATTATGATTCTTTACTCTTTCACAGTATATCGTTAGAGATGAGCATTCTTGGAATGCATAAGTACCAATAACATTCACAGATTCCGGAATGACAATACTTGTGAGGGAGGAGCAAGCATAGAATGCTCCACTACCTATAGTGTTCACGGAATTTGGAATTAAAACATTAGTGAGTGAGGTGCAAAATTCAAAGGCGTTATTACTAATAATAGTCACAGAGTTTGGAATTATTACGCTAGTAAGTGAAGTGCAAGACTCAAAGGCTCTCACATCTATACCAGTAACTGGGAGACCTTGGTATGTACTTGGAATAACAAGTTCAGTATCAGTACAAGAACCGATTCCACTTACCGTATAACTGGAACCGAGGAACGTAAATTCAAGTCCTTCAGACGGATAGTAAGTCACCGTGCCATTTTTTGCGATTTCACCATCGGTACAATAGATGGTGTAGGAACCGATTAACAAATCAAATGCTTTGATCGTATTCCACTGCTCAATAGTACCCTCAAAATTGAAGCTTGTGAGCGAATTGCACACAAAGAATGCAGATCCGCCAATACTGATTAATCCGTTACCAAGAGTTACATTTTTGAGCGAGTTGCAGTAACTAAATGAATAATCACTAATACTCGTTACACTGTTCGGTATAGTTATATTAACGAGCGAATCGCAAGAATAAAATGCGGATCTGCCAATACTGATTAAGCCGTTGCCAAGAATTACGTTTTTGAGCGAGTCGCAATCACAGAATGCGGAGTCTCCTATGCTAGTTTCGCCATTGCCAATTATTACATTTGTAAGCAAGTCGCAGTCACAGAACGCCTCACTACCAATGCTTACTACGCTGTCGCCAATTGTTATTTTTGTTAGCGATCTACACGCATAGAATGCATAGTTACCTATACTGGTTACGCTGTCAGGAAGCGTTATATCACTTGCAATCTCGCCATTAAAGAACAAGTTTGCGCCAACCCATAGCGGATTTGAACGGTAATCGTCGAAAGAAATACGCACCCATTCTTCAACCTCGCCTGTATAATATACATTTGCAAGTGAGGAGCATCCACGGAACGCAGAACTGCCAATATTTGTTACACTATTTGGTATAGTTATACTTGCAAGCAATTTGCAGTAACTAAATGCCTCATCGCCAATACGAGTTACGCCATTTGGTATGGATATGTTTGATAGCTGTTGGCAACCATAAAACGTAGAATCACCGATTTCTTTTACACTATTTGAGATATCTATACTAATGAGCGATATGCAATTAGAGAATGCATTACCACCGATATTAGTTACGCTATTGGGTATGGATATATTTGAAAGTAAGTCGCAATTAGAAAAGGCGTAATCACCAATATTCATTACACTGTTTGGTATTATAATGCTTACGAGAGAGTCACAATTAGCAAATGCGTAACCCGCAATACTCGTTATACTATTGGATATAGTTACACTTTCAAGTGAACTTTGACCATTGAATGCATTACCACCAATACTTGTTACAGGAAGACCGTTGTAAAAGTTCGGGATAATGATGTCTGTATCGGTGCAAGTACCCATATTTGCTACAAAGTAACTTTTACCATCGGATTTTAAGGTGTAATTCAAACCAAGTGAACCCGTAGCATAAAGGATTTCTTCTTTTAGAGTACTTCCACAGCTTGTACATTCTGTATGACGCTTACCATCCTCAGATTTTGTAGCTTCCTTATCAACAATCCAGTCAGTTTCGCTATGTCCTGTGGCAGGAAGCACTTCAGTCTTAACCTTTTCATCACAGTTTTTACAAGATAAATGCTTTGCACCGTCCTCGGTACAGGTTGCATTTTTATCAATTACCCAACCGTCCTCAACGTGATCAAGCTTTGAAACAGTGTGCTTCACCCTTTCAAGATCTGCTTTACACTTCGTACAGTAAATTACCGAGTCATAGCTTCCTACACTCTGACAGGTTGCGGTAATGCTATTCTCAGTAACAACATCGCCGGGAGTATGTTCTACCCCTATAAATACTTCTTCGGCTAAATTATGACATCTATAACAATTAATAAGTTTATACACATTACAAGTATGAGAATATATTACTTTAGCATAATGCTCATCGTGACCAAGTGCGTCAATAATTTTCTGCTCTTGAATTATTTTTTTGCAATCAAGACACTTTTTACCTTCAGTCAATCCTGTTTCGGTGCAAGTAGGTTCTTTAGAATCAGTGTAAATGCGTTCATGCTTGCAAGCTCCACAATCGGTACACATACCATCAACATAATTGTGCCTATGGCAAGCAGTAAGGCACAACAAAAGTAATACGGTCAATGTTAAGAATATTAAAACCTTTTTCATAACACTTTCACTTTCGCGTTTAAGCCCGTCGGCATATTCGCCTACATTTTACCACTATTTTACATTTTTGTCAATATTATTATACTAATATAAAAAACAGGGAGCGCGTGTGCGCTCCCTTAGGAGATTACTTAATAAGAATAAACTTCGTTGCCCATGATAGATGCGCCACGCTCGCGCTGTGTTTTTTCTACCGAGGCGGCGATTTCCTTGCCATCAAGGTAAACACGGATAACCTGAGAGCCACTGCCCTCGCCGTTGCCTCGCATAGCAGACATCATAGCGGCGTATACACCCTCGTATACGGCATCCTGCATCTGCTGAACGTTCATAACGCCCGTCTTACCTCCTGAGGCGTTAGCAACGATTTCGGGGCCTCTTTCACCTGCCCAGATAAGGCTACCTGCATCGAAGACACCACCGTCGGCAGCGAACTTTACGCTAAAGCTCTTAGGGTATTTGAAGGTCTTGCCGAGTGCGGAGACCTCGCCCCAATTGACAGTCAGCTTAGGAACGCTTATGTTAAGCTTCGTGCTGAGGCTTGCGTTGCTTGACCACCATTTTTTAGCGGTGTTCCAAGCGCTGACTATCTTATCCTTGATGCTACCGATGGAAGGAGTATAAGTACTCATTCCGCTTTTCTTACTCCACCAAGTTTTTGCACTTGACCAAGCAGACGAAAGCTTGCTTGATATACTTCCGATAGAAGGAGTATAGGTGCTTAACGAGCCTCTATTCTTGCTCCACCATGTTTTAGTCGTTTCCCAAGCGCTCTTAAGTTTCTCCCAAATCTTACCGATAGAAGGAGTATAGGTGCTTAACGAGCCTCTATTCTTGCTCCACCATGTTTTTGTTGTTTCCCAAGCGCTCTTAAGGTTTTCCCATATCTTACCGATGGAAGGAGTGTAGGTTGAAAGTGTTGCTTTGCTTTTGTCCCACCAATCCTTCGCCGCTGTCCAAGCATCTGAAAGCTTAGTCTTAATGTCTCCTATGCTAGGAACATAGGAGGCAAGCGCCGATTTGCTCTTATCCCACCAATCTTTTGCCGCAGTCCACATGGACAACAGTCTATCCTTGATGGCGTTTACGCCGAGCATGCTCATTAAGCCGTCTATGATATTCTGTCCTATCTGTGCGAATACGGTAGAGGGGGAGTGGATACCGAGCGCATCTTTAAAGCCTTTGACAAATCCATTGACAAATTCTTTGATGTTGTTCTTTAAATTGTTCCAGCCGTCCACGATTCCAGACCAAAGACCTTCAACGGCGTTCCATCCGACCTCGGCAAACTTTTCCCAGAACTCGCTCCAAGATAAGCCACCGAATGTATCTACTAGCCATTTAATACCTGCCTCAAGGCGATCCTTAATCATTTTACCAAAGTCCACAACCGCTTTTATTGAATTTCCTAGCGCTTGACCTATCTTGTAGCCTACTTCGGTAAAATCATAATCAACGACTGCTAAAACGATAGCACCCACAAGAGCGGCTATAAGTGCTATAGCCAAAGTTACCCACGGATGCGCCAAAATAGCTGTGCCTATCGTAGTAAAGAGGCTTCCCAATCCTGTAACAAGAGAACTCAGCGCTCCTGTCACCGTTGGGCCTAGCCCGGCTAATGCAGCACTCAATTTAGGGAACGTGGTCGCAAAGGTTTCAACAATACCGAACTCGCGAGCCAAGGCAATGAAAGCACTAAGCTCTCCGATAAACTTGGAGCCGGATAGAGCTTTCCAAGCAAGCGAAAGCGCGCCGACACCTGTTGCCAATCCTGTTAAAGCAACTGTAAGGCTCTCCGCATCGGTAATACCGCCATTCTCCAAAACTGTTTTGAGTGATACTCCTGCGGTAATGCCTAAGCCTATGGCTAATCCGGCAGGCCCCCACTGCTTATAAAGGAGGTAGGAGGAAATTGCACCTATGACAATGCCCTCAATATATTTCATTATTCCCTCGCCGTCTAAGAAGTCGCTGAAGGCATCTTCCATAAACATGAATTGAAGCGTCATGATAATAGCTGACGATGCTATTTTTCTTATATTCTTTACAGCACCCTCAAATTTATCAGAAAGCTTCAATGCTTCGCCCAACTGTTCAAGCAATCCGGCTATCGTCCACGCACCCATCGCAGCTCCGATTATTCCAAGCGAAGGCAGCCAATCGTCAAACACGCCTTTCAGCTTGCTTTTGATATCGTCAACCTTGCTTTGGATGTTATCAAATATTGAATCATCCCAAAGAGATTCAATGTCAAGACCTGAGAAACCGCCACCTGCACCGCCACCTGAGCCACCTGCACCGCCTCCACCGCTACCGCCACTGCCGGAAGAAGTGTTGGGGCTGATAACGTTAAGCTCATCAATGCCGATAGTGGCATTCTTGAGTTCCTTGGCTGCCTTGGTCGCATCGTTTAATGCTCCCGTAGCACCGCCAGCGGAATCAGCAACATCGTCAAGCGCGCCTGCTCCTGAGCCAACACCTGAGCTAAAATCAGTCCATGTGTCGCCAATATCCTGAATCTCTATGCCGAATAGAGAGGCAAGCCAGAATACGCCTTCCTGTAAGATTTCAACGAATGCCTGTACATAGGGCATTACCTTTACGAGAATAGGAAGGAAGAGGGAGCCGAAAGCCTGTGCGAGTGATTTTAACTGCTGGGAGAAAGTACGCATCATACCCTCTGCCGTCTGCATCTCACGGGCATAGGTTCCTACAACGCCTTTGCGCTGTGCCTGATCAACAAGCTCTAGATATCTGAGATAGGATTTCTGTGCCTCGGTTGCGTTAGCAAGAGATATATTCAAGCCATGATTAGCGGCTGTCTGCTCAAGGGTTGCTTCAACGATGGTGAAACCTGCACGTCTGATAGGCTCAACCTCGCCAGCAATAGCAGACCTTACAGCCGCCATAGCACCGTCAGCACCGTCAAGAGTTTCATAGACGTTGTTGTATGCCGCCCAGATGTCGTAGGCGAGCTGAGTGTAGCCAAGGCCCATCTCTCGTGCGTCCTTTTTATCAACGCCGAAACCGATGAGCATGGATGCCGCCATAGCGCTATTTTCCATAAAGGCTTGCTTGTTTATATTTAGCGCTTCGGTTATCTTGGTTATTTTCTCGTAGTAGATATCGGCTTGCTCACCAAAGGCATTACCGAACTGATACTTTACGCCGTCCCATTGTGCTGCCATATGTATATATTCAGAGAGCTTTTGAATTAACGTTGTGAAAGCCCCTATCACCGTCTGCGCTATTTCAATAAAGCTCGTCATATTGAGAGCCGAGGCGTTGATGCCGTCGCCAAAATCCTCAACGCTTTCAGCCGCCTTACGCGCGCCACTGTTGATAGCGTTAAATCCCGTTTTTATGGTAGCCATTTTTGCAGAGAGGGGGGCGAGCTTTGCATTCAGGAGTTCAACCTTTTTCGCAAATCTCTCAATGGTTTCGTCGTCAAGGCTCTCGGTAACGTCGCCCAGCTTCTTCATACTATTGACCATAGTACTAAGACCGCCAGCCTTAATGTTTGACAGAGGCGCAACGGTATCGGCGACCTTTTGAATCTGTGGCGCAACCTTGTCAAGATTTATGCCTGAGACGGATTTCAGAGCTGCCGGGAGTTTGCCGAGGCTATTGGTGAGACTTGATACCGAACCTACACCTTTGAGCTTTTCAATAGAATTGGCAAGCGTCCTCAGCGCATTGGATGCGCTATGTACATTCGGGAGATTTTTTAGCGCAGCCGATAAATTGTTCAAGTTTGTAGATACGGTCTTGAACGAACCGTTTTTCTTGAGTTTTTCCAGTGATCCTGCGAGAGCGTCTAAACCCTTGGAGGCGTTAGTAGAATTGCTCTCTATTTCTATCTGAATGGAATCAATGGTTACTTCTCCCACAATGAATCACCTCCCGTCTTTGAGGGAGTTTTTTCGCATACGTTCAACGAAAGCGGTGAACTCTGCCTTGAGCCTTTCCTCCTTGGCGCGTGCATCGCGTTCTTCTCTCTCACGAAGCTCTGCCTCGGTAATAGGATACGGCTCTTTCGTATATGGCTCGGGCTTTATCATGCCTTTCTTCATAGTAAACCTATAAAGAGGGCTTGCGGCGCAGAGAGCGTCGTAGAAATATCTGCCCTGTAGCCACATATCCTGATTATTTCGTCTATCTCGCAACTCATTAGCCTTTCGGTATGCCTTAACCATCTGAACATCGCCGTTCCAGAAATCGTCGTAAGACATACCGATGGACATATAGTAAGGGCACAGTTGCTCGAAAGCGTCGGTGTAACTATGGAGAGTTAGCCCTTTGTCACCTTCCAAGTCGCCGCGTTTCCCTCTTCTCCTGCGGTTTCGTCGGTGAGAGTGGAAATCGTTTCAGCATACATCTCAGCGAGAACCGAGATAAAGCCCTCTTCATTTTCCTTGCCGGATTTATTTACGATATGCTCATAAATCTCGTCAATCAGCTTTTGCTTAAGGTCGCGGTGGTGCTTTAAGAAAGCACCGTGAACAAGAAGAGGGATCATAATGTTGGGCTTGTTTGTCAGCTCATCGAGGACAAAGCCCTGCTTTTCGATTGCGCTTGCGGTAAATCTTGAATATTCAAGAATGTAATCGTCGTTTTTGTAAGTTACGGTAATCTTTGTTGCCATAGGGTTACTCTCCTTAAAATTTTAAATGTTTTTAATTTAAAGGGCGGGAATACCGCCCTATTTAGTTAGTGATTAAGCTGTGCCCTTAGTCCACACGGGAACGGTGGAGGGGGTTACGGAAATTGTCATTTCAAGAACTGCGTCAACAGAGCCTTCATTGATGGAAGCACTGGCGTAGCCCTCCCAAGTAAACTTGGAGCCGTCGCTGAAAGCAAGTTCACATTCCTGCTCGCCTGAGAGCGCATTGATCTCGCCGTAGATAGTGGCATCGTAGTTAGCGAGGAACGGGAATGTTTCGCTCTGCTGCCTAATACCCTGAATGTATCGCTGTGCATCGTCGCTAAGAGTGGTAATCTCAAGCGCGCTACGCTCACCAAGGATAGCAGGAAAATCTTTGATGTCGTATGACTTCGTGCCGATTTTCAGCTTGGTGTTATATGAAGAAATAGCCATATATTTATCCTCCTTTATTATCTTTTGTAAATAACTCCATTTGTATCGGCAATACCTTCGTAGGTTGCCATAATGGAGAAAATGGTCGAATTATAGATTTCGGGGGTTGTAGAATATGTACGTCTGCGGAAACCCATACCGCAGAGGATTTGGTCTGCCGTTTTAAATATCGCCTTAGCTTCGGATTTCTTGCCGCCCTCTTTATTGGAGAAGACCTGCAAGCGATAGCCTAATCCCGCGTACTTCTCTGTCCCTGAGGAATCCATAAGCGAATCAACGATTACGTTATCTACCTCACTGAGCGATACAGTAGGAAAGGAGGCGGGGGAGCGAACGTATTCACTCTTAATGGTTGTGCCCTTATGTGCTGAACGCACGGCGGTAGCAACGGCAGTAAAGATTTCATTTTCAAAATCAATCATCTCCATACCTCCCTTGCTATCCGTGTAATTCTTTCTATCATCACATCTCGGGCAGTCCTCATAGCCTCCGCGGGAGGATTACCGAACGTATGCTGTACAGCTCCCTCGCCCGGTTTGAAATACCAACCGCTAGGACGAGCGCCACGCTTTTTACCGTAGGTTCCGTGTTTCGGTGGTGTGTAGTCCATGCCCGAGTTATCCCACTCGGGATTTCTTATACCTGTACCGAACTCAATAAAGCCGACAGTCTCGCCCTCAGCGATAATGACAGCCTTGTTTTCATTCCATTCAAGCCTCACGGTAACGTCTTTTATACCGTCATAGTCAGCAACGGCAAAACCTGTGGTCGCAACAGATACACCGATTTCTGCAAGCCTTTTTACGAATATTTTCTCTTTGGCGAGGAAATCTTTTTTGTACTCCTGCACCTGTTTTATTGCTGCATTTATTGAGGCTTTATCGAACGGATTTACTCGTATTTTCATACTCTCACCTTAACCTCTTGCAGAGCATACATGATACCGTTCTTGCTATCAGCCTTGAGGGTAACGATGTAGTTATATGGCTCCGAGGTGGGAATGCCGAACCATACAATAGAACCCTCGGTGAGAGGACAGTTATTGTCGGCGACACACACTGCGCGGGTATAGTTTGAAAATTTTCCGAAAGCCTCTACCACTTCTTCGCCCGATGCAGAGGAAATGTTACAGCGTAACTCATTTATATCACCGTAAGTCGGTCTACTTTCGCCTGTTTCAAATCCCTGATCGTCAAGTAGCGGTTCCTCCCCGATATATACCGCGTAGTGTAGTGTTCTTTTGTTTCTTTCAAGACTCCTCATTTCATCACGCTCCCTATGATGGGTGTAATGCGACGGAGGAGCGAGTCGCTGACGCTTGAAGACTCGTATTTTCTAGCTATGCCGTTTTCATCGTGTTCTATCTGCCCCTCGGCTCCACGCTTTGCGAACAATTCAAGGGCTATCATTAGCTGAATGTGTTCGTACTGCGAGGGGACTTTCGCCTCGGCAGGTGGGCCGAAGGGATAGCGCCTATTCAGCACAATCCCCTCGGACAGCGTAATGAGCTGGGACAGAATTACCTCATCGGCAATATCGGGGGAGATAAGCGCCGCAAGCTGCCTGATTTTTTCTTCATTTGTCATGGGTACTTACCTCCCTGTCAAGTTTTATGCGCCCTTCTCGATCTTGAACGCCTGAGTATCGTCAGTAAGTGCTGCAAGGTAGTACTTACGAGCATAGATTTCGTTGAGACGAGTATTCGCGTCACGCTCCTGCTCTACCTCAGCGCCCTTCTTATTGAAGAAGGTAACAGCCTTCTTAGTGCCACCGCAGATTGTGCCAGCTACAGCATCCTGCTTGGTGTAAAGGTTCACACCTGCAACAGTGCCGATGTAGCCAGAACGAACGAATGCTTCAACGTACTTAAGGTCGTCCTTAAGAGCCTTACGGATTGCAGCCTTGTCGCTAGGATGTACGAAAGCGAACACCTCAAGGGATTCCTGACTTTCGCCGGGAAGAAGTGCCACAGCGTCAACGAATGCGCTGAAATAATCGGTTCCGCTAAGAGTAACCTTACGAGTTGCCTTATTGAACTCGGTAAAGATGTCGCCCTGTACAGTGTTGAACATATCAGTAGTCATATGACGAACGCCTGTATCAACAACAAGGGGATCACGCATAAGCTCCTCGTCGTAGTAAGGGAATCTGTTCTGTGCGAGCAGAATAGTGTATTCCTTGTCGGCATATGCAACTTCGATGTTCTTAGTGTTTCCGTCACCCATAGCAAGCTTTTCAGTGCCGTCGGTAGCGGAGTAAACACGAATTTTCTTGATATCGCCTGCAACGCCAACAAGTGAATTGTCTACCGTGCAGAAGCGCATCAGATCAAGATGGGAATTATACTGATCTTCGATAGTGTTCTCCAATACGAAATTGGGGAACGCCTGATGGGTATGGTTAAGTGCCATAATTAATTACCTCCAAAAATTTCTTTGTATTGTTCGGGGTGCTCGCTCGCAAACTTAACCTGCTCTGCAAGAGTCATTTTGAGAATGTCCTCTCGTGTCTTAGTGGCAGCCTTGCCACCAACAGGAGGCGGAGTCTCTTTGAGCAGTTCAGCACGGAGCAACTTCTCCCGAGCTTCTGTGTGTTTCTTCTGATTGATGAATACGAGATCCATATCGCCGGAGGCAAGTGCCTCCGCGGTTGCCTTTGCGGTCTTTTCGTCGTAGCCGAGGCTCAAAAAGGAATTGATATAGCCGTTAATGGTCTTTTCCTTTTCCAGCTCCTCTACGCGTGCAAGCAATGCGGCGCGTTCCTCAGCGTCCTTAGTCGCCTTGGCTTCTTCCTCAGTCATTCGTGATCTGAGCTGCTTGTTAAGCTCTGCCGCTTCGCTCGCCTTTTTGTCAAATACGTGTTTTGCTACGAATTGACTCATATCAGGTGCTTCTGAAAATTCCATTTCTAAAATTGCATTTTTCGTTTCCTCGGGTAGTGATTCAAAATTAGGGATAAGATTAGTGTCGATTTTCATGTTGTTCTCCTTTGGGTTTAACAAGGCGGTTCTCTCCGCGCTTAATTTTGGGCTTTTTGAGTACATCTCCGTACTATGTGGGTTTTAACTGTTCTCTCAGTAAAATTAAAAACGCCAACGACCGAGTAAATAAAAACTCAATCATTGGCGTTCTATTTTTTGACGCTCTGTTTCTTTATGTAGATTTTTCTTTGTACGGTGTCAATCTCCACCAGTGCCTTGCACTTGGGACACCGTATCTGGGCTTGCCCGCACATATCGACGAGCCGCCTGTTGCAATCGGGGCAACGTATTTGTTCGTAAATTATCATATTATTCCTCCTTTACAGGAACAATGTAACACCGACACCCGTAATGGGGCTTGGGTGGTATTCTGTTTATGTGATAAATCTTGTTATCTCTTGCGCCACAGGTAGGACAGGTCTTTTCGTCGTCGGCAGCTATCCAGCGCACGCGCTTTATGCCGATGTCCTTAAAGCCCTTTATTGTAGCCTCGTCAACGATGCTAATACCGTACTGCGAGGTCTGTGTCCACCAAAGATTTGCCGACCGTCTTAGGCTATCCTGAAACATCTGCCTGTTATCGTATTCACGAGCGGTGAGAATCTGCTCATTGAGACGGAGGCGCTTTCTGTCCGCTTCCCTATTATAGAGATAACCTGTAACGAGGTTATACCCTGCAAGGACTCCCAAGAGCCATTGACTATTAATCTCGGTTTTCTCTTCGCCCTCGGTAGCTCGCTTGTAGGCATCTCTTGCGACCTTGAGGTAAATAGCCTCATTGTCTTTTAGAAAGCCGTCATACATTTTCTGAGTGGTTTTACGGGTATTTACGACGTTGAGTTCATCGAAACCCATAACGCCGATTTTATTGAATGAGGCTCGGATTCGCTTCATTTCGGTGGCGAGGAGCTTATCAAGAAGCTTGTACATATTCCTCGTCCTCCTCGGTATCCTTATCCTCCTCGGCGTTTTCGTCTACCGTCTGCGCTTCCCACTTCTCCATTTGCTCATTGTAGTAAGCCATGCCCTGCAAATATGCACTTTCAGGATCCGGGAACATACCGCACGCGGCGTATGCAACCTCGGGGTGAATCTTGGGATTATTCAGCATAGCGATAAGCACCTGAGACTTACTTGCGATATTATCGTAATTGCGCCTTGTGAAGTGGGGGGTGATATCCGAGAGGCGAAGCTGTGTGCCTACGGTATCACGGAGTATTCTGAGAACGATTTTTAGAAACTCCCTCTCGCCGCTCTTGAATATTTCCTCGGTGGCTTTTGCTCTCGCCTCGGCAGATTCCCAGCCGTCGCGGAGGATTACTGCACTGCCCGTATCACTTGTGCTGGAACCGCCGTTACGATTAGGCACACCGCATATTGTTAGGATTGCAGTGTAAATATCGTTTTTAAGCGTCTGCACATCGGCCTGAGAGAGCGTAGCTGCAAGATACTTCGCATCGGCTCCCTCGGGCAAGCAGAGCGTTTTCCACTCGGCGAGTTTATCGTAGGTTTCCTTATCCAGCTCGCCACCGAGAATGGCAAGAAAGGAGTTTACGAACTGCACGATATCGTCCATTCGGTTACTCTGCAATTCGTCAAGGGCATCAAGCAGCGGTAAGACCACCTCAAAAACACCGAGCCGAGCGTTCTCTGCGGGATACTCTATAATCGGTATCATTCCCAGCGGATTGGGCCTTGTGCTGACTTTGCCAAACTCTGTGAACTCGTAGTATTTATCCTCGGTGTATACGCTGAACACCTTTTCGTTATTTTCCCTCTCAACACAAACGACAGCCATAAGAGGATGCTCGTCAATGTCGGAGCTGTAAACAATGAAGGTTTTCATCGGATCCAGCGCAAAGATACGAAGCGGAGCCTCGTCGCCGTCGGCTACCCACTTTATATTTGGGAGTGTGAGGCGGTAGCCTGTACCTGCCACGTACATCCACTCGGCAAGGGCGTTGTCGCAAGCCGATTTATTAGCGTCTGCCATATAGCCGTTGAGAGCGTTGATCTCGGTGGCAATGGCATCGTCGGCAGCATCCTCGGATGCCCGCTCACGCCGAACATACTGTATAGGCTCGCCAAAGACGTAGCCCTTGTGGAATTTTACTATTTCGTAAGCGCGGTTTTCATTAATCAAGTGATTAATTTCCTCGCGTATTTCTTTGGTCTTACCTAAGATTTTTGTTTTTCCCCGATAATATTCCCACAGCGTTTTTATATCGGCACGATTCTGTACGTGAAGTGCGTAAGCCTTGTTCACCTCATCGACCACGTTCTGCGCTGTGATTTCCTTGGCATCGGAGTAAATTTTTAGACGACCGTAGCTCACGTAAATCACCTACCTATTCTGTAATTTCATTATATTTGGAAAATTTATGCAAGTCAATACCCCCACCGCCATATATGGGGGTAGGAGGATTTGTTGACAAAAGAGGGGGGGGATGGGGATTTGCATAAGAAAAAGGGAGCACCGAAGCGCTCCCTTCTTTTTCGGGATATCTTAATGAGATAGACCCTATCTAATCAAGATATACTACTCTCGATTATTCAGCTTTAAACATTTGCATCAAGCCATGTGATATTAGATCCTGCTGTCACTGTAAATGCACGGAAGTAGGGACCTGCCCAAGTGTATGTCTTTACAGTAATAACAATCTCGTTTTCACCTTCTACAATGCCAGCACTACTTACAAGATAGTAG
>JAEIGA010000542.1_pt1 | contig 55785 bp, 49 predicted proteins | sample 9270691 | NCBI WGS metagenome assembly JAEIGA01 (sample SAMN17057246, study PRJNA624740) | gut metagenome | biome: biome; isolation source: fecal sample | host: Bos grunniens | place: China: Xizang | collected 2019 | reverse complement strand
GTACAACTAAATATGACAAATTATGTTGAATTTCACAATAATAAAAGATTAACCAAAATAGATGGTAAATGATTTACACCTACTGAATATGAAAAAAATTTATATAATGAAAGTGGGCAATTTATTTAAAACTGTCTAAATTAGTTCTTAATCAATGATTTTTTTGATTTAGATTTTAAATAATTTAATTTAAAATCAATGTGCTAAAATATGGAATATTATGAAAAGAAGTTCACATAATAGTAATTAATTGACATAATTGCTACTATTATAATTTGCCAAACCATTAATTTTAATTGTTATTTGATGACTTCATTATTTCTCAATTATCTTTTATTAATACAATTTTATTGCTATTTTAAATATAGATTATCTAAACACTATGTTACAAACAAATTTACCATAAGTTATTATTTAATTTAATTTTGCTTATTTTTTTAGAATAATCTTATACCCAATAATACATATCCTTAAATTATTTACTAATCTGTTATTTCATTGAATTATTCCATTTAAACTTAAAAGAATATTACTATATTTAGTAGTTTTCAATTAATAGAATTATTGAAAATTTACAAAAGCTAATTTATGATATTTTCAAAATAATTTTATTTTTAATCATAGTTTAATTTGATTTACTATTTAAGATTTCAAACCATTTGATCTATTCTATTTAAGAAAAACTTTCCATTTATTTTTCTTAATTAATATTAAATTATAACTAGTTAATAACCAGTTAGATAGAATTGAAGTTAGATTAGATCATGTGGAAGTAGATATCTAAAAAACAAAAACTGTCTACTATTAAAAAAGAAAGCTAACTTAAAATAATTTTTCTACATTAATAAATAATAATTTTGCTTAATTAACACTTTTTACACATAACTCTTTTAAATACTTTAATAATCATTGATTTGAACACAATAACTATCTAATTTTATACAAATGTGCTTGATAAAAATAGTTTTAGTTAAAAATTTAACCAGATCTTTTATATTCTAATTAATATTTAAACGTCTAGATAAGTAATTTTAGAACTTGAATCTTTTAAACTTATTTAATAATTTACTTGGAAGAAAACTTAATTCAAATTGATTTTGATTTAATTCATTTTCACTAATAATTAATAATTATTAAAAAGATACATAAGACCAATTGATGCTATTAATTTATTATATAATTATGGCTAGAAGTGACTTGTAAAATAAAAGGTCCATTAAACAAAAAAACATATGAAAACTAAACATATTGATTTTAAAGATAAAATATTAATCCAATCAATGACCAATACCAAAACCAAAGATATTGATAAGACATTAGAACAAATAAAAGCATTAGCCAAATACGGATGTGATTTAGTTAGAGTTGCAGTCTTTGATGACCAAGATGCTAATAGTCTTGAAATAATTTGCAAAAAATCTCCTTTACCAATTATTGCAGATATTCATTTTAATTTTAATTATGCATTAAAAGCAATTGCTAGTGGCGTCAGTAAAATACGTTTAAATCCAGGTAATATTTCTGATCCAACTGAAATTAAACAAATTATTACAGCAGCTAAAAAAGCCAACATTTGAATTAGAATAGGTGTTAACTCAGGATCAATTCCTGAAAAATATTTGACTAGAAATAAAAAAGATATTGCTAAAAGTATGATTAATTTAATGGATGATTATTTAAAAATATTTAACAAAGAAAAATTTGATAAATTAGTTTTATCTTTTAAGTGTTCTGATCCATTATTAAATATTAGAGTAAATGAAAAAGCATTTAAAAAATTTAAGTATCCCTTTCATCTTGGAGTTACAGAAGCTGGAACACTTTTAGATGCTACAATAAAATCAACAATTGGACTTGCTCCATTACTAAATAAAAAGATTGGAAACACTATTAGAATTTCAATTAGTGGTGATCCTTGTGAAGAAGTTAAAGTTGCTCACAAAATATTAAATAATTTAAAACTTGAAAATAATCGCGTTAATATAATTACCTGTCCTACTTGTGGTAGATTAAATTATGATATTTTTAGCATTGTTGATAAAGTTGAAAAATATTGTGAGTTTAAATTTTTCCCTTTAACAATTTCAATTTTAGGATGTGTAGTTAATGGAATTGGTGAAGGAAAACATGCAGATATTGGGTTGGCTGGAAGTGGTGATAAAGTCATCATTTTTAAGGATGGAAAAATTTTTAAAAATGTTTCTAAAAATGATGCTTTTAATGAATTAAAAAAATTAATTGATAATAAATATGAAATATTCTTAAAAGCAAAATAATGTTTTTGATTGGATGAAAACACTTATTGTTTCAAAATCATTTTTAGTAAATATTTGATTTAACTGTAAAAAAGTATAGTTATTATAATTAAAAACCTCATTAACATTTTTAGTTAACTTATTTTCATTCAAAATAAAAGTAATTTTATCTTTATCTTTAATTTTTTTGTAGTCATCATTTTTTAGTATGATAAAAGAATTATTATTTTCTTTTATTATATTAGTAGTAACAAAGTTATCAATTTTTAGAAATAAAAGTAAAATAAGGACTACTAAAACTAAAATTGAAAAAATTATTGCTAGTATTTTTATTTTTTTATTCATAAATCACCATATTTGCAAATTGATTTTTAAGCATTTTGTCATGTGATACATAAACCAAGAAATTATTTTGTAAAATTTTTGGCTTTACAATTTTAATTAATTCTTGTTTTATAGTTTGATCAACATTACTTAATATTTCATCCAATAATATTATTTTATTTTGTTCATTGATTAGACCTAAAAATGTTAATACCTGTCTTTGTCCTGACGATAAATCTTCAAAATTTTTAATTTTTAATTTATCAAGAAAATATTTTACAATTTCATGATTATCATTTTGGAGTAATTCAATAATTATTTTTAATTTAAAATCTGAATTATTATTTAAATAAATAAATTGATTTTGATAAATTTTTTCATTTAGAAATATTTTATCTAAATTATCAAACTTTATATTGATATTATCATTACATATCATATTACAAATCTGTTTTAACATATATGTTTTTCCTACACCAGAAGCTCCAGTTATTAGAGTATCGTTTCATATTTTATACTTGCCATATTCTATATTTGATAATTGATTGAAATATGTAATTCCAATTCTTATAGGTTTATTATCTATATTTAAAATATTTTTATAAATTTGGTAGCTAAATTTATATTGCGGAATTTTAGTTAATACATTTAAAATAGACTTAATTGAACTAATTAACATTTGTAAAATACCAATAATAAGCGTTAATTGAGCAAGTGTAATTGTTTTTTCATTAACAATAAAGTAAGAACACAAGATGATGATAAGAATAAAAAATAAATGAAAAATAAAGTTTTCACCAATATTAAAATTGTCTTCATCATTAATATTTTTAGTTAAAAAAGATTTGTTTTTTAAAAAATTATGTTTTACTTCTTTTAGGTTTTCGTCTGAATAAAATTTATAATTAATATTTTTGATATCATTTAAAAATTCATGCAAACTATTATCATAATTATTTTGATATTCTTCAAATTTATTGATATTTTTTCTAAAATAAAAATATTTAAAAGTATCAATAGCTACAATAATTATTAATAAAGCAATAATTATTAATGTTAAGTATCAGTTTAGATTAAATAAAAAAATTAAACCACAAAATATAATTAATATATCACTAAACAATTCATTTATTTTTAAGTTTAAAAAACTACTTGTTTGAAAAAGATAATGATCCATCTTTCTTAAATGGTTGATATTAACTTTGTTAAAAAATGTTAGGTATTTATTTTGCAATTTATTTAAACATTTAAAATGCATTTGTTGATAGTTTAATCAAATACTTTTATAGCAATATAATTTTATTAGGCTATTACCAATAAATTTAATTGTAAATGTTATTAAAAATGTTAAAGCAATAGATAAAATGTTAGTTAATGTATTTATGTTAATAACAAGATTAATAATATGTTGTAAGAATGTGGTATTAAAAATTACAAAAAATAAAATAATGATGTTAAAAAGATTAGTAAGAATAAAATTTTTTCAATTTATCTCACTTAAAATCCCTTTATTAGTAGATATTTTTTTAGTTTTTAATGAGGATTTCGAACATTCAATTAAAATATCACATCACTCTTTTTTTAATTCTTGATAGGTTATTTTATAATTACCATTAATAGAACAAAAAATCTCAATAAATTCTTTATACTTTTTTGCGATTACATAATGTAATCCCCCATTTTTGTTTAGAACTAAGATAAAATATTTTTTATTTTGATATTTTTCAAATTCCTCAAAAGAAATACTATAACTTTCTAAACCAACTCCATATCTATTTGCCATTACTTCTAAATCATAAATAGTTAAACCATTTTTTGAAAGATTACTTTCTTTTAATAATTTTTCGTATGATATGTTGGAATTATGAAAATAATTTATTAAAGATATTAAGACACATATACCACAATCATTATTATTCATTTGATAATTTATTTTAAGCATTTTATTACCTCATTTAAATAAAACTATAAAAGGTTTTAACTTTCTAAATAGAAAATTTATTTTTGTTTCTTAGTCATAATTAAGGACAATAAAATAATTTTGATTCAATAATTTTTGAAAGTTGTTTATTTTTTATCAAACTCAATAACTATTTTATTGACTGTTAAACATTCTTTTTTATATGAACTATTTATATTATTTTTGTTAATTAAACTAAATAATTTAGTTTTAGTTATTTGTTTCATATTTTTCACCTCATCTATAACTAAGGTAAAAAATTTCTATTTTTTGCAAAAATTTATAAAAAATATTTAAAAAAATGATTTTTTAATGATTTTTCATTACAAACCTAGTTCTTTTTTAATAGTTGGACAATTTTTAATTTGTTTAATATCTGTTTTTACTTCTGTCATTTCTACTTTTAATATTTTAATATCATTTTTCATCTCATTTTGTTGTTCTTCTACATGATCTAATCTAACTTCAATTTTATCTAGTCGTCCATTAATTTGCTTGATATCAGTTTTTACTTCCTTTAATTCACTTGCAATATTTATTATTAATTCTCTTAAACTTGGTTGTTTCATCTTGTGTTCTCCAAAATAGATGTGTACTTGTCAAAAATCATTGTCTAGAACTCGATATGCTCTAGTAATATTATAATCTTTTAACATTGCTATAATCGTTACTTTATCAATTGTATTTTCCATTTTTTACCTTTCTTAGATTATGTTCCTACTTAAAACTAAGGTAAAAAAATTCCAAATTTTTTGCAAAAATTTTTAAAAAAATGATTTTTTAATGATTTTTCATTACAAACCTAGTTCTTTTTTAATAGTTGGACAGTTTTCAATTTTGTCTAATCGTCCATTAATTTGTTTAATATCTGTTTTTATTTCATTGATGGTGTTTTTTTGTTGTTTAAGTTCAGTTTCTACTTTATCTAACCGATCATTAATTTCTTTTATATCTGATTTCATTTCTTTTACTTCACTAGTTATGTTTAATATTAATTCTCTTATTGTTGGTTGTTTATTCATTTTTTGATTACCAAATTTAATGTTGACTTCAATTGATTCATCTAAATACTCATTCTTAGATGCTTCATTAATATTATATTGCTTAATTAAGCTTAAAATTTCACTTTTTGATATTTGTTTTATATTTCTTACCTCCTCTATATAACTAAGGTAAAAAAATTTCAAATTTTTGCAAAAATTTTATTTTTTTTTAAAAAAAAGAAAAAAAACGAAAAAAAATGTCTTGTTATATATGATAGTAGCAAAAAGGAGGACAAAATGATATTTAGAAATATATTTCTTGCAACATTACCTATTTTATTAACAATTAGTAATGTTCCCAACATTATAACTAAACAAACTATTATTTCAAAATCATCTAATAATAGCTTACAAAATGAAATTATTAATGATATTCAAAATTACAATTCTATTGATGATACTACTTTAGATACATCAATAATTTTTAAACAAAAAACTTTAAAACAATTATTTACTTTAAATATAGAAACTTCTTGAAAACGTTGAGAAAGTAACTATACATATAATTATACAAACCAAATTAACTTCGATTTTAAAAATAAAATTGCCCATGTTAATATATTTCCAAAAGAATTCTCATATACCTTTAAAGACCCAGATCCTAATTGATGTGATCCGGTTGGTGCTAGATGAAATAATAAAACCAAAACTATTAAAAATAAAAATGGCCCATATGAATTAGCTTCACCAATAAATAATTTATCAACATGATATGGTAAACAATTTTCAACAAATTTTAAACAAACAAGTACAGATTGAATTGATGATGATATTACAGTAGCTTATCCAAATCATAATTATTATACTCACCAAATTAGAATGTACATTAGTGGGTTTTATCAAAAACAAGGTTTTGATAAAACCATCATAATTAAAAACGTTAATAATAAAAATATTATTAGATCTTTTTTAACATTTAATCGTCTTGAATTTTCTAATAATGGATTAGTTTGAAATGAAGATAGTATTATAGCTAATAATCAAATTTTTAAGTTTTCTGAAAATTTTGAGATACTAAAGACTCTTTCTTATGCTAAATATTTAATTGAATATTTAACCAATTTTATTAATTTAAATTTTATAAATAACACATGGGTTAATAATGAAATTAGTTTAGAATCATTAGAAAAAAATATAGAAAATATTAAATTATTAAAATTTAAAAATTATGACGATTTAATTAATTTAAAAAAATCATTAGATAATAACAATAATTATGAAATTAATGGAGATTATAATGCTCAATTAAATAATTTAAACCAATCATTAATAACTAATAATTTAATCAATCATCAACAATTGATTAATTTAGAAAATGCTGATGATTTTTATGAAACAATTATTTTATTTTTTAGAAACAATAAGATATTTGTAAACTGTAATATCAATAATGTAGAATACAAAATTTTAATATGAGACCAATATAGATTTTGTAATTTTTTTGAATCAATTAATATTGATAATATAAATTTATTAAAAATTGATATTAAAAGTATCAATATTATTTATTCTAGTGAAGAAGTACAATCTAAGGAAATCAATGATGATTGATTTATCGATGCAACAGATTATTCAGAAAATTGATTTAATAATCTGAGTTTTACCATTTTATATCGTTATAATGCTTTAAATATTGGATCTCAAATTAAACATATAAACACTAATGGCATTATTTTAGATTTAAATGATTATGTTTCCAATATTGTTGGTACTGGTGAACTTGTTAATAAAGTAGAAAATAATAAAATTATTAATACTTGAAAAAATCAAATTTTAAAAAAATTAAATGAATTATTTGATCAAAAAAATAATAGTATTTTTAGCAATATTTATAGTATTTGTGAATCAAATAAACAAAATTTAATAGAACTCTTTGGAATAGAGAATTTAAGAAATGCTGCTAATGATTTACAAATTAATTTTGAAAATAATTGATTTAACTATATACCAAATAATTATCAAGGAGTTTTTTATGCGATTCTAGAAATTAAAAATTGAAAATTTATCGACCAAACAAATGGAGATTTTCAAGATAATTTTAAACAAAATTTTATTAAAAACATAAATGAAAATTTTTTGAATATAGTTGAGATAAAAAGTAAAGATAATATAAGATGTGATAATGGTTTCTTTCTTTGTAAATTAAGAACTAACAAGGTTATATTTGATTTGTACAACAATTTAGTAAAATTAAATATTACTAACTATGATGAGATTAATAATTATTTTTTACAATGAAACAATCAAGTAAGTGATTCTAATAATTGAACTATCCAAAAAACTAATACTGAGAAAAGATTGTTTTTAAAAAAGATTATTCACCATAATACAAAGTTAATAAATAATACTTATTCTAATCCAAGAAACATTAATATAAAAATTGATTTATCTAAGAATAAAATTCCCATTAATAAAAATAATAATCAATGAATTCATGATTTGTATTTTCACCCCATTTTAAATTATCTAAAAAATAAAGATATCCAAAAAAGAAATAAAATTAATTTATTATTTAAAGATAATAATTTATCGATCCAAAATGAGAAGGATAATATTTTAGATATTGATGTTGATTTAAAAGATTTTTTAAAATTTTTTTATATTGATAAATTGAGTGATAATTTTAATAATTTACAACAGCAAAAAAAATCATGAGATAGTAAAATACAGGCATTTGAAACAAATAATTCTATTTCATATTGTAGATATAGTTATTGAATTATAATTTTATTAATTACTATTCCTGTTTTCTTTATTTTGATATTAATTTTAATTATTTTTAAAAAATATAAAAATTCATTTAAAAAAGATTATGATTAATGTAATATGAAAAATGTAATTTCCATTAAAGGAGCTAGAGAAAATAATTTAAAAAATATTTCTATAGATATTCCTAAAAATAAACTTGTCATTATAACTGGTTTATCAGGTTCGGGAAAATCTTCTTTAGCTTTTGATACTATATATGCTGAAGGTAGAAGAAGATATTTAGAATCTTTATCTTCTTATGCGCGACAATTTTTAGGTAATAATGATAAACCAGATGTTGATTCTATTGAAGGATTATCCCCAACAATAGCCATCGATCAAAAAACTATTAATCATAATCCAAGATCAACAGTTGGAACTGTTACTGAAATCTATGACTATTTTAGAGTTTTATTTGCTAGGATAGGCGTTCCCTATTGTCCTAAAGGACATGGAATTATTAAAACACAAACTATTAAACAAATTGTTTCAGCCATTATGTCTAATAATGAAAAATCTAGATTGATAATTATGGCACCCATTGCTAATGAGAAAAAAGGTAGTTTTGTAAAAGAAATTGATGATATTAGAAAAAAAGGTTTTTTACGAATAAGATTAGATGGTAACATTATTGACATTGATGAAGAGTTTTCCATTAATAAAAATGAAAAACATAATCTTGATTTGGTAGTTGATAGAATTATTTTAAATAAAGATAATGAAACCAAACAAAAAATTACAAGTTCAATTGAATTAGCTTTAAAAGAATCAAATGGTTCTATTATTGTAAATATAAATGATATGGATCATCACTTTAACATTAATTATGCTTGTGATAAATGTGGCTTTTCTTTACCTGAATTAGAACCACGATTATTTTCATTTAATTCTCCAATAGGAGCATGTGATTATTGTAAAGGTTTAGGTTTTACCTATGAACCATCTGCTCAAAAAATCATCCCTAATGTTAAACTTTCAATTTTTGATGGTGGTATTGATTATTTTAAAAATACTGTTAATACGGAAAATCTAGAATGACAAAAATTTAAGATAATGTTAGATTTTTATAAAATTGATATTAAAAAACCAATTGAAAATTTATCAAAAGAAGAATTAGATATTATTTTGCATGGTAGTCATGAACCAATTGAAATTAATCTTACTTCTACTGCTGGTAATACATTCCATAAAATTGATTATATTGAAGGAATTGCTGATTCAATTAAAAGAAAACACCATGAAACAAGTAGTGAGTTAGCTAGAGAATTTTACAATAAATACATGATGGAAACAAAGTGTAAAAAGTGTTTAGGTAAAAAATTAAATGAGGATGCTTTATCTGTTTTAATTAATAATAAAAATATTATTGAAATCACAGATTTATCTATCAAAGATATTATTGATTTTATCTTAAATCTAAAATTAAACAATGAACAAAGAACAATAAGTGATTTGCTTTTAAAAGAAATTGTTAATCGTTTAGGTTTTTTACAAAATGTAGGATTAGATTATTTAACACTATCAAGACTAGCATCAACACTTTCTGGTGGTGAGTTACAACGAACTAGATTAGCAACCCAAATTGGTTCACACTTAACTGGTGTATTATATGTTTTAGATGAACCATCAATTGGATTACACCAAAAAGATAATGATATGTTGCTAGACACACTTAAATCAATTAGAGATTTAGGCAACACTTTAATAGTTGTTGAACACGATGAAGATACAATGATGAAATCTGATTACCTAATTGATATAGGACCTGGTGCAGGTAGTTTTGGTGGTAATGTAGTTGCTGCTGGTAGTGTTAATGATGTCATGAACAATGAAGAATCAATTACTGGACAATATTTATCTAAGAAGAAAATGATTGAAATTCCTAAAACAAGACGTGGTGGTAATGGTTATAAACTAGTATTAAAAGGAGCTAAGGGTAATAATTTAAAAAATGTTAATGTAACTATTCCTCTTAATAAATTAGTAGTAGTTACTGGAGTATCTGGTTCAGGCAAATCAACCTTAATTATGCAGACTTTAGTTAAAGCAATTGAAAAAAATATTAGTAATCCATTTGCAATTCCTTTACCTTATACAGATCTAATAGGATGTCATCATTTAGATAAAATTATCGTTATTACTCAAGATCCAATTGGCAGAACACCAAGAAGCAATCCAGCAACATATGTAGGCTTATTTAATGATATTAGAGATTTATTTTCAATGTTACCAGAAGCTAAGGCTAGAGGATACTTAAAAGGTAGATTCTCATTTAATGTTAAAGGCGGTAGATGTGAGCATTGTCAAGGTGATGGAGTAATCAAAATTGAAATGCATTTTTTACCTGATGTATATGTTAAATGTAGCGAATGTAATGGACAAAAATATAATGATGAAACATTGCAAATTAGATATAAAGGAAAGAATATTTATGATATTTTAGAAATGCCTATTATGGAAGCACTAGAATTTTTTAAAACCATCCCCAATATTTATATCAAAATTAAAGCATTGAATGATGTTGGATTAGGTTATTTAAAATTAGGAGCTTCTTCCACTACATTATCAGGTGGTGAAGCACAAAGAATTAAGTTAGCAAAATATCTACAAAAAAAACCAACTGGAAAATCTATCTATGTATTAGATGAACCTACTACAGGATTACATTTTAATGATGTTAATAACTTAATCAAAATTTTAAATCGCATTGTTGATAATGGGGATACTGTTTTAGTTGTAGAACACAATTTAGATTTAATAAAAGTAGCAGATCATATTATTGATATTGGTCCAGATGGTGGAGATAAAGGTGGAGCAATTATTGCCACTGGAACACCTGAGCAAGTTTGTCGGAAAGATGATGTTTCTTATACTGCAAAATATTTAAAGCAAATTTTGAAATTATAATTTATTATATTTTATTAATACCATCCATATAAGGAATTAAAACTTTAGGAATTTTTATACTGCCATCTTCTTGTTGATAGTTTTCAACTATAGCACATCATAACCGATCGATTGCTAAGCTAGAACCATTTAGAGTATGAACTAATTCATTTTTATTTTCATCTTTATATCTTATTTTTGCTCTTCTTGCTTGAAAATCACGACAATTAGAACATGAAGATATTTCCTTATAAGTTTGATATGAAGGTAATCAAACTTCAAGATCAAATGTTTTTGCTGAACTAAATCCAGTATCACCTGTACACAATAGTATTCTTCGATACGGTAGTTCTAATTTTTCAAGGATAGATTCTGCTTGCTTAGTTATTTTTTCATGAATTTCTTCTGATTGCTTTGGTAGACAAATAGATACCAATTCACTTTTATGAAATTGATGTAATCTAATTACTCCCTTGGTGTCTTTTCCAGCAGAACCTGCTTCACTTCGAAAACAAGCAGTATTAGCTGTTAAATTAATAGGTAAGTCTTTTTTTTCAATAATTTTATTTCGATAGATATTTACTAGTTGAACTTCAGCTGTTGGTGATAAATAATAATTAGAATTATTAATCATAAATAAATCTTCTTCAAATTTTGGTAATTGTCCTGAACCATACAATGAATCACTATTAATAATTACTTGTGGAAACACTTCATTAAAACCAGCATTAACATTTTCGTTTAAAGTAAATTGTTGCAATGCTCGGTATAAACGAGCACCATTTTTATAATATGTTACAAAACGAATACCTGTTAATTTAGTAGATTCTTCAGTTAGATATAATTGCTTATTCTTTGCTATTTCTCAATGCGGTAATGGAGTAAATTTAAATTTTGTTGGTTCACCATACTTTTTCACTTCCTTGTTAAAATTTTCATTTTCACCAACTGGTACATCATCATCACAAACATTTGGTAATAAATATAAATCTTTTTTAAGATCATTTGCTAATGTTAAAATTTTATTATCTATTTTTTCTAACTCATTTTTAATTTTAATAACTTCATTTTTATATTCTTCAATTTTATGATTATTTTTATCTTGTTTTATTAGATTTGAAATTTCATTAGACAAGATATTTTTTTGATTATTAAATTGTTGTTGCTTAGTCATTAGCAATCGTAATGTTTTATCATTTGCAACAATTTGTTCTAAAAGACTTACATCATAATTTTTATTTTTTAATTTTATTTTAGTTTTATCTAACTGATTTCTTATTAAATTAATGTCAAACATAGATTAATTATATATCTATTGCTAATTAAATTTTGAAATTAATTTAATTATTGATAGAAAAAGTTTTAATTTTATTTAATTCTAGAAATGATTTAACATCTGTTGCAACATTTCCTTTTCAAGAAGTATCAGCATTTTTAGTTATTGAATTAAATAAAACAATAGCATTTGCAAAATTAGTAGCATCATCAATGTTGTCACCATCAAATACGACAGAATTTAATACTCCAACTGGTTCAAACCGAGAATTAATAGCTAATGAACCACTACAACCAGGCTTTAATAAATTATTAGGTTTACCTAAATAAAAGCTTGCTTGATTATTAGCAAATCATAAATCCATTCCATGTTCTAAATCCTCTCTCATTTTTTTCTTATAATAATAAGCTTGTTTTTTATTTCTTTCATCATTAATCTTTTCATCATATCTAGTTCAATATCTAAGAATATCATAGTTATTGTATTGATCAATTTGTCGATTCTTTACGTAGATTCTACCACTATCAAATTTAGCATTTGTCCAATCAAATAAATTATTATATCCACTGGAAAAAATTGTTTGTGAGGGTGAAATAAGATTGCTATTTAAACCAATATATCAATCTTTTTCTTTATCAGTATCTAACACTTTATAAAGAGTTGGAAAAAAATTTTTAATTTGTTCATTTGTTAAGGATATCTTTGAAAGGGCAAAATCCATACCTGAATTTTTAATAAGACCTAATAATTTATCATCAAAAATTAAACCATCATCTCTTTGTAATGTTCGAACTGCTTTTGAATCAAAAAATGGAGTATACAAAATACTATCAATATAATTTTCACTAGATAGACTATCAACTAAGTCTTCTGTTCTTTGATTTTTGTTAGCATCATCTACTAATTCATTATTTGTCTTCCCTATTTTAACTGGAATTGGTTTGTCTCTATCAACCTTTTTTAATTCTTGATATTTAGATCCATTAATATTATTATCAATAATTTTATCTTTATATTCGTTGCTTCAAAAACCAGCATTCCAATATTTTTCAAAAGGTTCACTGACTGAATTAGGACTTTGAAAAAAATATTTATTATATGTCATAGATAAACTTAGAACATGGACATTAGTAGCAATTAAAAATTCATATCTATCTTTATTTACAATACGATCTACAATTCATGCACTACCAATTTGTGTAGTTTTTTTAAATCGATAATCTCTTGTTGAACTAAATGGGGAAGCTTCATCTTTATAAACATAGACAGGAAAACTAATTCTAAAACTTCGATCATAAATGTATTGATAAAAATCATTATTTTTTTTTAAATTAGTTAACTTATCTACATCTAAATTAAAAATAAATTTTTCTAAATTATTATTAATTATTAGTATTTCAATTTCTCCCTTATCGTCATCAAAATTAGCAAATATTTGTTTGATTGATCCTGGTATTTTAAATAATGAAGCTAAATCATCTAGTTTAATAAGATATAAAAATTCAGAAAAATTCGATGGTAAAAAACCAAATGGATTATTTTTAATTATGTCATTAAATTTTTCTAAATTAATCTTATCTGTTCAATCTTTTGCTAGCAAAGAATCTGAACTTGAGAATTTATCTAACATTCTTTTAGTTGTATATTTTTGAAGATTTTTTTCATCAATTCTTGGAGAAAGTTCCAAACGTTGTTCAGGACTATCACCAATATTACCTACAATTCCATAATCTTTTACTATATCAAAGAATTTATTAGCATTCTCTTCTCAATTAGTAGAAGAAGTAAAATCAAAATTGCTTTTTTGTACTTCATCAATTATTTTATTTTTCATATTTTTATAACCATTTAAAGAATTAAATAATTCATTAGAAGACTTAAATCCTATTGAAGATTCTAGTGATAAGGTATTAGCAAGGTTAATAGTTTCTTCATTGTTAGATTGGGGTGGTAACAGCGCAATATTATTTTCTGTTTTATTATAGGTACAAGAAAGAACAATTGTAACAACACTAGCAAACGGCACTAATAACAAAAGCAAACAAGCACCCATTCATTTTCCTATTTTTTTTAATTTTAAATTTCTTTTATTTTTAACCATAATTATTATGTTTGTATTTTTTATATTTTATTATAAATATTTTTGATTTTCTTAATATAGTGGTTAATTGCACTTCTAGAAATATTAATATTATATTCATTTTTCATAATCTTACTAATAGTACTTAAACTATATTCAGAATGTTCTAAACGGATTTTACAAAATATTTTTTCATTTTTTGTTAATTGATTAAAATACTTAGTTTTTTCAATCTTAGCAATTCATTGTTGTTGTTTTGAACTCGCAAGAATTGTTTTATTTATATTTGATACCTCTAAGTTATTTAATCTTTGTAAGGAATTAGAAAAATCTTTTTTAATTCTAAAATCCTCAAATTTATATAACGAATTAACAACATTAAAAAGTTTTAATAAATCAGAAATGTATTCTCCTTTTTTAAAGTACAAAATAAATTTATTTTTATAACTAATAATTTTTGTTTCTATATTAAATTTTTTTAACAACGTTTTTAAATCTAATAAAAAATTCATCTTGTGTGATTTAATTTCAAAATGATATGATGATTTTTTTGTAGAAAAACTAATTGAACCACCTGCAAGATATGCTCCAAGAATAAAAGATTTTTGTTTATTTTCATCATCTAATATATTGATATCAAACTTGGTTAAGTTAAAAATTTTTTCAAATTGATTATCTTGATCAATAATTTCTAATTTAATGATTTTTTTGTTATTAATATTATTTTTTTCATCAATATAGATATTAGAATTAAATTTAGAATTAATGTTTTTTAATAATTTATTCATTAATCTAATTAATTGAGGATATTGAGTAGCAATAACATAAGATTGTTTTTGATTACATAATTTTAATTCAACTGCATTAATAAATAAACCTAATAAGATATAGTAAGAACTATTTTCATCAAAATCTAAACTACATATTTCTGATCTTACTTCTTCATTAAAAGTAATATTCTTCATTTAACACCTACAATAAACAAGCTAAAAGAATAATAATGATTATTAATAAAATTATAATTGAGGAATAAAAAACATGGATTTTATATTGTTTTAGAAAATTTAAAAAAATTTGTAGTTTTTGTACAATTAATATTTTTAGTTCTAGTAATTTTTCATTGTCTAAATAGTTAATTTTTATTTCATTATTAATTTTCTTTTGTTTCACTTGCAAAGGTTCTTTTTGTTCATTATTAAAAATAAATTTAATAAATAAAGAACCTTTACATAATTTACTTTGAAAACCTGAATTTTCAATTTCAAATAAATCGTTATTTTCAATATTAGTAAACTTTAAGTTTTTTGTCATTTGTTGGTAAGTTATTCCGTTATTACATTTTATACAACCACTACCAAAACAACTTTCACAAATTTTTGGACAAGTATAGCTTATTTTTTGTTCTACTTTGTTACCTAGAAGTTTAGGATTAACATAGATGTTTATTTTTACATTTGGATTAAGGAATAATTTTCTATTTTTAATAAAACATTCATATAGAGGCATATTGATAATTTTTTTTCTAAACATTGTTTCCTTTAACAATATCCTTTTTAATTGAATATTACTAGCTTCCCAATGAATAAACATTTTATCTCTTCTAATACATTCAAAAACATATAATCAGTCTATTTTAAATTTCTTTATTTGACTTTCGATAAATTTATATGCTTCATCATAGGCATCATTATTTTTATCTGCTTCTGCTCAGGTTTCAGTTTTATTGATATTATGACTTGTAAAAAAACTAATAAAGTCTTCATTAGCAACAACTTTATCTAATGATTCTTTATAGTCTTTATACTCAAATTCTTCCATAAGAGCATCATAGGCTTTTTTTATAATTTTAAATTGTTTTTCAGCTTCTTTTTTTTTAGCTTGATCTTGATACTTATCTGGATGATATTGCTTAACTAATTTTTTATAGGCTGATTTTAAAGTTTCTAAATCTGCATCCTCATCAACACCAAGAACATCAAAATAACTAAGTTCTTTTTTTAAATTTTCCATATATAGTTTTAATTTTTAATTAAGCATTATTTTTTATTTTTTCAATCAATGCATCCTTTGCAATGAATCCCATATGCTTATCAACCACATTCCCCTTTTTAATAAAAAGAATTGTTGGAACACTTTCAACATTGTATTTTATAGATAGTTCCTCATTGTCATCTACATTTACTTTATATAATTTTGCAATTTTAATTTCTTGTGCTAATTCCTCAAAAATTGGAGTTAACATTTTGCATGGTCCACATCATTCAGCAAAAAAATCAACAACAACATATTCGTTATTATCAATTAGATCATTAAACTCTTTTGTATTTTTTATATTCATATAAATTCTCCTTGTATATTTTCTATAAATTATTATATAATTTTATGATATAAATTTGGAAAAACTATATAATTAAATCCATAAGTAAATATGAATAATAAAAATTTTAATCAACAATTAAAAGAAACAATTAGCATTGAAAATATAGTGCAAATTATTTTTAAAGATATTTATGATGAGTGTCATTCTGCTAAGTGTTGTAGTAAGTGTAGTGGTAAAAATATAATATTAATTGATGAAGAAAACTTTCTTTTTAAATGCAAAGATTGCAATTGCTCGTTTTCACCTAGAACAAATTCTTTATTTCAAAAAATTAGATTTACTAATGATAAATGATACAAAATGTTGACTTGTATGATTAGTGATTTTACATTAGAAGAAACAGTAAAATGTGTGCAGTCTAATGCTGAAACAATCCAAAGAAAGTGAAAAAAAATTTATGAAAGTGTGGATTGATCAAAATACAATGTTTCTATTAGAGAGAAACCTACTAAAAATATTTATGCAAATTTTGAGGTAATTTTATCATAATGACTATTACTAACTTTTATAATCAAGATGTCAATGAGATTGCAAAAGAGTTTTCTTCTAATTTAGACATAGGATTAAATGATAAACAAGTTGCTGATAATCGTAGTAAATTTGGAGACAATAAATTAGTAACTGCTAAAAGGAAAAACTGAATTCAAATTTTTTTTGAACAATATAAAGATATCTTGATGATAGTATTATTAATTTCTGCTATTATCTCACTAATTATTTCGATTTTTCCAGCTGATGGAAAGTCTTGAGGAAAACAATTAACTATGATTGATGGATGAGAAGATTTTATTTTAATTATAGTAGTTACAATAATTAATGCAATTCTTGGAACTATTCAAGTTATTAAATCTCAAAAATCATTAGATAGTTTAAAAAAGCTCTCGTCACCTAAAACTAAAGTAATTAGAAATAATAGTGCTTTTTTAATTGATTCTAAAGAATTAGTTGTTGGCGATATTTTAATCCTAGAAGCTGGGGACCTAATATCAGCAGATGCTCGTTTAATTGAAAGCCATAATTTAAGAGTAAATGAATCTTCATTAACTGGTGAATCTGAAGCTATCATTAAAAATAACTTAATTATTAAAGAAAATAATATTCCTATTGGTGATCGGTTAAATTGTGTTTTTTCTGGATGTTTAGTAAATTATGGAAGAGCAAAAGCAATAGTAACTGCTGTTGGTTCTGAAACAGAAATTGGAAAAATTAATAAGTTATTAATTGAAACAACTGAAACTAAAACTCCATTACAAGTAAATTTAAATCGTCTTGCTAAACTTTTAATGTGAATAGTTTTGGCTATTACATTAGCTTTATTTGTACTTAATATTTCTAAAATAGCTTTTACTAATAAAGAACCTCAAGAAATTTTAGGGTGTTTTTCATCAACTATTAATTTTTCAATTGCTTTAGCTGTTGCAGTAATACCAGAAGCATTAAGTTCAATTGTAACCATTGTTTTATCATTATCTACTAAAAAAATGGCAAAACAAAATGCAATTGTAAAAAATTTAAAAGCAGTTGAAGGTTTAGGATCAGTTTCAGTTATTTGTTCTGATAAAACAGGAACTATTACCCAAAATAAGATGACAGTTAAAGGTTTTTTTGTTAATGGCAAATCGTATTTAGATAATGAAATTAATATCAAGGATAACATACAACTTAATTTAATAAAATATAGTGTTTTATGTTCAGATGCAAAAGTTAAAGATGGTAATGTAATTGGAGATCCTACAGAAATTTGTTTAGTGGAATATTATAATAGATTAAATTTTGATAGTAATAAATTATCAAAGGAAAATCCAAGAATCTGTGAATTATCTTTTGATAGTGAAAGAATGATGATGTCAACATTAATTAAATGGAATAATAAAAATTTAATGATTACAAAAGGTGCCCTTGATAAAATTTTAATAAAATGTAACACTATTCTAGAAAATAACCAAGTTCGTAAGATTACAAAACAAGATATAGCAAAAATTAATGAAGCTAATCTTGCATTTTCTCAAAAAGGACAGAGAGTTTTATGCTTTGCAATAAAAAATATAAATAAAAAAGAAATCGCTTTTAGTGATGAAGATGATTTTACTTTTATTGGTCTTATTACAATGATAGATCCACCAAGACCAGAAGTTATTGAAGCAATTAAGGAATGTCATATCGCCGGAATCAAAGTAGTTATGATAACAGGTGATCATCAATCTACAGCAACTGCCATTGCTAAACAGATTGGTATTTTTTTAGATAATGATTGATCAATGAATGGAGTTGAACTTGCTAAAACTTCTGTTGAATCATTAACAAAAAATGTTACCCGTTATTCTGTTTATGCAAGGGTTTCACCTGAAGATAAAATCAAAATTGTTCGTGCATTACAAGCTAATAATAAAATTGTATCTATGACAGGTGATGGAGTTAATGATGCACCAGCATTAAAACAAGCTGATATTGGTGTAGCTATGGGAATTACTGGAAGTGAAGTTTCAAAAGAAGCAGCTTCCATAATACTAACAGATGATAATTTTTCAACCATTGTTTCTGCTATCAAATTTGGTCGTAGCATTTATAATAATATTAAAAATTCTATTAGATATTTATTGACTGGAAATTTAGCAACTGTTTTTGTTGCCATTGTTATCACACTATTTTCATTAGGTATAAGAATTATTGCTTCTCCTTTTAGTGCAATGCAGTTACTTTTCTTAAATCTTTTGACAGATTCTTTTCCTGCACTTTCTTTAGGATTAGAAAAGTATAAAAATAATGTTATTTATGAAAAACCACGATTAGCTAATGAATTTTTTATTAATAAGAAATTTATTATAAATTTACTAAAAGATTCGCTTATTATGACTGTAATTGTTCTGATTGCTTTTTTTAGTATTTTCTATCTTTTAGATCCAAACACAATTGATACTTCAAATATAATAGGTAAAATTGACACTGAAGAATATATTCAAAACATTAGATTTGAGTGTGGTTCTAATGCTGCTTTCTTGACATTAGGTATGTGTAGGATTTTTTATTCATTTAGTTGTAAGAGTGAAAAAGGGATTTTATTTAGCAAAGAAATGTTTAATAATCCTTATTTAATTGGATCTTTCTTTTTAGGAATTGGTTTAATATTTCTAATTTTTTATACACCTGGTTTAAATACTTTATTTTTAGACATTCACACTGGTACTAGTAGTATGCCAGAAGTTTATAAACACTTAGAGTTAGGTAATTTAAAATGAAACCTTATAGCTATTTGTTTTGTTTTTGCTTCATCAATGTTATTTTTTGCACAAGCATCACAATACTTTCATGATTGAATGACCACTAGAAAAAACACAAATATAATTAAAGCTTAATTTTTAACTTTACATTATTAATTTTATGTGTTATCACAAAGATGTGCAATAGACTAACGTTGTTAGTTTTTAGTAGTCAACGTTGTTGACTATATGTTCTATTGCCAAAAAACATAAGGAGATTTATGAATAATAAAAAAAAGGAATTTAATTATTCTAATTTCGCTCTTTTTAAAGGAATTAAAAAATACTTTAAATTTGATACTTATGGTGCTATTTTAAAAAAAGAAATTATTGGTGGAATTACTACATTTTTAGCTATGTGTTATATTTTATCAGTTAACCCTAGCATTGTTGGGAGTTCTCCAATTAATCCAACAGATTTATCTGTTGGATTTGCAAGTCAATATCAAGCTGGATTATTTCTTACAACAGCTATTTCTTCTTTTCTTGCAACAATGTTTATGGGATTATGGGCAAGAGTGCCAGTTGCATTAGCTCCTGGGATGGGTTTAAATGCTTTTTTTGCATTTACTGTTGCTCAATCAGTTGGTTTTGAATCTGCATTGAGCATTACCATTCTTTCAGGAATTTTTTATTTAATAATTGCTGTTACTCCTTTAAGAAATAAAATTACTAAAGCAATCCCAACTAATTTTAAAATTGCTATTGGTGCTGGTATAGGTTTATTTATAGCTTTTTTAGGATTGCAAAATGCTGGAATTATTGCTGGTAGTGAAAATGTTCCAATCTCAAAGTTAGGAGACTTCACTAATCCATTAGTTATTTTAGCTATTTGTTTAATTATCTTAGGATTAATTTTGCACTTTGCGAAGGTTCCTGGTGCAATGATTATCACAATATTGCTTGGGGCAATAATATTAATCATTTTATGTGTATCTGGTGCAGTTGTATCTACAGATATAAAAGGCAATCCTTTACCTAATTATGGTTTATTAGGAGATTATAGTGATTTTTCAAGTTTTCCTGATGTAGCTAAAGCAGGATGACTAGGATTTGCTAACCCTAATATGTGAACTAATCCAATGACATATATTGGTGTTCTTTCATTTTTGTATATGGATTTTTTTGACACTACTGGAAGTTTAATTGTTATTAATCGAATGATTGATTTAGATAAGAGAACACAAAATTGAATGGTTAAGGCTAATCAAGTTGATGCAATATCAACAATTGTTGGTGCAGGTATTGGTGCTACAACAGTAACATCATTTGTTGAATCAACAACAGGTGTAGCTGCAGGTGCCAAAACTGGTTTAGCTTCAGTTGTTACTGCACTATGTTTTGGACTATCAATTGCTATTTGGCCGATTATGAAAGTATTCATGCCAATTAACAACTTGCAACCAATATCATCTGTAGCATTAGTAGTAGTAGGAGCAATTTTACTTACTCAAATAAGAAATTTTGAATGAGAAATTTTTGCTGATATACCTATGCTATTTATTACTATTATCATGATGACATTAACTAATTCAATTGCTCATGGCTTATCATTTGGAATGATTTGCTTTGTGTTAATGAATGGATCTTTAGGTATGATGCAAAAAATTAGACATCACAAAAAAGTAGTAAATGACTTATCAATCCCTATTTCTGATACCATTAATGAAGTTAAAACAAGAGAATTTAACTATATTAAAAGGGTTAATTGAACATGTATTATTATCGCTATAATTTCTTTAGCATATATAATTATTGAATCTGGCTTTAATTACGCTAATTGATTTAAATAGTATATGCATTAGTAATCAAATAATCAACAGAAAAAGTTTTTTCTTTAAAATCAATTTTATGAAAGCATTGTAGGCTATATGCAAAGCCAACAATGCTTTTATATTTAACAGCAGAAATCAAGTTATTGATTAAATATAATTCATCTTCACAAAACTCTTTTTTTAAATTAAAAATAGGCAAAGGAACAAAAAAAGAATTCACAGAAATTGCTTCAATTTTATTTTCAGTTTTCTTTGGTTGTAACCTATTTTTAAACCATTCTTTTTCAAAATTAATATCTTTAATTTCTATAAAACATACTTTTTTATTTTTTTCAAACCTTATAAGATAAACTATATATCCTAAATTAAGTGCATATGAAATTCATGGTGTAACATCAATTTCATCGATAGAATTTAACCAAAAAGCAATTTTTTCATTTTGAGGAATTTTTTTTAAGAAAATTTTAAATTGTTCAAAAGCTTTTTTTTCATATGCCTTTCTTTTATAAAAAGGAAGTGAACGAATAATTTTGATATTAGCTTCAAAAATTTTTTTATTATTTATGTTCATAAATATAACAATCTTTAAATATTGCTCCAATCTGATACTGATCATTTAATTCAATAATTCCATTATCATTGAATTTTTTTAAATTCAATTCTTTTTGACTACATAACATTCCAAATGAATCATATCCTTGTAATCTACTTGGTTTGATTAACATTAAATTATTCATTAAAATACCATTACATGCTACCACTACTTTTAGTCCTTGTTTTGCATTTTTTGCCCCACAAACTATTTGTAAGTTTTTTTCTTGATTAATATTAACACTACATAAAGATAAATGAGTATTTTCTATTTTGATACAATTAATAATTTCACCAACATAAAAATATGTTTGAAAATCAGGAAAAAGATAATTAATTTTTAACTCTTTTTTTAATAAATCTATTAATGATTGATTAACTAAAATTCTTCCATCCCTTTCTATTTTTTTTAAAATTGAACATTCAAAAATATTAAAGCCAACTATTTTATTGTCCTTAATAAAAAAAGTATTATTTTTTTCATCGATAATTTGATAATCTTGCTCTAAACAAGGCATTAATAAACAAGGAATCTTATCTTTTCCAAAACTAATTTTAAATATATTCATCAAATTATTTATTTACTCCCCTTTATATCTAATAAAATATTAAATATGGATTATGAATACATAAATTACCAATTTAATATAATAAATGCTTTATAATTATAAATAATTATGTCTTCATTTTTAAATTTTAAAAGGAATTTAACATTAATTTTAAAATTTTCTATTATTGATTTAAGAAGAAGATTTAAATCTTCAATTTTATCATGAGCTTGATTATTTATAAATCCACTACTTATGTTATTTATGTATTGATTTGCATTTAGTTCAGCTGGAAATGAGACTTCAACAATTACATATACAATTAATGGTGTTACATATAACTTTAAATGAATAGCTTGAATTATTATAGGTGTTTTTACTTGGTCATATTTTGGAGATGTCTTAATTGCCGGACCTTACTCAATTAAAAATTATAGTTGGATGCCTAAGTTCTTTGGGATTAACTATATATTTCCTGCTATTTTTGTAAATACATCTAAATTTGCTTTTAATTTTTTTCTAATTATAATTGGTTGAATAATAGCTATAATTTGTAATGCGACAGATGGTGTTCCTAATACTCAACCATTCACTCTTTATTCATTAGAAGTACCATTAGTTTTACTATTGATGTTTTTATTTATGATGGGTTATTCATATTTAATAACACCATTATGTGGAATTTCAAGAGATTTTCAAAATTTATTATTAATGTTACCTATGTTATTATCTTGAGTTTCTGGTGTATTCTTACAACCTCATATTCAAAATGATAATAATGTAGTTAACACTTTATTACAAATAAATCCATTTAATTTTTTAATAAATGGTTTACGTTCAACTGTTTTAGGATATAGTGAATTATTTACACCTAATGATTATTCTCAATGATATTCAATTTTATCATTCTTTTTAATATTGATATTATTCTGAACTGGTGGTTTCATTATTAATCGTATCTCTCGTAAATTTATTGTGGATATTATTTAGAGGAATGTATGAAAAATAAAAAAATTGATATTGAATTTAATAATGTAACAAAAAATTATTTTCTTTGTAAAAATGATTGAGAAAGACTACAAACATTATTTTTACCTTTTACTAGAAAAAAACGAACTAATACAATTTTAAAAGGGATTAGTTTTCATATTAATCAAGGGGAAAAAGTGGCCCTAATTGGCAGTAATGGTGCAGGTAAATCAACTATTTTAAAAATAATTTGTGGCATTGTTAAACCATCTTCTGGTAAAAAAACTGTTAATCGACGTATCTCTAGTTTATTAAATATAGGGGTCGGCTTAGAAGGCGATTTTATTGGTAAAGAAAATATTTTTATCTTAGGAACCCTTTTAGGATATTCAAAAAAAGAAATCAAAAAAAGATTGAATCAAATTATTGAATTTTCTGAATTAAAAGAATATATAGATTTAGAACTTAAAAGATATAGTGCTGGGATGATATCTCATCTTGGAATGGCAATTATTATTTCATTAGAACCAGAAATTCTAATTGTAGATGAAGCATTATCAGTTGGTGATAAGAAATTTAATGAAAAAGTTAAACAAGAAATTAATAAATTATCAAGGGATAATAACACAACATTATTAATAGTAAGTCATAATGAGCAAACATTAACAGATTTATGTACAAGAGGGATTTATATTAAGAATGGAAACATTGCTTATGATGGTGATATTAAAAAATGTATCAAAATGTATCATGATGATAACAAATAGAAAAATATAGAAATTCTTGTTGTTTTTATTAATAAATTTATTGATAAAATTAAATATAGATATGAACTTTTTTAAATACAATCGTTCAGAATTTAGATTATTTCGTTTGATTAAACCAATTGGATGAGCTTTATTTGCACTTGGTTTAATAGCTTTTATTATTTGCATAATTCTTTTTATCATTAATTTACTTAAAGCAAGGGAATTAACAATTATTGATGTTTCTTCAAACCAAAATTTAGTAGGTGCAGGATTAGCTAAATTTGTAGATGAAACAAATGGGTATAATATTTTTAGAAAAATTTATATTTTTGGATATGCTTCATTGATCTCACTATTATTTTGCATTATTACTAGGATTAATACAAAATTTTGGGTAATAATAAGAATTTTTAATCAATATAGTTCAGTTGCTTATGATTACTATCATGATAAGAAGAAACTATTTATTAGTTTATTTTTTAATTTCATTAGTTTTTTGGCAAGTATTGCTTTATGTTACTGTGTTTGAAATATTTTATTTATTCTTTTTGGATATGTAAAAAATATTAATAATGATTATAGTGATTTATATAATAAATTGTTATCATTAACCAATACTAATGAATCATCACAATTTATCCAAGAGTTTTTGCAAAATGCTAAGAATTCAATTAATAATTTAATTTCAAACATTTCCATTAAACAACATTTTGTTTATTCAATCATTACTTTGGTTATGATAGCAATTTGAATATGTAGCAATTTATTCTATGGTTTATTTTTACTTTTATATATACCAAAAAATTATACTTATAAAGAAAAAGAATGATCATATTTAAATATGGTGGATGATAGCATATTAAAAGGAAAAAAATTACCTGTAGCTAAACAAATGGACTACTCTAAATTTAATTCTAAAATGACAAATGGTTATAGTGGAAAAGAACAGAATATTCGTGATAAACAATATGATATTTTTATCAAAAGAAACCAAACACTTTAATCTTTGTTAAATTATTTAATTAAGATTAAGATCAAAAATTTCATTAAGAATATTAATTAAAATTGGTGAAATTTCATCATTATATTTTGTTTTAATCCTATCCTTACTATAAGTAATTTTTTTATTAATTGCTTCCTTAATTTCTTTCTTAATATTTACTTTTTGATCATTTGGCTTATTAATATTTAAAACATATTCAGAAATTTTAATGATATCAATTAGATTAATATTTTTTGTTTTTAAGTTAAAACATTTCATGAACTCATTATTTGATTTATCATCATCACTTAATTCATTTAGTTCAATATTATAGTTTAGTAAATTGCCATTATGGCTTAAATTATTTCTGATATCCACTAGGATAGATATTATTATTTTGAAACATTGAATACTTACTTTTTCTTTATTTAGAAACTTAAAAATAATTTCTTTTTGTATTTCATCTGATAATAAATTAAAAATTTTTTTTAATTGTGAGAATAATAAAGTATTAGATAAGGCAAAAATATTTACATATTCTCAATTATTAAATTTTTTATCATTATTTTTAATTTCTTGAAAAAACCATCCATTTCTTATTTTTGTAAGATAAGACTCCTTTTCTGAATCTCTTACTTTTTTACATTCTGTTTTAATTAGGTTGTCATTAAATTGCAAATTGTTAAATAAAATATTAAAAATATTTTTTTGAATACTCTCCTTCATTTTTTTAGATGATGGTAGATTATCATTTGCATTTTTAAAAATAGTTTCAAAGTTTTTTTGACTTAAACACGCAATGTATGGACATCCTTCAAATTTATCTAGTTTTTTTGCTATTGATACAATTGTTGAAGAGTTTAATTTCAATTCTAATCCCCGAAAATATTTGTAAAATATTCCAGATACTATTCTATTAATATCAAATAAATATCTTAAGTTATTAGATGAAAAATCTTTATAATATATTTTATTTACTTCATCTTCAAACATCTTTGGATGTCGATTATTTTTTACAACATTGTAATAACCATAATCATTTAAATAAATTTTAAATATTTCAACAGATTCCTCATTGGGAAAAGATAATTTATTACAATTTTTTAATTTATTTATTTGTTCTTCAATAGTTAAAAATTTATTAATTGATGACATTATTACCTTCCTTCTTTATTTTTCAAATATAAATATTTTATCAATAGCTTTAATATTATTATTTTGATCAAAATCTAAAACAACTGCACAAAATTGATATTTTCCTTTTGCTTCTTGAAGTTTAAAAAAAGTTTTTTTCTCAAAAAACATTTCAATAATTTCTTTTCCATCAGCACCAATTATTCCATCTGTCGGTCCCGTCATACCAACATCAGTAATAAAAGCTGTGTTATTAACAATCTTAGCATCATTGGTTTGAACATGAGTATGGGTTCCAATAATAGCATCAACTTTACCATTAAAGTGCCTTATAATTGCATTTTTTTCACTTGTTGTTTCAGCATGATAATCAACTATATGAATATCACTTTTTTGTTTACTTTCTTCTACTAAAACATTTTCCAAACAAACAAATGGATTGTTAATTCATTCATTTTGTTGAAAATAAACTGATTTACCTAAAATGTTAGTTATTCTTATCTTTTTGTTTTGGAAGTTAACAACTAATGTTCCAACCCCAAATTTTCCAATATTGCAATTACTATCAATATTTAAAGGTCTTACTACATTATTAAAACTCAACATCTTGTCATAATCCTTTTGTTTTCATGTATGATTACCAAAAGTGAAAAAATCAATTCCTAACTTAACTAATTTGTGGTAATCTGGAACATTAAGTCCGCGACAATTACTAACATTTTCAGCATTAGCAATAGTCATATCAATATTGTATTGCTTCTTGATTAATGGCAATTCCTTTTCGATTGCTTTTATACCAAGAGTACCAAAAATATCACCAATAAATAATATTTTCACTATCAAACATCCTTAATAATTCTTTTAGTTTATCTTATATATTATAACTTATGTTATAATATTTAAATGTTTATATGTTATTTTAAAATATAAACACTCTTTTGTCCTTGGAGTGAATAAAGGACTTTATCCAAAAAAGAGAGGAATAAATGGCAAATTACGAAATTATGATAATTGTTTCTGGTAATTTAGATGAAAAAGCAGCTAAATCTACTGCTAATGAGATTGCTGCATCTATTAAGGAAACAAAACCAAGTGTTGAAGAATATGGTGTTAAAAAGTTAGCTTATAAAATTAAAAATGACACTCATGGATATTATTTTCAGTATAACTTTGAAACAGAAAAACCTGCATTAATAAATGAGTTTAGACGTTTGTGTAGCATCAACAAAAATATTCTTAGACATATGATTATTAATTTAAATAAAGATTATGGTTATCGAGCACTAGTTAATGAAAAGAAAATTAAACAAAATCAGATCCGTGCAGAAATTTATGCTAAACGTAAATCTGATTATGAAAAAATGAAAAATTCACGTGAAGCTGAATTTGCAAATAAAAAAGAAATTAAACCAGAATCTAAAATAATAGAAGAAAAATCTAAGGATGTTAAAAAAGAATCAGTTGCTAAAAAAGAAGTTAAAAAAGCCCCTGTTAAAGAAGACAAAAAAGAAAAACCAAAAATGGTAAATGGTATTAGCATTGATCAAAAACATATTGTAGTAACAACAGCTGAATTTGATGAATACAACTATCAAAAACGTCTAAAAGATTGAAGAAAGAAAGCTGGTTATAATGAAAAACCACATACATGTTTTAAATGTAAAGAAGGTGATTGTCATACTTCAATTTTATTAGAAAATAAAAAACACATTTGTTACACTTGTTGAATTAAAAAACCTGACACTGCAAGTGAAAAGAAAACAAAATCTGTAAATAAGAAAAAATAAATTATTATGAACAAAGCTATTATAGTAGGTTATTTAACTGCTGATCCAATTTATAAAAATCAAATTAGTGAAAAAGAATTCAAAATGGCACGCTTTAGTGTTGCTGTTAATGATATGACAAATTTTTCTCAAACATATTTTTTTAATTGTGTTGCTTGAAATCAAACTGCTGAATATATTGGCAACAATTTGAAAAAAGGAGACTTTGTTAGTATAGATGGTAAATTAGTGACTAGATCTTTTATTAACAAGGAAGGTAAAAAAAGTACTACAACTGAAATAGTAGTTATTTCTATCAAAAATATTGGTTCAAGAAAAGCAAAAAGTGAAAATGAGAAATCAATAAATAGTCAAAGTGAAGAAAAAAACTCATTAAATGATATTTTTGAAACTAATTCTTCAAGTGAAGAAAACCATTCAAATGTTTCTAACATTGAAGAAGAAGAATACAATTTAATAGATTGAGAAGAAGAACTAAAATAAAGGAGTTTAAGATGACATACATTAGAAGACCAAAGAAAAAATATTGTTCATTGTGTTCAAAAGGGATTGAACATATTGATTATAAAAATATTGATTTATTAAAAAAATATATTAATTTATCAAATAAAATTGTTCCCAAAAGAACATCAGGTTGTTGCTCAAAACACCAAAGAAGAGTATCTAATGCAATTAAGCGAGCTAGAATTCTTGCATTACTTCCATTTGTTAAAGATTAAAAATGAAAATAATTTTATTAGCAGATGTTACTAATTTAGGAAAGAAAAATGATATCATTGAAGTTTCAGACGGTTATGCTAAGAATTTTTTGTTTAAGAAAAAATTGGCAATTCAATATAATAAGACTTCAAAAGATAAATTAGAAACTCAAATAAGTGAAGAAAATTACCATTTAAAGCAAAAAGAGAATTGAGCAAAAGAAATTAAAAAAAATCTTGAAAAAAAAGAATATATTTTTTATTTAAAATCTAATAATGGTAAACCTTTTGGTCATATTAGTATTAAAGAAGTTTTGCATTTAGTAAATGTTGATTTTAAAGATATTGATAAATTTATGATTATTGACCAAAAGAAAAGTTGGGATTTAGGTATTCATAAAATTAAAGTAAAAATCTTTAATAATGTTATAGCTAATATTAATATAAAAGTATTAGAGGAGTAAAGATGAACACATTTTCTAATAAAAAAAATTTAAGAGAAAAAAATGATGAAATTGAACAAAGGGTTTTATCTATTCTTTTAAATGATGAAAATGTAGCATTTGAAGTTATTTCTACAATTAATGTTGATGATTTTTTAAATGAAATTAATCGAATTATTTATAAAGAAATCATTGACCTATTTAATGTTGAAAGAAAAATTGATCCAACAATCTTACTTTCTAGACTGAAACAATATGATAATAATTACAAAGAGCCATTAAAAATAATTTTATTTAGAATAATTAATCTATATGTTAATTCACTAGATTTAGAAAAATACCTTATTAATCTTAAAAAGAATGCTATTGCTTATAAACTAAATGATTTTGGAGATCAAATGAGTGAAAAAGTTTTTGACTTTGATAATTTTGATGAAGAATTATGAACAATTCAAAAAGAATTACAAGCAATTATTAATAGTCTAAATCAAAATAGCGGCTTATTAACTTTAGATGAATTGGGTGAAGAATACAATAATGCATTAGAAAAAATTAGATTACAAAATAATGCATTAAGTGGCACAACAAGTGGATTTAGTAGTATTGATGAGTTTACAAATGGTTTTCAAGCTGGTGATTTAATTATTTTGGCTGCAAGGCCATCTATGGGTAAAACAGCCTTAGCATTAAACTTTTTATTAAATGCTGCTAAAAATTGTGAATCTGATGAATGTGTAGTAATGTTTTCCTTAGAAATGTCAGCAAGACAATTAATGGAAAGAATCATTTGTATTGAATCTGGTTTAAATTCCTATTCATTAAAAAAAGGAACATGAAGTGATGAAGACCAAAGATTAATTAATGATTGTATTGAAAAAGTCCGTACACTTCCAATCATTATCGATGAATCATCAAATGCTAGTATTTTAGATATTCAATCAAAATTAAAGAAAATTTCAACTACTAAAAAAATCAAATTAGTTGTTGTTGATTATCTTCAATTAGTACAAGGTTCTAATAAAATTGGTATCAATAGACAACAAGAGGTTGCACAAATTTCAAGGGCATTAAAAGCAATTGCTAAAGATCTATCAACTCCATTAATAGCGGTAGCACAATTATCTAGAAAAATCGAAGAGAGAAAAGGACCAGATAAAAAGCCAATTCTTTCAGATTTACGTGAATCTGGTTCAATTGAACAAGATGCTGATTTAGTAACTTTTTTAGACTATGATCGTCAAGAAGTTGATAATTCTAATTCAAATAATTTTGTTAAAAAATATGAAAGTACAATGATTGTTGATTTTATTATTGCAAAACATCGAAATGGTGCTACTGGCGAAATCAAATTAGGTTTTGAAAAAACATGTGGTAGATATTGTTGCTATGAAGAATAATTATTGTGTTAAAATCTAATCATGAAATTTAACAAAAAAATCTTATTAATTGGTAGTGGTCTTATATTAACTTTAGGTTCAATTGTGCCATTTGTAACTTCTTGTTCATCTGCACCATCTCCTTTACAAACAATAACATCAAAATTTGGTGATAAAGTTTTTGAAGTTAATAATCAAACCATTTCTTGTCCTAGTGGTCTTGATGGTTTTAAGACAATGCCAGCATTTGATAAAAATAAATTAGACCAGTTAAAAGCTCGTTCAGTTTTTGAAATAGTGGGAGCATTTACTACTTGAATGCATGGTATTGGTAATTCAATAGCAACTGTAATTTCTAGGAAATCAACAGCAAAAGGAATTGAAAATCCATTAGGTGATTTTAAGGGAGTTGATTATGCTTTAGCTTCTTATTTAGGTAGTGGAGCTGAAACATACCGATTGGGATTATATCAAGTTTCTTGTTCAGCATCTGTTATTGATGAAATAAAAAACTTTGTTAAGCAGCCTGTAGATAATGACACTAGTATGCCAGTTATTGATAAGCAAGACCCTGATTATGAAGAACTAACATTTTCAGATTTAAAGTTAGAATTTAGATGATGAAGATCTACTGGTGGTTCAACTCAAAAATGAATTTTGGATAATGATCAAAGTTTATTTAATAAACTAGATAAAAGTGCTTTTTCAAACGCACTCGAACAACCACAATTGAGTTATTCAATTTCATTAACTGATATTAAAACTGTTTTAAACCCTTATACCACAGCAACTATTGATGGAAAACAATATTGAGTACCAAGTGGTAAATTAACAATTATTGATAAATCATCTGCTGATAACAATGTTGCTCCATTTTATTTTGGAGCTTCTAAAAAAGAATCAAATAGAATTTTAAATGTCATTAGTAATGCAAATAAGGTAGCTGCTGGCGATAAAAAATCTGAAGATTTTGATAGTTTCCTTAAAAAAGAAGAAGGTAAAAATTTAAAAAAAGATTTAGAGGTAATTATTAAACAATAATGAGTTATTTTTTATCAATTAATTGTTCATCGAATTGAAACAACTTTATCAAATCATTACAAGATGAAAGATGATTTATAAATTTAGATAAAAAATTATTAGATTTAAGTAAAAAAAATCATATTTTTCCTGAAAAAGAGATGATTTTTAGATGTTTTAATTTTTTTGATATTGAAGACACTCGGGTAGTCTTTTTTGGGCAAGACCCTTATTTTAAACCAAAATTAGCTGATGGACTTTGTTTTAGTGTATCAAATAAAATGCCAATACCTCCGTCACTAAGAAACATTTTTTTAGAATTAAGAAATGATTTAGGCATTATTAGAACTAATTCTAATTTAGTTGATTGAGCTCAACAAGGTATTCTTTTAATTAATACAATTTTAACAGTCAATGAGAATCAACCTAATTCACATAAAAATATCGGTTGGGAACTATTTATAAAAAAAGTGATTGCAAAATTAAATGAACAAGAAAGCATTGTTTTTGTTTTATTAGGTAATAATGCTCAGAAATTAAGTGGCTTAATTAATGATCAAAAACATTTAATTATAAAAACTTCACACCCATCACCACTTTCATTTAATAAAGGCTTTAATGGTTCAAAAATTTTTTCTCAAATAAATAATCATTTAATTGATAAAATAAGGTGATAGTTTTATGCAAGTTTGAGAAGTTTTTTTATTTATTGGAATATTTATTTTATTAATATTTTCGGTTTTTTTAATTAAAAAGCTTTTTTATCGTTTTGTTTATAAAAAAAAGTACATGCTTTTTCAAAAAATATCAATTAAATCAATGAGTAATATCGGAATTGTTTTGGCATTATCATTAGCATTAATTTTTTTATTAAATTTATTAAGTATTGGTTTGATAGGTGTAGCTTTTAAAATATGATCAGGTGCTCGGGTAATAGTTGAAAGTATTTTAATTAAAATTGGAGGATTGTTATTTGGACCTCTTATTGGAATGTTTTTGGGTGCTAGTATTGACTTTTTAGTTGTTGCTCTTTCTGCCGGTGTATTTCATTTTGGTTATTTTATTATTGCTATTTTATTTGGTTTTCTTGGTGGTATTATCAAATCATTATTATTATCTAGTAAAAAGTCATATTTAAAATTTTGTATTTTTTCTACAGTTTTTGTTTGTTTATTATCGATTATTTCAATTTTATTATTCTTTGCAAAAGATAATAATTATCAAAGTTTTGTGATTAGTTTCTTATCTTTTACATTTGAACTTAATTTAATGAGTGTAATTTTAGTAATAGTTATTTCATCAATTTTATCTTTATTAGTTCTTTGAGTTTGCTATTTTAATTATGTTTATTTAAAAAAGAAGAAGAAGAATAAAAAGGGAACATGATTTGAGGTTTTTGCCCCTGTTTTTATGATGATTATTATTACTGAAATTTTTTGTAATATTTTAATATTACCAACCTTTGATGCAATGATATCTCCTTTAAACTATTCAACATGATTTGTTTTTAGATTAGTCTTGTTTGTACCAATGGTTATTATTAATTTAATTATTATATATCCAGTAGCATTAATCATTATGCCTATTATAAAATTTAATCATATTCAAGAATCAACCAATAATTTTAAAAAAACAAATGTTAATATATTCTTAAAAGACAAGAAAAAGAATAAGAAAACAATAAGGTGTTAAAAATGGATAAAAAAGAAAAATTAAAAGCATTATCAATGAAATTAATGTTTGACTTAAATGATAAAGAAATTATTGATATTGAAAAAGAGTTTAACAATATTGTTAAATCAATAGATAAAGTAAAAGACATCAATATTTCTAATATTAAGCAAACTAGTATGATTGAACCAATTAGATTGGAAACTTTTTTAAATGATGATCAGTATGTTGATTATAATTATGAAGAAGTTTTTTCGAATTGTAAACATTTTAAAAATAATATGGTGGTAATTAAAAATGAAAAATAGTACCATCATTTCATTAAATAGGGATTTATCTAATAAGACAATTATTCCTCAAAAAATATATGATACAAGTTTATTGAATTTAAAAAAAATCAATAAGGATTTTAATTGTTCGTTAAGAACTGTTCCATTTTGTCATTTTAACAATTCCAATTCATTATTAAATGGAATTGTTTATTCCTTGAAAGATAATATTGCAACTAAGGATATAGTTACTACTGGTGGCTCTCTTTTTTTAAAAGAATACATCCCTAAATATGATGCATTTGTAAAAAAAACATTAGATGAAGCAGGAGCTATTTGTTTATCAAAAGATAATTTAGATGAATTTGGCTTAGGAGGGACTGGTACTTATTCAGCTTATGGAATTGTACCCAATCCTTTTGATAAAACAAGAATTGCTGGTGGTTCTAGTTCTGGTTCATCAGTTATGGTGTCAAAAAAAATTGTTACTTTTGCAATTGCAACTGATACAGGTGATTCAATTAGAAAACCAGCTTCGTTTCAAGGAATAGTAGGATTTAAACCAAGTTATGGAGCTATCTCTCGTTATGGTGTTTTTCCATATGCACCAAGTTTAGATCATGTAGGCATTTTAGCCAATTCTGTATTAGATATTGCAATAGTTTATTCTACCCTAGCTAAGCAAGATAAGCACGATATGACTTCAATTAATTTATCTAATGATTATTTTAGTAAGATTCAAGAAACAAATATAGAAAGATTTAAACTTGTTTTGCTTAAAGATGCATATAATTATATGAATAAGCAAGAAAAGAAAGAATTTGATAAATATTTATCAAAATTAAAAACTAATTTTGAAATTCACGAAATTGATTTTGGACTAGACTTATTAAGTATGATTAGTTCTATTTATCGTTCATTAAGTTATAGTGAAGCTGCAAGTTGCTGATCAAATTTAACTGGTTTATTATTTGGCGAATGTGAAAATGGCAATAATTTCCAAGATATTGCAATTAAATCCCGTACAAATTTATTTGGTAAACAATTAAAACAACGTTTTGTTATTGGAGCCTATGTTACTTCAAGGGAAAATTTTGAAAATATTTTCTTGAAATCAAAATCAATTCGGACATTAATTATTGAACGGGCAAAAGCAATTTTTGAAGATTATGATGCATTCATTCTACCAGGTGCTTCTAGTATTGCTCCATTAATTGATGATGTATTAAAAAATAATAGTTCTGACAATATTTGTGATGATGCATTACAAATAGCAAATTTTGCTGGTTTACCTTCTATTACTATTCCTGCAATTAGTGTTAATAAATTACCATTAGGAATTAATATTACTGCTGATTATAAGCAAGACCTAAAGGTTTTAAAAATAGCATATGCTATAGAAAAAATAGGAGCTAAAATTGACTAATTTTAAAGTTGTTATTGGAATTGAAATTCATACTGTAATTAATACTAATGCTAAAATGTTTTCTAATGCTAAAAGTGATTATAATGCACCTAGTAATACCTTAGTTTCTTTTATGGACCTAGCTTTACCAGGAATCCTACCTATTATTAACAAAAAGGTAATTGATAAAGCTATTGTGTTAGCTGATGCTTTAAATATGAAAATTAATTATAAGAATATTCAATTTGATCGTAAAAATTACTTTTATCCAGATTTATCTAAAGGTTTTCAAATTACTCAACAATATTTTCCAATAGGTCAAAATGGATATATCAACATTACATTAGCTAACCAACAAACTAAAAAAATTACAATTGAAAGAATTCATATAGAGGAGGATACTGCTAAACAAATAAATCAAAATAATCAATTATTTTTAGATTATAACCGTGCTGGTTGTCCATTAATAGAAATTGTTTCAACTCCTTGTATAAATTCAGCTCAAGAAGCAATGGAATATTTGCATGAATTAAAACGAATCTTAACATTTAAAAATATTTCATTAGCACAAATGGAAAATGGTTTATTAAGAGCTGATGTTAATTTATCGATTCATCCAATCGGTTCTAAAACATATGGTACACGTGTAGAAATTAAAAATATTAATTCAATTTCTAATGTTGGAAAAGCAATTGAATATGAAATAAAAAGACAACAACAATTATTAATATCAGGTAAAGAAGTAATTCAAGAAACTAGAAAATATAATGATACTTTAAATATTACTGAATCACTAAGAGCTAAGACGGATGCTACTGATTATCGATATATGACTGAACCTAACATTATTGTCTTTCAATATTCTGAAAAAACAATTAAAGAGATTATAAGTTTATCTGGTCCTAGTTTAAATGAAATGAGGGATAATCTTTTTAAAAATGGCCTAGATAATAAACAGATAAATTTTTTGTTAGATAACATTGAATGTTTACAATTATTTTTATCAATTTGTTCAAAAGTAAACAATTATTTATTAGTATTTAATTGAATAAATTCTGAATTACTTGGAGTATTAAATAAAACAAATATTTTAATTAAAGATTTGACAAAAACTTTTATTGATGAATTTGCAAATTTATTGTTGTATTTAGATGAACAAAAAATAAATTCAAAACAAGCAAAAATTTTGTTACTAAAATTATTAGAAGTCAAGAAAACAATTAAAGAACTTATTGATGAATTATGTTTTAAACAAATTGAAGATGAAACTCTCATCGGAAATATCATTGAGCAATATATTAATAATAATTTAGACTTAGTTAATCAATATCCGCAAAGACCAGAAAGAGTTGAAAAATTTTTAGTAGGTATGGTAATGAAGGAAACTAATTCTCAAGCTAACCCTATAGTTACAAGAACAATTCTTTTAAGTAAATTATCCAAATTTAAATAAAATGAAATTTACAAACTAATCCATTTGAAAAATTATCTAGTATAAATTGAAAAGCTCGATTTAAATCCAATTCATTATTAGTACTTTTAAATTTATATTTTTCACAAACATATTGAATAAATTCATTAAAAGGTAATACTTGTTCCATTTGATAAAATTTTTTCAATGCTAAGGAATAATTTTTTAAAAAATAATCATATGTTATTTTTAAAACTAATTCAAGATTAACAACTTCTCGTTTGATATTATTTAAAACTACTAATTTAATTCCATCATTAAGATCATCAATTTTTTTAAAAAACACTCCTGGTGTATCAATTAAATAAAAATTATTATTAATTTTTGTAATGCTTTGTCTTTTTGTAACACCTGATCTATTCTCAACTTTTAGTTTATTAGATAAGGATAAAAAATTAATTAATGAAGATTTACCAACATTTGGTAAACCAACTACCATACCAATAAAATTAGGATTACTTAAATTTTTTTGTTTTAAACTTTTAATTTTAGTTTCAAATGCTTGTTCTATTTTAGAAATTATTACTTTTCTAAATGATTTTGATTTAATAGTTCCAAAAACTATCTCATTATTTTTATCATTGTCCTGTATATCGCTTAAGTCATTTTTAAGTGCTACTTTTATAATTGGTTTTTGATTAAAAAATTTTTTTAATTCACTATTGCTAGTTAAGATTGGTGCTCTTGCATCCAATACTTCTATAATGAAATCAACATTTTTCATTTGTTTATTCATTTCTCCAATAGCTTTTTTCATATGCCCAGGAAATCAATTAATTTTTTCACTAGTCATAATTAAAATTAAAAACCAACTCCACCTTTAAAAGGATTCCCACCTTTTTTAAACATTGTTCCAATGTTAGATATTTTTTTATTACCTTCTTCTCATCTTTTAATTAGTTTATTTAATTCATCCATAGAACGTCCTGAACCTTTTACTATCCTAACTCGTCTTGAAGCATCCTTTTTTAATAATTTTGGATTTCTTCTTTCCTTCAAAGTCATTGAGTTCATTAGTACTTTCATAACTTTCATTTTACTTTCTATCTCAGCTTCCTGACTATCACTAATTTTTTTACTTAAACCAGGAATCATACCAATTATCCCACCAATGGAACCAACTTTATTAATTTGCTCCATTTGATTATATAAATCTTCTAAATCCATTTTTCCAGATAACATTCTATTTAACTGGCTTTTAGCTTTTTTTTCATCAATTACATCCATAGCTTTTTCGGCTAAGGTCATAATATCACCTAGACCTAAGATACGATCAGCAATTCTTTCTGGATAAAAAAGTTCTAAAGATTGCACCTTTTCACCTACCCCAATAAATTTAACTGGAATATTTAGGATGGAAATTAATGATAAAACTGCTCCTGCTCTAGCATCAGAATCCATTTTTGTAATAATTAAACCAGTTAATTTTAATTTACTATGGAATTCAGTAGCTACATTAACTATATCTTGTCCGCTCATTGCATCTACTACTAATAAAATTTCATCAGGATTAAAAGTTTTTTTAATATCAACTAACTCATTCATTAGCGTTTCATTAGTTTGTAATCTTCCGGCTGTATCAACAATAATAAAATCATTTTTATTGTTTTTGATAACATCTTCACAATTTTTAATTGTTTTAACTGGTGCTTGTGTCCCCTCTTGGTAAAAATCAATTTTATTATCTTTAGCTAATTGTTCTAGTTGTTCAATAGCAGCAGGACGATAAATATCACATGCAATTAATATCGGTTTCTTTTTTTCCTTAGTTTTAGCATAATTTGCTAACTTAGCAGCAGTAGTTGTTTTTCCTGAACCTTGTAAACCAACCATCATAATTTTCTGCGTATTTTGTTTAAAATTAATTCCTTTTTGATTTTTTCCTAAAATTTCAATCAACTCATCTTTAATTGTTTTTAATAAGAAATCTGATGGTGTAACATTTTCACCAATATTTTCACCAATTGTCTTTTCTTTTATATTATTAATAAATTTTTTAACGACAGCTAAATTTACATCAGCATCCAATAAAGATATTCTAATTTCCCTAATAACATCTTGAATATCCTCTTCTTGGATTGTGTTATTTTTTATTTTTTTGGCCATGGTTTTTGCAACAATATTAGATAACATTGAATTAAACATATCTTGCTCTCTTTATAAAGTTTTCTATTATTAATTATTTTCATTATATAATTAATAAGTAATATAAAAATATTAATTTGAGAGTGAAAATATGAAATTTAAGACAAAAACAATATTATTCTATACATCAATTGCTTCTACTTTAGTTCTAACTGGAGCTGGCTTAGGTACTCTTTTCGGGGTAGCAAATGTTCAAAAATATAAAATTAGTGATATTAATAATGATAAAGAAAAATTTAAAAAAGAACATATTGGGTTTGTTGCTGGAGCAATAATCACTTCTTTAGCAGCTTGTTCTTTAGTGATTTTTATAGGTTATGGATTATCATATATTTTAACCTTAAGATATATTAAATCTAGAGAAAACAAATTAAAAGATGCTGCTAATCATTCAATTGGAGATTCCAACTCAAGTCAACAACAAAAAGAAGCTCCAATTGTAACTTCTAACCATAACAATGGAAATGATCCTTCATTTTCATCTTCAACTATTTATTCTAAATAATTAAGACTAATTATCTATGAATAAGCAAGAATTAAATAAAATTTGAAAAGAGATTATTAGTTCATTAAAAGAATCCTTTAATAATAAAAATATTTATGAGACTTGTATTTTACCCACTGAAGTTATTGGGATTAAAAACAATGTTTTAAATATTAGTGTTCCATCAATTTTTGCTAAAAGTATTTTAGTCAATGATTTTAAGGACATTATAGATAATTTAATAAAAGAATATACTAAAACTAATTTAAATATTGAATTTTTATTACCAGAGGAAAAAAAATTTGTTCGTTTTGATGATAATTTGATAATCGATCATAAAAATAATAATGCAAGCAATGGATTAATAAAAGATTATACATTAGATAATTTTATTGTTGGCGAATTTAATAAAAGTGCTTACAATGCAGTTTGTGCAATTGCAAATCGATTAGGAACAATTTATAATCCTTTATTTATTTATGGATCTACTGGTTTAGGAAAAACCCATCTAATTATTGCACTTGGTAATCATTATTTAAATAAATATCCAAATAAAAAAATAAAGTATATTGAATGTGATAATTTTATTCGTGATGTTTTTTCTGCATTATCTAAGGGTAGTAATTTTGTTGAGGAGTTAAAAAACAATTATAGTTCAATTGATTTACTTTTAATTGATGATATTCAATATTTATCAGGAAAGGAAAAAACCAATGAAATATTCTTTTCCATATTTAATAGTTTAGTAAGAAATAATCGTCAAATTGTTATTACTTCTGATAAGGAACCAGATTCTCTTGATTCCTTGGAAGAAAGAATGGTTTCTCGTTTTTCCTCTGGTTTAACTATTAAAATTAATAAACCTGAACATGAAGTATTAAAACAAATTGTATTACAAAAAATTAATCAAAATGAATCTAATATTTTTTTTAATGATGATGCCATTTCTGAAATTACTAAATATTATGATAAGGATTTAAGAAAATTAATTGGTGTGGTAAATCAATTGAGTTTTTATGCTATTCAAAATTTAAGGCCTGATGAGATTATTACAAAAGAATTTGTCAAAAAATTTGTGAATGAGAATAATTCAATTAGTCATCGTATAGATTTACAAGTTAATCCTGATATAGTGATTGCAACAATATGTAAATGATATGGCATTAAAGAGGATCTAGTTAGGGGTAAGTCTCGTCTTAAAAATTTAGTTGATGTAAGGCATGTTTGTATGTATGTTTTGAGAACTAAATTAAGCATGAACTATAATGATATTGGTAAGTTATTCTCTAATAGAGATCATACAACTGTTATGAGTGCTATTGAAAAAATAGCTAAAAAAATTGAAAGTGATGAAAGTCTAAAGAAATATATAGATAGTTTATTTAATAAATAAACAAAATTTATATAAAAATGGTAAGATATCTAAAAGCTTGAAAAACTTTTAAAGCATTATTATGTTAAAGATTGTAGATCATCCATTAATAAAAGATAAACTAACTAGAATGAGAAAAATTGAAACAGTTTCAACTATTTTCCGTTCAAATCTAGAAGAAATCACTACTCTACTTGCTTATGAAGTAAGTAAAAATATGAAGGTTAAAGAAATTGACGTTCAAACACCAATTAAGATGTGTAAAGGATATAAGTTACAAAACAAAATATGTTTAGTACCAATTTTAAGAGCTGGTTTAGGAATGGTTGATGGTATAAAAAATTTAATTCCTACTGCTTCAATTGGACATATTGGATTATATCGGGATGAAAAAAAATTAGCACCAATTGAATACTATACAAAACTTCCTAAAAACATTGGTGAATCTGATGTATTAATTCTTGATCCAATGTTAGCTACTGGACAATCGGCATCTAAAGCAATTAGTTTAGTTAAAAAATTTCGGCCAAAATCTATTACTTTTATTTGTATTCTTTCTTCACCAGAGGGGGTTAAATATTTAGAAAAACAACATCCAGATATTGTTGTTTATACTGCTAGTTTAGATGATTGTTTGAATAAAGATGGATATATTGAACCTGGTTTAGGTGATGCTGGAGATAGATTATTTGGAACTAAATAATCTACTTTTTGTTATTGACTATATAGTCAATAACGATAGTTCCTTGACTAAACCCATTTACCATTAAATTATGATATCCTTTATCATTACATGCACCAATAGCATAAATATTTTTAAATCTTAACGATTGCATATTTTCATCTACATTAATTTTATGCATTTCATTAAAGATTCCTAAATTTGCTAATGGGCTTTCAATTGTTGTAGTCCCATAAAAAACTAAAAGATAATCATAGTCAAAGATTTGTTTCTTTTCATTGATTAATACTTCTATTTTATTAATACCTATTGACTCAATGTTAGCATCTAATAGAAAATTAACCTTTTTTTTACTTTTTAGTTTTTCAACATTAGTTGATAATGCCTTTAACTTATTGTTATGGTGAATTAATTTAATATTCTTAACTAGTGGCTCAAGTAATAACCCATAATCAATAGCACTATTTCCCCCACCACATATGATAATTTTTTTATTCTTATAAATATTGAGATCATTAATTTCATAATGTATCTTTTTATAAGTTTGCTTATCATTAATTAAATGATCATCTATTTTATTATATTTAAAAGCCCCATATCCTGTTGCAAAAATAATATTCTTACATTCAAATATTTGTTTATTTGAAAATACTTGGTAGTATTCTTCCTTTTTTTTTATTTCTTGAATTACAACCCCCTTTTCTATTTTTCAATTTTTTTGAGTTGCTAATTGCTCTAGAAGTTGTTCAATAATTTTGCTCCCAGTAGTTTCTAAAATGCAAGGAATGTCATAAATATATTTTTCTGGGTACATTTTTTTAGGTGCACCACCAACAATGGTATCAATTTCAACAACTACTACATTCAAATTATTCAAGCATGCATAAAAAGCAGTATATAATCCAACAGGTCCAGCCCCGATTATCAACAAGTCAATCATATACTTATATTATATATATAATAGAAGTATTTTGACTTTTTTATATATCTTTGATATAATAAAAATGTTATTTGATGTCTTTTACTATATATAATTCTATAGTATGGATAGTTGATATTGATATGCTTTATATATCAACAAAGTTTAATTAAGAGGTAAAAAATGGCAAAATCAACAAAAAAGAAGGTGAATGAAACTAATTCAAACATTTTGTATCTTCATGAAAACGATGCTAAAGCTTTAGGTATTGTTGAAGGTGGAGTGCAAAGAGTTTTTGTGGATGGTAGAGAAGTTGATGTAACATTCGTGGATGAACATGAAGTTATTTCTATGTCTAATGAGGAAAGAAAGGTTTTTGAGGAAGCAGATCGTTTGGTTGCTAAGTATGCAAACCAAAGAGATACAATGAGTGATGCAAATTCTTCTAATACTAATCGTACTTCATCTTTTAATGCTTTTAAGGAAGGCTTTATTAAATGATTCTCTTCTAATGATAAGAATTCTTCATATGATAGTGTAAAATATGCTGATTTTGATAGTGAAAAATATAGCAATGAAAGAAAATGATATCATTTTGGTTTTGATAAATCTAGACAAAATTATAAAAATGAAAGATATGATGAAAACTTTGAATGATCAAGTGATGAAGATAGAAGAAATAATGATTCTAGAAGCTTAAAATTATTAAAAAGAAAAGATGATGATATGGTTTATAGAAGAGAAGCTGAAAACCGTAAGCATCGATTTAAAGTAAGAAGTGATATTTTCACTGAAGAAGAATTAGAAATTTTAGAAGGTATTATTCATAAGTCAAAAGGTAGCAACAGAAGTAATTTTGATAACACTACAAGATATCAAGAAGAAGAAATAGTTGTTTCATCATCACCTAAAAAAAATAAAAAAGGTTCTTCAAAAGTAAAATCAAAGAGCACTAAAAAAAGTAGTAAAAAAAGTCATTAAAATAAATTAGATTCACAACAAGGAAATTAATACTTATGGCAAATGAAAAAGAATTTAATTTTATAGCTAAAGCTGAGTTTAAACCAATAAATTTAACAAAAATTGATAAGAAAATTAAAGCAATTTCAATCAATGTTCCTAACGATTTTCAAGAATTAAATTATTCAGGTCTAAATCTAAATTCTGATTCATTTCAAAAAAGGTTTAAAAAAATTAATCGAAATAGTATTTTTAGTAATGAAATATCATTACCACGAATAAATTTTGATTATGAAGATCAAGAATATGAAAAATATGATATTTTAAATAACTTTGATATTTATAAGCCTTTCAAATATAGTGGTATTAATCTATACGACAATATTAATATTACAAAACCATCACAACTTACTCCAGTAAAAAAATGAGCTAGAATTACTGGTTTTGATGATGATAAATTTAAGATTTAATTCTTAATATAATGAGGGAGAAAATAAATTATGGCAGCTAAGAAAAAACAACAAAAAAAAGTATCAAAAAAACAAGAACATAGTCTAATGGTTTCAAGTTATAAAGGTAGGAGTAGTTCTTCTAAGGAATTAGCTAATAGAAGAATAAATGATAACTTGTCACTAAAAATTTACAACAATAAAAATGTTTATTTTGTTAAGGATGACAAAAGTGACCATGAAGGATTTATTCCTTTAGGATATGATTGTTGTGATCTTGAAAAATATGTAGATGACTTATTTGTTGTTAAAAAATTTAATCCTTCAAAATATGAATATGCTTATCATACAGCGAATAAAAAAGCTTATAGTGTTGAAAAAGAAGCTAATAGAAAATATGCAATTAATCTTCAAAAAATTGCATTAGAAAAAGAAAGAGATATTGTTGCTGCTCATGTTTCATCTGCTTATAAAATTGGTAAAGCTAATTTACTTGTAGCTATGCATGAATGTGCTACAAGTGAACAAAAAAGACATGATGAAACTTTAAAAAGAATTAAGAAAAGCAAACCATTATTAATTGAAAAGAATGATGAGGAATTAAAAGAAACACTTGCACGTTTATCTTATAACCATGAAATTGATATTTTAAATTTGAACGCAAACAAGAACAAACGTTTAGCTCATTTAGACAAGGAAAAAGAAATTCGTGCCTTAAAAGCATCAAATATGGATAAAAAAATCAAGAATTATTCTGTTGGTAAAAAATACAATGAAAAAGTTTCAAACCAAGATATTTCAAAGATTTCTTATAAGTATAAAGTTTATGATTCAAATGAAGAAATTCTTACATCAGAAACAGGTAAAATTAAAAGGGCTTTAAGTAGCATTAATTATAATAAGTTAACTGCTAAAGAAAAAGCAATTTATGAAAAGTTTATGGCTTTAACTAAAAAAGATGATGAAGTTTATAAAAAATTAGAAGAAATATATTCTTATAAAGATTCTTTGGGTAAAAATAAGTACCAAAGGAAATATATGGTAGTAAATTATAAAAACAAAAATAATATTTTAAATGCTAATAAAGAAAAATTTATGATCATTGAAGATGCAAAGAAATTTGCTAATGACTACCGTTCTTTACATCAATTATATGAAACATATGAACCTGTTGAAGAAAGGTCATCTCTTAGTGTTAGAAAAAGAGATATTGAAGATGAATATTCAAAAAGAGAAATTATACATTCAATTCATAAATGAGAACGAGTTCTTAAAGCAATTGAAAAAAATGATGATTATAATATCACTAACTTAGGAAATGGTTATTACAAAATTAATTATTTAACTAATGTTGATTATCATAATAACTATCAGGATGATAGAAAAAATTTCTTCGCTAATAGAACTGAAATTTTAGATGATGAAATGAATCCTAAAAAATCTAAACAAACTTCATTTATTAATTCATTTAGTGAATCATGAAATAACATGACTCAATCAATTAAAGATAGAAAAAAATTCTATTCACCTGCTAAAATGAAAAAGCTATATGCTGATTACAAGCAATTAATTGATTCTGATATTGTTCAAGAAAACATTAATTTATTCCACCAAAATGGCTTATATTTGGACAAAATTCTTTTTAAATTTAATACCTATAATTTAGATAGTTTTGAAAGAAATGATGAAAATTTATATTTTATCAAAGATGAATTAGGTAGAGTTTTTAAATTGTACTACTATCTTGTTGATGAAAAAATTGAAGCTAAAAAAAGAATTGAATTATCAGATAAGTTAAGAAGACAACAAGATGCAATTAATCAAAGAAATTTAGTTTATTTTAATAATCAAACTATTAGAATTGATCAAGATTATAAAAAAGCATGTGATAAGAAAAATAAAAAATATGAAAAAGCAGTTGAACATGCTAAGAATATGCATTTTATTAGAGGTAAAGAAATTCTTGAAAGTTGTGAACAAGCAATTGCAAATGAACACAAACGACACTATCAAAATGTTGCATTATATAAACAACAAATAAAACAAGAAGAAACAAAACTTTATAATGTTCAAAACCAAAAAATCTCTCTTATTATTAGAAAAATTCAAGCATTTAATAACAAAAACCCAGAAGATAAAATTTCAATTGCAAATTTACCAGTGCTAATTAATCCAAAAGCATCTGCTTCACAAAATATTAAGATAAGAACTGATTATGAAAATAATAGAGTTATAGCTTCTACAAGATTAAAAGAACATGAGCTATTATTGGCAAAAACACTAAATAAAAATATGCCTATTTCAGGTTATGATGAAATTGTTGTCTTAGATAAATTTAGATCAATTGAAGATCCTTATAAACGTAGTGCAGTATTAAAAGAATTAGCTAAAAATGAATTAGAAAAAGCACTAAGTAAAATTGCAAAATTTGAAGCTGAAGAAATAAATATTGCTAATGCTAATTTCAAAAAACAAATGAAAATTGCCAATAATATTAAAACTGATGCTGAAGTTATCTTATTACAAAAAGAAATTTTTAATAGTCATTCAGAAAAATTTGAAACTATTAATAATGCCAAAAAACGTTTTGGTCAAAATGTAAAAGAAGCAGTTGAAAATAATTCTAAAAAAACTGAAACTAAGATTACTAAAAACACCACAACAAAAAAACGAGATATAAAACCTTTACCAATGAGTGAAAAAGATCAAAATTTATTCATTCAAAAAATTCAAAGAAAATTAAGTATCAATCATGAACAAGATGCTAAAACTAAAGTAGTTTCTAAAAAAACAAAACATTTAGCTCTTTCTGGTGAAGAAAAGAAAGTTTTCTTAGATGAAGTAATTGGTAAGAAAATTAGATAATTTATTTTCTTAATTTATAATTAAAATTATGAATAAAAATTTAATTCGTAATTTTTCAATTATTGCTCATATTGATCATGGAAAATCTACCTTAAGTGATAGATTAATTGAAGCCACTAATACATTATCAAAAAGAGAAATGCAAAATCAAATTCTTGACTCAATGGAGATTGAACGAGAACGTGGTATTACTATCAAATTGAATGCTATTCAAATTAAATATTTAGCTAAGGATCATCAAGAATATATTTTTCATCTCATTGATACCCCTGGTCATGTTGACTTTACTTATGAAGTTTCTAGAAGTTTAGCAGCATGTGAAGGCGCATTATTAATTATTGATGCAGCTCAAGGTATTGAAGCTCAAACTTTAAGTAATGTTTATTTAGCTTTAGAGAATAATCTAGAAATAATTCCTGTTTTTAATAAAATAGATTTACCATCTGCTAATTTAGAAAAAGTTAAAAAAGATGTTGAAAATATTATTGGTTTAGATACTACTAGTGCTCCATGTATTTCAGCCAAAACAGGTCTTAATATTAATGATGTATTAGAAGCCATTGTTAAATTTATACCACCACCAAGTAATTGTAATGATCACAATCCATTACAAGCATTAATTTTTGATTCCTATTATGATACTTATAAAGGTGTAGTATGTTTTATTAGAGTTAAACAAGGAAAAGTTAAGGTTGGAGATAAAATTAAAATGATGTCTACTAATAGTATTTTTACTGTCACTGAATTAGGGATTAGAACACCACACATTATTAATAAAGAGCAATTAGTCTCTGGTGAAGTTGGATGAATTACAGCAGCGATAAAGAATATTAAAGATGTTGCCGTTGGTGATACTATTACAACTCAAGAAAATCCAGCTCTTAATCCCTTACCTGGTTATAAAAAGATTTTACCAATGGTTTATTGTGGTTTATATCCAATTGATACAAATAAATATGAAGATATGAAGGAAGCGATGGAAAAGATTGCTCTATCTGATGCCTCATTAGTTTATGAATATGAAACATCCAAGGCACTAGGTTTTGGTATTAGATGTGGCTTTTTAGGATTATTACATATGGATGTGATTAAAGAAAGAATTTCTCGAGAATTTAATATTGATTTAATTACAACAGCACCTAGTGTTAACTATAAAGTAATAAAGACTAATGGACAAATTGAAAACATTGATAATCCAACCAATTTGCCAGATCCAACAATTATTAAACAGATTCAAGAACCAATTTGCAAATTAACAATCATTGTTCCTGAAGAATATCTTGGAGGTATTATGGAATTATGTCAAGATTTTCGTGGTACTTATCAAAACCTAGAATACATTGATCAAACTAGAAGAAAATTAATATATCAAATCCCATTAGGGGAGATTATGTATTCTTTTTTTGATCGTTTAAAATCAATTTCTAAAGGATATGCAACCATGGATTATGAATTGATAGGTTATCAACAAGATCGATTAGTAAAAGTAGATATTTCATTAAATGGAGCAAAAGTTGATGCCCTAAGTTTTATTACTCACTATGATTTTGCTTATAAAAAATCAAAAGTAATTTGTGAAAAACTAAAAGATTTAATACCTAAGCATCAGTTTGAAATTCCAATTCAAGCAGCAATTGGTGGCAAAATTATTGCTCGTGAAACTATTAAAGCAATACGCAAAAATGTTTTAGCTAAATGTTATGGTGGTGATATTACCAGAAAAAAGAAATTACTTGAACAACAAAAAGAAGGAAAAAAACGTTTGAAAGCAATTGGTTCAGTAAATGTACCTCAAGATGTTTTTGTTAAAGTTTTAAGTGATTAATATGGCTCAAAAAATTACATCATTACAAAACCCTCTGATAAAATCGTTAATAAAACAATTAACTAAACATGATAATTTAATGTTAATTGAATCTTTTAAAGTTATTAAAGAGATCATTGATTCTAAAAAATTTGATATTCAACATATTTTTGTTCTACAAGCTTGATATGATCAAAATAAGAATTGATTAAGTTCTTATCAAGATAAAGTAATTATTTGTCCACCAGCCATTATTAAAAAAATTACTAATATAAAATCAATAAACAAGATTGTATTAGTAATCAAATATCATATTTCAAACTTTGCAATAAACAAAGATATCAATAAATATCTAATTTTAGATCAAATCCAAAATCCTTTAAATATGGCCAACATATTAAGGACAGCGATAGCTTTTGATTTCTTTCATCTATTTATTAGTAAAGATAGTGTTTCTTTATTTAATGAAAAAGTAATTAGGGGTAATATGGGCTCAATTTTTAAACTGCAAATTAATTATTATGATAATTTATTAGATTTAATTTCCTTATTGCAATCTCACGGAGTAACAATAATAGCAACTTGTTTAAGCAAAAATGCTCATAAATTACATCAATATCAAAAGAATTTAAAAAAAATGGCTTTATTATTTGGTAATGAATCCAAGGGATTACCAAATGAAGCAATTGAATTATCTAATGAACAACTTTTCATTGACATAAAAAATATTGATTCCTTAAATGTTTCTAGCGCCTTTGCTATTTTTTTATTTTGATTTAGTTTGGTACACTAGTAATATGCAAAAAATAATTGTTATCTTAGGAGCAACTGCTACAAAAAAGACAACTTTAGCAAAAAAAATAGCAAAAGATTTTGATGCTATTGTAATTAATGCTGATAGTTTTCAAGTCTACCAAGAATTAAATATTGGCATTAATAAACCAAATCAAGATGACATTATTAATACACCTATTAAACTAATTGATTGTTTTTCAATTTATGATGAGTTTGATGTTGCTATATATCAAAAACTTTGTTATGAATTAATTGAAAAAATCACTAAAACAACAAATAAAAAAATTATTATATGTGGTGGAAGTAATTTATATATTGATGCAGTTATTAAGGGATATGATCTAACAAAAGTAAGTAGCCGACTAGCAAACAACTTTTTTGATTCATGAACTTATGAAGCTATTTATAACTATGTTTTGCAACATGACCCTATAGAAGCTCAAAAAATAGGGTTTAACAATAAGCAAAGGATTATCCGTGCAGCCCAAATTATTAAAGAACTACAACAACCTAAAAGTAGTATTCCCAAACAAAATGATCAATATATTTATGATTGTTTAATTATAGAAACTTATTTACCAAGGCAAATACTTTATCAAAAGATTAACCAAAGAGTTATTGATATGATTGATAATGGTTGAGTACAAGAGGTAGAAAATTTATATCAAAAAGATTCTAATGTAGGAAAGTTGCAAGCATTTAAAGCATTAGGATATCTTGAAATCTTAAGTAGTATTGTTAATCACAAAAATGTCCCACTTGAACAAATTCAAAAAAAAGTTAGAAATTATGCCAAAAGACAATTAACTTGAAATAAAAATAAGTATCATAATCAACAACTAAAATTTAATGTTTTGACTGATGATTATTTAAAATTACAAAAGAGCATCCAAAATTTTTTTCAAAAAAATAAAAAAGTATTATAATTTTTTTATTTATTATGGAAAAAGTCGCTAAAAAAACAAGTAATTTTATTAAATTATTAAAGTTAATGGAAGAAAAAGATAAAATTTTTGCTACATGTGCAATTATCTTTACCATCCTTGCATCTATCTGTGATTTAATGAATCCATTTGTATTTGCTAGAATTTTAAATGCTATTCCTCAAGAAAATAATCCTATATCACCAAATAGCATTCCTTGATATCTATTTGGAGTAATGTGTGGTCTTTCTGCTTTTAGCTTACTTTTTGCAATTCTTTATACTTTTTTTAGTGTTAAATTATCTATTAATATATCAACTAACTTGCGTTTAAAATTATTTTCACATATTCAATATTTAAGTTCCAAAGATATTGATAATTTAACACCTTCTTCTTTATTAACAAGAGTGACATCTGATGTTACAAATGTACAAACATTTTTATTAAATACCTTCTCAATTGCAATTAAATCTATTTGTTTTGTTATTGGAGGTTTTACTTTATCTATTATCCAAATTGCTATTTTTGATGGTAATCCAATAATTTGATCAATGACTTCAGCATATGCTTTAATTATTATTTTCTTAATTATTGCTTTATTGTTAGTGAAAAAAGGGATGCCTATTTTTCATAAAACAAGACAGGCTATGGATGTTAATAATGCTATTATGAGTGAAAATATTATTGGTAATAAAATCATTCGTGCCTTTAATCTAGAAAAGAAGCAAGCAAAAAAATATCAAAGTGGTAATGATAATTTAAGAAAAATTTCGATTAGAGCAGAGGGTTTATTTTGTGTAATTATGCCTTTATCATTTTTTGTAATGAATCTAGCAACAGTTTTTATTATTACTTTTGCAGGGGTGTATATAATAAATAGCAAACCTGTATCAGGAGATGAATTGAAAAAAACTAAGGATCTTATAGGAATTGTGATGTCATTTATTCAATACTTTATGTTAATAATGGTAGGAATGACCTTAGTGGGAATGTATGTTTTTACATTATCACGTGGTAAAGTTTCTTCAAATCGTATTTTTGAAGCAATTGAAACTGAACCATTAATTAAAAACAACAAGTCAGGTAAAAAAATGAAAAAAGGAAACATTGATTTTAAAAATGTTTCTTTTGCTTATTTCGAAGGTAAAGATGTTTTAAAAAATATTAATCTTTCTATTAAAGAAGGGGAATGATTAGGCATTATTGGTCAAACCGGTTCTGGAAAGAGCACCCTAGTTAATTTAATTACTAGACTTTATGATGTTCAAAAAGGTGAAGTGATTGTTTCTGATGTTAACGTTAAGGATTTAGATCTAGAATCATTAAGAGATAATATTTCAGTTTCTATCCAAGAAAAAATATTATTACAAGGAACAATGAAGTCAAATATTCTAGCTGGTAAACAGAATGCAACAATGAGTGAAATTAAACAAGCAGCTAATTGAGCAGAAGCAGCTGAATTTATTGAAAGCAAACCTAATAAATATGATGCAAGAGTTGAACAACGAGGATCTAATTTATCTGGGGGACAAAAACAAAGAATTTCTATTGCTCGTGCCTTAATTAAGAGACCAAAGATCCTAATTTTTGATGATTCTACTAGTGCACTTGATGCAATTACTGAAAGAAAAATAATCAATAATTTAAACAAGAACTTTAAAGGAACAACTGTTATTTTTGTAAGTCAAAAAGTTAGAAGTATCCAATCATGTGACCAAATTATTGTTTTAGATGATGGTAAGATTGTTCAACATGGTAAGCATAATGAATTAATGAAAGATGCTAAGGGAATTTATAAAAAAATATATGATTCACAAGCAATGAGTGTGGAAGGTTAGTTTTATGGAAACAAATAATTTAGTTAACAATAAACAATTAAAAACAAATGAAAATATGTCAAAAATATCAAGAAATGAAATTTTAAAATTACTGAAGCAATATAATATTAATGAAGCATCTAAGAACGATTGTTTAGATGGATCAATTGAAGTTAACATTAAATTTGGTGAAAAAACTAACTTTTTTAAATTAGCAAAAGAATCTTTCCAATTACTTTATAAGTATTCAGCTAAAAATAAATGATTATTGATTGTTGCTTTTTTATTAACTATTTTAATAACTTTTTCACAAATTTTTGGGTTATTTATATTGGGTTTAGCGTTGCAAGATATTTTAAGTAACTTAGTCTTTGATCCAGGCACTAGATCAACGATGCGTTTTGTTTATTTAATTATTATTTTTGCATCAATGTATTTAACTTCTTTTTTATGTCAATACTTACAAAGTTATTTATTAGTTAGGACAGCACAGAATATTGGATATTTTGTAAGGTATGATTTAGCCAATAAATTACAAAAATTATCAATTTCATATTTAGATACAATGAGTACTGGAGATTTATTAAGTCGTTTTACTAACGATGTTGATGCAATTGTAGTCACATTTTCACAATCTATTGGACAAGTTATCAATGCTTCTTTTACTATTATTGGTGTAATAATCTCTATTTTCTTGATCAACCCTGTATTAGCTGCAATTTCAATTGTCTTAATTCCGATTTTATTTGTATTTATTTTATTTTTTATTCGTAAGTCACAACCTTATTTTTTAAAACAACAAAAAATTTTAGGTGATATCAACAGTGATACTGAAGAATTTATATCAGCTCACAAAATGACATCTTTATTTAGATTTGAAAAACAAGTTATTGACATCTTTAAAATTAAGAATGATGGTTTGAAAAACGTTAGTACACGTGCCCAAGCAATTTCCGGAGTTATTTTTCCTTATAATAACTTTATCAATAATTTCACTATTTGTATAATTGCATGTTTACAAGTTATTTTATTGATATATGCTCCTGATGTAGTAAGCATTACTGCTATTTCACAATTAAAATTTCCGGCAATAGTTGTTTCAATGTTTGTGATGTTTTTAAGAAATGTTACTAGTCAAATTTCTACTATTTTTACTTTATTCAATCAATTCCAATTAGCATTTGCTGCTTTAAAAAGAGTTAATGAAATTTTATCTCAACCAAATGAAACAGTTCAAAATAAAAATATTAAGTTTGGAAAACCATTGATTGAATTTAAAAACGTTAGTTTTGGTTATACTCCTAGTAAAATGGTTTTAAATAACATTTCTTTTGTTGCTAAACCAAATAGTATGAATGCCATTGTTGGTCCAACAGGATCTGGAAAAACAACTATTATTAGTTTGTTAACTAGATTTTATGATATTAATCAAGGTCAAATTCTTATAGATGGTAAGGACATTTCACAATATTCACGTAAATCAATTAGAAAAGAAATCGGGATTGTATTACAGGACTCTTACTTATTCTCAGATACAATTATGGAAAATATCCGAATAGCTAGACCAAACGCTTCTGATGAAGAAGTAATTAAAGCTGCAAAATTAGCAAATGCTCATAAATTTATTACTCAATTACCAAATGGATATAATACTAAAGTAGAAAATGGGGAGGAATTAATTTCAGAAGGAGAAAAACAACTAATTGCTATTTCTCGAGCGTTTTTATCTAAAGCAAAAATCATTATTTTAGATGAAGCTACTAGTTATGTTGATACTAAAACAGAAAAAGATATTCAAATTGCAATGAATAAATTAATGAAAAGTCGAACTTCTTTTGTAATTGCTCACCGTTTATCAACAATTAGAGATGCAGATAATATAGTTGTGATCAAGGATGGTAATCTCTTAGAATCTGGTAATCATAAACAATTAATTGAACACAATGGTTTTTATGCAAAAATGACAAAAGCCTCTAATAATGATTTAGATAAAGTACAATAAAATATAAAAAAATATCAATTAAATAATAAAATATGTTATTATTTATGTGTTTTAAAATTAATGAAAGGATTTTAACTTATGGCAAAAGAAAAATTTGACCGAAGTAAACCGCACGTTAATATTGGTACAATTGGTCATATTGACCATGGTAAAACCACATTAACTGCTGCGATTTGTACTGTGCTTTCTAAAAGTGGAAAAGCCAAAGCAATGGATTATGCTTCTATTGATAGTGCTCCTGAAGAAAAAGAAAGAGGAATCACTATTAATACAGCACACGTTGAATATCAAACTGATGCTCGACACTATGCACACGTAGACTGTCCTGGCCATGCTGACTATGTAAAAAATATGATTACTGGTGCTGCTCAAATGGATGGTGCTATTCTAGTAGTTGCTGCAACTGATGGTCCAATGCCTCAAACACGAGAACACATTCTTTTAGCCCGTCAAGTAGGAGTTCCTAAAATTGTTGTTTTCCTAAACAAATGTGATATGATGGCTGATAAAGAAATGCAAGATTTAGTAGAAATGGAAATTCGTGATCTATTAAAATCTTATGGGTTTGATGGAGATGGTGCGCCTGTGATTAGAGGTTCAGCTCTAAAAGCTCTTGAAGGGAATGCTGAATATGAAAAACAAATTCATGAATTAATGAAAGCTGTTGATGAATATATTCCTACTCCAGTTAGAGATGTAGATAAACCATTCTTATTAGCAATTGAAGATGTTTTCACAATTTCAGGTCGTGGAACTGTTGTTACTGGTAGAGTTGAAAGAGGACGTTTAAATATCAATGATGAAGTTGAAATTGTAGGTTTAAAACCAACTCAAAAAACAGTTGCTACAGGAATTGAAATGTTTAGAAAACAATTAGATTATGCAGAAGCTGGTGATAATGCTGGTATTTTATTACGTGGTACTAAAAAAGAAGATGTAGAACGTGGACAAGTTTTAGCTAAACCAGGAACTATTACACCTCACACACAATTTGAAGCAGAAATTTATGCTTTAAAGAAAGAAGAAGGTGGAAGACATACTCCAATGTTTAAAGGATACCGACCACAATTTTACTTTAGAACAACAGATGTTACTGGTGCAATCACTTTAAAACAAGGTGTGGAAATGATTATGCCAGGTGATAACACTACAATTACTGTTGATCTTATTGCTCCTGTTGCAATTGAAGTTGGTTCTAAGTTCTCTATCCGTGAAGGTGGTAGAACAGTTGGTGCTGGTACAGTTACTAAAATTATGAAATAGTTTTAACAAACTTTAAAATATTTATTACAAAAAACCTCCTCAATTAATGTAGGGGGTTTTTGTTTCTAATTAGAGTGTTTGAGATAAATTGCCCAGAAATGGGGAAGATATGGGACAATGACATAGACCATCACAGGTCGCACTGATAATTAAAAAAATACAGCTTGACACTCCACTTAAACAACTATATGAGTTTGAGTGAGATATG
>JAEIGA010000541.1_pt1 | contig 55904 bp, 44 predicted proteins | sample 9270691 | NCBI WGS metagenome assembly JAEIGA01 (sample SAMN17057246, study PRJNA624740) | gut metagenome | biome: biome; isolation source: fecal sample | host: Bos grunniens | place: China: Xizang | collected 2019 | reverse complement strand
TTCTGCGGGCTTCATCTGTTTTTGCGAAGCAAAAAGAAATTCTCTCCCGGCGAAGCCGGGAAATTCTCTCTGCCCGACAGGGCAGAAATTCTCTCGCCACAGGCGAAATTCTCTTACATTGACTATTGACGATTGACGATTGTAACTTGAGCCAGCCGCCCTTACAGCCGTCGGGCATCTTGTTGGACGACAGGTCCCGCGACCCGTCTCCGCTGCTGCGCAGCTACGCCGAGGCCTACGCCAGCTATCGCCGGCTCCGGGAGACCCGTCTTCGCCCCGTGCCGGGGCAGGGTAGATAGCTGCCAGGGTAAACGAAGCCCGCAGAACGAAAGTTCTGCGGGCTTCACTGTTTTTGCGAAGCAAAAAGAAATTCTCTCCCTGCGAAGCCGGGAAATTCTCTCTGCCCGACAGGGCAGAAATTCTCTTACATTGACGATTGACTATTGACTATTGTAACTTGAGTCAGACTGCGGCTATGCCGGCCGGACGGAGATGGAGACGGGGAAATTTAGAGCTTCACAGCAAGATGAAAATCTGCTAGGATACCCTTTATGAAAAAGCATATATTCAAGCTTGGGGTATTTGCGGCGGTGCTTTTCTGCAATCCGGTGATGGGGCAGGGGAATTGGGGCTCTGCTTTGCAGGGGGCATTGCAGGGTGCTGCTAGCACAGTGGAGAAAAGTGGTGTTGAGGAAAAGACAAAGGAGCTGCTGGGCCGCAGTTCTGTTGGCGGAGTGACTCCGGCAGCGGGGATGACCAAGGTGGCGGCGGCTCTTGAAAAGTCGGGTTATGTGACTGATGCAAAGGCTAAGCCGGCTGCCCGGTATTATATTTTCATTTGTTCTGCATCCTGGTGTCCTCCTTGCCGGGCTCTAATGCCTAAGATTGTGGATGAGTATAAGAAAAATATGCGGAGGGATGACTCGGTGTCTCTTATTTTACTGGGAGGAGATAGTTCTCCGGAGGGGTGCAAGAAGTACCTTTCTCACTACGGGGCAAAGTTCCCGGCTCTGATGAATTCTCAGACTATTGAGCTGCCGGAGCGCCCGAATACTAAATACTGGCCGTTTGCCTTTATCATGGATGCTGATGGGAAGTTGATTACTTCCGGGCACGGCTCTCTGGTTCTGGATTGGAAAAACCAGATTCAGAAGGCTGGTAAGTAAGGGGCTCTTTTGCGGGAGTTTTTTCCGGATATCGCTATAACAGGCACCGCGACGATGAGCTGTTGGCTCATCGTCGCGGTGTTGTTGTGTCTCTATGAGCAGGTTTTACAGCCCGGTCCGCATGCTCAGGGCGGTGAGCAGGGCGGTGAAACGGGTGTAGTCGCTTTCGCGGTCTGCTGATACAAGGGCGTATTGGTATTCGCCCATGCGGGCATCTTCCTCTGCCGCATTGCGAAGGCGCAGAAGAATGACCTCTTCAGCATCTGTCTGGCGACCACGGAGGCGGGCTTCGAGCTCGGCAGAAGGAACGTGGATGTAGACATCTGCATAGGCCCGGCGGATGATGGAATCTTCACAGGCACGGATACTGGCTGCGCCTTGCACATCGATATCCATCACCACGTTCTTGCCCGCTTTGAGAAGCTCGATGATGTCGCTCTTGAGTGTGCCATAGCTGTTTCCGTGTACGGTGGCGTATTCAAGAAATTCACCGGCAGCGACCTTGGCAGCGAAATCCTCCTGGGAGAGGAAGTGGTAATCAATGCCGTCCTGTTCTCCTGGGCGGGGCTGGCGGGTTGTGCAGGAGATGGAGTAGGCCGTGAGGTTGTCCTTTTCTGCGCGGCGGCAGAGGGTGGTCTTGCCGCTGCCGGAAGGGCCTGATACGATGAGCAGAGTGCCAAGCATGGGTACGGGAGGAGGTGGGGTTATTCGATGTTCTGAACCTGTTCGCGAATTTTCTCAAGTTCTGTTTTGGCGTTGACGACGAGCTGGGCCAGCTCTGCGTCGTTTGCTTTGGAGCCGGTTGTGTTCAGCTCTCGGAAGATTTCCTGACACAGGAAATCAAGCGTGCGCCCGACGGGTTCTGCTTTGTCACAGATTTTTTCAAACTGGTTGAGGTGGGATTCCAGGCGGGTCATTTCCTCGGAAACATCGCATTTATCTGCAAAGAGGGCGATTTCCTTAATGATGCGCTCGTCGTCCAGCGGCAGCGGCAGGCCGCTGTCTGCCAGGCGCTTGAGAAGCACTTCCTTGTGGCGCATGGCAACGCCGGATGCGCGGGCCATGAGTTCCTCGCGGAACTGACGCAGTTTGCTGATGCGGGCGAGCAGGTCGCGCTTCATGTTGTCGCCCTCCTGAGCGCGCAGGGTGAGGAAGGCTGCTAAGGCTTCACGGACAGCGGGGTAGGCTGCTTCCTGGATATTTTCGATGGGGAGCTCGCTTTCTGTTTCTTCGCTGATGATGCCGAGGCGGAGCAGGGAGTCGAGGGAGGTTTCAATGCTGCGGCCCAAGGCTTGTTCTGCCTCGGAAAGTGAGGCTGAAAGGGAGGCGAGTTTGTCGCGGTTGAGGGTGAGGGCTCCGGTTGTGCCGGGAATCTGCTGGAGAGAAAGGGTTACATTGACCCGGCCGCGTGATACGGCGGCGGAGACGATGTCGCGGATATCGGTTTCAAGGGCGGCCCATGCGCGGGGCAAAGCAAGGGCGATTTCTGTCTGTTTGCGGTTGACACCGCTGATTTCAACCCGGATGGAAGAGTTGCCCAGGGGAGCCGTGGCGGCTCCGAATCCAGTCATACTGTTCATAATGCGTTATTGCCGATGATGTTGAGGAGGTGAGAATCGAGGCAGAGAGCCTCATTAACATTGAAATTAAGGTCTGTACGGAGCATTTCAAGCGCCCGCATGCGGCGCAGCAGGTCTGCTACCGGACGAGATGTGGCCAGTGCGGATATTTCTGGAGTGATGGGCTGAACATCCGGTGCATGGGAGGCCAGTAGTACGGCTTGCCCAAGGCAGAGAGAGAGCAGCTCCAGCATCTGTTCGCGCTCGGCCAGGTATTCTGTTTCAATGAGTGCAGCGGTGGCATCCTTCTGGCGTGCCTCCCAGTCGCGTATATCCGTGCCTTCTGCTATGGCCTTTGCCTCTGCTTTGATGGCGGAGGTAAGCCTTTTTGTAATCAGCTCCTTCCGTTCTGTGAGCAATGCCTGGAAATCGGCCCGGAGGGCCAGTGCTGCCACATCTGACCCAATGAGGGGCAGGGCTGCAGAAACTGCAGGCAGAAAGGCCTGCTGGGCATCAGAAAGGTGCAGGGTGTTGCCTGCCTCGTGCAGGGGGACTCTTACGCAGCGGGAAAGAATGGTTGTGAGCAGCCGGCTGGGTTGTTCGGTGATGAGGATGATGACGGTCTGCGGCGGTGGTTCCTCCAGCGTTTTGAGGAAGGCATTTGCGGCTTCCTCCATCATGCGGTCCGCTTCCAGAATGATGACCAGCTTGGTTTCTCCTTCAGCCGCGCGCAGGGCAAGAAAAGGTTCGACACTGCGGATGTCTTCGATGAGTATTCTGCGGCTTTTGGAACCTGGACGCAACACCCGGCACATGGGATGCCGCAGGGTGTCAAGTGCGGATGCCCGGCCTCCGTTCAGTTCTGCGGCCATGGCCAGGGCAAGCTGGTGCGTGCCTGCTGCCGGGGTGCCGGTAATCAGCAGGGCATGCGGTAACCGCCCGCTGTGGCGGGCGTGAAGCAGAAGACGCTGGGCCTGATCCAGAGAGAAGGACATGATGAATTATTTTTCCGGGTAGGAGCCAAGAACCTTGAAAACCGGGCATTCGGCCTTCAGTTCTGCCAGACAGCTGCACAGAGGTTCCTCTGTTTCATGGCCGTCGACATCAATGTAGAACAGGTACTCCCATGCAGTATCGCGCGTGGGGCGGGAATCGAGGCAGAAGATGTTGATGCCGTGGGTGCGGAAATGTTCCAGTACATCCACCAGACCACCGGGTTTATGCGGTACGGTAAAGCAGATGGTGGTGCGGTCCTGCCCGCTGGGGCGTGTGTTCTGAGCTCCGATGACAACAAATCGTGTTGTGTTCGTGGCAATATCCTGCACCTGTTCAGCAAGGATGTTGAGCCCGTGGAGCCTGGCTGCCAGAGGACTGCCCAGGGCAGCAGCACCTTCTGCTGCGTTATCCACGGCCATGCGTGCAGCTGCAGTGCTGCTGGCTGTGGGAATCTGGTCGGCATGCGGGTAATTCTGTTGCAGCCAGTTGCTGCATTGCCCCAGAACCTGCGGATGCGAATAGATGGTGCGGATTTCGGAGGCCTGAATATTGGCCATGAGACAGTTCTGGACACTCTGATGCACCTGGGCGCAGATGCGGAGGTGGGTGTGGGCAAAGAAGTCCATCGCCTGCACGACGTTGCCGTGCGTGCTGTTCTCAAGCGGGATAACACCGTAGTTGACTTCGTTGCGCTCTACGGCTGCAAAAATGTGGGCAAATGAGGAGTAGGGAATGAGCTCTACACTGTCGCCAAACCGGCTGAGGGCTGCCTGGTGGCTCCATGTGCCCTCCGGCCCCAGGTAGCCGACACGCATGTTGCCCTCCAGATGAAAGGAGCAGCTTACAATCTGGCGCCAGATGCTCATCAGGCTCTTCTCGGGCAGAACGCCATCATTCAGTTTGAGGAGTTTTTGAAAAAGCGCACTTTCGCGCTCCGGCACAAACGTGGGAGCACCAGAAGAACGCTTGTTTTCGCCAATCTGGTGTACCAGGCCTGCGCGTTGTTTGAGAAGCTCCACCAACTGTGCATCAATGTAGTCAATCTCTTGTCTCAGCTCATCTAAATTCATGGTCGCGTGCGTATTCTAGCATAGAGAGAGCAGGCATTCAACTCCGTTTTTATTCACTGCCAGAGAAAGCGGAATTTGCGCGGGAAATCAGCCGTTTTTGCTTGACGCGTGGCGTGTGTAGTGTATAGTAACAAAGTATTTACATCTTGTGTTATGAAGTTCAGACACACCAAAATAAACACTTTCATTACCCGCAAACGCCCAAGGAAGGGGTTTGCACTTATTGCCACTCTTACACTTATGATGCTGCTGGCTATGCTGGCAGTAGCGCTTCTGGCAACGGCTGCATCGCAGAATCGCATTGCGCTGCAGACCATGCTGCAGGCAGAAGCTCGTCAGCAGGCACTGGTCGGGCTTGATGCCGCCATTGGTGCGTTGCAGGTTGAATTGGGGGCAGACCAGCGCGTGACGGCTAATTCCGGCATTCTGAGCCAGGCTGGCGGAACCACTCCGCAGCATCTTCTTGGTGTCTGGAACAGCTGGGATGGCCCCATTTACGGCAAGAGTGTTTCCGGGCATGGTAACAAGATTACCGAAACGTACAAGGAGGGGCGTCAGCAGATGTTCCGACGCTGGTTGATTTCCAGCCGTGATACAAATGAGACCCGGACACTGGATGCGGCCGATAAGCTTTGTGGCCGTATGCCCGGCCGCCGTGTGTGTCTGGTGGGTGAGGGTACGCTTGGAAAGAGCCGCACGGCTCAGCACTATGTGTATGCCGATTTGCTGAGCATGCCCACCATGGGCAAGAATGAAGCCTGCTTTGCCTGGTGGGTAGGTGGTGAGAACCAGAAAGCCAAGATTTCCGTACAGGATCCGAAAGAGGCTACCGATGTGTATGAAGCCCTGCATCGCACCTGGAATACACCTGCACCCAGCTTCCAGGGGAATCGTGACCTGGACTTCCTGCCCGAGGATGTAGAGGAGCCTGCCCGTCTGGTGACGATGGCATCTCTGCCCCTGCTGGCCAGTACCTCCCAGTCTGCTGGTACACCGTATTTCTTTGATGTGACTACCACATCGTACTCTCTTCCCATCAATGTCAGCATGGGTGGTCTGAAGCAGGACCTCTGCCTGCTGCTCAATAAGCCGACCCTGAAGGGCACGGACTTTGAAGCCCGCTCCAACCAGGATTGTCCGCTTGTGGAGAATGCAGATGTACCCCGTGGCACAGAGGTTGACATGCCTATTGGTTCCTGGCAGAACCTGCATGCTTATTACAATTGCTGGCCGGATGGCTCGGCCCAGGACAGCAAGAACTTCACCGCGCGACTTCTTGGCAGTATTGATAATGCCTATACCCGAATGAGTGGCTCTATATTTGAGCACCAGTCTCTTGCCTACAGAGATGACCCGGATACGTTCAAGTCGGCGGGCGACAATGTGTCGTTCTACGATACTCGAGCCATGATAGAGCAGGGTGGTACCAGCGCCGGCTATGGTCGCACTCCGGTGATGCTGGCTTTCCTCAACAACTTCGGCCTGACGGCAGAGAAGGATGGAACCACCAAGAATGCAGAAGGAGAGGAGGAAGATACCTATTCCCTCCGCATGTGCTTTGCCCCCATGTTCCTGTGGTGGAACCCGTACAACGTTCCCATGAAGGTGCGCGGCCAGCAGCTCTGGGCTCAGTCTGTGCCATACAAGACCATGTGCCTTGAAACATACTCGAAGGGTTCGAAAACTGATGATGAGTACGGCTGGAGTGATTATGCACTTGCGCAGCAGAACGCTCAGGATAACTCATCACCCGGTTTCGGCCAGGATTACGGCGAATACTTCCAGAATTCCCTGGGGGATGCAAAGGGTGACATTGTATTCCAGCCTGGCGAAGTGATATTCTTCTCTCCAGGTTCTGCTCGTACACAGCGAAATGAAGGCTTTACCAATCCATGGATTCCCGGGTATCATCCGCGAAGCGTATCGGGTTACCGTGCCCACTTCTATTCCAAGAAGACGAAGTCAGAGGTGGAGCAGGAGGATTGGTATGTTGCCCTGCGTATGGGCCAGCAGAAGCAGGGAGAACGCTTCTATTACCTGAATCGCAAGACGGACGGCCACTGGTTTGCTCCCAGACGCCCCGAGTGTATATCGGTCATGTGCGGCTACAATGGTCAGGATGGTACCAACATGGGTGATACCTCCCTGGGTAAGCGTGGTCAGTCACCCCAGCGTTTCCTGCTGGGCTGGTATGACCCGGAAGTAGACCAGGGCATGATGAAGGATGGCTCTGATACTGGCCTTGTCTTCGTTAAGAAGAGAGATGGTATGTGGAAAGCCGACGGCAGCCAGGAAGATGAGGAGATGCCGTACTATATCGCCGCTGTCGGCATTGTTGCTAAATCAGCCAACCCGAATGTGGATAAGAATGTCAAGCCGGGGGATTTCCGCGGCAAGATATGGCAGCACTCCAGCCCTGCATTCTGGGGCAGTGCCTTGGCTCGGCCTGATGACCAGATGCGCCAGTACAACCCGTATCAGCTTGCCACCCTTCCGGTCAGTGCCGGTATGAACAGCGCCCCGATGGACAGCATCGGTAATAATGGTTACCTTGGCATCACAGGTGATGGTGAAATGGTTTCCTATGCATCAGTCATGGAGCTGCCTGTGCATCCTCCGTTCTCACTTGCAGGTTTTGCCGGCATGCGTCTGCAGCCGGGCTGGTATCAGTCAGAGAGTTCCGGTACCTTCCCGTCTCATGGAGCCCTGCGCCGCATGCAGTACCAGGCTGGTGTTCCCGGTGTTGGTATAGGCAACGCCTTTGCTGACCCCTGCCTGCCTGCTACGGATGTGTATACATTCTTCCAGACTTCTCTGGAGCATAATGAAATGAAATCGAATAAGGGTCTCTTTGGTGATTTCTTTGACCACGGCCTGTTGATTAACGATGCCATGTGGGATCGCTGGTTCTGCTCCTCGGTGTCTGATATGCCGGATAAGAGCGGCAAGAAGACGGCCAGGGAAGTGTTCGAGAAATTTGTAACCGGCAAGGAAGACCTGCCTGTTGCCCGTTACAAGCGCGTAAGTACACCATATAACAACGAGGCCCTTGTCAACCGTATCATGGAAGAGGATGGCTGGAAGTATATTGCCCAGTACCTCATGGTTGATGGCGGCTTTAACGTCAACTCCATTTCTGAGGAAGCCTGGGCTGCTGTGCTGCAAGGCCTTGCCAAGCGCAAGCTGGTAGCAGGTAAGGATGGCCGCCTCACCCTTGTGGAGGAAGGCAAGTCCGGCGGTCAGGTTCTGTTCTCCCGCTTCATGCTTTCCACCACAGATAAGAGCATTGATGGCCTTGGCGGTTACAGTGCCATGCAGGGTTCAGCTGAGTTCCGCAGCAGTGGTCTTACCTCTGCCTGGGGCGAAGTCCGTATGCTGGAGCCCGAGGGTATCAAGCAGCTTGCCAAGAGGATTGTGGAGCAGGTTCGCAAGCGCGGACCGTTCCTCAGTATGTCTGATTTCGTGAACCGCCGTCTGGAGGAAGGCGAAAATGGCCTCAAGGGTGCACTTCAGGCTGCTATTGATGCCACGGACATCAACCGCGATTTCGATTCTGCCACCGATGCCGTTGTGAAGAATGTGCCTACTGGTTCTCTGTATAAGAATCCGGATGCGGCCAAGGGCTCCATCCACACCGCTGCTCCGGGTTATCTGATTCAGAGTGACGTGCTGGCATCTCTGGGCAACATTCTTACTGTGCGTGATGATACCTTCACTGTGCGTGCCTATGGTTGTGTGCGTAACCCCAATAAGGCCGTGCTTGCCCAGGCCTGGTGTGAAGCCGTTGTTCAGCGTACGATGAATTACGTGGATCCGACCAACAACCCTGAGGATTCTGACTACACCCCGGAAGGCAAGAAGAATAACAAAGGCCTGAGTGAAACCAACAAGGTGATGGGCCGCCAGTTCCGCATTGTCTCGTTCAAGTGGCTGGATAACTGGGATATCTGATACCCTGACCAATGGTGAAGATTTGTATCAGCCGCCCGCATCTGCGGGCGGTTTTTTCATGCCGGAATACTCCGCCTAAAAGCTAGCTCAAACAACTTGCATAGCAGAGCTCCTGTGATATGTTGAGGGCATGAAACCACATTTGCCTTTGTCCTGCCTTGCTGCCCTTCTGGCCGTTTATACGCTGATGATACCCGCCTCCGGTATAGATTGGGAATGGAACGCCGGCTCAGCCACATGGTCTGATTCATCTCTTGCAGAATGGAGCAACCCGACAGCCTCTTCTCCAGCCGGGCAGAATGTAACATTCAGCAGCGCGTATCCCGGAACAGTAAGCATTGACCAGGTCACACCCGCTTCCATTCAGGTGACAGGCGGTGATTACATATTCACCGCCGCTACAGATGCTTCCCCCGGCATTGTCTGCAATGGCCAGCTGGTGGTGAGTGGCGATGATACCATGCTTCAGCTCAACCTCGCCAATACTGGGTTGACGGGAGAGGTAGTGCTGCAAGGCGGTCAACTGGTATTGGGGGCAGAGCAAGCCATAGGGTCAGCCGGTCTCTTCTTCAATGGAGGTCAGCTGGTGTATGCAGATGGCGTGGTGCAGGATATAAGCGCCCAGGTACAGTCGGGCTCCACCTCTGCTGCGCGGATTGATGTCGGGGGTAATGAAATAAGCTGGAATAACTCGACCGGAGTGAAGCAGGTGCTGGGGCTCGGTCTTGAATTGGACGGAAGCGGCACACTGAATCTTGAATGGGCTGGTAGTGGTGAAACCTCCGGCGGCACCATTCAGGTGAATGGAGGAGTGCTATCCTTGTCTAAAGTAAGCGGGCAGAGTATCCTGACAGGCAATATCAGCGGCAGCGGCACGCTCATCATCAACAGTACTACCGGCCAGCTCAGCCTGCGCGGCGACAATACAGGATTTTCCGGCACCATGCGACTGGTGGGCGATGGGTCGTCCAATCGCGGTAATGTCAGCTTTAGCAGCGGGGCTGCCATGGGGGGAAGTAACACCCTGGTACAGCTGGCAGGCCTGCGATTCTGGTTTTCCAGCTCCACTTCTACGGCGGCTGCTCTGGAGATAATGGATGGAACAACAACTTATTTTGACGGTTCGACGGGCGTTTCGTATGCCTTCAGCGGCAGCGTCAGCGGAAGTGGAGAAATGATAGTCACGCCATCCTGCGCCATTACTATGAGTGGTGACATCAGTTCATTTACCGGGCGATTTCAGCACCCCGGAGCCACAGCCGTCACCTGGCAACTGGGAGGTGATGGAGTAGCCGGCAATGGAGAAATACAGGCAGAGCTTTCCAGTACCGGTGCGAATATGGTCTATTCTTTCTGGTATAGCCAACCGGTAACATTGAGCGGAGCCATGACCGGGAGAGCCAAATTGAGACAACGGGGCGAGGGCGTGCTCAGCCTGACCGGGCAGAATACCAGTACAGGTAATATGGAAATAGACTCAGGTTGTGAAGTGCAACTGGGTACTGCCACAACCGCTGCTACCTGGAGCGGCACAACCATAAGCGGGGGTGGCACGTTCACCCTGGTCAATGGCAGTCTCGGGAGCGCTCTGACCTCGGTGGGCGCAACCCTGCAGAGTCAGGTGGCGGCAGGAGCCATTGTTGATATGGGGGGAACAGCCGGAAGTCTGATACAGAGTATCAGCATTGGAGCAGGGGGACTGCTCACTGGAATTACCGGCAATGTGAACATAGGGACTGATACCGCCAGCATGGAACTAACTCTGGGAACCTCCAATGTAGGGGCCAGCGCTGTTCCGACTGCGGGGGAACAGAATATGATTGAGATACAGAACGGGCAACTCATCATCAGCGATGCCACCACTATTTCCCTTGATATGGAGAGTATTAAAAATATCATACAAGGGAATCGGCAAGCGGTGTATTTGCACATCAGCAATGCCGGTATATCGTTGGGTAGCGGGGTGAGTGTGGATTCTCTCTTTGCCAATAGCACCACGAGCCCCGCCTCCCTGGGATTAGTTGTCCTCGGAGTGGAAGGGGGCAACATTGTACTGGAAGGTGCCGTGACGGATATCTACATGGTCACAGAGAATGGGGATTACCCCGTCGTTACGAGTTACACGCGGCTGCAGGACTACAAAGCAACCTATATCGACAACGCATATACGCTTTCTCTGCAATTAGCGGGAGATAATACGCAGAGTGTCTGGGTGAACAATCTGCTGGGCAGTGGTGATTTTGAGGCAAACAATACCAACGAAGCCACGGGTATTGTACGCGTGCTGTTGAATAATGCCGTGCTTGGGAATGTAGATGGAACGCTGCCGCCTGATGAGATAAACCAGATAAATACCGCCAACACCATGCTGGAGGGAAATGTATCGGCAGGCAGTGCGGTGCAGCTGGTCAAAACGGGAGCAGGAATCCTGACCATAGGCGGCAACCTGGTGGCAGACTGGCTCGAAATAGATGAAGGAACCCTGCGCCTGAACGGAATGGACAGCAGTGCTGATAGCCTGCATGGAGGTGGAAGCCTGCAGATAGATGGTGCTCTTCAAATAACAGGAGATGCCCTTGGCTTCGATGGATCTCTGACTGGTGAAGGAACATTGCTGCTGGATGGAACATTGCGTGGCAGCGGCACCATTGGCGCCCTGAGCGGTCATGGACACCTGCAGGCCGTCGGCAGCACATTTACCATACAGAATACGCAGAGTGCCACCTTTTCCGGGAGTCTGGACTCCGGCAACGGCAACGGGGTGCTGGCATTGCAGGACGGAAGTGGAACAACCACGCTGAATCGGGTGCAGAGTACTTCTGATTGGAGTATCCGCAATGCTGGTAAACTGGTGTTGCAGCAGGCTGGTGGCGCTAATTCGGTACTCACCTTGTCAGAACTGCAGTTGCAGGCCGGATCTTCCACCCACATCGTCTTGAATACTGATGTGGCATCCGATGTGTTGAACCTGGGCTCACTTCTGGTTGATGACAGTGCGGTTATTACCCTCAGCTCGAGCGGTGTACGCATCCTTGAAGATGAAAGGCTGGTGCTGGGGCAGGTGGCAAGTGCCGACATGGGAAGCGATGGCTCTCATCCTGTAGTTCTGGGAGATGGTGTAGCCTGGTATCGTATATCCTCCGCCTGGATGCGCGTGGAAAATGGCGAACTCGTCCTGCACTTGCAGGCTCAGAACCGCAATCTCTACGCAGAAGCCGCCACGAGCGCCAATGGGCAGGCGGGTGCTCAGTTGTTGTGGAATATCAGCCCCGGGGTGCTGAGTGAATCTCCGGATATGCAGGCTGTCAATCAGGCATTGGGGCAGTTGCTTGATGCCGGCAACCGCGGAGGCGCCGACCGACTCATGGCTTCTGCCGCCGGTGCAGCTGTTGCTCCGCTGGCTGCCGCCATGATGGGTGATATGGAACGCCAGCTCAAGTCAATCCGCAACCGCACCACCTGCATGGGGCTGAATCCGGCCTATGTCTATAATGACCTGCCATGGTATAACGCCTGGGTTAATGCCGAAGGCGATTACAGCGTACTGGACTCCGCTGGCACAGATTGCGGGTATCGGCTGAGCAGCTGGGGGGCGACTCTGGGCGTTGATGTTGATTTTTCTCCAGCCGTGACGGCAGGAGCTGCCTTTACGGTCATGTACGGAGATTATTCAAGCCGGGGAAGCGCTGCCGCAGAGGGCGATTCGGATACCTATTACCTTACTCTGTTCGGGCGGTATGTGCGGCATCGCTGGACGCATACACTTGTGTTTTCAGCAGGGCTGTCGGATATGGATTTGAAACGAAGGGTGGATTATGGTGAAGGCAGCTACCACACCCGGGGAACTCCCAAGGGATATGGCATAGGCTTATTGTATGAACTGGGCTATGTAATACCCCTGGATGAAGAAAACCGCAGCTGTCTGCAACCTCTGTTTAACTTCAGCTACCGGCACATCGGCCTGGACTCCTACCAGGAGCACGGCAGCGATGCCGCCTTGCACGCTGGAAGTCAGAATATGGACACCATCTCCTTTGGCCTGGGGGCAAGGGCGCAGGCCTATGCCCTGGAGAATATGGCCAATCGCAGCTGCTTGCTCGAAGGCCGCGTGCTGCTGAAAATGGACGCAGGTGACCGCCGGAGCCATTGCCACGTGCATTTTGCGAAATCTCCGGGGGGCAGCTCACGCATACGCTCTGCAGAGCAGGGAATCATCGGCATGGAAATAGGCGCAGGAATCGCCATTCCCCTGGGGCAGGAAAGCGGCCATCTCTTTCTGGATGCCGGGTTTGAGTTCCGGGCAGATGAAACAGAAGTGAACGGAACACTTGGTTACCGGATAAACTTCTGATGAAGGTATAAAAAAGCCCCCTCCGGTCACAAACCGGGGGGGGGCTGGGAAGAGAGGTTTACTTCTTCAGGTGGAACTTGCGGTCGCTGCCACGCTCAAAGCGTTCAACGCCGAAATTATCCCACTTCAGAGTGATATGATTCCTTGAAAAATCCATAATTGTTGCAAAGCTTGGTTTTTCAATGGCAAGCATAGCAATCTTATCTTTGAAAGAACAAACCAGCTGTCCTGTGTATGCAGGATGCACCAGCGTTAGCTTTCGGCTGCGGAGGGTGGGGTCGTTCCGCTTAAGCTTCTCCCGGATTTCCGCATGTTCCGGAAGCAGTTTTCGCGCGGGACTGTAATAGGAACCATCCGGATGTCGATAGAAGATTTCTGTACCCCAGTTGTCCCATTTGAGGATTATGCACTTCTCGCTGTACTCCTGTACATCTGCAGAATCCTGGTTCCTGTATCTAATGGCTACCCTGTACTCTTCAGAGAAACGTAACCTGTCATCCCATGAGCGGGAGAACAAATGCTCATCCTTGAAGGCAATGGGCGGATTATGCTGCCCGAGCAGGTGTTTTGCCGTCTGGGCATTCAAGGCACGGAAAGCTGATTGGATGTAGTAATAGTGAGTTGTTTTTCCGTGGTCATCCGTCCATTTGAAGTTTGAAAGCTGCCTGTAATTCCCTTTCGCGAAACCACGGACAAATCTGCCTTCTCCCGTATCCGCGCGAACGGCAGCGCCATGATCTGTGCTGAAATACAGAGAGCTTTTTTCTTCCTTTTCATTGACGAAATCTGCCGTGAAATGCGGGTGCCTGGTCGGGGACTTCAAGAAGTCCTCGTATTTGTCATCAGCCGCGACCTTCCGGTATACATTATCCTTGCCTTTTTCCACTATACCATGGCCCCAGCGGTCCCATTTGATTTCGAGGCGCGTGGATGTCATGTCCAGAATATTGCCTGCATCTTTATTCTCCGGGCTGTTCCGGGCATAGACCATGGCTTCCTTGTTGATTCTCACCTTGCCACGCCAGCCATCCACTTCAAAGATGACCGTTTCATATTCCTCCTCACAGTGGCGTTGTTGCAGAGCCTTTTTGATTTCCTCCCGGCGGGGATGCGGAGCAGGGACATCACAGTACTTTTGAAGAATGAGGTATACCTCCAGGTCATTCTCAAAACTTTCCAGGATGCTGTCGTCTTTATGAATTGAGTATCGCTCTGCCAGGTATTCCAGACGATTACGGCGGAGCGTGACCAGATCATTGCCTTTGGAATCTCTCCAGGAAACATCAGCTCCGTGGCTGATGAGAAGCTTTGCAACATCTGCATTGGAGGTCAGGTTCAGCGGGGATTCCGGGTAACCATTTACCGGAGCCCCGGCATCCAGCAGAAGCTGTACCATCTCCACGTCGTCCTTTTGGGCTGCTACCTGCAAAGGAAGCCTGGGAGTATAATAACCGGTTACATTCAAGGCTACGCCGGATATATCAAGCTTCTCCTGTTCCAGAAGAATCTTCAGGATGTCTGCCGTCTGAACAGAATCAATAGAAGGCGGGGTAAGGCCATGTTCCAGCAAAGCCGCTGCCAGTTCTGCAGATTTTACATCTGACCAGTAGTGGCTTATTGGCTCGAGCTGGTTGAATTCGGCAAGAATTTCAACCATTTCAGGCGTGCCGTGGCCGGCAATGTATGAAGCGAAGGTGTAGTTGTTTTTTGCTCCATGTTCCAGCAGCAATGTCAGGGTTTCCGCATTTGTAGCACATTCAATGGCCTCAGCAGCCAGATTTTTGTTGCTGCTTGCTTCAAGAACTTCTTCGGCCATCTCGGTATCCCCGGCCAGAATGGCGGCCTTGAGGAGGTTTCCCTCGTCTTCCGGTTCCGGCGAAACCGGAACAAGAACCTTGAATGCATCGGCATATTCAGCCTCTGCATGGTCTCGAATCAATACATCCAGCGCCGTGCGGCCGAACTTGTTCTTTGCCTCTGGGTCCACCCCCAGTTTGAGTAGATATTCCAGCACTTTCCCCAGGGACTGACCATTCTTGATAGCCGCCAGATGCAGGGCCGTGTTACCATTCTTATCCAGCAGGTCCGGGTCGGGGTCTGAATCATCTACAATATCAAGGTAATCCTCCAGCAGGTCTTCAGCCTCCTCTCTTTCGTCCTCGTCATCGCTCTTGATGTTGATATTGCAGATAGTGCTCAGGGCATAAATGAGGAAATTCTCGCCCTTAGCATCCACATGCTGCAAATCCGCGCCCTTGCTGATAATGTCCTCCAGCAACTCGAGATTTTCCTTGCTGGGGGATTTGTAAACCGCAATCTGCGCGTAATTGGCTCCGCGGTTATTCAGCGCATTGACATCTGCCCCGGCTTCCACCAGTGCCCGTATGCTATCCGGCCTAATGCTCATGGCACCGGGAGAGAGGGGGGAACGCACTTCACCACTTTCCGTTGTAATTTCAGTTGGAGCTCCAGCCTGCAGCAGAGCCTCTATTGTTCCTTTGAAATCGGATTTATTCCGGCTTTCTCCATCGTAGTCACCACGAACAGCGTGTTCCAGCACACCCCAGCCGGAATCGGCCATGCCTTTCACATCTGCCCCCGACTTGATGAGCCGGCGCACCATATCGGCATTACCTGCACCTGCCGCAGCAGCCACAACATTGGGGCCTTTGACGGAAGGATTGCATGCCATAATCAGCTCCACCCGTTCTTCAGAGCTGTTGATAAGAGCAGGCAGAACACGGGAGGCACCGAAATCATCCAGCACGGCATTGGGGTCTGCCCCCTTGCGGAGGAGCAGCGTCAGAATATTCGGGTTCCATTCATCGCATTCAAGAATATGCTTACCTTCCTCGTTGAGACTGTTGACAGCTGCGCCGATAGCAAGTGCACGGGCGTAGTTCAGAAGCCTGTCACCTCTCCATTGGTTTCTGCATGCAAAGACAAGCTGGTCCGTATTATCCGGATTTATCTGTGCCTGCCTGAGCTGGTTCTTCATTTCCTCTATTTTCCGGGAGTCAGGCGTGCTGTCGACCAGCTCGCATCGTTGCAGCAGCGTGCGGATATCCTCATTGGTTGCCAGGTCCAGAGCCGTCTTGCCTTCCGGTCCGCGCTGCTGAATTCTTGCGCCTCTGACCAACAGGTAACGGACATCCTGCAGAGCATTGAGGCGGGCGGCGTTCATGAGCGGCGTATAGCCTTCTTCATCTGCCTTGTGGATGCTGGCTCCTTGCTCTCTGATGGCGCGCATCTGTTCCCGCTGCCTCTTCTGTTCTTCCGTAATAGGATTCTCCTCCTTAGCCATGAATTCCTCCATCTTCTGGAGTGTCGAACCACTATCGGAGACTCCTGCTACGACTCCACCCAGAATGATAGCCGTGAAAATGGCAACGGCAGAAAATTTCTGTTTTCGAGAGAGCTTGATTTTCATATCGTGAGAAGTATAGCAGCTCTCCCCGGACAGTCAATCGAAAACTATACGGAGGCCAGCAACTTCCGGTGCAGAGCCTGAGCAACTTCCTGCGGAGAATGCCCGGTTTCCTGCAGGCGGGTGAAGTGCGTGGCGTCGGAGTAATGCACCACATGCAGGGTCAGGCTGCCATCGGTGTTGATTTCGGCATATCCACCCACAGGTACAGAGCAATCAGCCTGCAGCAGATTCAGGAATTCCCGTTCACAGGAAATGCAGCGGAAGGTGGGTTCGTGGTTTACGCAGGAGAGCAGGGCTTCTGTTGCATGGTCATCCCGGCGGCATTCCAGCGCAATGGCGCCCTGGCCCAGGGCCGGGGGAAATTCCTCCACCGGCAGACCTTGTACACACAGCGGTGTGCCGTTCACCTCAAAGGAATCCCGGTTGTAGCCCAGGCGGTTCAGGCCTGCGCGCGCCAGCAGAGTTGCGGTCATCTCCGGGTTTTCCACCAGTTTACGAAGCCGTGTAGCCACATTGCCGCGCACGGGAATCGTGCGAGCTGCGCCTTGCCAGTATGTATGCACCATGTGAGCCCGGCGCACGCTTCCCGTAGCAATGACCGGAGCATCCGTCTCTGTCTTAATCACCAGAACATCCTGAATCTCCTCTCTCGGCAACACTGCAGCCAGGGAGAAACGGGAATCCAGCACACCGGGCATATCCTTGAGGCTATGCACCGCACAGTCAATCTCACCAGCAGCCAGAGCCTCTTCAATGGAAGCAATGAAGACCCCCTTGTCCCCGGTTCCCGTGGCCGCATTCACCTGGTGCAGCGGAATATCTGTCCGCTGGTCACCGGCGGTGGAAATAATCTGTATCTCGCACATCAGCCCGGGATTTGCAGCCTGTAATGCGGCAATGGCCTGGTGGGTCTGGGCCAGGGCCAGCTCACTTCCTCTTGTTCCGATGCGGAGAATGCTCATGCCGTATATAATAACCGGATTCGGCATGGAAATCAATAGTCTGGCCAGACATGCAGGTGCAGGAAATACATCAAAATATGTCACAGGCTGAAAATTTGCTTAATTTTCTCTTGACTGCAGGCCCTGGCTCGTGTATACTGCGCCCGCAACCAATCCCAAGGCGGGATAGCCAAGTGGCCTAAGGCAACGGTTTGCAAAACCGTCATTCGTGGGTTCAAATCCCACTCCCGCCTCTCCTTCATGAAAAAGCAGCAACGATGCCGTTGCTGCTTTTTTTACGGCTTGCATTGCCGGAATGGAAGTGGTAGAGTAGCACCCGAGCCGCCAGTATGAAACATATTCTTGAAATCAATAAGCTCTGCATGCACTTCCCGGTGCGTGGGGGCGCGTTTCGCCGGCGGATAGGTACACTCAAGGCGGTGGATGAAGTGTCCCTGAGCATTGCACCGGGTGAGACCCTGGGGCTTGTGGGGGAAAGCGGCTGCGGCAAGAGTACCCTGGGGCGTTGCATTGTGCGCCTGCTTGAGCCAACGGCCGGAACTATTCATTTGCTTGGAAAGAATGTGACTCATCGTTCTGAATGGCGCCTGCGCCGCCTGCGCCGCAAGGTGCAGATGGTGTTTCAGGATCCCGCCGGGGCTCTGAATCCGCGCATGACAGTACGCCATCTCATAGCAGAACCTCTCAATATTCACGGCATCGGCTCCCGTGGCAGCCGGAAACGCCGTGTGGCTGAACTTCTGGATATGGTGGGGCTCCCCTCCACCGCGCTGGAGAAATTTCCGCACGAATTCTCAGGCGGGCAGAAACAACGCATTGGTATTGCCCGGGCACTGGCCATGGATCCCAGGTTGCTTGTACTGGATGAGCCTGTCAGTGCGCTCGATGTATCGGTGCAGAGTCAGGTGCTGAATCTTCTGCTGACACTGCAGAAGGAGCTTAATCTGGCCTACCTTTTCATTTCGCACGATTTATCTGTTGTGCGCCATATCTCTGACCGGGTGGCGGTCATGTACATGGGCAAGATTGTAGAGATGGCCGATGCGGATCTGCTGTATGACCGCCCCTGCCACGCCTATACACGCGCCTTGCTTTCTGCCATTCCCAACCCGGACCCGACAGACCGCCGGCATACCCCCATTCTTCCGGGGGATGTGCCGTCACCCATCGACCCGCCGCCGGGCAGCGCCTTTGGCCGCCGGATTAATCATCCGTATCTGGAGGCAACAGTCGGGATGGATCTTACCCCGCGTGAGCTTGAACCCAATCACTGGGTTGCACCGGATCCCTGCGCGGTATCCCTTACCGACCTCCAGCGCCTGGGGGTGGATATCTATAATTGAGTAGACTCTGCGGAACGTTATTCCGCCGTCTCTGATTTCCGGCGTTTGACGAGCTGGTGTACGAAATAGAGCGGCAGGCCGAAGATGAGGATGAGGAGCAGGGGAATGAAAACAAAGAGGTAGAGCCGCAGGTAAAGCGTGCAGGTGGCATCTCCTGCATCTGCACCCAGTTTCCACCAGTGGTAGGAGGCGGTCGGGTTCCAGACAACAAGGGAGGCTGGGTTGAGGTGCATGAGCCCGCGGCGGGCCATGGCTGCGGCATAGCCGCGGTTGCTGGCCGTCAGGTAGTATTCATCAGCAAGGGCTCTTTCTCCCACACTGTCGTAATAGCGTCCCAGTTCATAGGGGGCAAAGGGGCTTTCAAGCATCGTGTCAGCATATTGCAGAATTTTGAGCCCCTCTGCGGTATCTCTCTCCACTCCTTCACCGAAAATGAGCATGGCCCCCGCCTTGACTGCCGCATCGGCATGCCCCTGCTGCGCCGCGTGGCGGTAAGCAGAGAGGGCTTCTTCTGCCTTGCCTTCCTCCTGCAGCATCCATGCGTGGTGGTACAACGCTGCCGGCACTTGTGCCGCTACGGCCCTGGCGAGGTATTCTCTGCCTTTTACTGTATCCACTGGCACGCCTTTGCCCTTGAGGTAGGCATCTGCCACAACATAGGACATCTGGGCATCCTTGCCCTCATCAGCAAGCCGGGTGGCCCAGAGCAGAGCCTTAGCTTCATCGGCGGCGGTTCCCAGCCCCTTGGTGTATATTTTGAATAACTGATAAGCAGCGGGTATCACCCCGGCATCGGCCGCCTTTTCCAGATGCCCGATGCCTTTGACAGCATCTTGGCTGATACCCAGGGCATTCAGTTCCATGAAACCCTGCCAATAGACGGCTTCCGTATCTCCTGCGGCGGCTCGCTCACAGTAGGTCCTGTATGCCTTGGCGTAGGCGGAGCGGGCGGCTTCATGGCTGTTCTGCCGGGTATACAGGTCGCCCAGGATGTAGGATGCCGAAGGTTCACCAGCGGCAGAAAGCCGGTTGAACCATTCTATGCTGCGGGTAAGGTCTGCCGGTATAACATTGTCCCCGGTCATAAAGAGGCGCGCCAGCATCCACAAGGCCTGCTGGTCACCAGCCGTTGCTTTGGTCGTCAGGTTGCTAATCAGCTCATCTGCCCATGCGGCAGCCTGGGTATTATGCCCTTTCTGGGCATAGCGCAGGTATAGCTGTCGCTGGGAATAGGCATCTCCTTTCTCTGCTTCTTTTTTCAGGTGCGCCACACTTTGCTCCAGGCGGGAATCGGCACAGGCGAGTGAATCCTGAGCAGTCTGGGGCTCTCCGGCAAGAATGGGCAGGGAGAGCAGCGCGGTGAGAAGCAGATGCTGGTTCTTCATGGTACTAGAGAATAGGTATGAAAATAATGGAAGCGCGTTGAAACATAAACCGGTGCTGACATGATGAATCAACACCGGTTTGAAAAGGAAATGCGCGGTGCTGCTTTATTCACCGCGACGGAAGCCTCCGGAACGCCGGCCGCCACCCTGCCGGTTGAACGGCTTGCGGCTGCCTCCGAAAGAGGGCTTGCGGTCCCCGAAAGAACGGCGCTCGCCGAAGGACTTGCGCTCACCCCCGAAAGAACGACGCTCGCCGAAGGACTTGCGCTCTCCATCAAAGGAACGGCGCTCGCCGAAGGACTTGCGCTCTCCATCAAAGGAACGGCGCTCGCCGAAGGACTTGCACTCTCCATCGAAGGAACGGCGCTCGCCGAAGGACTTGCGCTCACCATCGAAGGAACGGCGCTCGCCGAAGGACTTGCGCTCTCCATCGAAGGAACGGCGCTCGCCGAAGGATTTGCGCTCACCCCCGAAGGAACGGCGCTCGCCGAAGGGCTTGCGCTCACCCCTGAAGGAACGGCGCTCACCGAAGGACTTGCGTTCACTATCGAAGGAACTGCGTGTGTCTTCGCGGCGGTTGCGGGGAGCCCGGCCAAACGGTCGGCGGTTATCCTCGCGCTCCGGTTCGAAAGCTTCACCCTCTGTGAACTTGGTGGCAATGCCCAGGGCTTCCTCCTCAGTCTCGAAATCAGCGGGGTTGAAGACATAGTTATCATCATCTTCATCCTCTACCTTCTTGCCTGCAGCGGGGGCAGGACGCGGTTTGAACACCTGCTTGGCACCCACAAGACCCTTGCGACGGCGCGGATTAGTGCCGGCCTGTTCAATCTGCTCAGCAGTCATGAGCTGGCAATGGCCAGGCTCCAGATCACCGCCCCACAGAGAGCCGATGCGGACGCGAACCAGCTTCTTGACGCGGAGCCCGAGACAGGCGAACATCTGGCGCACCTGGCGCTTGAGCCCTTGTTCCAGCACCACGCAGGCACGGCGGGCTGAGAGGCGGGAAACGTACTTGGCCTTGGCCTGGCCTTCCGGAATACGCACTCCCTTGAGCAACTGGATCAGCACGCTGCTGTCAAAGGCCTGGTCAAGCGTGACCCAGTATTCCTTTTCCACTCCGCCACTGGGGTGTGCCAGGCTCTGGCACATGCTGCCATTGTTGGTGAAGATGAGCAGGCCTTCGCTGTCGGCATCCAGACGGCCCACATAGTTGGCATGGCGGTACTTGGCCGGCAGCAGGTCATACACCGTGCCTGCGGCTCCCTGAGCCTCACGGCTGCACACATAGCCACGCGGCTTGTTGAGCAGAATGACTACTTCCTCCTGGGGCGTAGCGCGCCGGCCGTCCACTTTTACGAAATCGGTGGGCATGACGCGCAGACCAGGGGTGTCCACGGCCTTGCCGTTCACTTCTACTCGCCCCTCGGCAATGAGTCTATCGGCCGCACGGCGGCTCTCGTAACCACACAGGGCCAGAAACTTATTCAGACGGACGCTGCCCTCCGGGGCTGCGGGATAGCCGTTTTCTTCAGACATAGTTCAATTCTCGGAATATGGCGGGATAAAAAAAGCCCCACGGTCGCCACAACCGGGGGGCTCCAGAAAATGTGAGTTCCCTCTCGTGAGGGGCTGAATCAGGCCTCGAACTTGGTCTTGGGCAGGCCGATGGGGCTCTGACCATCCTTCCACTGACCGCGTTCCTTCATGAGCTTCACGCGCTCGAAACGCTTGAGAACAGAACGCTTGCCGCCGACGGTACCAGTAGCCTTGAGTGTGGAGTGCTTGGACATATTTGTGTGTTTGGTAAAGGTTAGCTCCGCATCACTGCGGAAATGTGGTCGCCTCTTATACAGCAGAAATTTCGGAATTGCAAGCCAAATTTCTGACTTTTTTTCTTTTAATTGGCGGAGCCTGCATTTTTTTGAGCAGGCGGGCCAGGGTATTCAACTCTGCCTGAGTCAGGCTTGCTGCTCTGCGGTCGATTTCATCATAGAACCGCGCGTGCATCGAATTAAAGAGATGCAGGCCGGTTTCTGTAAGGCTGATGCACACGGAGCGGCGGTCCGCAGGGTTTGGCACGCGGCACACAAGTTGCTTGCTGACCAGAGCTTCCACCAGCAGGGAACAGGCTGCTATCGTCATCTGCATGTTTCCGGCCAGCGCTTTGAGGGAAACGCCTGCGTCCCCTTCTTCCTGCATGAACTTCAGCTCTGCCATGACTGCTCTCTGGCGGTGAGTCAGCTGCACGGAATCTGCCTGTCCGGAACCGCTGAGATTGCTGAAGCTTTCGCGGCGCAGCGAATCCAGAATGTCTGAAAGTTTCTGGAATAACAGATGCGGAGGCATATTGCTCGTCATGTGGGCATGATACAGAGCCGCCCCGGGCTTGTCCAGTCCAAATGCTGCCAGGTTCGGCATGCCGCCGCAGGATGTGCAGAAAATAGCGGAAATCGCCTTGCTTTTCACAGAAAAAAAGGCTAGAATAGCCGCACTATGACAGACGCCAAGAAGGAACTTCTCAATATCCTGCTCACGAAATCCATCAAGACCGGTCACTTCATCCTGGCTTCCGGCAAGGAAAGCGATCTTTACTGCGATTGCCGCATCACGGCACTGGATGCGCGCGGTGCCAACCTGATTGGCCAGGTGGGCTGGGAGCTGGTGCAGGAGGAAATCATGCCCAAGTTCCCGGGTGTGACCTCCATCGGTGGTATGACCATGGGTGCTGACCCGATTTCCCTGGCTATCGGCATGTATTCCGTGGAGGCAGAGGAACCGCTCAAGGTGTTCACTGTGCGTAAGGAAGCCAAGGACCATGGCCGTGGCAAGCGCATTGAGGGTAATTTTGAAGCCGGGCAGGAAGTCATCGTGGTGGATGATGTCATCACCACTGGTGGCTCTACCCTGAAAGCCATTGATGCCATTGAGGCCGAAGGCGGCAAGGTGGTTGCTGCTCTGGTGCTGGTAGACCGCCAGGAAGGTGGCCGCGAAGCTATTGAAAGCCGTGGTATTCCGGTGTTCCCCATGTTCACCCGCGCCACGATATTCGGCGGTAAGTAAAAAGGGGCCGCCATGCTGCCGGTCATTGCAGGAGTGGAGGGTACAACGCTTACCGGGCGTGAGCGTGAACTCTTCACGCGCCTGCAGCCGGCTGGCTATATTCTCTTTTCCCGCAATATAGAGGATTATGAGTTCACCCGGGAATTAACGGATGAACTCAGGCGGTTGACAACCGGGCCGGATGCCCCCATCATTGCCATTGATCAGGAGGGGGGGCGTGTAGTACGGACTGCCAGAATCGGTGTGCAGCTGCCCTCTGCGGCGGCTCTGGCACAGACCGGCAGCAGCCACATGATTCGCCAGGCTGCCCATTATTGCGCCAGTTGTCTTCATACGCTGGGGGTGAATACGAATTTTGCCCCGGTGCTTGACCTGGCTTCACCGCATGCCAATGCGCTGCCTAGCCGTTGCTGGGGCAGTGATACCCAGCAGGTGATTTCGCATGCCGGGGTATGGAACCGCGCCATGTTCGGCCGGGGGATTCAGACCTGCGGCAAGCATTTCCCGGGGATGGGGGCAGCAGAGTGTGACCCTCACCATGACCTGCCGGTGCTGCATGGTACAAGGGAATCCTTTCTCAAGGAAGCCGCTATCCCTTTCACGGCGCTCATGCCTGAGCTTCCTTCGCTGATGATTGCCCACCTGCTCATACCAGAGATAGATGCGGAGCTTCCCACCTCGCTGTCTCCCGCGTTGGTGCAGGGATTCCTGCGTGACCAGCTGGGGTACGAAGGGGTGGTGTTTACGGATGATTTGTGCATGGGGGCCATAGCAAAGCGTTACAGCCCCGCAGAATCTGCTGCGCTGGCTCTGCGGGCCGGGTGCGACTTGCCGCTGGTATGCCATAATGCGGTAGAGCACCTGGAGACCGTTGCTGCCGCAGTGGCAGCGCTGCCGGAAGAGCTGCTGGAGCAGGTGGAGCGCCGTATCGAGCGCTTCCGGTTGCATCTATCCACCCAGAGTCCCATGGGGTTCATCGAGTGGAATGATTATTTGAAGAATGTGGCGGCGTTTACCGCCAGTGTACCGGAGGTGAGTGCCGCACCCGGCTCCCCGGTACAGGGGTATTAAAAAGAAGCCCGTTTCTGAAAGGAAACGGGCTTGTCTGGTGCTTTAGCAGTTGTACATCTTCACGTAGTACTCATCTGCCATGCGGTCGGAATCGAAGGCTGGGCAAATATCGTGCAGTCCGGTGAATACCAGATCCATCCACTTGTCGCGGTTGTCGTAGTAGAGAGGGAGCACCTTGCTTTCAAGCACGTTGTAGAAGTTGTCGCGATCGGAGCGGTCGCGCGCCTCGGGGGTAAGCCCCTCCCTGGCCTCGGGGATAAGGAAGCAGTTTTCCCCATCGCGGGCGAACTCGCGCACCCATCCATCGTTTGTGGAGATGGTGACCGAGCCGTTCATGGTGGCGCTCATGCCTGAGGTGCCGGAAGCTTCGCGGGTGACCACCGGGTTGTTCAGCCAGATATCAGAACCATTCTTGAGCAGGCGGCTGAGTCCCAGCTCATAGCCGGTCAGCACGGCGCAGCGCGGGTACTTCTGGCTCAGGTTATTGAGCTTGTTGAAGATATCCACAGCCGTGAAGTCGGTGGGGTAGGGCTTGCCTGCCCAGATCATCTGTACCGGGCGGTTGGTGCGCTGCAGCATGCGCTCGAACATGACCGGATTCTCAGTAATGAGCCCGGGGCGCTTGTAGGCGGCAAAACGGCGTGCCCATACGATGGTGAGGGTGTCCTGGTCAAAGAGGTGGCCGGTCTGCTCACCCACCACGCGGAAAAGCTCCTTCTTGAGGGCTCGCTTGCGGTGCAGGAACGCCTTCTTATCGCGCATGGCGTAGGCTTCTGCCAGCTCGGGGTCCTGCCAGTATTCGCGGTTCTGGGCATTGGTGACGTGCGTAATGGGGCAGATGTCGCTGTACCCCTGCCACATCTGGCGGGAAACCTCACCATGCAGGGCAGAAACACCATTGGCCATGTGCGAGAGTCGCAGCGCGGCAAGCGTGTAATTGAAGGTCTGCTCATGCGGGTCGAGTTTCAACATGGAGCGTACCTGCTCCAGGGAGAGACCGTCGAAGAAAGAGAAATTGGCCATGAGGTTGATGTCCATCTTCTCATTGCCGGCTTCTTCCGGTGTGTGGGTTGTGAACACGAAGCGCTTGCGTACCTCATCCACATTGCCGCCGTTGCGGGCCAGCATGTTGAATGCCGCACCGATGGCGTGGGCTTCGTTCATGTGGTAGATTTCCGGTTCCACGCCGAGTTCCTCGAAGAGACGGGCGCCACCCTGACCCAGCACGATGTACTGGGAAATACGGGTCATGGGGTTGGAGTCATACAGGCGCTGCGTGATGGAGCGCGAGATATCATCGTTTTCCGGCAGGTCGGTGGTGAGGAAAAACATGGGGGCGGTGCCGAAGGTCTCGGGGCGCAGGTAATAGGCTTTGACCCACACGGGAGCACCACAGATACGGATGAGGAATTTGATGTTGTGGTCTTCCAGGAAGCTGTAATCCTTGCGGAGGTACTGCACGGCCATGGAACCATCTTCGGCGCGAATCTGGTTGTAGTAGCCATAGGACCATAAAATGCCCACGCCTACGAGATTCTGGCGCAGAGCTCCAGCCGAACGCATGTGGGAACCAGCCAGGTAGCCCAGGCCGCCGGAGTAAATTTTGAATACATTGTCAATGGCGTACTCCATGCAGAAGTATGCTACGGACTTGCTGTACTTCTCGTCGATTTCGTAAGGATGTGCGTACTGTGCGGGCAGGAATGATTTGCTCATGATGATGGGGAATGGATAAAGTTAAAGGGGGACGGCGGCGCGACAGATGTGGAAATTTCGCGCGACAGTCGATGTTATACAACGAAAGCCCCAGGTAGAAAAGAAAAAAAGTGAGAGTGACACGGAAAATCCTGCCTGCAGCATCCCCCCATTCTCAGGCCTGTTCCTCGAAGGGGGTTTTGTCTCCACTCTCATCGATATCCCTGACCAGCGCAAAGAGGTTTTTTTCGCGGATGTGGGATTGTTCTGCATAGTTGAGAAAGAATTGCAGAGCTTCGGTAATCAGGCTGGTGCGGGAGCAGGCGCGCAGGAGGCGTGCGGCGTTGATTCGCTGAATCTGCTGCTCTGAGCAGCGGAACGTGATGGATTTAACGGACATGGTAACTATGAGTCTAGAGTCTGAACGCTTTGTTAGCCAGCAGCATTAGAAGTAACACACCTAATTGTTCAAGAAGCGTTCAGGTGTTTTCTGTAAGACGTTCTAATAAGGTTCGCAGCGTAGCCGGAAATATGATATGCTGAGTTTGCATGAAAACAATCCGCAACATTACCCGCTTCACCTATGAATTTACCTCTTTCCAAGGCTGGAGGGTCACACTCTGCCGGAATCAGGTGCATTTTACCCGGTATTTTTCCGATAAGCAGTATGGAGGGGAAGCTGAGGCGCTCGAAGCAGCTGTGGCCACCCGCAACATGGTACTGGCACGGCTGAGGGAACATCCGGATGAGCCCGAGAAAGCATTTGAGCTCTGCCGCGAGGAGCAGCAGCAGACCTGCTACCCCCGCGGCTTGAGACCCCGTAAGAATATGGGGTGAACACGCCATCAGGTGTGTTTGAACGTCATGGCATCGCTCTCTCCCATGCTTGAGGAATACCGGTACTTCTTCAGATGGCAGATGGCTCGCTTCATATCACCAATGAGCAGACTGGCCATGTCCATGGTGAATCCCTGGCGCACCATCACCCGCATCACTACCGTTTCCTGAACATTGGCGGGCAGGGAGAATGCCGGCACCTGCCAGCCTCGCATGCGAAGCCGGTCAGAAAGCTCATACAGGTTGAACCCTGCCTTGGACGGCTCCCGGAAATAGAAGCACACAGCCGGAATGTCTTTTTCTGGATTGCCCGATGCAATGAATTCGAAATCACCCAGCTGGGCAATCTCTTTTGCCAGATACGCAGCCACCTGGTATGCGGCCATGTGAATAGCGCGGTAACCTTGCATGCCCAGCCGCACAAAGTTATAGTACTGGGCAATAATCTGCCCGGCCGGTCGCGAGAAGTTGATGGCGATGGTCGGAACGCTGCCACCCAGGTAATTGACGGCAAAGGTGAGGTCAACAGGAAGCTCGGATTTGTCCCTCCAGACAATCCAGCCGCAGCCCAGCGGGGCAAGACCATATTTGTGGCCGCTGGAGCTGATGCTCTTCACCCTCTTGAGTCGGAAGTCAAACGGAATGCCGGGGGCGCAGAACGGGGCCAGGAATGCACCACTAGCACCATCGACATGCACATCAACATCCGGTCCACCGGAAGCGGCAAGCTTATCGAGCACGGCGCATACATGCTCCGGGAATTCATATTGTCCGGTGTAGGTGACACCAAAGGTGGGTACAACACAGATGGTATTCTCATCTACCCGGCTGAGAACTTCTTTCTCGCTCATGCAGTACTGGCCGGGAGACATGGGAATTTCCCGGATTTCCACATTCCAGTAACGGCAGAATTTGTGCCAGCATATCTGCACGGGGCCGCAGACCAGGTTGGGGCGGTCGAAGGGTTTGCCTGCAGCTTTGCGGAGTGCTCTCCAGCGCCAGAGTGCGGCCATGCCACCCAGCATGCAGGCTTCGCTGCTGCCAATGGTGGAGCATCCAATCGGCGAGGCCTCTGCCGGAGCATTCCAGAGACTTGCAATCATGCGAACGCAGCGCATTTCCAGCTCTGCGCTCTGGGGGTATTCGTCCTTGTCAATCATGTTCTTGCTGATGCTCAGGTCCATGAGTTTGTGCACCTGTTCATCATCCCAGGTCTGGCAGAATGTGGCCAGGTTCTGGCGGGCGTTGCCATCGAGCAGCAATTCGGTCTTGATCAGCTCGTAGGCGTCTTCCGGGCGCATGGATTGCTTGGGCAGTTCTTTGGTCGGCAGCGGTCGGGATACATCGGCTGCGCCGAATAAACTTGTGGTCGGATTATCACAATGTGTATTCATGGTGATGTAACGACCCCTCCGCTGCTTCTTTTTCCTAAAAACAGGCGGCCGCTACCGCAGGCCTGCATTATGACGGCATGTTGGGTTTGCCAAATGAAGGGTTTACGGGTATACTGAGCGGCATGAAGCGAAGTCTGCTACTTGTTCCCATGCTGCTGCTGCCGGCCTGCCAGCCAGAAGAGTCTGCTGCTCCGGAGAATCCTCAGGTTCTGTATGATAAGGCCCAGGCATTGCTAAAGCCCAATGTGGAGCATGGTCAGTCTGATTTCAACGGGGCCATGCAGCTGCTGCACAAAGCGGCAGAAGGGGGGCTGATGCGGGCGCAGCTGGATCTGGGTGGTATTTATTTTGCCGGAGGGCAGGGGGTGGAGGCCAATGCACAGACTGCCTACAACTGGTTTTCCCTGGCCGCGGCGCAGGGCAGCCGTGAGGCCGATGTGTTTCTGGGCATCCTGCACCATAACGGAAGCCTGGGAGCTACCGATAAGGCGGCGGCAATGAAGCATTGGCGCGCTGCAGCAGAAGCCGGCATTGCAGAGGGACAGTATCGTCTGGGCCGGGTTCTGGCGCAGGATGCCGCAACCCGGCAGGAGGGTGTGGAGTGGCTGGTGAAAGCGTCAGCGAGTGTTCCGCAGGCGGCAACAGCCCTGGGTAACTTGTACTACAAGCATCTGGATGATGCGGCTGCTGCTGCCGCCTGGTTCGAGAAAGGCGCCCTGGCGGGTGACCCGCTGGCCCAGCATGTTTTTGCAGAGATGCTGCTGCTCGGTAATCCGGTGGAAAAGGATAATGAACGAGGACTTGCTATGCTGCGTATGGCTGCGGGACAGGATTACAAGCCGGCTATGGCTCGTCTGGTCAATGTGTTGCGTAATGGTAGAAATGCCCGCGAAAATGAAGCAGAGGCTACAGCATGGGATACCCGCCTGCAGGAAATCATCAAGGCTGAGAAATCCCGGGAACAGCGGTGATTCCAGCCCTGCGCCGGCATTTTCTGATTTTGTGTGGCAACACGCTTGACCTGAGGGGGGAGATTCGTCTATAATCATACCATCATGTTTCTCGCAGCTACAATACAGACCAAGATTCTCAATCTGCTGCCCCAGGTTTTGACCTATGTCTTTTTCTGCGTGGCGTTGATTAGTATTCTGCGTGGTATCCGCATGCTTTCCAAGCGTTACCGGATGAAACATGAAGGCCTGCATGCCAGCTGCGTGGTCTGCCACCAGAAGATGAACGGGCAGTCTGTCTACTTTCCGGTCTTTTCCTATACTGGCGCAAATGGGCAGCTCTTCGACATCATGGGAGAGGACCCCTTTGATTCAGAGGAAGAGGCACTCAAGGCGCATCGCCCGCCGGTGTATGCCGATGAGCGCCCGGATGCTGCTCAGGAGCTGAGCTCCGGCCTTATGTATGCTCGCCCCGTCATGCTGATGCTTCTGGGCTGCGTGTTCCTGGGGTGCATGGTGCTGGCTATGTCTATGCTGCCGAAATAAATGTTTTTGTAATTTATGTGCAGCCTGCCTGGTGGTTTTTCTCTGCGCGTAGCGTCGGCGGTGGATTTTGCTGCTGTACGGGCATTTTATAATCAGCTGATTGATGATATGGCAGATAAGCCTTATCATCCGATGTGGGACAAAGAGGGCCATCCCTCTGATGCGTATCTGCAGAATGCCCTCGCGGCAGGTGAACTCTGGCTGGCAGAGGATGCCGAAGGCGCTGTGGTGGCATCCCTTATTGTCAATCAGGAAGCCAATGAGGGCTACCTGGAGGTTCCCTGGAAGGTGCAGGCGGCCCCGGGCGAGGTTTCTATCCTTCATGCCTTCGGGGTGAGCAGCCGGGTTCAGGGCAGGGGGCTGGGGTCTGCCATTATGCAGTTCATTGCCGCTCGCGCCCGTTCTGCCGGGCAGAAGGCGCTTCGTCTGGACCTGATAGATTTCAACCTCCCTGCCCAGAAGGTCTATCTCAAGCTCGGCTTCTGCAAATGCGCCGAGGTGAAGTTGTATTATGAGGAGGTGGGCTGGCAGCTTTTTCATATGTTCGAGCTGCCTCTCCGATAAGATTGTTTCCACCATGCAATAAGGCACATCTGCCCCGGGCAGATGTGCCTTTGGATGTTTCATTCAACCAAATAAAACTCTTTACAGAGCCGGCTTCCTGGGTGCCGGCTTCTCATCGGTGCCCTTGAATGTCGTGTTGGGCAGCCATGTCTGGTTGCGCCCCAGGAAGGCAATCTTGCCGCGCACGATGAGCTTTTCACCCTCGCGCCAGATTTCGCAGCCGTACACCTTGCCCTTCTGCGGGTCAAGGATTTCACCACCGCTGTATGTCTTGCCGTCCTTTTCAAGGTCCCAGATGATGGTCAGCCCCTTGATGGAGGGACTACCCTTGATTTTAGCCTTGGCACCGGGGTTCTGCAGCAGTTCTACCACGCGACCGTAGTACTTGCCCTGGTATTCGTAAATCTGCACAACGCTCTTGGCTTCCTTCGTCTCATCGTCAATGGTAGTCCAGTAGCCGGTTACATTGGCAACGGCCTGGGTGGCGAGGGCGCACAGGCTGAAAGCGGCAGTAAGTAGAAACTTCTTCATATCTTTTCTTCTATTGGTTGGTGTGTTGTCCAGTTAAAGCTAGAGTATGCTCTATGGGAACGATATATCAAATCTAGAGTAAGGTCAAGATTTATTTTGATATTTTTGTCCTGCTCGCCCTTTGAAATGTCTTGTGAATGGAAGCATGAGAAAACATCCGCGCGGTATGGATTCGCTTCCCGGTGAATGAAAACTGACGCCGTGGCAGCTTGACACTCCGCGGGTTTTCTGGTAATTTGCAGGCATGTTTTCGCTCCTCTCCGATAAGCTCGATGATGCCTTCCGCAAGATGCGTGGGCTGAGCAAGATTACAGAGTCCAACATTAAGGAAGCACTGCGCGATATCCGCATGGCCCTGCTGGATGCCGATGTGGAATACAGCGTTGCTCGTGAGTTCATTGCTCATGTGAAAGAGGAGGCAATGGGTGAAAAGGTACTCAAGTCGGTGAAACCCGGAGAACAGATTGTCAAGATTTTCCGCGACCAGCTCTCAGAGCTTCTGGGGGGAGATGCTGCTCCGCTGCAGCTCGAGCCTGCGCCTGCCCGCATTCTGGTAGTAGGTCTGAATGGTGCAGGTAAAACCACCACGAGCGCCAAGCTGGCACGCCGCCTGCTCAAGGAAGGGCACAAGCCTTTGCTGGTGGCTTGCGATTTGATTCGCCCGGCAGCTATTGACCAGCTGGCTACCCTGGCCGCGCAGATTGAGGTGCCGGTGTACACCCCGGAAGCCTCGGAGAAGGACGTGATTCGCGTTGCCAAGGATGCTCTTAAGTGGGCGGCCGGGCTGGAGCACGATGTCATCATCTTCGATACGGCAGGGCGGCAGGAAGTGGATGAGGAACTGGTGGCGGAACTCCGGAAACTGGCCCGGTTTCTGGAACCCCGGGAGGCGTTGCTGGTGGCAGATGCCGCCACGGGGCAGCAGGCTGTCCGGGTGGCCCAGACCTTTGATAAGGCGGTAGGACTTACCGGTATTATCCTGACCAAGCTGGATGGCGATGCCCGCGGTGGTGCCGCTTTATCCATGCGGGCCATCACCGGCAAGCCCATCAAGTACATGGGTGAGGGTGAGAAGCTCGATATGTTTGGGCCTTTCGTGCCGCAGCGCATGGCAGATCGTATTCTGGGCATGGGCGATATTGTCGGCCTGGTGGAAAAGGCTGCAGAGAAGATAGACCAGGAATCGGCCATGAACTCCATGACCCGCATGATGAGCGGCGAGTTCAATTTCAATGATTTCCTGAGCCAGATGAAGATGATGCAGAGCCTTGGCCCGCTGGAAGGGCTGCTGGGGCTGCTGCCTGGTTTCAGCAAAATCCGCAAGCAGTTGCCGGATGGGGCTATGGACCCGAAGCGTATGAAGCGCATGGAGGCCATTGTGCTTTCCATGACTCCGGCTGAGCGCCTTAATTACAAACTGCTCATTCCCTCCCGCCGCCGCCGTATAGCCAAGGGTTCCGGTGTGTCGGAAATTGAAGTGAACCGGTTTATCAAGAACTTCAAGGAAATGAAGGAAATGATGGGGGGCAAGGGCAAGATGGGCGGCATGATGAAGAATCTTATGAAAGGCTCTAAGGGCGGTATGCCCGATATGAGCGCTATGATGAACGGGCAGGGGGGCGGTATGCCCGATATGAGCTCGCTGATGGGACATGGCGGTATGCCTGATATGAGCCAGATGCCTGATTTGTCTGCCCTGATGGGTGGAGGCGGAGCCAAGCCTAAAATGCCCAAGGGTATCGGGGCTTTCAGCGGGCTTTTCCGTCGCCGCTGATGCTGTACTGCCATGCTCCGTTTTCTGTTTGTTGTTTTTCTGGGGGCTCTGGTGGCACGTGGCTTGTTACCAGACCATGTGGTGGTGGTGTACAATGCAGATTCGAAGCGTAGTGAGCAATGCGCCCAGGCGTACTGCAACAAACGCTCGATTCCTGCAGAGCAGTGTGTGGGACTCCATGCCGGTAAGGGAGAAACTATCTCCCGCCAGACTTTTGATACTTCTATACGCTACCCCCTTCTACAGATAGCCCGCGAGAAGCAATGGGAGCTGCCGGCGCTGAAGGCATCCGGGTTGGTTCCGGTGTATGCCCTGGTGCTGATGCCGGATATGCCACTCAGGGTGAAAGAGGATGCAGTGCCTGGCCGGAAATCGACATACATGACCCAGAATTGCGCTTCTGTCGATTCAGAAATCATGCTGCTGGGTTCCCGGTATGATATCAAGGGCCCGTTGAATAATCCCTTTTTCAATAAGGAGGAAGAAATGGTGGCGGCCCGGCCTCCAGTACTGGCAGTCTGCCGCATTGACGCGCCGGATGATGCTTCCATCCGCCGGATGATTCAGTTCCCGGCAGAGGTGGAAAAGCGGGGATTGTGGGGCTGGACTGTGGTAGACCAGGGGGGACCCTACAAGCAGGGAGACGGAACATTCAGCGCCATTGCCCGGATGGCGGTGGAGCAGGGACAACCGCTTTTTCACGAGGAATCCCGGAAGGTGCTGCCGCCGGCGTTCCCGCTCATGCTGGATACAAGCGTGTATTTCGGGTGGTATACGAATCCGGCATACGGGCCGTTTCATCCGAAAACGCACGCAGATTTCCGCTTTGCACCGGGGGCAATAGCCTGTCATCTGCACTCCTTCAGTGGCACATCCATCAAGAGTGGCGCTACCTGGATCGGGGCTTTGCTGCAGAGAGGGGCGGTTGTTACAGTGGGCAATGTGTACGAACCATTGCTGGCCGGGTGTGTGCGTTTTGATATCTTCTATGATCGCTTGCTGAAAGGCTGCACCGTGGCAGAGGCCGCGCTTGTGGCAACCCCGTGGATTTCATGGCAGAACGTGGTGCTGGGAGACCCCCTCTACCGCCCGTTTGCCCAGCTTGGCCGGCATCAAGGTGAGAGCGGGAATGTCTTTGAGCAATGGAGTAAGCTGGTGATTGCAACCGGTGGAAACCGGGCTGGGCTCATCCAGAGCATTCAGCCGCAACTGGCCCGGAGTGAGGGGGCTCAGCTCATGGAAATGCTCGCCTGGCACCTTGCAGAGCAGAAGGATTATGCTACGGCAGTGGAATGTTTCGGGCAGGTTGCCCGCCGTGCACAGAGTGAAAGAAACCGGCTTCGTGCTCAGCTTCTGCAGGCTTCGGTAGCCTTTCTGGGCAAGGATGAGCGCTATGGCCGCCAGCTGATGCAGCGCCTGTTGGAAACAACGCGCCAGTCGCCCTTCCGGCCTGCTGTTCAGACAACGGCAGAAACCTTTATGCCTGAGCTTCGGCCAGCGCCGGCGCCCAAGCCTGCGGCACAGAAGAAGTGACGCAGCACCTGTGTGGGAAATGATTGACAAATCTGCCTGCCGGGTGTAGATTTGTGTCCGTTATGAACGACCAGTATGTATTGCCGACGTATGGCCGCGCTCCTCTGGATGCAGCGCGGGGTGAGGGTTCCTACCTGTACGATACGGAAGGCCGCCGTTATGTGGATTTCTGTGCTGGCATTGCCACTTGTTCCCTGGGGCATTGCAACCCTGTTGTCGTGCAGGCTCTCACCGAGCAGGCACATACGCTGATGCATTGTTCGAATCTCTATGGTATTCCTGGTCAGGCCAAGCTGGCAGAGGTAGTGGTGGAAAAGCTCATCGGTATACCGGGACGCGTATTTTTCTGCAATTCCGGAGCTGAAGGTAATGAAGGCATCATCAAGACTGCCCGCCGTTTCGGTCATCGCCGCCCGGCGGCAGATGGTTCTCCCCGTTACGAGGTGATTACGTTCAATAAGAGTTTCCATGGCCGCACGCTGGGCACGCTGGCTGCTACCGGACAGGAGAAAGTCCAGGTGGAGTTTGACCCGCTGCTCACGGGGTTCAGATATGTGGATTTCAATGATCTGGAGGGACTGCGTTCTGCTGTTTCTCCGGTTACCTGCGGTATCATGCTGGAGGCTGTGCAGGGTGAGGGCGGGGTGAATCCTGCCACGCCCGAGTTCCTGCGTGGAGTGGCTCAGCTCTGCAAGGAACACGACCTCATGCTCATGATTGATGAAGTGCAGTGCGGTGTGGGGCGTTGCGGAGCCACAATGGGGTGGAAGGCTATCTGCCCGGAGATTGAGCCTGATCTGGTTTCCTGCGCCAAGGGTATTGGTGGTGGGTTCCCCATCGGGTGTTTCTGGGTGAGCAACCGTGCTATCGATTCCACGGGTACACCCCTTTCCTCCATTATGAGCCCGGGGTCTCATGGCTCTACTTTTGGTGGAACTCCGTTGGCCTGTGCCACCTCTCTGGCTGTGGTGAATGAAGTACTGGAGCAGGGGCTTGTGGAGCGTGCAGCCCGCCTGGGTGAGTACATCCGCTCAACTGTTGAAGGCTGGGGCCTTCCTTGCGTGGAAACGGTACGCGGGCTTGGACTTCTGCGTGGTGTGGGGCTGCGTGCAGGTTCCTTCAGCGTGCCGGCCGGGCAGACTCCCGCAGGGCATGTGAATAATCTGTGTCGTGAGGCTGGCCTGCTGGCTTGCCCTGCCGGTCCGGATACCCTGCGTCTCATTCCTGCGCTGAATGTGCCGGACGCAACGCTCGAGGAAGGTCTTGCCATTCTTCGTCAGGTTCTGGAATCTCTTGTGTAAACCATTCAGTAGATAGGACGGATTATGCGTAAGATGCACTACATTCCGCTGCTGGGAGGTCTGTTCGGAGCTCTGGGAGTCATGGCAGCGGTGGCCCTGGCTCCGCACATGCCCTCTCAGGCTGACCTTGCGCCGGAGGAAACGGCGTTGCTTGCTGAGTGGTCCAGGGTGGGCGATGCCTTGTCGGTGCAGCGCATGGTGGAGCATGGTGCCTGTGTGGAAGCTCCTGATGCCGAGGGGACAACGGCTCTCATGTCTGCCGCTGCCGAGGGGCACATGGAGGTGGTCCGGGTACTGCTGATGCACAATGCCCAGGTGAATGCCTGCAATCATGAGGGAGACACGGCTCTTCATTTTGCCGTTCGCAACAATGAGATTGAAATTGCGCGTTACCTGCTGGAACAGGGGGCAGAAGTGAATGCCCGAAACTGCATGGGGGTTACGCCGCTCATGGTGGCTGCCTGGTCTGGTTTTGAAAAACAGGTGCAGCAACTGCTCGAGGCCGGGGCTGATGCTGAGGCTGTGGATGAGGAAGGCTCCAGGGCCGCCCTTCATGCTCGCGAGGTACAGGATACCGCTACACGCGAGCGGATTCTTCAGCTTCTGGGAGCCTGATTTCCGCCTCTGCGTTTTCCCTGACTGGCAGGTGCAGCAGGTAGAACAGACCGAATGCCGGAATTTGCAGGATCAGGTAGTACCAGGGCGCAGGTCCGGCGTAATCCAGGATACAGCCGGGAACAGGACTTTCCATGGTGAAACCATAGTTCGTGCCCAGCAGCAGGTTGACCGGGTGGATGCAGATAAGGTAGATATCCATCAGCAGAATACTGCGGAGAATATCGCCCAGGCGGGCGCGCATGCCCAGCAGCAGAGGAACAACCAGAGCCGCTGGCATCAGTATGCCGTGCAGGCTGAAGAAGAGGCAGAAACGCATCGTGGGGAAATCTGCTTTCAGAGCCGGGGTTATCAGTCCCTGCAGACAGGCTGTGAGTGCACCGAAATACAACACCCAGCAGGCTGTGCGGTTGCGGGTCCATAATGCGTAGGTGGCAACCAGCAGCATCATGCTGCAGTAGTGAAACGGCAGATTCTGTTCCCAGCTGCCATGATACTGGGTGAACAGGATATAGGAGGAATCAGTTGCGTAGATAAGCCCCACCACCACGGCAAGCGCCCGGCAGATTTTCCGCTTTATCTCTTCCGACTGCCGCCGGCCGCCGGCAAGAATACCCGCTGTCACCACAGCTGTGAGCATGATGGCACCCCAGTGGGGGGCTGACCAGCGTATGAAAGCTTCTGTTGTCTCCATATTCGGCAGGTAGTATAGAAGGTAAGGGGGCAAAAGTCAATCAATAGCCGCCGGAATCGGCCGCAGAGTCTCTGGACCAGAGGCGAGCCAGATGGGCGCAGAGCATGAGCTGGACCTGGTGGAATACCATGAGCGGCAGCAGCAGATTGTTATCCAGCGTGCCGAAGATGGCCATCATCATGGGGGCTCCCACCGCCAGACTCTTCTTTGAGCCGCAGAAGACAATGGTGATGCTGTCTTCCCGGTTGAACCCCAGAAGTCTGCTGCTGTACCAGGTGATGCCGAAGGTGAGAAGCAGGATGATGATACAGGCAAGCACGAGCCCGCCCAGCTGGGATGGGGCCAGTTTGTCCCAATAGCCTCCGCTGGTGGCATTGGAGAAAGCGGTGTAGACCACCAGCCAGATGGTGGCCTTATCGTTCCATCCAATCAGGGTCTTGTGCCCCAGCACCCATTTGCGGAGCAGGGGCTGGCTGAGTTGTCCGGCCATGAACGGCAGCAGAATCTGGTAGCAGATTTTCAGTACTGTATCCAGCCCGACCTGGGCTCCGCCTGTGTTGGCTGAAAAGAGCAGGCTCACCAGAAAGGGGGTCAGGAACACGCCCAGCAGACTGGAGACGGAGGCAGAACAGACCGCAGCCGGCACATTGCCTCCGGCTACGGAGGTGAATGCTATACTGCTCTGCACGGTGGAGGGCAGGCAGGCCACATACACCAGCCCCATGAAAAGGGCACCGCCCACCATAGGCTCAAATACCGGGCGCAGCAGCGGAATAACGATGGGAAAGAAAATAAAGGTGAAGGCAAAGACCATGCTCTGCAGCCGCCAGTTGAGCAGCCCTTCTATCACGGATTTGCGCGAAAGTTTCACGCCGTATAGAAAGAACAGCAGGACGATGGCTGTATTGGTGAGCCAGTCAAAGAACTCTGCCCCGCTGCCGTGACAGGGTATAATGATACCCAGCGCCAGACTGAGGAGAATCCCCGTGGTGAAAACATCAAAGTAGCTGAGTATCTTTCTGATGATCCCCATGGGAATGGAGCATTCTTCGGATTACTTGCGCGGCGGGAATTCGTATGAAACGCGGCCAGTGGAGGCGTTGAACACGAGGTAGGCATCGAACTTCTTGCCGCTTTTGTGGCTGGTGAAGTCCTTGATGAGCTCTGTTTTACCCTTGGTGAGCAGCAGCATGATGGTGGCTGCATCAATATTGATGTCGCACATCGTGTGTGGGATGACCAGCGGTTTGTGGGCTTTGCCGTAAGTCAGACCGTTGATGTGCCAGGCGGCGGCGGTTTCGATCAGTTCGTACTCACCCTTGCCTTTCACCTTGATGCTACCATGGGAGTTTCCTTTGCTCACATCCTCAGCGGCTGCAGAGGCGGCGGTGAACTTCTTGTCTGCCTTCTCCTTGCTGCCTTTCTGGCGAGGTTCGCGGGGTGGAAATTCAAAGCCGACATTGCCCTTCTTCTCATCCAGCACAAGATAGGCATCAAATGCGCGGTGTGTACGCTGGGAGATGAAGCCGGTGATAAGCTCGCTCTTGCCCTGGGAAAGAACCTGGCGCAGAACATCCTCGCTGATATCCATGCCCAGAATGTTACGCGACATGGTGAATCCCTTGCGTCCCCCTGCCTGGGTGAATTCCGGCACACTCCATTGCTTGTCATTGATCTGAAGCTCCAGCTCACCCTGGCCCTTCACTTCCACGAGGCCTGCAGTCTGCGCGGGGGCTTCATCGGCCTTTGCTTCAGGGCTGCGGTCAGAGTCAAAATAGAATTCGGCTTTCCATGTACTGCGGGCAGTCTGGGGTGCCACCATGCGGAGACCAGCCTTGAACGGCTTGCCGAATTTGGAACGGAAGCCATCCATGACAGGCAGGGCCCCGCCGCTGATGAGTTCGCAGAGCTGGTCATCGCTGAGGGTGAGACCGGCATGCACGCGGCGGATGCGGAATTTGCAGCTGTTGCAGGAGATGGCATCCACCCTGCTGCTGAGCCCCTTTGCACCGCAAGCGGGGCAGGTGAGTTCCAGGTCCGGATTCTTGCCGTTCTTCATGTAATCACGCACCGCTTCCACGATGTCGGTAGTGTAGGTGCGGATGTCGGTCATGAACGTGTTGCGATCCAGTCGGCCGCTTTCCATTTGCTTGAGGCGGTATTCCCATTCGCCCGTAAGTTCCGGGCTGGAAAGCGTGCTGAGCCCGATCTTGCCCAGCAGGTCAATGAGGTCCATACCACGGCGGGTGGCCATGAGTTCCTTTCCTTCGCGGGCAATGTATTCCTGGGTAATGAGCCCTTCAATGATGGCTGCCCGGGTGGCTGGCGTACCCAGTCCGCGTTCCTTCATGGCATCGGCCAGGTCTTCATCTTCTACCAGCTTGCCGGCTGTTTCCATGGCGGTAAGCAGGGTTGCTTCTGTGTAGGCAGCAGGGGCCTTTGTCTGGTCAGCCCGGGCCTCAACCCTGGCAGCTGTTACCTTTTCATCACGGGCAATGGAGCAGAGTTCGTCCTTCTTGCGCTTGTCTGGCCCGTAGAGCGCACGCCAGCCGGGGGTGAGCATGACTCTCCCGTGCGTATAGAAATGATCCTGCGTAGAGGTAATGATGGTGGTGCGTTCGGTATCCTCGTATTCGGCGTTGGGCATGAATACACCCAGGAAGCGCTGGATAACGAGAGTAAAGATGCGGGCTGCATCTCCGGTGAGGTTGACGAATTTGCCGGTGGGGATGATAGCGAAGTGGTCGCTCACCTTGGAGCTGTCAAAAACGCGTTTGTTGGGGCGCACGCTCTTGCTTTCCAGAATGCTGCTTGCATATCCGGAAAACTCCGGCATGTTTTCCGCAATGGCGCTCACCGTGCGGGTGGCTACCTTCAGATAGTCATTCGGCAGGAATTTGGAATCCGTACGCGGGTAGGTCAGCACTTTGTGCTTTTCATAGCATTCCTGTGCAATCTGCAGGGTGCGGCGGGCTGAGAACCCGAAGCGGTTGCTCGCTTCCTTCTGCAGAGAGGTCAGATCAAAGAGCAGGGGAGCGGGCATGGAAACCGGCTTGCGTGTCTCCTTGACTGTGGCTGCCTGCCCCTGGCAGCGGGAGGCAATGGCTGCTGCCGTGGCAGCGTCCCACAGCCGTTCCTTTGTTTTTTGCGGGGCTTTTTCATTCTTCTTCCAGGCCGGGTCAAACCAGCGGCCATCGTAGCTGCCGGATCGGGCTGTAAATGAGGCGTGAATTTCGTGATAGGTTTCAGGCTCAAAGGAAAGAATGTCTTTCTGCCGGGCTGCCAGCAGTGCCAGAGTGGGGGTCTGCACTCGGCCGGTCGGTGTGACATTGAAACCACCCACGCCGCTTTGCAGGGCGGTGAGGGCACGGGTGCTGTTGAGACCGACCAGCCAGTCTGACTCGCTGCGGCACACTGCTGCATCGGCCAGATTGAGCATTTCCTCATCCGTCTTGAGGGTATTCCAGGCTTCGATGATGGAATCATCTGTCATGCTCTGCATCCACAGGCGGCGGATGGGTTTCCTGATTTTTCCGTAGCGGATGATGTTGCGGAAAATAAGTTCACCCTCGCGCCCTGCATCGCATGCGTTCACCAGGTCTGTGACTTCCTTGCTGCGGGCAAGTTTCAGGACTTTGCGGAGGCGGTCGGCCGATTTATCAATAGGCTCCAGCTCCATGTTGCGGGGCATGACCGGCAGATACTCCATCTTCCAGGGCAGACTCTTGCCATCTTCCGTCTGCGGCTTCTTCTGCTCCACCAGGTGACCTACTGCCGAGGTGATGATGAGGGTATCATTGGAGAAACTCTGACCAGAGTCATCTTTTTTGAACTTACCCAGATGCTTGCCCAGAACACGGGCTAGATCGGCAGCAACGCTGGGCTTCTCGGCAATGATAAGAGTCTTGGACATGGTGGGGGAAATCTTTCGCGCCGCGGGCGCTTCGCTGTTTCTATTAGTGGCAGATAAATGGGTTTCTTGTCAAGTAAAAACCGCGTCACTTCGCGGAAAAATCGGTATAGGTCAGGAGACTGAAACGACCCGGAATGACTCCGGGTCGTTGAGAAATAACGGGCTGTGGCAAAGTCAGTATCAGCTGTATGCCGATTCCACACGGGCAGCCACATCCTTATAGCCGTAATCCACTTCGTAGATGGCCTTGAGAACTTCGATGCTCCTGGCCTTGTTGCCGGCCTCCTCATAGAGAACGCCAATCATGTAGAGAACCTCCTTCTTGGTGTCATCCATGGTGAGCAGTTCCTTGTCGGCATCTTCCAGCTGGCGGATAGCCATATCCACCATCTTCTTGGCGTGGTAGCACTTGCCCAGCATGAGCATGGACTTGATGCGGATATTGGGGTTGGTGCGGGCGCGCTGCAGGGCGGGGATGGCCTCGGTGTATTCGCCGGCATCGAACAGAGCCTGACCGAGCTTGAACTGCAGCTGGGCATCTGTGGGGTTGGCTTCCACACGGGCGCGGGCATCGGCTACCACGGCAGCGGCAACTTCCTGCTTGCGCTGGGCCAGCGTGGCCTTGGCTTCCTCGTTGGTGGGGTCTGCAGCAACGAGCTGCTCGTAGTAGGCGATTTCTGCCTGCATGGCCTTTTCATGCATGGCCATGGCCTTGTCGTTGAGGGCAACGTCTGCAGAGCCGCTGAGCTGGAAAGCGTAGGCGTAGAAAGAGTATGCGTTGGCGTAATCCTCAAGCTGCTCGTAGACAGAAGCAATATCCTTCACAACAACCAGGTTCGTTGCATCGGCCGCATATTGTTCAGAAAGCTGGCCCAGACGAGCCTCAAGCTCAGCGCGGGTGAGCCCCATCTTATCAGCGCTTTCCAGATCCGCCGTGGCATTGGCATTCTTCATCTTGGTGCGGAAGTCGCCCTTGCCTTCCCAGTTACCCTGCTTCATGGTGGCACGAGCAGAGCAATCCTTTTCGCCGCGCATGGCATCGGGGTCGGTCGGGTCAATCTTCAGCACACGGCGGAATACATCAGCAGCTTCGGCAAACTGCTCGTGCTTGATGTAGTGCTTGGCCAGAAGATGCAGGTGTTTCTTGGCGTTAGGAGTGCCTTGGCAGATGGTCTCAAGGGCGAAAGCGGCAATGTCCGGCAGATTCAGGTCATTTGCGGCGGCAAAGAGAGCTTCGTTGGCTGAAACAGAGTAGGGGTCGCGTTCCAGTTCATCCTCAATGTTGATCAGCACGCTTTCCGGGTCGCGTCGGGTGGTGGTTACGCGCAGACCGCCGAAGAGGGAGGATTTGCGACCTGCGTCCGGGGAGGACTTCACTTCACATGCGCGCAGCAGCTTGCGGCCCTCAAGGACCCCGGGGACACGCTTCACGAGGGTCTTGAGAATGGTTACAGCGTATTTGTAGTTCTTGGTCTGCACAGCCTGCAGAGCCTTCTTCCACAAACCTTGCTGATCTGCAGCCAGTTGACGTTCGGTAATGAGTGTAATCATAAGAGAAAATTGGTGTAGTAAAGTCGGAGCCCGCGTATCGCGAGCATTGGGGGTACAATGCTCCTGAAGGACTTTTACCACAAAAACCGCGTGATTTCAACCTTGTTTTTTTAAATTTTTATGGCAAAATGCCTGCGGAATGAGAACAGATGCACTTTTAAGCCGTTTCGGGTATTGCAGCAGGCGCGAGGTGGCGCAATGGCTCAAGCGCGGCCGTGTGATCCGTAATGGCGTGCCGGTGAAATCGCCGAATGAGAAGGTGGAGCCGGAAGATGTGCTGATTGATGGTGAACCTGTGGAATTTCCGCATGGCCTGTATGTGGCCCTCAATAAACCGCTTGGCTGTACCTGCAGTCACAAGGAGGAAGGGGAACTGGTGTATGACCTGCTGCCGGAACAATGGTTGCGGCGGAATCCTGCCGTCAATACCGTGGGCCGCCTGGATAAGGAGACCAGCGGTCTGCTTCTGCTAACGGATGATGGTGCGTTCGAGCATGCCCAGACCAGCCCGAAGCGCCATGTGCCGAAAGTGTATGCTTTTACTACAGAATGCCCGGTGCCGCCGGAGGCTGTGGCTCAGTTTGCCAGCGGTGAGTTCATGCTGCAGGGAGAGCGTACACCATGCCTGCCGGCAGAGCTGGAGCTTACAGGTGACTGCGAGGGACGATTGACCCTGCACGAGGGTCGCTACCACCAGGTGCGCCGTATGCTGGCGGCCGTAGGGGCACCAGTTCTCACGCTGCAACGCATAGAGATTGGCCCGCTGAAACTGGCAGACCTGCATCTGGAACCAGGTGAGTGGGTCGCCATAGACCCCGCCATATTTGCCAGATGAGCTATGACATGCCCATAGCTGTGGTGCCGGAGTTCCGAGTGTTGTACGAGGATGATGGCGTGCTGGTGGTGGATAAGGCGGCTCCTCTGCTTACCCACCCCACCGGGGAGAAGAAGGAACCGACGCTCTGGCATGGACTGCATGAATTGCTTTCATACGAACTGGCGACAGGAGGCCAGGTCTCGCTTATCAACCGCCTGGACCGGGAGACAAGCGGCATAACATTAGTGGCCAAGACGGCTGAGGCGGCCCGTGAACTGGGCAAGGCCATGCAGGCCCGCTTGTTGCACAAGGAATATTATGCCGTGGTGCAGGGTGTTCCTTTATGGAATCATGCCTGCTGTGCAGAGCCGATTCTGCGGATGGAGGATGTGGCCGAAACCCGTATTCATGTGCGCCAGTGCTGCCACCCTGCAGGCAAACCCTGCTGCACGGAATTTGACGTGCTCTGCCGCAGGGAGGGACTGGCTTTGTTGCTCTGCCGGCCGTATACCGGCCGCATGCACCAGATTCGTGTGCATGCGGCGTATCTGGGCTATCCGCTTCTGGGCGACAAGATATACGGGGGGGATGAGAGCTGCTATCTTGATTTCATTGCTGCCGGGTGGACACCTGATTTGCAGAGGCGGCTGACGCTTCCCCGGCATGCGCTGCATGCCTGCCGGCTTACCTTTCCCTGGAAAGGCAGGGATATTACTGTGGAAAGCCCCCTGCCTGAAGATATGGGGAATCTTGTTCAAAATTGACACACTGCCTGTCTCCGCGCTTGCCATGTGGGTGAAATCGGGTATAATGTGCCGCGTAACACATATTCACCAACCCGTTATACACTATGCCTGACGCACGATTCCAACCTCTGCCCGGATTCCGCGACTTTGCCCCGCAGGAATGCGCTTTCCGAAACTATCTGTTCAATACGTGGCGGCGTGTGGCTCATCGTTATGGCTTTGTGGAATGGGAAGCCCCCACGATTGAATCCACGGAGCTTTACCTCAAGAAGTCCGGCGGTGAACTGCCTACCCAGCTCTTCCGTTTCAAGGACCAGGGCGAGCGAGATATCACGGTGCGTCCGGAGCTTACCGCCTCCCTCGGCCGCATTGCCGCAGCCTATCAGCGTGAATATACCAAGCCTCTCAAGTGGTTTGAAATCGGTTCCTGCTTCCGCTATGAGAAGCCGCAGAAAGGGCGCTTGCGCGAGTTTGTCCAGTTCAACGCCGACATTCTCGGCGAAGCCGGTGAGGGCTCTGATTCGGAGCTGATTGCCCTTGCCATTGACTGCATGCGTGAATTCGGCTTCACGGCAGATGATTTTGTGGTGCGTGTATCAGACCGCGAAGTGTGGCTTAAGTATGCGGCAGATAATGGCGTGCCCGAGGAACGCGTGCCGGATTTCCTGGCCATTATTGATAAGTTTGAGCGCGACCGCCCCGAGTACTGCCAGGAAAAGCTGGATGCCTTCGGTATGAAGCGTGAGGATCTGGTGAACTTCATTGCCAATCCTCCTGCCGGCTGTTCTCCCCGCTACGATGCCGTGATGGAGGAACTGCAGGCCCGTGGACTGGAGGACTACGTGAAGCTTGACCTCTCTGTGGTGCGTGGCCTTGCCTATTACACCGGGCTTGTGTTTGAAATCTTTGACAAGGGGCACACCCTGCGCGCTGTGGCAGGTGGCGGCCGTTACAATGGCCTTGTTGCCACTCTGTCCAATGGTGCGGTGGATATGCCCGCCACCGGCTTTGCTATGGGGGATGCTGTGATTGCCCACCTTATTGAGGCCTGCCCGGCTGCCCGTGCTCTGCGAGATGCGGCGCTGAAAGCCTCCAGCATCGATGTCTGCATGGTACTGGCTGCTCCTGAGAAACGCCGCCAGATGCTTGCGCTCGCCTCAGCTCTGCGCGATGCCGGTCTGCGTGTCGATTTGCCCCTGGCTCCGGCCAAGATGGGTAACCAGCTTAAGCGGGCAGAGAAAATTGGAGCGCGCTATGCGGTCATCATCGGTTCCGAATATCCGGAGCTGGAGCTCAAGAATATGACCACGCGCGAGTCCATGCATGCTTCTCCCAATGGCCTGATGGCAGAGCTGCTGGGCGATGGCGAGGAAGTGTAAGTCCTCATCCCTGAGCCATGCTGAACCGCCTGTTGCTGCTGATTCTGTCCGGGGCGCTGCTGATGCAGTGTGCTCCGGCAGATTCGACCCCGCAGGCGCTCTGTATGGTGATTCCGAAAAACGCAGAACGCAACATCGCCTCCCGGGCAGAGTTGCGGGCTTGCCAGGCTGAATGGGTAAACACGGCGCAGACACCAGTTTATTTCCGGCTGGCTGCATCGCAGCGCGAGCGGTGGAGAGAATATATCGGGGAGGAACTCTGGGCTGAATATGCCCGGCGTACCTCTGCCCGTGTTCTGGAAACCGGTCAGGTTTTTCTGCAGCTCGAGTATCGCGATTACGTGCGTCTGCGCGCGGCCTTGCGTCATTCGGACATCCGGGCGGGGCTTTCCGGGGCAGAGGAACGTGTGCTGCAGTTGCTTGAGCACCGTACCCGTGAGATGCTGCGCCCCGGGATGAGTGATTTCGAAAAAGTTGTGGCCCTGCACGATGCTTTGGTGCAGCAGTCCCGTTACAATGCCGGTGCAGGTGGGAACATCGAGGATTTGCTTACCAAGGGGTGTGGCAGCTGTGAGGCTTACAGTTCAACCCTCTGTATCATGCTGGATATTGCTGGTGTACCCTCGCGGCTGGTGACAGGAACGGCCGATGGTCCGCATGCCTGGAACTTGGTGCAGGTGGATGGTGAGTGGTACCATGTGGATGCCACCTGGGATGACCCGGTAGTGGGTGATGGCAGCCGGCAGATACTGCAGCACAGCTACTGCTTCAGCAATGATGAGGAAATGTCTCGCACGCACCGGTGGGAGCGCAGTGATTATCCCTCCTGTGATTCCCGCACGGCATTCTATTACCGTAGATCAGGCCTTTATTTCACCCGTCCTGATGCATACTGGAAAGCGGCGTTGGCGGCATACGCCCGGGGGGAGGGCTGTTTTGAAGGTTATCTGACCACCTATGGCAGCGCCCGGCAGTTCCAGAAGGTGCTGGAGGTGACACCCTCTGATGATGCTCCGTCCCAGATTCGCTGGACTGGGCCCGAAACAGAATCCGGCACGGTCATGATGAGTTTCGGGTCTAACTGATAAGTTGTTGTACCCAGGTGCAGCGTTGAGGTGCGTTGCCCCCATGCGACTGGTATCAGTTAACCCTTTCTTCTTGCATTGAGCAACCTTGCGTGCTAGTATGCAATGACAATACCATGAGACCCGTCATTTATCAGCTTTTTGTGCGCCACTTCAGTAATTTTACATTGGGAGGAAGCCCCTGGGGATGCCGCGCGCAGAATGGATGTGGCACGTTTAATGCTGTTACAGATGAGGCTCTCGAGCAGATTGCCCGCATGGGCGTGACTCACCTCTGGTTTACCGGTGTGCTGCGGCATGCAACGCAGACTTCACATGAAGGCCTGCCTGCGGATCCGGTATGTGTGGTGAAAGGAATAGCCGGGAGCCCTTATGCGGTGACTGATTATTTTGATGTGGATCCGGATCTGGCGGAAAATGTCGAGACCCGGCGGGAGGAGTTTTCCGCGCTGCTGCAGCGGTGCCGCAGATGGGGTATGGTACCGATGATTGATTTTGTGCCGAATCATGTTTCGCGCAATTACCGCTCCATTGTGCGCCCGGAGAGCAGTTTCGGCACCCATGATACGCCCGGCTGCTTCTTTTCCCGGGATAATACATTCTACTATCTGCCAGCCCAGCAGCCGGATGCCCGGATGCTGCTGCCGGAGGGTGAGTTTGAACCAGAACGTGGACGGGGGCGAGTGACGGGGAATAATGTCGCAAGCTGGACTCCGGGGGCCTGCGATTGGTACGAGACTGTAAAGCTGAATTACGGAACGGATTACCGGCATGGCAGCCCAGCTGCCGCTGCATTGCCCAGTCTGCTTGCCCCGGAATATGCGCTGCCGCGCACATGGCAGCTCATGAATGAGGTGCTGGCCTATTGGCAGAACCTGGGGGTGGGTGGTTTCCGGTGTGATATGGCCCACATGGTACCGCTGCCGTTCTGGCGCTGGATTATCGCCCACGCCCGCCTGCGGGATTCCTCTTGCTTCTTTGTGGCTGAGGGTTATGATGATCACTTGAAACTCGTTGACGGCAAGGTGCATGAATCTCTCCTTTCTGCCGGCTTCGACGGCGTGTATGACGGGGTCGCCTACGAGTCCCTCCGCAAGATTTTCGAGGGCGGAGCCTGGGCGAATGACCTGGATCATCTGCACCGGAGCGAAACACCGTTGTTCCGGGGTGGGGTTCGCTATGTTGAGAACCACGATGAACCCCGCCTGGCTTCTCCCCTTTACTGGGGGGGGATGGGAAGCCGCATCAGCCGTTCTGTCATGGTGGCGCAGTATTGCAGCTCCTGCGGGCCTGTTCTGGTGTACAACGGACAAGAGGCCGGTGAGCGTGCAGAAGGACCGGGTGGTTATGGAGGTGATAACGGGCGTACCAGTATTTTTGACTACACAAACCTGCCGCGCCTGCAGCATTGGACGAATGGAGGTCGGTATGACGGCGCTCTCATGACTCCGGAAGAAAGGGAACTGCAAGCTTTTACCGGGCGTCTTCTGACCATGTTGCAGCATCCGGCGCTCTGCAAGGGGGACTTCTACGGCCTGAACTGGGCCAATCGCGAAACGCCGGATTTCGGCCGCCGCGCAGGTGATTCGGTGTCCGGGCATTCGCTGTATGCATTCCTGCGCCATTACCGCAAAGCCAAGTCGACCCTGCTGGTTTTGTGCAACATGAACCCGGAGGAACCGGCGTGCACGCATGTGCATATTCCACGCCATGCTCGTGAATGGGCAGGTAAAAAAGGCGGGCTGTATCACTTTGTGTCGCTTCTTGAGGCTGAGACCCCCATTGTAGAGGCTGATGATGAACAACTGGAGTCTGCCGGACTGTCTGTCAGCGTGCCTCCTGGCGGTGCTATGGTTTTCGAGTGGTGCTGATACCGCTTTTTCAGCCGGAGTGCTTGTTATAGCGGTTATTTTTGCTTGAAACGAAAGGCGATTTGTGGCATGATTTACGCGCAATGTATGGGCATGTAATTATAACTGGTGCATCCTCGGGGTTTGGTATGGCGTTTGCACGGCGTCTGGTGGGGGAATGTGCCCACATGGTGCTGGTGGCCCGCCGGAAGGAGGTGCTCATGGAATTGTCAGATGAACTCCGGGCAGCTAATTCCGAACTCAAGGTGACCGTGGTGGATTGCGACCTCGCCTCCCAGCGTGCCCGCGAGCGCTTGGTGCAGACGATAGATACCCTGCCTGCCGGCAAGACACTGCTGATTAATAATGCAGGCCTTGGGGATTATGGTGAGTATCTGGCCAGCTCTGCCAGAAGGAATCACCAAATGCTGCACGTGAATGTGCTGGCGGTAGCTGAACTTACCCGCGCCGTGCTGCCGCGCCTGGTGGAGCAGGGGGGCGGCATCATCAACATTGCCTCTCTGGCGGCAGACCTCTTTATCCCGGATTTTGCCATCTATGCGGCCTCCAAGGCCTTTGTGGCCTCGTTCTCAGAGGCCGTGCGTCTGGAGGTACGCAAGGCCGGAGTTCCCGTGGTGGCAGTCTGCCCCGGCCCGGTTCATACCGGCTTTGGCGATGTGGCCCGCCGCCAGGGCTGCACGAATGGTTATTCCTCTTTCAAGAAATGGGTTTATACCTCTATTCCTACTGTGGTCAATGGTGCGCTGGATGCCCTGAAGCGCAACAACCCCCGTTATTATCCCTCCCGCCGCATCCGGCTGATTGCCTGGCTTCTGCGTAATACTCCGCTGTCCCTGCTGCGTCTGGTGATGGGGATGCGTCCTCGCAAGGTGGAGTCTCTGGAAAAACAATAATAGCATATTTTCATGAAGCAACTGTTTCATCGTAAACATAAAATAAAGTGGTTCACCTGGTTTCGTGTGAGTCTGCTGCTCGTGCTGCTGCTGGCGGCCGGTTCTCTTTATACTCCCTATCCCGCCGCACTGGTCAAGGCTGTTACGGCAAGTGACAAGCCGATAAAGAAGAAAAAGAAGCGTAAGAAGGTGCAGCCTGCTCCTGCACCAGAGACTGCCACCGCCTCGCCCGCTATACCCGTAATTGCTCCTGATGAGCCTGAGGAAGAAGAGGTGGAGGTTGAACCCTGGGCCCCGGAAGATTCCTTTGCCATGCCGGAAATCAAGCTGCCTCCGTTCCCTCCGGCATTGCCGGAGCGCGTGGAACCGGGCAAATATGAGCACATCAGCAAGATGAGCCAGGGCTTGAATGTACACAGTGCTGTGCAGTTTGAACCCGGTGCATCGGCCTCTCAGGAACGTAATTCGACCGCTGCCTACCAGCTTCGCGTGGCCCTGAGCCTGCGCCTGCCTGCCGCGGCTGATGGTGAGGGGCTCAAACTGGCTAATCCCCGTCTGCCGGAACTTTTCAGTAAATATGATGAGTTGATGAAGAATGCCCGTGTCTCTCAGTGGTATCAGGCTCTTTATCTGCACAAGCAGAATCATATGCGTAAAAATGCGGCAACGCTTTCGCGCCTGCTGGACCGCCATAATTATTTTGATACCGATACCATTCTGGAAATGGAGGCTCCGGAGACACACCGCAAAGTGCTCTGGATGCAGGCCGATATGGATGTGGTGAGCGATGGTTCAGATGGAGACCGCCTGCCGGATATGCCGGAAAAGGTGAAGAACAGTGACTATTACCAGCCCATGACCTCGTATCGCTGGCGTAAGAGGGGAACAACGCCGAACCCCCTGTTGCCGCACTGGCAGGAGCGTGTGCAGAAACTCAGCAAGGATAAGAGCGCGAATGCCTCTGACCTGCAGTATGCGAAGAATGTGGTACACGACCTCAAGAAGTACAGCTTTCTGCTGGCAGAGTACGATTCCTTCATCGTGGTACCGCTTGCCTTCAAGAACGGGGGCGATGCTGCATATCGTCCGCAGCTGGGTGACTATGCCGCAGTGGTGGTCGGAGACCGCATCTTCCCCGCCATTGTGGGTGATTTCGGCCCGCGCTTCAAATCGGGTGAGGCTTCGTTGCGCCTGGCCAGGCTCATCAATCCCAAGGCTACTCCTTTTGCCCGGCCTGTGTCGGATCTGGGGGTAAGCTATATCATCTTCCCCGGCTCCAAGGAAGTGGAGCACGGCCCCATTGACTATGAGCTGATGAACCAGAAGGTGCAGGGCTTCCTGAACGAGATGGGGGGTATCACGGAAACTGCCCGCTTCCAGAAGGTGGATGACCCGCTGGCCCCTAAGCCCGCTCCGGCAGCAACGCAGCCGCAGATGCCCGCTCAACCTCAACCAGCAGCTTGAAATCATGATTGCCTTTCTACGCGGTACGGTGGCTGATGCCTTGCCCCAATGTCTGGTGGTGGATGTCAATGGAGTAGGATACGAGGTGACGGTTCCTCTTTCTACCTTTGACCAGCTTAACCCGGTTGTCGGCCAGGGGGTCATGCTTAAAATTCACATGCATGTGAGGGAAAATGCCCAGGTGCTGTATGGCTTTGCCACCGATGCCGAGCGTGATATCTTCCGCCTGCTCATTGACCGAGTGAGCGGAATCGGCCCTGCTACGGCTATTGCGATTTTGAGTGGATTGAATGTCAACACATTCAAACAGGCCGTGGTGCAGGGGGATGTGCAGGCCATTGCCCGTGCCAAGGGTGTTGGTAAACGCACGGCAGAGCGTATCATTCTGGAACTGAAGGATAAGATAGGCGTTGCTTCCACCTGGGAAGCCCAGCAGCAGGGGACAACTTCCCAGGCTGCTTCGGATGCCGAACTGGCTATGGTGGCATTGGGCTTCAAGCAGGCAGAAGCCCGCAAGTGCATCGTGAAGTTGCTGAAGGACAACCCGCAGGCAGGTACGGATGAACTTATCCGCGGTGCATTGCGCCAGTTGAGCTGAGGTTATGGACATGGCACTGCTCAAGGCGGTTTCCCGCTCGTTTTACCTGAGCATGGTGTGGCTGCCGCCTGCCATGCGGAGTGGAATTGCCCTGGGGTATATGCTGGCCCGTGCCACCGACAGCGTCGCAGATGCCTCAAGAGCCCCGGCAGAGTGCAGGGTTGATGTGCTGCGCCGGATGGGGCTGGCCATAGCGGGAGAATTGTCGTCGGAGGAGCGCGAGGGGCTGCTGAGACAGCTGCGGCAGGAGATGGCTGACCTGCAGCAGAAACCGGCGGAGGCCGTTCTGCTGCGCCGCTTTGATGAGTGCCTCAGCATGCTTGAGCAGGCTGCTCCCGCAGAGCGCGTGCTGATTCGCCGGGTCTTGTCCACCATTGTGGAGGGCCAGTTATGGGACCTGACCTATTTTGCCGTGAATGCTGCGGTGAGCACGGATGCAGACACGCATCGCTACACCTACATGGTGGCAGGCTGCGTGGGGGAATTCTGGACGGAGTTGGGCCTTGCTACCATGGGCGCGGCTTTCTGTCTGCCGGAGCGGCGGGAGGTGATGGTGCAAGCGGGTATACGCTATGGGCGCGGTTTGCAGCTGGTGAACATTCTGCGCGATGTGGCAGAGGATGCTGATCGTGGGCGTTCCTATCTGCACGGAGAGCCGGAGGTATGGCAGGGCCGTGCTGCCCGCTATCTGAACGATGGGCTGGATTACGCCCTCCGGCTGGGGAGCTTCCGTTTGCGTTTCACGGCAATGCTGCCTGCTTTGCTGGGAATAAAGACCCTGCGCCTGATTGCACAGCGCGCAGGGAATGAAAGGGTGAAGATTTCCCGCTTGTCTGTCTATGCCAGCCTGCTTCACGCGGCCTGGCTCAGCGTGTGGCGGCGAGCTTCTTGAGCTTCTTGGCCAGTGTAATCTTGGCTGCAGAGGAAACGCGATCCACGAAGAGGAAGCCGTCCAGATGGTCGCATTCATGCTGCAGGCAGCGGGCCAGCAGACCGCCGCAATCCAGTTCCAGAACGCTGCCGTCCAGCAGGGTGAGTCTGGCGCGCACATGGTCGGGGCGGCTCACATTGGCGCGAATACCGCGCACACTCAGGCAGCCTTCCGTGAAGAGCTCTTGCTTGCCATAGGGCTCGATTTCCGGATTGATGAAGGCAAGGGGCATAATGCTGCGCATGGGCTTTTCCTCTCCGTTCACCATAATCATTTCCTGTTCGGAGCCTTCTTCCTCATCCTCAGGAATATCGATGACGACCAGCCGGATGTTGACCCCGACCTGGGGGGCCGCAAGACCAATACCCTCGGTAGCATACATGGTTTCAATCATGTTCTCTACGAGGTTCTTGAGGTCATCTGTAATGTGTTCCACAGGGGCGCTTACGGCGCGCAGGACAGAATCTCCGTATTGTTTTACGTTCAGCAGCATGATGGTGAATGGTTGTGCGGATACACCGCAGGTGCCCTATTCTGCGGCGCAGCGGCGTGAATGTCAAGCTCAAACTCATGCGAAACGCCCGCTGCGGCAGGCACAGCGGGCGTTTTGCGAGGTAAAGGCAACAGAAGCGTTATTGCTGAGCTGCTTCAGGCTTCTGCGGAGCCGTATGCTTGCGGGGCTTCCGGGTATTCTTGCGGGGCTGCGGCTTCGTGACGGGTTCCGGGGCGGTTTCACCCTTGGGGAACCACACGGCGTTGTCGCTGGTTACCACAATATAGCCTTGCTCCAGCAGCCATATCATATCGGCCACATAGGGGGCGTGTGCATCAGTTGCAGCCTGGATGCTGGCCTCATCGGTACCTGCAGGCACACCGCTCAGCTCGGCAAACATGACATCTGCCTTTTTGCCGGAGTTCTCCTGGGCCCAGTTCATGATGGCCATCATGCGGTCTGCCAGCACGGTGCCCTCAGGCAAGGCGCGTACCCGGCTGGGACCGGTGAAATGGTTGCCATGCCACTTGTAGATGGGCATGTGGTGGCGGGCCAGTCCATGGCAGAGGTTCGGTATGAGCATCTGCGGGAAACGGCGGGTCTTGTCAGATAGAATGGCCACATGGGCGGCAATACCGGGAGAAAGCACGGCACGCGGGGTGGAGGCATTAATGAAAACTTTGTCCACCACTTCGTACACGCTGGCGTAATGGTTGGCCTTGAAGTCTTCCTCTACGGCGCGGTTGTCCTCCAGAATGATATCGGCAGCGTTTTCACGCATGGGTTTCCAGATGGTCTTGTGGCTGGCAGCCTGAATCCATGCTGCAACAGTTTCCTCATTCTTCTCTACCGATATGCGGTTCTTGAAGGCATCCAGCGGCATGGTGGAGTATTTGCTGCGGTAAAGGTTCATGAGCGCGGCCTGGTAGCCATGCCAGGTCACGGGACCGATGAGTTCGCCACCCAGGGAGCAGACGGCAACAGCAGAGAATGTGCCCTTGGGAGCTTCAATCTCAATTTCCTCAGTAGTGTACAGCTCGCTGAACCAGGGGGCTTTCCAGAGATAGGCCGTGGCCTCTGCTTCGGTGAGCCAGCATGCCTGGTCTCCCTTGGTGGAGTGAATGAGCATGGGGCCATTCTCCATCTTCATGAATACAAGATCATAGCGGGCTTTGTCGCCCATGACGACGCGGGCCAGGTCTATAAGGGGCAGGGCGCGTTTCTGTTTCTGAATGTTGGAAGCAAAGAGTTCCAGGATGCTGTTGGCAGGGCGCAGCTCTACACGGAATCCTTCTGCCGGTGCGGGAAGTTCGCGCTGCGGGCGTGTCTCCCGGCGGGCATCGGGGCGGCGACTATCACGCCTGGGCTGGCGTTCGTCCCTGCCTTTCAGTGCGGAAGAATCGCGGCGGTCGCGATTAAAGGGACGACGCTCTCCTCCCTCTTTCCGGCGTGGGGAACGGCTTTCACGAGGAGCGCGATCTGTGTAGACGGGGCTGCTGGCTGCGCCTGGGCGTGCCCAGGCCGGCCCGAACTGGAAATCTGCCAGGTCCGACAGATTGAGGGAATTGGTGTTCCCCTGGTTCTTTTCTTCCTTCATGGGTGTAAATTCGGTAACTGTCAACTAGACTACTCTGATTCGCCTGCCAATGCAATCCTTTTTGTATGCCAGGCATGAAAAATAAGCGGTTCCGGGGCTTATTCCTCGCGGAATTCCACCCCGAGCAGGCAGATATCATCGTCCTGCTCTGTGCTGCCGGTGAACTGGTGGATGCCGGCCAGGGAAATATCAATCATTTCACGGATGCTCTGCGGGTTGCGTTCCTGCAGGAAATCCATGATGCGGGGAACGCCGATTTCGTCTCCTTCCGCATTCTGTGCTTCTGTGAGCCCGTCGGTGAACAACATGAGCTTCATGCCGTCCTCAAGGCGTATCTCGCTTTCGCGGAACATGGCATTTTCCAGAAGTCCCAGAGCAGGTGTGCGGGGAATGGCCGGCTGGAAGGGCTTTCCTTCCGGAGCCATGACAATGGGGGCCGGGTGCCCGGCGCTGGCCAGGGTCAGGCGGCGGCGGCTCAAATCCATGTACACATAGCAGGCTGAGGCAAACATGGTGATGTTGGCCTTGTCGAATATGCGGAACATCTGGCGGTTGAGCGAGGAAAGGAGCAAGGCTGGTGTATCGGCCAGGTTGGATACTTGTTCCATGAGGCCGCGCAGCATGGAGGCAATCAGAGCGGCGCGCACGCCATGCCCCATCACATCGCAGATGAGCATGCCAATGCCGCTCTGGCCTACCGGGAATACCTCGAAGCAATCTCCGGCAACCCCGGCAGAGGGCATGTAGACATGGTGGAAATGGGCCCGGCGCGTAGAGCCGTCTGCCTGCGCCCATTCGCGGTCGGGTATATTGAGCGGCTGCAGAGCCCGCTGAACTTCCCTGGCCAGGTGAATTTCCTTTTCCAGTGCTTTGTTCTTCTCGTCAAGCTGCTTGGCCAGTCTCTGGTACTTCTGCTGGGTTTCGATGAGCCGGGTGACATCGCTCGAAATGCCGACAATGCCTTTTACACTGCCATCTGCCGCATACCAGGGGAATTTGGAGACACGCCCCCAGGTGGATTTTCCCCCTTTCCATTTCTCGTGGTGAATGCGGTTGGTGATGGGCTTGCCAGTAGCCATGATTTCGGCTTCCTCTGCGCGGGCAATTTCGCACATTTCCGGGTCAAAGAAGTTGCTGTCGCGGCTACCGATGAGGTCGGATGGCGTGCGTACCTTCATTTTCCGGGCCGTGGCTTCGTTGGCAATAACGAAGCGGGATTCGCGGTTCTTGAAATAGATGTTGTCGGGCAGGTAGTTAATGAGAGTGCGGAAGAGGTCTCGGTCTTCCATGGCATGAAGGTCTGCCATTTTGCGGCGGGTGATATCGACCCACACGCCTACCAGGCGGCTGGGTTTCTTCTGTTCGTCGTATTCCAGCAACCCATTGATGCGAACCCACTTCCACCCGCGGTTGCGCTGGTTGAGCAAACGCACTTCCACCCGCAGCGGATTGTAGGTGGGGCGGTCAATATAGCGCTTGATGGTGGTGGCGAAGAACCCCACATCCTCCGGGTGAATGGTTTTCTCCGGCTCGGTGAAGATGTTGGGCGCCCAGTCCTGCATGCTCATGCCCATCATTTTCACGCATTGCTCGGTGTAGAAAATCTCATCATTCTCAAACAGCCAGCAGAACACGCCTTCCTCCGCGGCGCGAAGCGCCTTGCGTACCATGTCCCACACAAATACTCCGGGCACAGTCCGCTTGGCATTGTTCTGCTCAGACTCCTCACTCATTTGCTATGCAGAATAGCAAAATCAGCTGATAATTTCAAGCAGAAACGGCAGAAAT
>JAEIGA010000540.1_pt1 | contig 56006 bp, 49 predicted proteins | sample 9270691 | NCBI WGS metagenome assembly JAEIGA01 (sample SAMN17057246, study PRJNA624740) | gut metagenome | biome: biome; isolation source: fecal sample | host: Bos grunniens | place: China: Xizang | collected 2019 | reverse complement strand
TGCTTCCATATGGAAAATAGGAATATGAAGACGCTTTGCACCTATTACAGAAAGACAGGAGTTAGTGTCCCCAAGCACAAGCACTGCATCAGGCTTTATTTCTACCATAAGCTGATATGATTTAGAAATAATATTACCCATTGTTTCGCCAAGGTCACTGCCAACGGCTTCCATATAAACATCAGGGTCGGCAAGACCTAAATCCTTAAAAAACACACCGTTAAGATTATAATCGTAATTCTGACCTGTATGTGCAAGAATGGTATCAAAATACTCTCTGCACTTATTAATAACAGCTGCAAGACGAATTATCTCAGGGCGTGTACCCACGATAATAAGAAGCTTTAGCTTTCCGTTGTTTTTAAATCCTTTACTCATTCTCAGTCACCTCAAAAATTCGTAGTTTATTATAAATTGATATTCTCTTTTTATCATCTTCGGAAGGGTTTATAATAGATGCTTTTTTCCTAAATCCAACCAACAAAAAATATCTAACTATTCTGTATAAGTAAACAAAAGGACAAAGAATTTTATATTTTCGAGTAATAGGATAAACATCCTTTGTGGAAATCACAAGAGTATTGTATAAACTTCTTATTTTTTCCATTTTACTTTGCTTTTTAGAAGAAACACCATCGGCTATTCTTCCTCTAAGCTTGTCCTTTTTACCAAAATTACCACCCTGCAAAATATCTCCCATTATTTGACTGCAAATATTTTCTTCTACCTTAACAGTCCAAGTAGGTAATTGTGTTGCGAAATACTTATTACAAATACAGGTCATTGCATTCATATATGTATACAGACCTATACTCTTTAAAAATGGGATAAGCTCTTCCTCCCAAAAAGGCTCGTTTGCTGTTTTGTTTACAAAGTTACCCCAGTCAAGAAGATGTCGAAGCCCTATTCCCTCTCCCAGTATATGATGCTGCATATGAAGAAGCAGTATAACCGCGTGGTATTTACCTTCGACAGTTCGAAACCTACCTGAACCTATATCTTTAACAACAGTGTTGTCAACTGCATCCTTCATAAATTTTCTTATTCTATCCCCTGTATCACCCTCAGGTATACCTGCAACCTCAAAATGCATTTCAAGATGTGAGTTAGGTTTTGTAAATACAATATGACAAGGATGATTTTCATAAGAAGCCTCAAACCCATTTTCAATAAGGAGAGTCTTTATTTTTTCTTTATGAGTAGGATTTATAAGAAAATCCACATCGCCAAGTGCCCTCAAAGAAGGATTTGGATAATATGCTGCTGCAGACTCACCCTTTATTATACAGTAGGGCAGGTTTTCTTTTTCCAGTAATCCTACCAGTTCCTGTTGAGATTTTGTTATGCGAGAATATTTATTCATTAGGCCAAGGGAAAACCCTAACCATTTGTCATAAATATCTTTAGGAATTTTATCCTTAATAGAAGAGGTTTGGTCAAATACCAAAAGAGCAACAGCCTGAGCATGAGCCTCAGTAGCAAGTTCCTTCCAATTAATATCACCCGGCACACACACAAGTTTTTCGTTGTTGACCGCTGTCCTTATAAGCTCAATCAAAAAAGACTGCTCTTTTGTCATAATCCTACCTCCTTCTATACTATTTCAAAAAATGTATCGGGATGATTTTTATCAAACTGCTCATTAGCCCACATAAGTGTAACAAGGTTTTCTGTTTCGCTTAAATTAATTATATTATGAGTGTAACCTGGAAGCATATGAACTGCCTCTATTTTTTCACCGCTTACATTAAAATTCTGTACCTCATCAGTACCTATTTTTCTCTGCTGTATAAGAGCTTTGCCCGACACTACAATAAAGAATTCCCATTTTGTATGGTGCCAATGCTGTCCTTTTGTAATACCTGGTTTTGAAATATTAACCGAGAACTGACCACACTTTTGTGTCTTTAAAAGCTCTGTAAAGCTTCCCCTGTCATCAATATTCATTTTTAAGGCAAAGGAAGCTTTTTCCTTTGGTAAATAGGAAAGATATGTGGAATACAGCTTTTTAGCAAAACTGCCACTTGGTATTTCAGGCATTAAAAGAGTTTCACTCTGAGCCTTAAACTGCGTTAGTAAATCTACTATCTCCCCTAAAGTCACTTTATGAGTTACAGGGCAAATGCAGAAATTTTCCTCTCGGTGTTCTTTACCCTCAAGACATAGTATCATTTCGTCAATCAGGTCATCTATATAAAGAAGCGTAAGCTCAGCAGAAGTGTCATTTACAGTAATGGGCAAATCATTTGCTATATTATTGCAAAATGTTGCAACAGCACTGTTGTAATTAGGTCTGCACCATTTACCAAAGAGATTAGGAAAACGGTAAACAAGCACCTTTGCACCTGTTTCCTTACTATATTCAAAAAACAGTTCTTCCCCTGCTTTTTTACTCTGTCCGTAAGGACCGTTATAGCGTCCCTCTAAGGTTGCCTGAATAGAGGAAGACAGCACAACTGGACAGGTGTTGTTATATTTTTTTAAGGTATCAAGGAGAGTGGAAGCAAAGCCGAAATTACCCTGCATGAATTCTTCTTGGTTTTCAGGTCGGTTCACACCTGCAAGATTAAATACAAAATCTGCATTTTTGCAGGCTTCCTCCAAAATTTCTTTTGGAGAATCAATATCATAAAGATAAAGTTCTTCAATAACGATTTCGGGATGAGTTCTGTCCTTACCATCTTTAATATTGTTTAATGCGGCAGTAAGATTTTTACCCACAAACCCATTTGCACCTGTTATAAGTATTTTCATTATTACTTACCCCAGTTTTCAAGTTCTTCACGAATATAAGCAAGGGATAAAAGCTTTTCTTTAACCTGCTCAACATTTAATAGTTCAGTATTATTAGAGTCGAACAGAGTAAGAGGGTTACGCTCTATATCGCCGTCTTTAAAGTATTTATCGTAGTTAAGTCCTCTGTTATCACTTGGAACTCTGTAAAATTCACCCATATCAATGGCATTTGCACACTCTTCGTTAGTAAGAAGAGTTTCATACATTTTTTCACCGTGACGAATACCTATAACCTTAATTTCTGTTTTGGGATTAAATAGCTCGGTCACAGCCTTTGCAAGAGTTTCAATAGTACAAGCAGGAGCTTTTTGAACAAGAATATCACCGTTCACACCATTTTCGAAAGCAAACAGCACAAGATCAACAGCCTCATCAAGACTCATTATAAAGCGAGTCATAGACGGCTCGGTAATTGTTATTGCATTTCCCTGCTTTATCTGGTCAATCCAAAGCGGAATAACACTTCCACGGGAACACATAACATTACCGTAACGGGTGCAACAAATTTTGGTTTTTGTTGTAGTTCTGGATTTTGCAACGGCTACTCTTTCCTCAAGTGCCTTGGTTATACCCATGGCGTTAACAGGATATGCCGCCTTGTCTGTAGAAAGGCAAATAACGCTTTTTACCCCCTCATCGATTGCAGCGGTAAGAACATTATCAGTACCTATTACATTGGTGCGAACCGCTTCCATTGGGAAGAATTCGCAGGAAGGCACCTGCTTTAGTGCTGCAGCGTGGAAAATATAATCCACCCCGTGCATAGCGTTTTTAACGCTGGCTAAATCTCTTACGTCGCCTATATAAAACTTAATTTTATCGGCAACCTCAGGCATTTTAGCCTGAAATTCGTGACGCATATCATCCTGCTTTTTCTCATCTCGCGAGAAAATTCGTATTTCACCTATATCAGTCTTTAAAAATCTATTCAGTACAGCATTACCAAAACTACCGGTACCGCCGGTGATAAGTAAAGTTTTTTCTTTAAAAAGTGACATAATCAATTACCTCTTTTTAATCTTTATCAGTATATATTCTGTTCCATGCCTTTGGATAAGCATCTTTTAGCCTCTCTAACACTACAGAATTATAATTATTATTTATATTTTCAAATGCCATTTGTTCAAACTGAGAGCCTTTAATAGTTGAAAAAGGTTTATGGTATTTTCGAGTTTTTATCATACGTGTTCCATTCTGAGCACACATAAACATATACCAAAGATCATCATTTTTATAAGCCAACTCCCGTATAACTGATTCATTTCCGGCATCCTCATAAAAGGCACCATAAGGTATAAGACATCCTCCTCCCGGTGAAGGATTCATACTATAAGTCGGAGAGTTAATTCCTATATCAGAAATAGTTTTCCATCTTCCCGGATTGTTAATATTTTCGCTAATAATAGTTTGTCCTCTTTCACAAACCAAACAATTAGGGTGCTTTTTATGAGTTTTCAAAAGACGTGAAATTGAATTTTTAGAATAAATCAAATCATCATCATACGTAATTATAACTTCGTCAGGCTTCTGATTTTTCACAGGGTAAAAATATTTCTTATGACCGTACAAATCGTTTGTCCAACAAATTTCCAGCCCGTATTTTTGAAGTCCTGTCAGCTCACTTGGCAGTTGTTTATCAGGAAACTGTTCTTCTGCCAACCAGAGGAGTATTCGGTCAGGATTTACCGTTTGCAGCATTAAGGATTTTATTGCCAGATGAACAAACTTTATTCTGGCGGGATAAGAAGTAAGAGAAACGGTAATAATCTCATCACGCTTTTCTGTATTCAGAGGATTATTAGGAATTTTTTCCCGAAGAATACTCTTATTATCAAGCCAAACAGAAAAATAATACATTCTGCCTGCTATAAAAGGTATTCTTATGGACTCAGGCACTTTTATGAATTCTGTAAAATTACGGATCAATTCAATTATCTCCTTTTAATGGGACAAAATTTTCCAAACACATTTTTAATCAACTGTTTTTCTTCTGAGTTGTATGCAAAAATCCACATAAGCAAAAGGTAGACAGCTATAATCAGCACTATTTTTACGGCAAGTATAACCCAGCTGTTAGCCGTTATCAGCTTTTGTAAAATAAACCCTAAAGCCAAAGTCATAGCCATTGGAATTGACATTTTCAAATAACAATTTTTACAAAATTCAATTATATCCAACTCTAACTTTTTCTTATAGAGATACATATTAGCAAAATTACGAACAAAATATGCAATGCAAATAGAAGCACAGGCTCCAATTGCACCCCAGTAAACAGACAAAACAGATGCTAAAACAACATTAACTAACGCTTTGACTATATTTACAAAAGTCAGATATTTGACCTTATTAACCATTACCATGGTGTTCTTTCCTATTTGCTGAGAAAGATAGAATGGTGCAGGAAGCAGAAGTAATACCGCACAATAATAAACGCTTATATATTCACTGCCTATCCAAAGAGTGATGAAATCTTTACCAACTATAGAAAAGCCAACAACTATAAGTCCCACCAGATGATACTGAAAACGTCCCACTTTAGTCATAAGAGGAAGAACATCTTTAGTACTCCCTTCTTTGTAAGCAATCCTTGCAATTTTCGGCATAAACATACCATCAATAGCACTGGAAAAGGTATAAGAATAGCCTTCTATAGTAGAAGCAAAGCCAAAAACTGTAATTGCTAAAGTACCCGCTGTAATGCCTAAAATATTAGGACAAATATTCATTATAAGTCGTGAGCAAATCGAGTTTATAAGTACCCATACAGAAAACCCGAAAATTTCCTTAAGTAATGCCTTATCCCAATATTTAATGTTCACCTTAACCGGTGTAGAAGTCTTTATTAACAAATATTTTATTAATAAAAATGCAAGATTTACCGCTGCTGTTATTGCAACTAACGCATAAAGTCCGTAATCAAGCAGTAATGCAACAACAATGAGCACAACAGTAATAACCTTGTGAATTACATCACTTAATTTTACCTGTATAAATTTCTCATACGAATTAAGCACACCGTTAACCGTAGCACTTAAGGGGAAAGAAACAACACTGTATGTTGCCGCAATGATGTAAACTATTTTAAACTTTTCAAGCTCCTCAGCCGTAAGAGAAAGGTATATTTCATCAATAAAGAAATAAATTACTATCAGCACAATACCTACAGTTGCAGAAATAACAAAAAACAATTTATAAACCACACCAAGAAGTTGATTGATTTTTTCCTGCTGTCCTTCTGCCCTATATTTAGAAACGAATCTTGAAACTGCAGAGCTTATGCCGAAATCCAGCATAAACATATTTATAAGTGATGAAGCCAGTGTATAAAGACCGTAATCGCCCGAACCGATTTTGCTAAGCATCCAAGGGGAATAAATAAGTGCTGAAACAATATTTAAACCTATACCTAAATAGGAAAGCATAGCACCTATTTTAAGTTGTTTTGAGGAACTTAATTTACTCATAATTTACACTCCACAATAGATGTACAGCATTCATAAACCTCTGATTCGGGAGGTATTTCCATATAGTTGCCGTATCTTTTAGTTAGAAATTCATCATAGTTCTCAGGTATAAAAAAGGTTTTATCTTCAAACTTGTGTTCAACAAGTTCTTCAAAGGTACACCTTGGAATTGGATAAACTCCATTATTGGGGTGAGCTACCTTATAAACATATTTTGTAGGCAAATATTTAAACATTTTCATAGAAAAGGAACGCATTGAATTTATAAAGCTGTACGGGAACCATGAGAACAAACCATAAATACTTCTTTTAAATGTAGAGCCGTTATATATTCCGCTTTTAACCTGACCTACACAAGACCAGAATAAATTAAGCCTTACCTGTAGCTTTATAAAACAAGGTATAATATTATCAATGGGATGCAAATCTATAAAAACACCCTTATGAAGCTCCTTTAGCGAAGCCAATTCTTTTTCTAAAAATACAGTACCGTTAAGTCGAACCTTACCCCAACTGTTAGGATAACGCTTTTCCGATTTATAATTGCTGAAAAAGATTTTTTCGTTTTTATTCTCTTTCATATATTTAACAAATTTATCGTAATCTTTACGCGGCATAGCCATATCTATATCGTGATCCCAAGGAATAAAGCCGTTATGTCGCACAGCGCCTATAACCGAACCGCCGTAAAGAGAGCATTTCAATCCCTGCTCTCTGCAGATACGGTCAACCTCTATCGCTATTTCCAGCATTCTTGCGTGCATAACCTCGATATCATAACCACATACGGTATACTTGCTCATTACTTACTCCTTAGCCTTTTAATTCTTCTTTTAAGTCCATCAGTCAATAAATAAAATTTTCCATGAGTGATGCATTTAAAAATGTATATACATTTATAATAGAAGTTTCGAATAGGGGTGCCATTCCCCATCAAAACATTCAAATCCTTCATATACTCAAAATCAGGAACTACATACTTAGGATGTTTCAGAGGAAATTCAATTTCATTTACAGGATTATTAAATATTTTTTGCTGTTCTTTAGGAAGAAGTTCCACTTCAGTATGCGAATGGGTAGACCCCGGAGTCATACCGATATTAGAAACAAGATTTTTTTTAGGAATAATTGCATAACGGTTATTAAGAAGACAGTCGAAGCCTAAAATACTTTCCCAGAACGCCTTTCCGCTTTTTTCGTGTCGCAAAGCAGTTTTATAGCACCTATCAAAGTATTTTTTACCATACTTTTTTCTTAAATTCTTCATTGCATATTCATCGTGCAAGAAAGAATAGGTCATATCCCAACCGTCTGCCACTCTACGCCAGCTTGCCCAGGCACCAGAGCCGTTATAGGAAAAGAGATAATCATTAGAACAGCTTTCACATTCCCCAAGCAAATTAAAGCCGCAAATGTGGTTTACTCTTTCATCATTTTCATATCTATCAAGCAATTCCTTGCAGTAACGAAAAAATGAATCTGAAACAAGGAAATCATCCTCAAGAACTATACACTTATCCACAAGACTAAAAGCCCAGCGATGAGAATAATGTGTGGACGGGTCACAGCCTAAATTTTTTTCCTGATAATTTCTATAAACAGTGCATTCCCAATCTATATTCTCTGCTATTTTTCTGCATTTTTCAATTCCTTCAATATCGTCAGGACGGTTTTCTCTGGGACCGTCCTGCCATAAAAGCAGTGTACTTGGACGAGCTTTTCTCACCTGCTCAAAAACTTTTTCGAAAGTATCGGAACGGGCAAAAAATATAAGAAGTACCGGAACATCAATCTCCCATTTATTCATTTTCCATACCTCCTAACTCCACTTTCTTATTTTCATTAACAATCATTATTATAAGAGGAACAACGAACCATACTGTAAATCCTACAGGGTAAGCAGCATGAATAGGGTTTGTAAGACCCATTAAAACAAGCATTATAAAAGGAACTATAAAAAGATTTTCATTATCACCTATTGCCTGAGATATCTGCTTTTTCATAGAAAAATAAAGATAATAGAAAGGAATACCACCGATAATACCGGTATCCGAAAGAATGGTGAGGAAGGTAGCATGACCGTCAAAATCAAGTCTTCTGTTACCCCAAACAGGACTTGCTAAAAACGCCAATATACTTTTCCAATAAAGTTTTAATCGGCCGCCAAGATTATATCCTGTAGCATCGCCACGTGTAAAAAAGTCAGCAAGTTCTTTAAATCGTATTGCCATTTGCCTTGACTCTATCTTAGATGCAACAAAACTTAAAATATCAGACATAAACACCATTAAAACAGCTGTCGCAATAATTACTATAAATTTTGTTACATTACTTTTAGTAGATTTAATAAATCCCATTGCAACGCCGATAACGGCAATAAGTAACGCTAAAGTATATTGTGCTTTGAGTAAAAAATAGAAGCTGTAGACTATTAAGAGAATTATTGCTATTTTTAATAAAAAGCTTTTACATTTATTAAAACTTATCACCAATAAACTAATAACTATAGGTATCGCATAAACGAAATAGTATGAAGCGATGTTATTTTTTGATGACTCAGAAAAACCTGACCAGCTTCTTGTAACATTGGGATTTATCTCTATTTCCCGAATAGTAACATAAATAACATAGACAATCATTAATGAAATTATAGCAAGCAACCATTTTTTCTTCTTGGAATCATTACATTCTGCTATTCTAAATGTTAATATAAAAGGAAAAAACATATCAAAATACTGAGTAAATTTCGAATAGATACTCAAAAGTTTATAGTTAGCAAGAGAAGTGTCGATAGTTGCAGTATCCGTTAGCAACGCGTAAATTATTCCTAAATAAACAAATATTGCAAAACACAACAAAATGTAACCTGTTCGTTTAGGCTGCAAACCACAAACGTACAAAATATACCCTATCTTTGCAACGAGAATTATTATGTCGGGAAGCATTGCATCAAAAGATGGTAATATATAATGTGCAGAAAAAAACACAATAATGGCGAATTCAAGCCAACCCAGTTTCGTGCATTTATTTAATTGTTTATCTTGGTTTAAATAAGTGTAATACATTTAAGACTCCCAAATCTCATAAAATAATTGTATATATTTGTTATAATTTGACACTCTATCAAACTTATTTTCAATATGTTTTCTGCAACCATCAGAAACTTTATTTTGCTTTAAAAATTCCTTTTTCATAATCAGCATTTCCACATTACCATTACCTACTGCAAATCCACAAACTCCATCCACAGTTTCCTTAACACCGGTATTTGAGTAGGTTATAACAGGCGTTCCGCAGCTTTGAGCCTCAATATTTATAAGGGAAAGTGATTCTTCTCTTGTAGGATTTATAAAAACATCTGCTGCAGAATATATTTTACGTAACTCATCTTTATCTTTTGTAAATGGCAAAATGACCACTTTTTCCGAAATACTTTTTATATCATCTCTGCAACCCATAAGAACAAGAATCTCATCTGCTTTCAAAGAATCAACAACCCGCTTAAAAGTGTCTGTATTGTACCTGGAAGTCCATTTGCCGTACGGACCGAGAATAATAAACATATCCTCAAGGTTATATTTTTTTCTAAAACCCGAAACGGTAGGCTTAAAAAAGCCAGTATCAATACCGTTATGTATCGTTACAGCTTTTCTACCCTTAAACACTGTTTTAACCGCTTCATGTGTTATCCACTGCGAAACACCTACAACAGTTAAATCTTTAATTGCACCAAAGTATTTCTTTCTGTCTGCAAGTATTTTTGCTGAACGGTCAAAAAAGTAAGAAGTAGTTCCTCTTTTATTTTTAGGACAGCCTCCGCATTCTTTAAGCCATTTATCACAACCTGCTGCCGTATAGTGAAAGCAACCACCTGTATAAAACCAACAGTCGTGCAAGGTAACTATGGTTTTAATCTTGTTCTTTGCCAAGTATTTCAGCAACATATTAAGATGGATATAGTTGCTGTGAAGGTTATGAAGCTGAACAATATCCGGCTTTATGTTGTCTATATGTTTTAAAAGCTTCTTTGTTGAAAAACTTGAAAAATACCCCTGCATACCGTTAATTCTGCAAAGAAGTGCATGCAGATTATTAAAAAGTTTATTACCTATTCTATAGCCGTTTTTAATTTCACTTGTGGGGATATTTGACGAAGAGTATGCGACATAAGATTCAATTTTTTCACTAAGGCATAGCTCGTGTATATCTTTTACAATAACGCCAGTACTTCCTGTACCATATACCGCATTTATCTGCAATACTCTCATTTTTTCACTCCCTCACATAAAATCATTTATATAAACTTTTTAAGAAAAGAAATTTTTTCACTTAATTTTATAAACAGCACAGAAAAACCTATAATTAGCAATAACACCGTTAACATACCTATATAACTGTTACCGTACAGTACATTAAATAATGTGGGTAAAACTGCCGGCAAAGCGCTCAAAAACAATCTTTGGGAAACAAACATTAAAAGACTAAGTTTTCTGCACCATAGCCACGCAATATTTTGTTTCAGTTCCAATTTCACAAGACACTTCACAAAAAAGTAAGTAAAAGGAACTAAAAAGATGGATATATCCATACCTGTAACATCAAATCTAAGTTTTAAAACAAAACACTCAGCCACAACAAGCACCAAAGACGCAATTGTTAAGAAAAAATACTTACCAAATTCTTTACGTGTTGGTTCTGTCTCTTTATCAGCTACTAAAAATCCCATAAAAACAAATGGTACAGCATTAAAGAGTCCGTTTCTTGTAGTCTTAAATATAAGAAAATACACATCCATTATATTTTCAAGAGGTGTTCCTTCTATTAAAAAATAATAGCTATAACCAAGCATTCCAAAAACATAAAGAATTGTGGAGATAATGATAACAGTTCTTTTCGAAAACCTGCTTACAAGAAAACATGTAATCGCAACACCTATTGCCAGTGCAGGAAGAAACCATATAGTTGAATAGGTCTGAATAACTAATGCCATATGTGCCCATTTTAAAAACTGAGCCACACCTAAAGTACCTTTCCTAATCCAATTTTCTACCACAAATATCATATAAACTGCAGTCCACAAACCATACATAGTCCAAATTCGTTTTTGATAACTTATAAAGTAATCTTTTTGAGACTTTTTATCTAAGGAAAGCCATTTTTTAAAAAAGAGAAAGCCACTACAAGCAAAGAAAAACGGCACTGCAATAACATAAATAGAAAAACAATAATCCAAAAGAGGCGGAAAATTGCCTCTCTCAGAAGCAAAGTGTGCACAGATAATCAATATTGCACAGATAAATTTTCCTATATCCAATCCCCAATAATTTTTGCGTTTAAGAGATTTTATATCATTCATCCACAAATTCCTCCAGGATTATTCAGCAGCATTAAAAATTGCATCATATAAAACTTTATCCATTTTTTCTTTATCATGATGTTCTTTACCGCATTCATAGGCTTTTTTGCTGTATTCTGTTATTTTTTCACTGCTGTTAATAAGCCAAATCAGCTTTTCTCCTATTTCTTCATAAGACGAAGCGGTAACAGCAGAATCATAACGGTTGAAATAATCAATAGGAGCAATATCTTTATCTCCTATTGCAAAAATACATTTGCCATTTTTAAGGTAATCAGTAATTTTTGTAGAGAAAGAAAGACGCGCTGCATTCTTGTATTTATTCTCAAGACTTTCAACAAAAACAAGAATATCCGCCTGTTTTTGAACATGCTGAACTTCTTCCAAGGTAAGAGAACCTTTAACCTTACAGCCACCGAAATTCAGTGCCTTATCTTGTTCCTCGGTCAGTGTATCTGTAGTATATATATCAAGTTCTGCTTTAACACCGTTTTCATTTATCTTATTAAGTGCCTTAGCTATAGCGGCAAGTGACTTCCATCTACCAATAATAAGCTTGCCTGTATATACCATTTTTATAGGAAAATTAACAGGCTTTTCTTCATAAGGAATTTCACTAAAATCAATACCCTTTGTAAGCACTTCGCTGTTCACACCAAAAATTCTATCATATTCGTCCTTTTGTTTGGGTGCAATAACAAGAACTTTGGAAGCCGCTTTAAAAAGTTTTTTCTCCTGTGTTCTAAGCCAAAATCTAAGAAATAGAGATATAGGATTTTTTTCAACAGGTTTATATGAATAATTATCATCCGATATGTATAGCACACAAGGTTTCCCAGTATACTTACAGATAAAATTCTGAAGTCTGCACATATAGACATTTGAATAAATAGGAAAGAAAAGAACATCCGCACTGTAACTGTCCAAAAAAGTTCTTAATTTTTTAGACTTCCAACCGCCAAACAGCCATATAAGCTCTCTGATAAATGACTTCAAATGTGAGCGTTTACCATTATAATATTTATTTTCGGTTGCGGTTTTAGCAGTATTCGGAGTATTGCAAACCTCCTCGCCCGTCACTGTTCTTCTTTTGTATACACTTCTTATAACAGCAGTTTCAGAAATGCGAAAAAACCTGTCGCATATCTTTGTATAAGGAAGCCTCTCTCTTGTATAGATATGAGCAAGTTCTTCTTTTCCCCAATCAGAAAAGAAGTTTATCAGTGTATTTATACCTGTATTATCTATCCAAGGATTTATACCTACAACAAGCACTTTAGGCTTTTTCACTTTTTTTCACCGCACTTTATCTAATATATTAATAAGTGTACAAGTCAAATTTAAACCCATCAGCTTTGAAAGTTTAAAAAACTTGTTTGTTCTGGAATTTAAATTATATTTAAGCAGATGCTTAAATGAAAAGATTTTATTTTTTTCTTCTTTTAGCTTGTCTTTATTTATCGAATAAGCAATCAAAAGATTACAATAGAGCTTTGCTAAAGAAGAAAATAAAACATATCTGTTTTCTGTATCTTCAATATTACTTATGTTATCATACCATTTTTCTATAGTAAAAATATAGTCAGTAATACTCTTCTTTTTAAACACCGAGGTAACAGAGTTTTCTCGTTGTCTGTAGTTTATACATTCTTTATCAAGTACTTTAAAACCATCTGCATACTGAAGTACGTTATAATACCAATCCATATCCTCGCAAGAAAGAGATTCATCAAACATTATATTATTATCCCTAAGCAATGAAGTCCTGATAACCTTAGTCCAGCAAGAACAGAAAAATGTATCATTTTTAACTAATTCAGAAAGAAGTTCCAAATTATTACTGTAATCCATTTTAGAAAACGGCACTCCTACAGATTTAGTATTTTCGCTACTGTAATATTTTTTATACCTGTAAAGAACAATATCCGTATTATGTTGAGTTGCAAGGTTAACATCTGCAAAAAAGCCATTATATGTCACAAAGTCGTCACTATCAATAAAGAAAGTGTACTTTCCCCGAGCCTCTCTGAAACCCGTATTTCTTGCGGTTGACTGACCGCCATTTTCTTTATGGATAACCTTTACTCTACTGTCTTTTTCAGCATATTCATCACATATAGCACCGCTACTGTCTTTAGAACCATCATCTACGAGAATAACCTCAAAATCCGTAAAAGTCTGGTTAAGAATGCTTTCTAAACACTCTCTTAAATACTTTTCTACATTGTAAACAGGGACAATTACACTTAAAAACATACTACTGCACTCCATTGATTACATTTGCAATTTTCTCGCCATTTAATGCCGCCACTGTATTATTTGTCATATGTTTTCTCAGTCTTACATCAAGTTCTTTCGATATAGCCGATACACCCGGCCACACAATAACATTTTTAAGACGTCTAAATTTATTAGTAACAGGATTTGGTAGTTTTTCGAACATATCAAGTACCGCTCCACCCACTGCTTTATTTTTAAGAGCAGAATAAAAATCCGCTTCATTAAACACCGCTTTTCTACCGACATTAACTATTACTACAGTATTTTTCATAAAGGAAAACAGTTCAGCATTAATAAAGCCCTCGGTCTGCTCATTATGAGGCAAGGTAGAAACTATATAGTCATAATCATTTATACACGCCTTTAACTCTTCCCTGCTGCGTATAATTTTTTCATACTGCTTTTTATCTTCACAATAAGGGTCGTATCCATCTATTATCATTTCAAAGCCGCTAAGTCGCTGGGCAATTGCCGTTCCAATATTTCCGGCTCCCATAATAAGAATTTTTTTATCTTTAAGCTCAGATATGAGTCTATATCCTCTTGTGATTTTAAAAAGTCTGTTATTAGGATTTTTACGAAGCCGTTTAGCAAACTGCAGTATACCGAAAACTACTGTTTCTGCAATAGGTGTACTGTACACATTGCCTGCATTTGCCACAGCTACATTTTTATTTGCATAATCCTCAAGAGGTACACTGTCAAAGCCTGCCGAAGTGAGCTGAAACAGTTTTAATGAAGGAAAAGCCATTTTATTTACAGCCACTGCCATAGCACGACTGCCGCAGATAACCTTTACGTCGCCATTTCCTGAATACTTTTCCAAGTCTTTTATTCCCGAAACGATAACGATTTCAGCATCTATTTTTTCCGCATAAAGTTTTTTATCAGTAATAACCAACATTCTTTATACTCCGTTTACTATTTTCTTTACAGTTTCTTTAACTATTTTTCTGTTATTTTCAAAATCTGTTTCAGACCAATTTGCATACTCATTTTCTTTTTGTCGGATTTTTGCAATTTCTTTTAACAAATCAAGTTGCGGCTTGCCCTCCGCATCCACTTCATTTCTAAATGTTCTGGAAAGAATAACACTGCCCGAGCCAATACGGAAATGCTCAGCAAGAATAGCATCTGCAGGAAGCATACCTTCCCCTATTTTACCCATTCCGCCAAAACCAAAAGGAATGTTTTTTGCCTTTATTTTTTCTGCCATATAATCAAGCAATCCGCCCGAAAGAATTTCGAACATAAATGAAAGACCAAGACCTATATGAAGGTCATTAAGTCCAATATAAAGCTCATCTATTCCTTCAACCTCTAAAATATCATCAATTCGTGCCATAGCGTGAGTAGTTTCTATCATAGGCACACACTTGGCTCTGCCATCCACAAATTTAACAAAAGTTTTAACATCCTCAGAATCATAAACCATAGGAAGCATTATAAGGTCTGCTCCCGCCTCGCACACAGCATCAATCTCCGCTTTAGACAAAGGGTTGATTGGATTAACACGTACAAGAAGTTCTGATTTTGTAAGAGTCTTTCTCATAGGTAATACGTCGTCAATAGTGTTGTGAGTTATATAGGTATTCCTACCCTTTTGGCGATCAGCCTTATTTATATATTCAAGGTCAATGAAAATTCTATCCACACCGCAGTCCTCTGCTTTTTTCGCAAAAACGGGGTCACCGGTAAGAAGCATAAGTTTCATCATTTTACTCACTCTCCAAGTATATCTTCGTATCTTTTAATCTGATTTTCAAGCATACTGTTTCTTTCATACTTTTCTTCAACATATTTTCTGGCATTTTCGCCCAACTTTTTGCAAAACGCTCTGTCTTCATAAAGCTTGTTCATAGCAGTAACCAGTTCTTCAACGTCTTTAGGCTTAACTAACAAACAGGATTCTCCGTTTACAAGAACCTCACCGGCACCGGGGATATTGGTAGTTATAATCGGACATCCCATAGCGCCCGCCTCCTGAATCACCATACCAAATCCTTCTCTATAAGTTGGGTGCACATAGGCGTCCATTCCAGCGTAATATTTAATTACTTCTTTCTCACTTTTTTCTCCTGCAAAAACGATTATATCATTTTCCTTAACCCATGTTTTAAGCTCTGAAGGTATATCTCCTTCTAAAAGTTCATCAGAGCCCACACACACAAGTTTGATATTATCTTGGGACAATCGTCGTATAGCACTGAGCAATTCAAAAGCACCTTTATCGCGGCTAAGTCTACCCACAAACCCGAAAACAAATTCACCACCTATTCCAAGCTCTTCTCGCTTTTCCTTGCGATACTCGTCATACATTTCCATATTATAATCCGAAAGGTCTACACCAATAGTTCCGCCATTGCCTACAACTGTTGCCTTATCAGACTTATACAGTTTTTCATCAATTGCAAACTGACGATTTTTAACACTTACGGCATTTACATAGGTAGAATTCAAACAAGTGATTTTTTCAAGAAATTTAAATATTTTACGCTTGATTCCCCAAAAACCTACATAGCGTATTCCCCACTGGCAGTAAAGACGCTTTTTAATCCCCGCCATTCTACCTGCCAAGGAAGCATAAAGGGCAGCATTTGGAGTAGCGTAAACTATCATATCAAACTTTTCCTTTTTGAAAAGTTTTTTAAGGGCAAACACAGTTTTTATTCCTTTTATATCAACGCCTCTGCTCATAGAAACAGGCAAATAGCGTATAAAATCCGGAAGTGCTTTTTTAAACTGCTCATTACAATCACAAACAAAGGAGACTTTCCAATCAGGATGCTTTTCATAAATATACTCTGCTTGAGCCAAAACAAAGGATTTCAATGTTTCCGGAACGGTAGCTAAAAAACAAATTTTCATTCATCTTTGCTCCTACAGTTTTTTAATTGCCAATTCGTTGTATTTCATCATATAAACACCATCATCATAGTTGCCTATATCTTTCTCATTGGCAGTTCCTTCAAGGTTATTTTTAATAAGCGTCATATGGTCACAACCACACTCATAGGCGTGGGGATAACCGCCACCAAAACGAGGATTAACCTCGGAGATATAGTACTGTCCGTCAACATAAAAAATATCGATATCTATTTGACCTTTGAAACCGCATTCCAAAATAAATTTTTCAATAAGCTCAAATAATACTTTATCCTTAAAACTTACAGCTTTATCAGTTTCTCCGGCACGCATAACGAGTTTTTTCTTAGTAAATACCGAAACAAGTTCCCCGCTTACCATATCTACATAGCAGTCGGCACCTATTTCTTGTCCATCAAGAAATTCCTGTATTAAAAGATTATCATTATGGGCAAAAAGAAGTTCTATCGTTTCTTTATCATACACCTTGGAAATAGCTATACTGGCACTTCCGCAAATCGGTTTAACAAAAACAGGGTATTTAGCTCTGCCTATTTCTACGTCTGCAAAAAATTCTTCTTTATCAATATAAGATTTTGCACAATTATACCCATTCTTACAGAGCCATTTATACATTTCCCACTTATTAAGAGTCATTTCACAAAGTTCATAACTTGACCCAATAACAGTAGTTCCTACTTCTTTAAAATTTTGAACATTTCTTGCGAGTAAAGAAAGTTCCGGGTCTATAAGCGATAGCACACCATTAATTCTTTCATTTTTACAAATATCAAGAATAACGTCAATATAGCCGTCCTCTGTCATTCTTGGAACTTTATAAAATTTATCCGCTTCATACACAGCAGGAGCAATATCACTGCAATCAGTAGCAACAACATTTCCTATTCCGCATAAAGCTTTTTTGAAATACTGAACCACTTTATTTCGTGTTCCGGCACTTAAAATCAAAATATTCATAATAAAACTCCCAAACGTACAAAATCATTCATCAAAATTTGTAACCAAAAAATCTTCATGTGTATTTTTTTTGCGAACCAACATTTTTTTGTTATCAACTTCCGCATAAACCGCAGGATAAAATTCTATAAATTGCGGTATTAATCCCATTGTATATGCTCCCACTCTTTCAAATACAACCTGATCTCCTACACTCAGTTTTGTATCATCAATTTCAAAAAACCTGTCATCCTCCATACAAGTAAAACCGCAAAGAATTTGAGACTGCTTTTCAAAAGTTTCCTGTCTACGTTTAAAACTGTAATCGTACCGGGTTTTCCTCTTAAATGGATCTATATGTATTCTGCTTCCGTCCAAAAGAACAAATCTGTTGTTTTTTGTAACTTTTTCATCCACTACAGTTGTGATGTAATCAATACCAGAACCTATTAAAGATATTCCGGGCTCAATTATCAAATTTGTTTTAGATAACAGAGGCTCTTTTTTGAAAATTTCATAAACCTCGGAAAAATAACTCTCAAAACTTGGTTTGCCCGGAACACCACCAAAAAAGCCGCCTCCTATATCAACATACTCAAGTTCCAAAGAATATTCCCTGACTATATTAACTACCATTTCAGCGATAGCTTTATAAACATTAACGCTTCTTGTTTTAGAACTACAATGCATATGAAAACCCGAAAGAACTATATCATTTTTCTTTAAAAACGATATTGCTTCATAGAGTTCTCCGCATTCATACGAAAATCCGAACCTGCCATCCTCTTTACCGCATTGCGATTCACCTTCGCAATAATCTTCAATGCAAAAATTCACCCGCAAACCCACAGAAGCGTTTTTGATCTTTTCACTATCACACTCAAGCAACCAAGAAAGTTCTCTTTTAGAATCAATATTTACCTTTGCACCGTTTTCAACAGCTTCTATAAATTCTTTTTTCCCTTTAACAGGACCGTTAAATATAATGTGCTCTATTTCAAATCCCAATGCCTTGGCAAGCAAATATTCATCAGAAGATACAACTTCTGCCCATATTTTTTTCTTTTTCATATGTGTAATTATCCAAGGCAGATTGTTTGTTTTAAAAGAATACCCTATTATGCCTTGCGGCCATTTGCTATGTAATACAGAAAATGCCTCATCTATTAATTTATCAATCTCGGCAGTTTTTATTAAAAAATACGGAGTTTGTAATACATCCATAACGTTACCTCTGTAATACTTTTTCTGTGTTTTTTATTTATTTCAAAACGCTTTCAGTGACTTCTGCATACTGTTTCTTTCTATACACATCGAAATCGTCCAAATCTTCTAATTCTATTCCTTCTCTTGTAAATACCGTTTTTATAGTTTCAAACAATATTTTAAAGTCGAGCATTATATCAATATTCTCAACATAATATACATCCAAATCAAATCTATCTTCCCAAACAAGTGTGTTTCTTCCATGAGATTGTGCATAACCAGTTAAGCCAGGTCTCACTAAATGTCTCTTTTTCTCAATATCATTATAAAAAGGAAGATAATTAACCATCAGTGGTCTTGGACCCACTATAGACATATCGCCCTTTAGAATATTGATAAGCTCGGGAAGTTCATCAAGAGATGTACTACGAAGTATCTTTCCATATTTCGTAAGCCGTACATCATCAGGAAGCGGAACACCTTTTTCATCGGTTTCACAAGTCATAGTACGGAACTTTATAAGTTTAAATATTTTTTCGTTCTTACCGGGACGGTCCTGAGTAAAAAATGGGTTACCCTTCATCTTTATTGCACCAAGAACAATAAGAACAAGAAGTACCGGCGATAATACACAAAGTGCAACAAACGACAATATTACGTCTATAACACGCTTAAAAAACTTAGCGTACATTATGTAACTCCTTAAAACAAACTTTTTATTATTTCAATTACTCTATCCTGTTCTTCTTCGGTCATTTTTATATCACTTGGAAGACACACGCCTATGTTGAAAATATCTTCTGAAACATTTTCACTGTTCGCTGATATAAAATCATAACCACTGAACAGCGGGTGCATATGCATCGGTTTCCAAATCGGACGGGCTTCTATGTTCTCCTGTCCAAGTTTATTGACAATATCCATAAACTGTACAGGGCAACCCTCATCAATAAGAATACAGGAAAGCCAGAAGTTAGGGTCGGAACACTCAAGATAAGGATTCATAGTAACGGGAAGCTTTTTAAAAGCCTCTTTATAGCGGTTATAGATTTTGCGTTTTAATTCTTTATGTTCATCAAGGTGCAGAAGCTGACCTCTGCCTATACCCGCAACAACATTGCTCATTCGGTAATTATATCCTGTTTCAGAATGCTGATACCAAGGAGCCGGATCTCTTGACTGAGTTGACCAAAAACGAGCTTTGTCAATAGCCTCTTTATCATTGCTGAGCAGCATACCGCCGCCCGAAGTAGTAATAATCTTATTACCATTAAAACTAATAGCGTTATACTTTCCAAAGGTACCCGTCTGTACACCTTTATAGGTAGCCGAAAGGCTTTCGGCGGCATCCTCGATAAGCACAGCACCGTGCCGGTCACAAATTTCCTTTATCTCATCAAGCTTTGCCGGCACACCATAAAGGTTAACTACTATGACGCATTTACATTCGGGATATTTTTCGAAAGCAAGTTTTAAAGCCTCTGGATCCATATTCCAGGTTTCGTATTCACTGTCAATAAAAACCTGTCTACCATTTTCGTATGTAACGGGATTAACAGTAGCTGCAAAGGTAAGGTCAGAACAAAAAACAACATCTGACGGTTTGACATTTGCTAATTTAACAGCTAAATGCAAAGCCGATGTGCCGCTTACACAGGCCGCGGCATAGTCTATGCCAATATATTCAGCCATTTCTTTTTCAAAACCGTCAACATTAGCACCCAGAGGGGCTACCCAGTTAGTATCAAAAGCTTCTTTAATATACTTTTGCTCTTCATCGTGCATTGTAGGGGAAGAAAGGAAAATCCTTTTATTGATTTGTTTCATTTTTTTACTCCCTGCGCTTTTTAGGTACAATAAGTCCATTTTTATACATTATAGATTATACTACATATATAAAATAATTTCAACTACCTATATAAAATAATTCAGCAAAAAGTGTATTGACTTATAGCAAACGATATGTTATTATTTTAAAAGACTAATGTATTGGAGGTCAGTACAATGAAACATATTATTACTATCGAAACAAGAAATCTTTGCGAAAGTGCTAAAAACGGCGGTTGCGGTGAATGTCAGACTTCTTGCCAGTCTGCTTGTAAAACCAGCTGCGGTATTGCTAATCAGCAGTGTGAAAACACCGAGGAAAGCAAGTAAAGCAAAATCAAAATGCCGCCGAATCGGCGGCATTTTTTCTTATATAAGTTAAAGGAGTTTGTTATGATTCATCAGTATAAAATGGGCGGTTTTAACATTGTTCTCGACGTATGCAGCGGTTCTGTTCACGTGGTGGACGAGGTTGCCTATGATATAATTTCATTGTTTGAAAACAGCGAAAAAGACTATGCTATAGAAAAGGTTTATAATCTACACAATGATGTTAGCAAAGAAGAAATTCTTGATTGCTATGCACAGATTGAGGAGCTTAAAAACAGCGGTAAGCTTTTCGCTCCCGACACCTTCGAGAATATGGCGGGTGCCCTTAAAGAAAAAACCGCAGGCGTTGTAAAGGCTCTTTGCATACATATTGCACACACCTGTAATTTAAACTGTGAATACTGCTTTGCAAGTCAGGGTAAATACCACGGCGACAGAGCTGTTATGAGTTTCGAGGTTGGAAAACAGGCTCTTGATTTTCTTGTAGAAAATTCAGGAAACAGAAAAAATCTTGAGGTCGACTTTTTCGGCGGTGAGCCTCTTATGAATTTTGATGTGGTAAAGCAAATGGTATCTTATGCCCGCAGCATCGAAAAAGAAAAGGGCAAAAATTTCCGTTTCACACTTACCACAAACGGACTTCTTATTGATGATGATGTTATTGAATTTTCCAATAAGGAAATGAGTAATGTAGTTTTAAGCCTTGATGGAAGAAAAGAGGTTCACGACCGCTACAGAATTGACTATGCAGGTAATGGAAGTTGGGAGAAAATAGTTCCGAAATTCCAGAAATTTGTAAATGCAAGAGGCAACAAAAACTATTATATGCGCGGAACCTTTACCCACGCTAATCCCGACTTTTTAGAGGATATAAAAACAATGCTGGATTTAGGGTTTACCGAGCTGAGTATGGAGCCTGTTGTTTGTGCAAAGGGCGACAAAAACGAGCTTACTCTTGACGATTTACCTGTCGTTATGGAGCAGTATGAAAAACTTGCCGAGCTTATGCTTAAAAGGGATAAAGAGGGCAACCCATTTACCTTTTATCACTATATGATTGACCTTACAGGTGGCCCCTGTATTTATAAGCGCATTTCCGGCTGCGGCAGCGGTACCGAATATATGGCTGTTACCCCTTGGGGTGACCTTTACCCCTGCCATCAGTTTGTAGGTGAAGAAAAATTCAAACTTGGTGATATATGGAATGGTGTCACCAACAAGGAAATACAGGATGAGTTTATGGGTTGTAACGTTTATGCCCACAAAGAATGCAAGGATTGTTGGGCAAGGCTTTACTGTTCGGGCGGATGTGCAGCAAACGCATATCACGCAACAGGAAAAGTAACCGGTGTTTATGAATATGGATGTGAACTGTTCAAAAAGAGAATGGAATGTGCAATTATGGTAGCCATTGCACGTCAACTCGGTGACAACTAATGAATACACCTATTTTTGATTTTGTAAACAAATACAAAAGCAGCGGTACAAAGCGACTTCATATGCCCGGACATAAAGGTGTTTCTCTTCTCGGATGCGAAGAGTACGATATAACCGAAATAAATGGCGCCGACAGTCTTTATGAGGCGCAAGGCATAATTAAAGAAAGTGAAGAAAACGCTTCCTCCCTTTTTGGATGTCCTACCTTTTACAGTACTGAAGGTTCTTCTCAGTGTATCCGAGCAATGCTTTTTCTCGCAAGTCAAAAAGGAGTTAAAAAAGTTTTAGCGGGCAGAAATGCTCATAAAACCTTTATTACCGCCTGTTCTCTATTAGACCTTGAGGTAAGTTGGATATACGGAAATTCCTCATATCTTTCCTGTAATATAGACAAAAACAGCCTTGAACAAGCAATAAAAGAGGAAAAGCCTGATGCCGTTTATATTACAAGTCCCGATTATCTTGGCAACATTTCAGATATAAAAGCAATAAGTGAAGTATGCAAAAATTATAATATTTTGTTTCTTGTAGATAATGCCCACGGAGCGTATTTAAAATTTTTAGAGAGCTCTATGCATCCCATAGATTTGGGCGCGGATATGTGTTGTGATTCAGCACATAAAACTTTGCCCTGTCTGACAGGAGGAGCCTATCTGCATATCAAGGATGAGGATATTGCAAAAGGTGCGAAAAACGCTTTATCTGTTTTCGGTTCGACAAGTCCATCTTATCTTATTTTGCAATCCCTTGACCTTATAAACAGATTTATTTGTGAAGATTTCAAAACAAATCTTGAGGCTTTTATTCTTAAAGTCGAAAATTTCAAAAAAACTCTTCGAGGCGCAGGCTATAGCCTATATGGTGACGAACCAATGAAGTTAACGATTTGCGCCAAGGCTTATGGATACACAGGTTATGAATTTGCAAAAATTTTAAGAGAAAATAAAATTGAATGTGAATTCTCTGACCCTGATTTTGCTGTGTTTATGTTGTCCATTAACACCGACCTTGATTTTCTTAAAAACGCACTGCTGAACATACCTCAAAAAGAGCCTCTACCCGTTTTCCCACCCCGCCTTTCAAAGCCGGAACGGATACTTTCCATACGGGATGCAGTTATGTGCGACTATGAGGAAATACCGATTGAAAAAGCAGAGGGCAGAATTCTTGCAGGACTTAGCGTAGGTTGTCCCCCTGCCGTTCCCATTGCTGTCTGCGGTGAAAAAATAGATAATAATATAACCAAATGTTTTAAATACTACGGTATAAATAAATGTACAGTTATTAAAAGAGGATGCCTCAAATGAGGCATCCTCTTAACTTTATTCTTCTATTTGTTCTTTGTTGTCTTCCATTATTGCAGTAAAACGCTGACCGTCGATTTTCTCTTCAGTAAACAGCACCTGTGCAACCTCGTGAAGCTTAGGCATATTTTCCTTAAGAATAGTTATAGCCTTATCATACTGTGTCATAACAATACTGTTGATTTCTTCATCAATCTGTGCAGCTATCTTCTCTGAATAATTGGGATTAGAGGAAAAATCTCTGCCAAGGAATACCGCATCATTATCTGTGCCAAAGGTAATAAGTCCAAGTTTTTCACTCATTCCATACTTGGTTATCATTTTTCTTGCTAACTCTGTAGCACGCTGAATATCATTAGATGCGCCTGTACAAATATCATCCTGTGTAAGCTGTTCAGCAGCTCTTCCGCCAAGGAGTGAGCAAATCTGCTCAAGCATAGTATTTTTAGAAATATGTCCTTTTTCCTCGGTAGGAATATACATTGTATAACCTGCAGCCATACCTCTTGGGATAATAGAAATCTGATGAACAGGGTCCTGAGTGGGCAAGAAATAAGATACAATTGCGTGACCTGCCTCATGATAAGAGGTAATCATCTTATCCTTATCTTTAATTACGTGGGATTTCTTTTCGGTACCCATAACAACCTTAATTGTAGCTTCTTCAATCTCGGGCTGAGTTATAGCCTTTTTGCCTCTGCGAACCGCAAGAAGAGCAGCTTCGTTAAGAAGATTTTCAAGGTCTGCGCCTGTAAAGCCTGCAGTAGAAGCGGCAATAGTTTTAAGGTTAACATCGGGACCCAAAGGCTTTCCGCGGGAGTGAACCTTTAATATTTCCTCTCTGCCCTTTACATCGGGATAGTTAACGGTAATCTGTCTGTCAAAACGACCGGGACGAAGAAGTGCTTTATCAAGTATATCGGGGCGGTTGGTTGCTGCCATAACAATAACACCCTCATTAGCGCCAAAGCCGTCCATTTCAACAAGCAACTGATTAAGAGTCTGTTCTCTTTCGTCGTGACCGCCGCCAAGACCTGCGCCTCTCTGACGTCCAACAGCATCAATTTCATCAATAAAAATAATCGACGGTGCATTTTTCTTTGCTTCATCAAACAAATCTCTTACACGGGATGCACCGACACCAACAAACATTTCAACAAAGTCAGAGCCCGAAATGCTGAAGAAAGGCACTCCTGCCTCACCTGCAACAGCACGGGCAAGAAGAGTTTTACCTGTACCGGGAGGGCCAACAAGAAGCACACCCTTTGGTATTCTCGCGCCAAGCTCGTCAAACTTTTTGGGGTCCTTAAGAAAGTCAACGATTTCCACCATTTCTTCCTTTTCCTCATCAGCGCCAGCAACGTCGGCAAAGGTTGTTTTTCGGTTAGTTTCTTTTTTAGGCTTTGCTTTGCCGAACTGAAGAGATTTATCAGCACCCATAGCAGAGCCCATTTTCTTCATAAACAAAAATCCGATAACAAACATTATAACAACGAGAAGAAGTGTTGGCATAAGCTGACTAAGCCAAGCCATACTCTCTCCACGCTTATAGTCCATTTTAATAGGAGCATTCGGGTTCTTAGCATTATACTCCATTACCGCTTCATTAACATCCTCATAGAAAATGCTGGGAGAAGCAACGGTATAGCTGTGTTTTTTGCCGTCAGCACGGGTAACATAGCTCAAATCACCGTTATAAAGATTTAATGTGTACTCTGAAATTTCACCCTTTTGAACCTGAGTGATTATATCATAGTAGCTTGTATCCGCCTTTGTCTGCCCAAGCAGAGAAACACTGGCGATTGCCAAAATAAGAATTACGGGAATTCCTATATAAAGCAGTACATTTCTGATGTTTTTATTCAACAGACGCACTTCCTTTCTATTTTTTTAAATCAGCTATATACCTTCGGGTCAAGTATTGCCACGAAAGGTAAATTTCTGTATTTTTCGTTATAATCAAGTCCATAGCCCACAACAAAAGCATCAGGAATGACCTTACCTACATAGTCTGCCTCAAACTCAACAGTTCTTCCCTCAGGCTTATCAAGAAGAGTACAGGTTTTAACACTTTTTGCTCCTCTGTCAGCCAGTATTTTTGTAAGACAGGACAGAGAAAAGCCCGAATCAACAATATCCTCAACAATAAGAACATCATAATCCTTAACCTCGGTATCAAGATGCTTTTTCCATTTAAGCTCTCCTGTACTCTTAGTTCCTCTGTATGTAGAAATTGAAAGGAAATCTATATCGCAGAACAAATCTATTTCTTTCATAAGATCAGAAATAAATACAACAGAACCGCGAAGTACACCTACAAGAAGAAGATTTTTATCCTTATAATCCTGAGTTATCTGTTTTCCCAGACGTTTGCAGATTTCTTTAATTTCTTCTTCACCAACAAGAATTTCCTTTAAATCGTCACGCATAGACATTTTATTTTCCCCCTGTTTTTTCAGAAAATACACGATAGATAAATTTAGTGTTTTCATCGGGACAAACCCTTTTATCAACACCTCCGCCGTATACCCAGACAACACCTTTGTCATCCGAAATAACCGGCCAAACCTCTCTATCGGAAGTATTTATCCCCTCTTCATTCATCCATTTTTTAAGCGGTTTTGAAACACGTCTGTGCAAAAACGCTATACTGTCACCGCTGTTTCTTGTCCGCACAATCAAACTGCCTTCAATTTTATCACAGTCAATTGCATTTTTTAAGAACAAATTATGAATTTTTCCGTTAATTTTTATTTCACTTACAGTTTGCTTGACAATCTCCGTCTTAAAGGTCGGAATTTCATCAGACTCTGCCATTAAAAAGCCTTTTGATACTCTAAGCATTCTGCCGTCTTTTATTTGAAATCTGCCCTCTGCCTTTACACACAGGTCGGTAACACCCTTTATGCAGTAATTGTTCACCTCAAAACCCAGCTTTTCAAGAAACAATGCTGAAACGCGGGAAGAGATAGCATTACTAAGCAAACCAAAGTCCTTAACTGAAAGCTTTTCGCCATCAAATCTTAAGGAAAATTCCTGTTCTGCCACCATTTCAAGATAATCCCTGTCCTCTTTCAGCATTTTGGCCGTCTGATAAAAGGACTCTGCAACCGAACTGTTTAACTCTCTGAGAACAGGTATTACACTATGACGGATACGGTTTCTTGTGTATTCGTCGGTAAGATTAGTGGAATCGGTAACATATTCAATATTATTTTCCTTTAAGAAGACTTCAATTTCCTCTCTTGTGCAACACAGCAACGGACGGATGTATATACCTCTTCTTTCGGGAATAGAGCAAAGCCCGTTAATTCCCGTAACGCGTGTAAGACGATAGATTACCGTTTCAAGATTATCATCTGCATTGTGTGCAGTTGCAACAAGTCCTTTTGCATTTCTTTCGAAGAAATCATATCTTATCTGTCTTGCCGCAAGCTCGGTACTGATGCCATTTTGCTGTGCTACTGCACCAACATCGGCACTCTCAACACAAAGCGGAATTTTATAGCGACTGCAAATTTCTTTAACAAAGGCTTCGTCACGGTCTGACTCCTCGCCTCGAAGACAGTGGTTTAAATGCATTGCACTAAGGTCTATTGAAAGCTCATCCTTAAGTATATAAAGCCCCATAAGCAGTGCCATAGAATCGGCACCACCTGAAAGTGCAACGGCTATGTTCTTTTCCTTTTCTTCTTTAAAGAAAAGTCTTATAGCAGATAAAATATCCATTATTCATCAAATCCTGCAGGAGAAGTAAATCTTGTATATCTGCCGTCCCAGTGAAGCTCTACAGTACCGATTTCACCATGACGGTTTTTAGCAACAATACACTCCGCTTTATTGGGGTCGCCTTTTTCTTCCCCGTCCTTTTTCTCATTATCGTAATACTTTTCACGGAAAAGGAAGAGAACTATATCTGCGTCCTGCTCAATAGAGCCTGAATCACGAAGGTCTGAAAGGCCCGGTCTATGGGACTGTCCCTTTGATTCAGTACCACGGGAAAGCTGAGCACAGGCAATAACAGGCACCATAAGCTCCTTAGCCATAATTTTAAGACCTCTGGTGATTTCGGAAATTTCCTGAACACGATTATCAATACGCCGCGCAGAGTGCATAAGACCTAAATAGTCAACCACTACAAGACCAATGTCTCCCATACGCTTAAGCTTTGCTTTCATTTCGGGAACGGTAATATTAGAGGATTCATCAAGATAAATTTCAGCCTCACGAAGATGAGCAGCAGCATCACCCAGTCTAGTCCATTCATCAGGCTCAAGCTCACCCGTTCTGAGTTTTTCACTCTTAATGGCAGCTTCGCTTGAAAGAAGTCTCTGAGCAAGCTGGTCCCTTGACATTTCAAGAGAGAATACCGCAACCTTTTTTCTTGCATTAACCGCAACATTACGTACAATGTTAAGGGCAAAAGAGGTTTTGCCCATACCGGGACGGGCACCTAAAATAATAAGGTCGGATTTGTTAAGTCCTGTTATCATCTTATCCAGTCCACCGATACCTGTAGGAATTCCTACATAATCTGCTCTTGTTTCGGGGTTATTCATCTTCATCAGTCGCTCAAGAGTTTCATTCTGAATAACCGATTTAATATGCTCAAGCCCCTGAATACTTCTGCCCTGTCTGATTTCATAGATACGTTGTTCGGCTTTTTCAAGAAGTATTCCCGCATCCATAGTATTTTCAGTTGCATCGGTAATAATCTGACGGGAAGCCACAATAAGAGCTCTGGCATAATAACGCTCTTTAACAATATTAACATAGGTCATTACGTTAGCACTGGAGGCTTCGCTCTGAATAAGGTCGGTAATATAAGCCTTACCGCCCGCTTTATCGTATACGCCCTCTTTTTTCAGACGGTCAAGCAGTACGATAAAATCAACCCTTATATTATCATTATTCATATCAAGAAGAGTGCGGTAAATCACCTTATGGTTAGGGATATAAAAGCACTCTTCCTTAAGATGTGTAATAACATCGTTAATACAGTCAGGGTCCACAAGAATAGAAGCCAAAACGCCCTGTTCAGCCTCAAAATCATAAGGAAGCCCTGCACCGTCAATATCGAGAATTTGTCTTTCCTCAGCCATAGCCTTATTCCTCTACAACCACGGTAATTTTTGCACTAATGCCAACATAAAGACGGATTTCGGCGGTATATTCACCAAAATTCTTAATATCTGCAACATTAAGCTTTTTCTTATCAATGCTCACATTATAAGCCTTTGATATTTCTGCTGCTATCTCCTTAGAAGTAACGGCACCGAAAAGCTTACCCTGACTTCCTGCTTTAGCATGAATAACAACCTTTTGCCCCTCAAGCTTATTAGCCAGCGCCTTAGCGGCGTCGATTTCTTCCTGTTTGTGATGGGCAGCCGCTGATTCGCGGTTCTTAAGCTCACTCATAGCAGCAGTATTAGCCTCAACAGCAAGATTTTTAGGAAAAAGGAAATTACGGGCATAGCCGTCGGATACATTTACAAGCTCACCCTTTTTACCCTGTCCTTTAACATCACCAGTTAAAATAACCTTCATTTTATATCATCCTTTCTTATATAAAGTTATCTACATTTCCATAACAATGGGGAGAATCATAGGACTTCTGCCGGTGCGTTCTCTGATGAACCTTGACATACCATCTCTGAGTCTTACCTTCACCGCATTCCAGTCCTTAGCACCCGACATGTAGCATCTCTCCAGTATATCACAGGCAACCTCATACATATCGGTTACAAGCTCCTCGGATTCCTTAACATACACAAATCCTCTGGATATAACCTCGGGACCTGACACAACCTCACCTGAAACGGAATCAATGGTTACTGCAACAATGATTATACCGTTATCGGAAAGATTAATTCTGTCCTTTAATACAACATTGCCTACATCACCAACACCCAGTCCATCTACCAGAACTCTTCCGGCAGGAACGCTGTCTGTTACCTTTATGCCTCTATCGGTTATCTCCACTACATTTCCAATGCCCGCAATTACAGTGTTTTCTTTAGGAATTCCCACACCCAAAGCGAGATTTACGTTATGCACAAGGTGCTTTTGCTCACCATGAACAGGAATAAAGTATTTAGGCTTTGTAATGCCTAACATAAGCTTTAATTCTTCCTGACAGGCGTGGCCGGAAACATGTACATCATACATTTTTTCGTACACCACGTTAGCACCCTTACGCATAAGCTCATTAACTACATTACCCACAGTTTTCTCATTACCGGGAATTGGGGTTGCCGAAATAATAATCATATCCCCGGGCATAAGTTCAAGCTGACGGTGTTCGCCCATAGCCATTCTGTGAAGTGCTGAAAGGGGTTCTCCCTGACTTCCTGTAGTTACAACAACCAGTTGCTCGGGAGTATAGCGTTTTATGGTTTCTATATCAACAAGAATATTTTCGGGCAAATTAAGATATCCCATCTGTGCGGCTATATTAACAACATTTACCATACTTCTGCCCGATACAGCCACCTTTCTGCCGCATTTTTCAGCCTCATAAATTATCTGTTGAATACGGTGTATATTGGATGAGAAGGTAGCTACAACAATTCGGTTTTTACCTGCTTTTCTGAAAAGGTTGGAGAAAGATTCACCCACAATTCTCTCACTGGCGGTAAAACCGGGACGCTCAGCGTTGGTAGATTCCATTAGTAGCGCAAGCACACCCTCTTTACCAAGCTCCGCAAATCTGGCAATATCTATCATATTATCATCAATAGGTGTGGTATCAATTTTGAAGTCACCGGTTTGAATGATTACCCCTGACGGAGTTGAAATTGCAAGAGCAACGGCATCGGGTATGGAATGATTTACATGAATAAGTTCAACCGAGAACTTACCAAGAGAAATTATATCCCCTGCCTTTGCCTCATAAAGCTTTGCCGAACTGCTGAGTGAGTGTTCCTTGAGTTTATTATCAACAAGACCCAATGTCAGCTTGGTTGCGTATATGGGAACGTTGAAATTTTTAAGCAGATACGGTATAGCTCCGATATGGTCCTCATGACCGTGAGTCAGCACCATACCCTTGATTTTATCTTTATTCTCAAGTACATAGGTAAAATCGGGAATTACAATATCAACACCGGGTGTATCTGCATCGGGAAAGCTCATTCCGCAGTCAACGATAAACATATCGCCGTCATATTCGTAAAGAGTGATGTTCTTACCTATCTCCCCTATTCCGCCTAAAGGAATAATACGTACGGGCTTTTTAGCCTTATCCCTTTTTGCTGCATTTCTTTCAGGGGGAGTTTTTCTCGGATTATTCTTTCTGTAATCCGGACGCCTTGCAGGTTTACTGCTTTGCTTTTTAGAGGTACTGTTACTTTTCTTAGCAGAGCTCTTTTTATTTTGTATATTGTTCTTTTTGGCAGTTTTTGTGTTTTCTGCCTTACGGTGCTTCTTTTCCTGCACCGCTTTTTCTTGACTCATTTAGTGTCCTCCTAATTTGTTTTTTTATATTAAATCAAAATGCTTTTCGGCAACAATATCCCAATTTAACTATAATTATATTAATAATATTATACTTTCGGGAATATGTCAAGCCGATTAATTACATTATGGGAAATTTTACAATTCTTAATCACAGTTTCACATAAAGCAACAGATAAAACATAGCTGATATTTTGTATTTTTCACTTAATCTAAGTAACCAAAAGCACCGGTTGACATTCGATAAAATTTTAACAACAAATTGTATTTCGGTTCAAAAATCCCGATTTTTTCGCTAATATTATTACTTTTTGAGCAAAAAACTATTGAAAAGTTCAACAATGCGTATTATAATTATTAATTACAAAACGAATTTTAGGAGGATAAATTATTATGGAGAAGTTTATAGCTGTTTTCGCTTTCGCCTCGGCAGTTATTGCTCTGCTTTTTGCGTTGTTCACAGCAATAAAAGTACTCAAACAGTCAGAAGGCACCGAAAGAATGAAACAAATTGCTGATTCAATCCGTCAGGGTGCCAACGCGTATCTTAAACGTCAGTATAAAATAGTTGCAATCTTCTTTGCAGTTATGTTTGTTATTTTAGGCGTTATGGCTCTTGCTAAGATGCTTACCCCTTACGTTCCCTTTGCTTTCCTGACCGGCGGAGTTTTCTCTGCTCTTTCAGGCTTTGTAGGAATGAAGATAGCTACTCTTGCAAATTCAAGAACCGCCAATGCCTGTCAGGAGGGTCTTAATAAAGGACTTCGTGTTGCCTTTTCTGCAGGAAGCGTTATGGGATTTACCGTTGTAGGTTTAGGTCTTCTTGACCTTTCTGTATGGTTTATTATTCTTAAATTCATATTCAAGCTTTCTACCTCAGATATTACCGGTGCAATGCTCACCTTTGGTATGGGTGCTTCTTCAATGGCACTTTTTGCAAGAGTGGGCGGCGGTATCTTCACAAAGGCTGCCGATGTAGGTGCTGACCTTGTAGGTAAGGTTGAAGCTGGTATCCCCGAGGATGACCCAAGAAACCCCGCTGTTATTGCTGACAATGTTGGTGATAATGTTGGTGACGTTGCAGGTATGGGTGCCGACCTTTACGAATCTTATGTTGGCTCTATTATTTCCGCCTGTGCTCTGGGTGTTGCCGCAATGAACGGAAGCTTCAGTGCTATGGCTCTGCCTCTTCTTATTGCCGCAGTAGGTATTATATGTTCAATATTCGGTACCTTCCTTGTAAGCACAAAGGAAAACGCAACTCAGAAACAGCTTCTCACCGCTCTTTCAAAGGGCACTAACCTTTCTGCTATTTTCATTGCTATCATTTCTCTGCCCCTTGTTTACTTCGTACTGGGCAAGGAAAACTGGACAATTTACTTCGCTATTTTAGCAGGACTTGTTGCAGGTGTGCTTATCGGTCAGGCTACCGAATACTTTACCTCTGACACATATAAGCCCACCAAAAACCTTGCTTCAAGCAGTGAAACAGGAACCGCTACCGTTATAATAAGCGGTCTGTCTGTAGGTATGATGTCTACCCTGCTCCCCATCATTATTATTTCGGTATGTATACTTGTCGCCTTCTTTGTTTCGGACGGTAAGGACAGTGCTTCTATGGGACTTTACGGTATCGCTCTTGCGGCTGTCGGTATGCTCTCTACTCTGGGTATTACACTTGCTACCGACGCTTACGGCCCTGTTGCCGATAATGCAGGCGGTATTGCTCAGATGGCAAGACTTGATGAAAAGGTAAGAGAGAGAACCGATGCTCTTGATTCTCTCGGTAACACCACTGCCGCTACAGGCAAGGGCTTTGCAATAGGCTCTGCCGCTCTCACAGCTCTTGCTCTTATGTCCTCTTACATTGATAAGGTTAATACTATTGAAGGCGGAGCAGAAAAGGTTGCAGATTTAAGCATCACCTCCCCCTCTGTTCTTATCGGTCTTTTTGTAGGTGCTTGTCTACCCTTTGTTTTTGCAGCTATCACTATGACCTCTGTGGGCAAAGCTGCACAGAGTGTTGTTAAAGAGGTACGCCGTCAGTTTAAGGAAATCGGCGGCATTATGGAAGGAACCGCACAGCCTGATTACGCTTCCTGTGTTGACCTTTGTACAAAGGCAAGTCTTAAGGAAATGATTCTTCCCACCCTCGTAGCTGTTGTTTCACCCATAATTGTAGGCATTGTTCTTGGTGTTACAGGTGTTGTAGGTATGCTTGCAGGTGCAACTGTTACCGGATTCCTTATGGCTATATTTATGTCCAATTCAGGCGGTGCCTGGGATAATGCCAAGAAGTACATCGAAAGCGGTGTTCACGGTGGCAAAGGCAGTGAAAATCACAAGGCTGCCGTTGTAGGTGATACGGTAGGTGACCCATTCAAAGATACTTCAGGCCCCTCTATCAACATCCTTATAAAGCTTCTCTCTATGGTTTCCATTGTATTCGCAGGCGTAGTTGTAGCTTTCTCAATTCTGTAATAAAATCATAAAAATAAGACTGTTAACCGACAGTTTTAGCAAACACCGCAATGAACGTAATGTTCGTTGCGGTGTCTTTTTTTGAGTGAAACAAAAACGACTTTTTTTCGTTTTCTTTTTTCACTTTACTTTAACCGTCGGTGTGTATATAATTAGGGTAAACAAAATAGTATTGGAGGTACTATTATGAGTATAAAATTTACGGTTTTTTCCGATTTCCATTATGAGTCGCCAAACGGTGCTTCTAAAATCGAACATATGCAAGAAATTTTAGGTTTTGCAGACAAAAGCAACTCCGAATTTGTTTTACACTGCGGTGATCTTATCAGAGATTGGCCAAGTTCTACCGATCTCTTAGATGTTATACTTAACAATAAATATTCTCTAAAGGTTTATGGAACCTACGGCAACCACGATACCCAAACCATAGGAGATACCCCTGATTTTGTTACCCCACGTTTAACGAACGACCAAAATGCTGTTTGGGCAACAGAAGATGGTAAAGTAGGCAACGGAGAAATTACATATTATCATGTTGATAAAGGTCAGTACAGATTTATCTGTCTTGACACAAATCACTCTTATTTTCCAAAAGAAGATAAGATTAAACACGCCCCTGCAGGTATGGGAGAGGCTCCTCCTGAAAATAACCCCCGCCATATTCTTGGACCAAAACAATTAGACTGGCTTAACAATCTGTTAGAAGACGCTGCCGAAAAAGGTCTTCATTGTATCACCTTTTCGCATGCAGGTTTCGCAGGGTTTAAAGAGGGTGGTTGGGAATTCCCTACTCCCTCAGGTGATATTGATGTGGTACGTGAAATGTTTAATAAAGTTAATGCAAAACGTCCTCATACTGTAATAATGTCTATTAACGGACACTACCACACCGACCACGCAGGTATGGCTGACAATATAGTCTTCTTCTCTGTAAACTCTACTATAATGGGTTGGTGGGATTGCAAAAACAGTACCCCCCATCGCTATGGTGTTCCCCTTTACACCAACGTTACAATTACCGACGATTTTGAAATTATTGTCGACGGCAAAAAAGGCTGTTGGGGTGAAGGTTGGGAACCCAAAAACAGCGAGGAGCTTATAAAAGACGGCGTAAGACCTCAGATTTCTTCAAACAAATTTCAGATAATATAAGGGTGAACAATATGATTAAATTTTTACTTTTTTCCGATTTTCACTACTGTAAAACCAAATATGCTATTACCACTAAAGACCTCGAAAAAGTTTTACAGCGCGGTGCTGATGAAAAGGTTGATTTCGTTATGCAGTGCGGTGACTTTTGCGTAGACCCGATACATTCTCCTGAAATTTATAAAGTCCTTTTGGAAAACAAGCATAATCTTCCCGTTTACGGTATTGTGGGAAATCACGAGCTTGAAGTAAAGGGAAATTATTTGGATTTTGTGGCTCAGCGTCTTACTAACAGAGAAGTAAACCGCCCATTCCCCAATGCAAGCTATTGGTACACCGACATAAACGGAATACGCCTTATCGGTCTTGATACAAATTATTCCCTTGACCCTGTTACTAATGAGTGGGAGCATACCGAATCAGGTCGTACTATGGGTAAGCCCGGTAACATTAATTTAGCTTATGCCCATCCCGATGAAATGGTATGGTTAGATGAAACCTTGGCTGATGCTCAGGAGAAAGGACTTAAAGCTATTCTTTTCTCACACCATCCACTAAGCGGTTGTTTTAACTTTAACTGCGGCAATGGTTTTGAGGTCAGAGAATTACTTAAGAAATATAAGCACACAGGTGTTATGTGTATAAACGGTGACCTTCACGCCGAATACTATGCAGGAATAAATGATGTAATTTATTATGCTATTACCGCTACTCAATACCTTAACGGAAACCAGAAAAAAGAACCTGCTTATCCGGAAGATTACACATACGAATATTTAGATTATGATGAGAACGGCAATCTAAGAGGCAGTTATCAAAAGAAGTTCATTGACCTTCCTACAAAAAACTTATATTACTCCGAAGAACCTTTGTGTGCTATAGTAACAATAGATGATGAAGGTGTCGTAACTGTAGACGGTATGCAGTCACGTTGGCTTTTTGGTATCGAACCCAAGAATAAAGATCTTCAGCATCCATACGACCCATACATCACCAACAAATTCTTTAAACTTGACTTTTAACTCAATATCCCTGTTTTTAAAAAACAGGGATATTTTTCTTGACATTCCCCTTAGGGAATGGTTTATAATTAGTATAGATTATTATACTGTATGAGGTGTTTTTTGTGATTATTAACGAGGTGCAAAAACAAACAGGTCTTTCTAAGAAAGCAATCAGACTTTACGAAGAAAAGGGTCTTATAAAAGTAGAAAGAAGCGAAAACGGATACCGCGACTATAGTGATGAGAATATTGAAAGCCTCAGCAAAATAAAGCTTCTGAGAATGGCTGGGGTATCGATTTCCGATATTAAGCTTCTTTTTAGTAACTTAATAACCATAGACGAGCTTCTGGAAAAACGTGAAAAAGAAATAGAGAATGAATACGGAGCTCACTCTGAACACTTTGCAAATTGCTGTGCAATTTTTAAGAAATATGAAAACAGTGAGTTTGAAGAAAAATTCGAGCTTGATGAAAAAGAAGAAACGTTAATTAATGACGATGACATTCTTGCACTGGGTATTGACATTGGAACCACTACAATAAGTGCTGTTATTCTTAACCTGACAAGCAAAAAACAAATTGAATTCTATTCTCTTCCCAATAACAGCCGCATAGACAGTGCAAAATCGGATTTAAGCGAACATGATGCAAACATAATCTGCCAAAAGGCTGTTAAGCTATCTGCCGATATTGTAAACAGCTATCCGCAAATTAAGGTTATCGGTGTAACAGGACAAATGCACGGAGTTCTTTATATTGATAAAAACGGAAATGCTGTTTCTCCTCTTATCAATTGGCAGGACAAACGAGGTGACAGAATATATAAAGATGGTATTACCTACTGTCAGCAGGTTTTCAATTTAACCGGTGAAAAGCTTTCTACAGGTTATGGATTTGCAACACTTTACTACAATAGCTGTAACGAACTTGTTCCTAAAAACGCTCACAGTATCTGCAGTATAATGGATTATGTTGCTATGAAGTTAACAGGTACTACCCTACCCCTTATGCACAACAGCGTTGCCGCAAGCTACGGTCTTTTTAATTTAAAAGAAAATCGTTTTAAATCTGATATTATAGAAAAGCTTGGTATAACAGGTATTACTCTTCCAAAAGTCACAGACGATTACGCTATATGCGGACAATATAATGGTATTCCTGTTTCTGTTGCTATCGGTGACAACCAGGCGAGCATATTAGGCTCTGTTAAAAATATTACCAACAGTGTACTTGTTAATATCGGAACAGGCAGTCAGATTTCCGCTCTCACCGACACCCTTGATGTTGCCCCTCCCTTAGAAGTCAGACCGCTTGTAAAGGGCAAATATATTCAGTGCTATTCTGCTCTGTGCGGCGGTGATTCTTATGCACTGCTGGAAAAATTCTTTAGAGCCTTTGAAAAAGAAGCTAACAACAGCGACTCTCCTCAGTACGAAACACTTAATATATTAGCACAACAGGCTTTTGACAATGAAATCACTCCGTTGACCGTAAACACAAGCTTCCGTGGCAAACGCCACTGCCCAGATTGCACAGGTTCAATTTTAGATATAACCACAACTAATTTTACACCCGGCAATTTAGCTCTAGGTTTCTTAACAGGTATCTGCCGTGAGCTATATGAATACTTTGAAGGCAAAACCGAAAAGGTCGCAACCGTTGTTGCATCAGGTAACGCTATACAAAAATTACCCGTTTATAAAAATATTCTTGAAAATATGTTTGAGCTTCCTGTTCAGATTTCAGCCACCAAAGAGGAAGCCTCTGTAGGTGCAGTTCTTTTTGCTGCCATAGCTTGTAAGATATTAAATAACGACAAGGCTTTTGAAGATTTTATAATCTATAAATAATAGTAAAATAAATGCTATAAAATCAAGGATGGCAGAAATTTCTGTCACCCTTGATTTTTCTGTTGACAAACCAAATATTTTGAAGTATAATGTTATTCGGCTTGAAAAACAAATAGCTTAGCACCGAGGTGTCGCCCAGTTGGTAGGGCGCTAGTTTTGGGAACTAGATGCCGCAGGTTCGAGTCCTGTCACCTCGACCAAAAATCCGTCGACCTTGTCGGCGGATTTTTTATCCAAGCCGCAGGCTTGGTATATCATCATGCTTTAGCGTGTATATCATCGCCGTTAGGCGCATATCATCACCAAAGGTGCATAATTCTGCGCCTTGATGAGATACAGTAGCTTCGCCACTGATGATATGCAAAACTAAAGTTTTGGTGATATACAAGGCTTCGCCTTGATTTTAAACCCGGTATTTATGCAAATTTCCGCGTGATTTCTATAACACCACTCCGACCAAATATTCCAGGGACGTTAAGTTCTTGGAATTTTTACTTATTACCTATTACCTCTTCACTCTTCACTAAAAAAGTCCTTGCCCCCACCCCAACGATGATGCAAAGAAAATAATAGGTCTGGTAAAAGAACAAGGCAGAGTAACCGGATACAAGCTATCCGACGAAAGTCTTGTTTCAAAGGCTGATGCCGTTAATATGGCAAAGCAAGGAAAGATTTCAGGGGTAGGTATAGCCCATCGCGGTGATACACAGTATTTAAAATCAATTCCCAACACAAAAGAAAATGATAATTTAGGAAACCTTCCGTCAATATCCATAAATAAAGCTTGGTCTGTTACACTTTTGTAGCAGACCTTTTATTATAAGGTTTGACTTTTTGCGTATTTAGAGGTAAAATAATTATGTATGTACAACTATATAGAAAGAAGTAAAAAATGAGAATACTTGCTATTGGGGATGTATGCGGAAGCATCGGCTGTAATACAGTAAGAAACATACTCCCTAAACTAAAAAAAGAAAAAGACATTAATTTTGTTGTCATCAACGGTGAAAATTCTGCCGACGGAAATGGAATTACCCCCTCAAGTGCTCAGGCTCTGTTTTCCTGCGGAGCTGATGTAATAACCGGCGGTAATCATTCATTAAGACGAAAAGAAATATGCTCTATGATGGAAGAAAACTATTTTCTTCTGCGTCCGGATAACCTTCCCGAAGAGCTTGCGGGTAACGGCTACTGCCTTGTTGATTGCGGATACACAAGCGTTGCCGTAATTAATCTTTCCGGGACCATTTACCTGGAAACTCTTAATGCGACCTCCCCTTTTGAAAAGGCAGATTTACTTATAGAGCACGCCAAAAGTCAAGGTGCCAAAATCATACTTATAGACTTTCACGCCGAAGCCACAAGTGAAAAACGAGCACTGGGAATATATCTTGATGGCAAGGTATCTGCATTTTGGGGCACACATACCCACGTACAGACAAATGATGCTCAGATTCTCCCCTGTGGTACAGGCTACATAACCGATATAGGTATGACAGGTCCTATTCAGTCGGTACTTGGCGTTAAAAGTTCAATTATAATTTCCAGACTTAAGGATAAAAACACAACAGAAAAATTTGTTCTTGCCGACGGTAAATGTATGCTTAATGGTTGTATTTTCGATATTAACAACAATACAGGTATAACCGAAAGTATTGAAATTATAAATTTCAGTTAGGAGAATTATTTTGAAAAGACTATTTTCAGGTTTTTTAATAATTGTTTTCTGCCTTTGTATTTTTTCAGGTTGTAAAGATAACAAGAACATAAACCAGAGCGGTGAGAATAACTCTCCTGTGCAAAACCAAACTGCCGAAAGTATCAACCTGCTTTACTGCAGCAACGATACCTTTAATCCATATACCCTTATAACCAAAGTGAATATGGAGCTTTGTCAGTTGCTTTACGACCCACTTATAACATTGGACAACAACTTTGAGCCTGTTTATAAGCTTGCTCATTCTTCCTCTATGGACGGCAATGTGTGGACCATAGTTTTAAAGGATGCCGTTTTTTCAGATTTAAGCATTGTAAAAGGTGAGGATGTGGTTTATTCCTTTAATCTCGCCAAAAACCACAGTTCTTATGCTTCGGCTTTTAATCATGTTTCCTCTGTTTCAAGCGAAGGTGCAAAGGTTTTTTTCACCCTTAGCTACACCGACCCATATTTTATAAATCTTCTCGATTTTCCCATACTCAAGGCAGGAAGTGACCAGATAAGAAACGAGGACTCTGTGCTTTTGCCTCCTATTAGTGCAGGAAGATATGTATTAAATGAAGACGAAACCGCACTGCTTGTAAATAAAAACTATTACGGTGATAAGCCCATTTATAAAACCGTAAATCTTATTAATGCACCTGACAGTGAGTCAGTTGCTCACTATGTTGAGGTTGGTGCAACAGATTTTTATTATGCTAACATTAATGACGGCAAAATCATACGAATGGACGGCAAAAAGTTCTCCATCAATCAGAACAGACTGATATATCTCGGAGTTAATATGAATAATTCTATGCTGAGAGATGTAAAGGTACGCTATGGCATCTCTGCCGCCCTTGACCGCAAAAAAATTGTAACTTCCGCTTATTACGACAATGCTATAGCCGCAACAGGCCCATTTACACCCGTGTGGAAGGAAACCGGAAGCTATCAAACCATAGAAACTTCAGCAAACATAAAAATTGCTATTGAGAATTTGGAACAAATAGGTTATAATATATTAGATAACTCCGGACTGCGTAAAAACAACTCGGGCTATCCTCTGTCATTTTCACTGCTGATAAACGGCGATAATGTTTCTCAGGGCATTGCGGCTGAGCTTATTAAAAAGCAACTTTTGGATGCGGGAATAAGCATAACTATTAACGCTCTTTCTTATGACAGCTACAAACAAGCGTTAGAGTCCGGTGCCTTTCAGTTATATCTTGCAGAGGTAAAACTAAACAATAATTTTGACATCAGCCCATTAGTTCTATCAGGTGGAAGCTGTGCTTATTCAGTGGCAGACACAAGTGATGAAAATGTTACCGACTTTACCGAAATAATAAATAAGTACAAAAACGGTGAAGCGGCAATCAGTGATGTAATTACTTCGGTTAGCTCACAAATGCCGTTCATCCCAATTTGTTATCGTTCGGGAATACTTTTCTACAGCAATTCTTTGTCAGAGGTAACGAACGCATCCACAGGCGATTTATTTATGTCATTACAAAAATAACATCTATTTCAAGGAGGTTTTTTTATGATATCTTATGAAACTATGACCGGTACCGTAACCATTTCAAAGGAGTATTTGTCAAAGCTTATCGGCCGTGCCGTCACTTCCTGCTTTGGTGTTGCAGATATGAAGCCAAACAGCAAAAGACAATTCTTATTCGGTCTTATCACAAAAAAAGAACTCATTGACAAGGGTATTACCGTAACAGGAAATGCCGATTCTATCAATGTTGACCTTCATATTGTTGTTACCTACGGTATGAATATCAATGCTATTGCAAAAAGCATTGTTCACAAGGTTAAGTATGTAGTAGAGGATACCACAGGTATCGTTGTCAATAAAGTGACTGTCAAGGTTGACGGTATAAAAGAATAATTGAGGTGTATACAGTGTTTAACGGAAATATTCTGCGTGATGCCATAATCTCTGCCGCCAACAACATTTCAAATCAGCAAAAACAGGTTGACGAGCTTAACGTCTTCCCTGTTCCCGACGGAGATACAGGTACAAATATGTCTATGACTCTCTCAAATGCCGCAAGAGAGTTATCCCGAATGGAAGGAGAAACTGCAGGCAAGGTGGCTGCTATTGCCGCTTCCGCACTGCTTAGAGGAGCCAGAGGTAACTCAGGCGTTATTACTTCCCTTCTTTTCAGAGGCTTTGCTAACGGCTTTAAGGGTTATGATAACGTAGAACCCGAAAATTTAAAAAACGCTTTTGCTATGGGCGTTGAAGCCGCATATAAGGCTGTAATGAAGCCTACAGAAGGAACGATTCTTACAGTTGCAAGAATTGCCAGTGAATATGCCACAAAGGCTTACAACAACGGTCTTGATACTCTCGGTGTTTTCGAAGCCGCTCTTGAGGGTGCAAGAGTTTCCCTTGAGCAAACCCCTGAAATACTTCCCGTGCTAAAAAAAGCCGGCGTTGTTGATGCAGGCGGTAAAGGCTTTGTTGTTATTCTCGAAGGTATGCTTTCAGTACTGAAGGATGGTAAGATTATCCCCTCCTCCGCTGTAGAAGTAACTGCTGACGAAGAGGAATCCTCAAGCAGAAATGCCGCCGCTGAGTACGAGGGTGAAATCACCTTTACCTACTGTACTGAATTTATCGTTAACCGTGAGCCTGAAAACCCCAAGGAGCCAAGTGAGCTTCGTGCTTATCTTGAAACTATCGGCGACTGCGTTGTTGTGGTTGACGACGAAGAAATCATAAAGGTTCACGTTCACACCGACCACCCCGGTAATGCTATTGAAAAAGCACTTACCTTCGGTCAGCTTGTGCATTTAAAAATAGAGAATATGCGCGACCAGCACGAAAGAGCAAAGCACGACAGCGATAATGCCGCTAAAAAGCCTGCTCAGAACAGCACACGTACTGAAACCTTTACTCCTGCAGAGAAGGAAAACCCTGTAGGCTTTGTTTCGGTTTGTGCAGGTGACGGTCTTGCTGAATTATTCCGCGACCTTGCTGTTGATACCATTGTAAGCGGCGGTCAGACTATGAACCCAAGTACTGATGATATTCTCCGTGCTATTGAGTCTACCCCTGCAGAAACTGTTTTTGTTCTTCCCAACAATAAAAACATCATTATGGCCGCAGAACAGGCTGTGCCTCTTAGCACCAGAAAGGTTATTGTTATCCATTCCCGTACCATTCCTCAGGGAATTGCGGCTATGCTTGCTTTTGACCCGGAAGCACTGGACAAAGATAATGCTATTGCTATGTCTGAGGCCTGTGAGAGAATCGCTACAGGCTCCATTACCTTTGCAGCACGTGATTCTGATTTTGACGGTCATAAAATCAAGAAGGGTGAGCTTCTCTGTATGAACAACGGCAAAATTGCCTTTGTTGACACAGACCTTGAGAAGTCCGTTGCAAAGCTTGTTAAAACAATGCTTAAACGCGAAAGCGAATTCTTAACAGTTATTTATGGTGAGGATGTAAGCGACGAGCAGGCGCAGAGAGTTGAAGCCGACCTTAACGCAAAATTCGGTGATAAGGTGGAAATCACTTTTGTAAACGGCGGTCAGCCTATTTACTATTTCTTCCTTTCTGTAGAATAATGGAAAATATAAACAGAAATTTACTGACTATTAAGGGTATCGGCGAAGCAAAGGCCGGCTTACTATCTAAGCTTGGCATTGACTCTGTCGATGCCCTTTTGCGTTACTATCCCAGAGATTATAAGGACTTTACACATATAACCCCAATAAATGAGGTTATGCCCGAAACGGTTGTAAACATAAGAGGAAAAATCACAGGGAATGTAAAAACCGAGCCTCTCTACCGCCAGGCTATTTCACGCTCCACCTTTACAGTGAGTGACTCAGGCGGAAATATAACCGTGATTTTATATCACAAAAAACAGGTACCCTTTTATCTTAAAAAGAACACCGACTACATATTTTCAGGCAAAGCAGAGGGCAGTCTTTTCGACCTTTACCTCTCTTCTCCCACGGTTGTATATGAGAACCAAGCCAGAATTCAGCCCGTTTATCCACTTAAAAGCGGAATAACCTCAAAGCAGCTTTCCCGTATGGTAGAGAATGCTTTTGAGTGCGGTTTCCCTGATGATCCCATTCCTGAAAGTATAAGAAAAAAGGAAGGTCTTTGCGACCTTACCTTTGCTATACAAAATATTCATTTTCCTGTTTCAAATACTTCCTTAGAGGCGGCTAAAAAACGGCTGATTTTTGAAGAGCTTTTTACCCTGCTTACCGCCTTTTCTTTGCTTAAAAGCAAAAACAGACAGTATAACGGTATAAAAATCGAAAATAACTATTCTGAGGAATTCTTTTCCCTGCTTCCCTTCTCACCTACAAACGCTCAGAAACGGGTAACTGATGAGTGTATAAAGGATATGCAGTCTGCCCTTCCAATGAACCGACTGATTCAGGGAGATGTTGGCAGCGGTAAAACTGCAGTTGCCGCCGCTCTTTGCTATACACTGGTTAAAAACGGCTATCAGGCGGCAATTATGGCACCTACTGAAATTTTAGCCGAACAGCATTTTAAAACCTTTTCCGCCTTCTTTAAAGATACACCTATTACCTGTCACCTGTTTACAGGCTCAATGACTGCAAAGCAGAAAAAAGAGAGCAGAAAGCTTTTAAAGGACGGTAAAATCAGTATTGCAATCGGCACTCATGCTCTTATCAGTGACGGTGTTGATTTTAATAATTTAGGACTTGTTATAACCGACGAACAGCATCGCTTTGGTGTAGCACAGAGAGCCAAGCTTTCGGCTAAGGGAAATAAGCCTCACCGTCTTGTAATGTCAGCTACCCCTATCCCCCGCACCCTTGCCCTTATAATTTACGGCGACTTAGATGTAAGTATAATCGACGAATATCCAAAAAATCGCCAGACCATAGACAGCTACTGCGTCACCCCCGATTACCGCGACAGATATTTTTCCTTTATAATGAAAAATATTGATGAAGGCAGACAGGCATATATTGTTTGTCCCCTTGTTGAAGAGGGCGAAACCGACCTTATAAGTGCGCAGGAATATTTTTATGAAATATGCAGTAAAGATTTCAAGGACTATAAAGTAGGGTTGCTTCACGGAAAAATGAAGCCCAAAGAAAAAGAAGCGGTTATGAACAGCTTTTCAACGGGCGAAATACAGCTTCTTGTCTGCACAACCGTTGTTGAAGTAGGAATTGATGTACCCAATGCTACGGTTATGGTAATTGAAAATGCCGAACGCTTTGGTATGAGTCAGCTTCATCAGCTAAGAGGCAGAATAGGCAGAGGAAAACATAAGTCCACCTGTATTTTCGTTTCCGAAAACAAGAAAAATCCGCGTCTTGAAATAATGTGCAAAACCTGTGACGGCTTTAAAATTGCTGATGAAGACCTTAAAATGCGTGGCCCCGGTGATTTTATAGGAAAGCGTCAGCACGGACTTCCCGAGCTTAAAATCGCGGATTTAAGCAACGATATGGCACTTATGAGAAGAGCAAGTGTTTGGGCTAACACTCTTATTAGTCAAGACCCTAATTTAGACAACCATCCAATTTTAAAAGAACAAATTACAGAGCTTATTAAAAACAGTGATAATTAAAGGAGAAAAGCTGTGACAAAAATATTACTTGTTGAAGATGATAAAGGAATAATCGAAAATCTCACCGACTTTTTGTCAGGCGAGGGCTTTTCTGTTACAAATGCTGACGGTCAGAAAAAGGCTCTTGAGCTTCTGAGTCTTGATAGCTTTGACCTTGTTCTTCTTGATATTTCCTTAAGCGACGGTAACGGCTTCGCTGTGTGCTCAGCGGTAAAAAAGGAGTACTCCCTTCCCGTTATTTTTCTTACCGCATCCGGTGACGAATACAGTACCGTTACAGGCTTTGAGCTTGGTGCGGACGACTATATCGCAAAGCCCTTCCGTCCCAGAGAATTAGTTTCAAGAATCAAAAATATTCTCCGACTTACCCAAAACAGCGACACCCTTGTTACCCTTGGTAATGTAGAGGTAGATACCGTAAAGGGTATTGCCACAAAGGGTGGAAAGGATTTGTATCTTTCAGCACTTGAATACAGACTTTTGCTTGTTTTCCTGAATAACAGAGGTACGGTTCTTTCCCGCAGTCAGCTTTTAGAGGCTATATGGGATGTAGCCGGTGATTTTGTCAACGATAATACCCTTACGGTTTATATTAAAAGGCTCAGAGAAAAAATTGAGGACAATCCTCAGGAGCCTTCAATAATCAAAACCGTAAGAGGTATCGGCTATAAGGTGGAACAAAAATGAAGCTACTGAGAAACAAAGAGGTTCGCTCCTCCCTGTTCTTTTATATTATAATAGCGGTTGCTGCCTTTATATTTTCCTTTATGCTGAGTCCTTCCTTCGCCCTTTTCACAGCCTTGCTTTCGGCTATATACATAATTGTGTTTTTGGTTTCTACAAATAACAGATACAAAAAAATTAAAGAGCTGAGCGAATGTATTGACCGCATCCTTCACGGAAAAGACGCTGTTTTAAATTGTGAATACTGCGAGGGAGAAATTGCTATTTTAGGAAGTGAAATACATAAAATGACGGTAAGGCTTCGTGAACAAAGTCAGCAGCTGACTGAGGATAAAATATTTCTCGCAAATTCTATTGCTGATATTTCACATCAGATAAGAACACCGCTTACCTCTATTAATCTGCTTATTTCTCTTCTCTCGGAGCCCGACATTAACCCAGAGCGTAAGTTAAGGCTCACCCACGAGCTTTACGAACTGCTGTCAAGAATTGATTGGCTTATAACTTCACTTATGAAGATTTCAAAAATTGATGCGGGAACTGCCGAATTTAAAAAAGAGAATGTTTCTCTGGAAGCTGTGATTAAAAAAGCCGTTGCTCCCCTTATTATTCCTATGGAGCTTAAGGAACAGGAGCTTTATATAAACGCTTCGGGCATCTTTACAGGTGACCTTAACTGGACAAGCGAGGCTATAGGCAATATAGTTAAAAACTGCACCGAGCATACAGATTTTGGCGGAAAAATCAGTATTAGTGCATCTGAAAATCCTCTGTACAGTGAAATAATTATCACCGACAATGGTAAAGGAATCAGAGAAGAAGACCTTCCTCATATATTCAAGCGTTTCTATAAAGGAAAAAATTCCGATACAAAAAGCTTTGGTATCGGTCTTGCCCTGTCACGAATGATAATTGTCAGCCAGAACGGTACGGTAAAAGCCGAAAACAATGAAGGAAACGGTGCAAAATTCATAATAAAGTTTTATAAGGGAGTCGTATAGTGACTCCCTTTTCTTTTTGTGACGGATTTGTTATAATTTAGTCACTGCTATGTAATTTAAACCTGTTAATATAAACCTGTAGACTAAATAAAGGAGAACTTATTATGGAAATATTGAAGGTTGAAAATCTATGTAAAACCTATGGCAAGGGCGAAAACGAGGTAAAAGCTCTTGACGGTGTTTCCTTTTCGGTTAAAAAGGGCGAGTTTATTGCTATTATCGGCCCTTCGGGTTCGGGCAAATCAACCTTACTCCACATTCTCGGCGGAGTTGACCGTCCAACAAGCGGAAAGGTATATATGGACGGAGTTGATGTTTATGCGGGAAACGAAGACTCCCTTGCTCTTTTCAGACGCAGACAGGTAGGACTTATTTACCAGTTTTACAATCTTATTCCCGTGCTTACGGTAACAGAAAATATAACACTTCCCGTACTTATGGACGGAAGAAGGGTTAACGAGGAAAGACTTAATGAATTACTTGATACACTGGGTCTTAAAGGCAGAGAAAACCATCTTCCTAATCAACTGTCAGGCGGTCAGCAGCAGCGTGTTTCTATCGGCAGAGCTCTTATGAATGCTCCTGCTGTTGTACTTGCAGACGAGCCAACAGGAAACCTTGACAGCAAAAACAGTCAGGAAATAGTTGAGCTGCTGAAATATTCAAATAAAAAATATAATCAAACTCTTATCATCATAACACACGATGAAAATGTTGCTCTTCAGGCTGACAGAATTATGACCATTGAGGACGGCAAAATAACGCGTGACGAGGTTATAAACAAATGAATATCTTAAACAAAGTTACCTTGAAAATGCTTTTTAAAAACAAGGTCAGAACCGTTGTCACAATTATAGGAATTACCCTGTCTGCTGCAATGATATGTGCTGTCACCACCTTTGTTTCAAGTATTTTTAACTACGCCCTGCAGAATGCCATATATACAAACGGCGACTGGCACTCAAACAGTATTAACATCACCGAGAAAAAAAGACTTGAAATTTCCTCTGACAGCAGTATTGAAAGCTATGTGTATGCAAGTCAGTTAGGTTATGCAGACATATCTTCACAAAACGAAAACAAACCCTATCTTTATATTATGGGCACCTCCAAAGGCTTTGAAAACAGTATGCCCATTCATATAAATCGTGGAAGAATGCCTGAGAACAACAGCGAAATTCTGCTTCCCGACCATCTTTTTTCAAACGGCGGAGTGAATTATAAAATAGGTGATACAATTACCCTTAAAATCGGGCACAGAATTCACGACGGAGAAAAGCTGTGGCAGAACAGAGCCTTTTATATATACGATGAAAAAGGAAATACCGTACCTCTCGGCGAGGAGCTTCTTATTAAGGAAATACGTATGTATACAGTAGTGGGCTTTTACGAGCGTCCCTCCTTCGAGCCACATACAGCCCCCGGCTATACCGCTATCACTACACTGGACACTACCCCTTGGGCAGATTCGCTTTACAGTATATGGTTTAAGATGAAAAATCCCAGAAGCGTATATAGCTTTACAGAAGCTCTTAGCGAAGAATCGGAAACAGCCCTTAACGGAAGAGTTCTTACTTACCTTGGAATTTCACGTTATGACGGCTTTAACAGTATGATAACAGGACTTGCGGTAATCGTAATCGCTCTTATAATGTTCGGTTCTGTATCCCTTATTTACAACGCATTTTCTATATCCGTATCTGAGAGAACCAAGCAGTTCGGTCTACTTTCTTCTGTAGGCGCTACAAGGAAACAGCTTAAACAAATGGTGCTTTACGAAGCCTTTGCCGTAGGAGCTGTAGGTATTCCCCTTGGTATCATCACGGGAATTCTGGGAATAGGTATCACACTTTTGTTTATAGGAAACAAATTTGAAACCCTTATGGACTATGCTATTCCCTTAAGGCTTAAGGTATCTCCCCTGTCCATAATTATTGCAATAGCAGTATCGCTTATTACTGTGCTTATTTCTGCCTGGATTCCGTCAAAAAGAGCCACAAGGGTTTCGGCTGTAAATGCCATTCGTCTTAATAGCGATATTACGGTAAACAGCAGAAATCTTAAAACCTCAAAGCTTACCTATAGGCTGTTCGGTATTTCGGGAATTCTTGCAAGTAAGCATTATAAACGAAATAAAAAGAAATACAGAACCACAGTTGTCAGTCTTTTTATGAGTATCGTTCTTTTCGTTTCCGCTTCCGCTTTTACCGACTATCTTACCGAGTCGGCTTCAGGAGCTTTTTCAACAGCAGGCTTTGACCTTATCTATTCCAATCATAACGATTCACCTACAAGCGCTGAGCGTGAAAAGCTTTTAGAGGCTTTTTCAGGCGATGCTGCCGTAACAAAGGTATCCTACGTGCAAAGCAATTCCTATATTGCTGAAATTGATACTTCCCTTCTCACTAAGGAGGCTGTAATTAATGATGGAGATACCATAATAACCAACGAAAAAGGCAACCAAAAAGCCTCTGTGCATATTAATCTTTTGTTTGTGGACGATAATTCCTTTGACCAGCTGTTAAAGGAAAACGGGCTGAGTGCAGCAGAATTTAAAAATCCTGATACCCCAAAAGCAATCATTATTGACCGCAACACTTATCTTGATAAGGACTCAGAAAAATATGTCAGCTATAACATATTAAAGAATAAAAAAAGCGTTATTGAAATTCCCGTTCTTAGCGAAAAGGAAGGCTACTATTATTATGGTGCGGTTAATAAACAGGGTGTTCCCTACAACAGATATTATAGCACTAACAATTCAGGTGAGTATGTTGATTTAACCTTTGAGGAAGCCTTTACCGTTATACCGCTGACCGCAGGAAAAAGAATTACGCAGCGTCCGTTTTTTGTACAGACTACTATGGGAATCACTTTTATATATCCTGATTCTCATAGAGGCAATGTACTTACCTGTCTTCCTGTAACCACTCAGTCATACTACTATTACTTTACCTCCAGCAATCACAGCGAAAGCTTTGATGCCATTGAGCAGACCTTATCCGAAATGAATATCAAAAACGGAAACCTTTTCAATTATGCAGAAAACGCAGAAGCAAGCCGAAACACTATTACAATTGTCAAGGTGTTCTCCTTAGGCTTTATAGTGCTGATTTCTCTGATTGCCGCCGCTAATGTGTTCAACACCATTTCCACAAATATAAATCTTCGACGCAGAGAATTCGCAATGCTTAAATCGGTGGGTATGACACAAAAAGGCTTTAATAAAATGATGAACTTTGAATGTGTGCTTTACGGTCTTCGTTCGCTTATGTGGGGACTGCCCGTATCTGTTATTATCTCTTATTTTATTTACCTTACCGCACAGGAAGGCTATTCTACAAGCTTCAGACTACCCGTAACCTCCATGGGAATTGCGGTACTCAGCGTTTTTGCCATAGTATTCGCTACAATGCTTTACTCTATGGGAAAAATCAAAAAGGACAATCCTATTGATACTCTCAAAAACGAAAATATCTGAGGATAATAAAATGAAAAAGTGTAATAAAGTAATAAGAAATATTACAGTAGGACTTCTGTGCTGTGTTCTTATAATTGCTTTATACGCCATTTGTATAAATGCTCATATTGTACATAGCGTAAAGGCAAAAATCGTCACTACCGAAGAATTAGCCACTTATTCACAGGCTGACTGTATACTTGTGCTTGGATGCCTTGTAAGACCAAACGGAAACCCCAGCGATATGCTTTCCGACAGAATAAGACGAGGCGTGGAGCTTTACAAATCGGGTGCTGCAAAGAAGCTTCTTATGAGCGGTGACCACGGCACAAAAGAATATAACGAGGTGCAGACAATGAAGGACTGTGCCTTAAAGGAAGGCGTACCTTCAGAGGACATTTTTATGGACCACGCCGGTTTTTGTACCTATGACAGCATTTACCGTGCAAAAGAGGTTTTCGGTGCAAAGAAAATTATAATCGTCACCCAGCGTTATCACCTGTACCGCGCACTGTATATCGCCAAGAGTCTTGGACTTGAAGCAGTAGGTGTTGCCTGTGATTATAATACCTATTACGGACAGACCTTCAGGGAAATCAGAGAAATTATTGCACGAAACAAGGATTTTCTTTATACCGTATTTAAGCCCGAACCCAAATATCTCGGAGAAGCTATTCCTATTTCCCAGAACGGAAACTTAACACAGGATTAACCCCCCTACTCCCTAAAAAAATACTGTCATCTTAACGATGACAGTATTTTTTTACATCAAGTATCCGGCTGCAATTCCTATTATTGCGGAAAGGCAGATAATAATTATGGGGTGAACCTTTTTAAAGGCAAGTACGGTACAGACAACACATATACCAACACTTACATAAAACTGCACATTTTTAAATACTGCAAGGGTTAGTCCTACAGGGAAGAATACAGTCAGAGCAATGGAAATAATTGCACTTCCTATAAGACCGACTACGGCAGGCTTAAGTCCTGTCATAACGCCCTTTACGGTTCTGCTGTTTTTAAATCTGTCGTATATTCTTGCTACAATAAGAATTATAACAAAGGACGGAAAAACAACACCGAGAGTAGCACAGGCAGAGCCGAGAATACCCAATGGGGCTACCTGACTACCTACATAAGTAGCGATATTTATTGCAAAGGGGCCAGGTGTGGATTCGCTTACAGCAATAAAGTTAACAAGCTGTTCAAGCTCCATCCAACCTTTTGCAGTTACCTCTTGCTGTATAAGAGGAAGCATAGCATAACCACCACCAAAAGTAAAGGCGCCTATTTTAAGAAAAGTTAAAAACAGTTCAAGATAAATCATACCTTATTCCTCCTGCTGATTACTATAGAGGAAACAAGGCCAAACACTGCACAGCCGATAAGCACATAAAGTACAGGAATGTCAATAAAGGCAGTCAGTAAAAATGAAAAAGCCATTACTATATATGACACAGCCGACTTGGGACATTTTTTATACATAGTGTAAAGTGCTTTAAAAAGAAGTGCAAGAACACCTGCTCTTATACCGTTAAATGCATATTTAACAGGCTTTAAATTACCAAACTGGCCAAGCACTGCAGATATTATAAGAATAATTATAAAGGAAGGAAGCACTACACCGAGGGTAGCAAAAAAGCTTCCCCAGAAGCCGCAAACCCTATATCCCACAAAGGTAGCAGAGTTTATTGCAATAGGCCCCGGTGTTGACTCGGCAATTGCGATAATTTCCAGAATATCGTCATCAGTTATCCATTTTTTGTTTTCGGCAATTTCCTTCTGTATAAGGGGTATCATTGCATAACCGCCGCCGAAGGTAAAAGCACCGATTTTGAAAAAGGTTATAAACAGACTTAAAACCTTTGAAAGCTTATCTTTAATTTTCAACAACTCCCTTTTTAGTTATTCGCCTTACAGCCTCGATAATTATGTAAAGTATCATTCCAACAATAATTGCTACAACAAGGTCAAAGACCACGGTTAAAACAAAAGTAACCAAAAGCACCGAAATTTCGCTCATATTTTTGGTTTTGATTACAGACACAAAATGACGCCACTCACTCATATTATACGCCACAACAAACAAAATTGCCGCAATGGTAGGCATTGGAATAAGAGAAGCGTATGGCATTAGGAATAAGATAACCAACAGCAACACTACAGAATGTATCATAGCAGCAATCGGAGTTCTTCCGCCATTCTTAATATTCGCCGCTGTTCTGGCTATTGCGCCTGTTGCAGCTATGCCTCCGAAAAGCACAGAAGCAATATTAGCCACACCCTGACCCACAAGCTCAGCATTAGGGTTATGCTTATCATCTATCATACCATCAGCCACAACACAGGAAAGGAGCGACTCTATCCCCGCAAGTAAAGCTATGGTAAAAGCGTTCGGCAATACAGAAAGTATGGTATTTATACTAAAGTCCATAGATGCAAAGTCTATTTTAGGAAGTCCCGACTTAATAGTATAAAGGTCGCCTATTGTAAATACTCCTTTATCGAAAACAGAAATAAAGGCGACCGCAAAACCACAAAGCAAAACTGCGATTAGCGACGGCGGAATTCGTTTTTCAAGTTTAGGATAAAAAATAAGAACAGCAAGGGAAATAACACCTACTACAACAGACTGCCAAGAAAGTGTTGAAAGACTTTCAAAATTGGCCTCTAATTTTTCTATGGTTTCAACGGGTTTTACCCCATCAGCATAAGTAAGTCCCAAAAAATCTTTTATTTGTCCAATAAAGATTGTTACCGCAATACCGCCCGTAAAACCTACAGTAATGGTTTTGGGTATAAAACGAATCAGTGAGCCCAATTTTAATATACCCATTAAAACAAGTATAATACCGGCAAGAATTGTAGCTATAAACAGTCCGTTCATTCCGTTTTCGGCTACAATTGATGCAACTATGGTAGCAAATGCGGCTGTAGGACCGGCTATCTGCACTCTACTTCCTCCAAGCAGAGCAACGAAAAAACCCGCCGCAATAGCGGTATAAATTCCACAGGCAGGCTCTACCCCCGAAGCCAGTGCCAGTGCTATGGACAAAGGCAGAGCAATTATAGCAACTATAATGCCTGCCGTAAGGTCATTAATAAACTTTTTTGTATTATATCCCCTAAGGGCTTCAAATAATTTAGGCTTAAGATAAAAACTCATTAACAAATCCTCCTCTAAAACAAGGAAAAGTATACCACAAGAAAAATAAAAAGTAAAGATTATAATAAAAATTAACCCCTCTGTGAAAACAGAGGGGTTTTTCAGAACTTATTTATCTTAACCGTCACATCAAAAGACAAGCGCTACGCCTTACAATGTGATGGTCAAGAAGCTGATTATACTAACTCGATAATTGCCATTTCAGCAGCATCACCGCGGCGAGGGCCGATTTTGGTGATACGGCAGTAACCGCCGTTTCTGTCAGCATAACGAGGACTGATTTCATCGTAAAGTTTCTTTACAACATCTTCCTTGGTTATGAAAGCTAAAGCCTGACGCTTGCTGTGAAGACTGTTATCCTTAGCGAGTGTAATATATTTTTCAGCCATAGCACGAACTTCTTTTGCACGAGTTACGGTTGTTTCGATTTTACCGTTTTCAAGTAAAAAGGTAACCATTGCTCTGAGCATAGCAGTTCTCTGATCACTGGTTCTGCCGAGTTTTCTTGTACCGGGCATGGATATTCACTCCTTACAATTATTCGTCGTCACTCTTAAGGGTATATCCAAAGGAATTCAGCTTTGCAATAACCTCTTCGAGTGATTTACGGCCAAGGTTTCTAACCTTCATCATATCTTCTTCAGACTTATTGATGAGGTCCTCTACCGTATTGATGCTTGCGCGTTTAAGACAATTGAAGCTACGAACAGAAAGATCAAGCTCCTCAATAGTCATATTGAGTACCTTATCATTATCATTCTCGCCCTTAACTGCCATAATGCTCTCTGTTTCACTTACACCTTCTGTAAGTTCAAGGAAGAGTTCAAAATGTTCCATAAGGATTTTTGCAGAAAGGGATACAGCTTCATTTGCTTTTATGGAGCCGTCGGTCCACACTTCTAATGTAAGGCGTCCCTTATCTGTAACCTTACCAACACGGGTATTGTCAACAGTAGGATTAACCTTTAATACAGGTGTGAAAATCGAATCAACGGGAATAACTCCGATAACTGATTGCGCCGGCTTATTCTGGTCTGCCTGTACATAGCCTCTGCCCTTATCTATGGTCATTTCCATATTGAGCTTTGCACCCTCTCCGAGAGTTGCAATGTACAGCTCGGGATTTAAAATCTCGACCTCAGAATCACACTTGACACTGGCACCTGTTACTACACAGGGACCCTCCGCCTCAACATAAACAGTCTTAGGTGCATCGCCGTGAAGCTTGGGCACAAGACCTTTAATGTTCAGTATGATTTCGGTTACTTCTTCCTTTACGCCGGGAAGAGTAGAAAATTCATGAACAACGCCGTCAATTTTAACGGTTGTTACTGCAGCTCCGGGTAAAGTGGAGAGTAAAACTCTGCGCATACTGTTACCAAGAGTTGTCGCATAGCCACGTTCGAGAGGCTCCATAACAAATTTTCCGTAGGTACCGTCGGCTGTTAATTCAAGTGTTTCTATTCTGGGCTTTTCAATCTCTATCATTTAAAAGCTCCATTCTCCGTATTTGATTTTTAATAATGGATATAGATACGGGTATATATCCACATTACACATACTACTAAATTACTTAGAGTAGAATTCGACGATGGGCTGCTCATCAACGGGAGCATCAATCTGGTCACGCTCAGGTAATGCGATAATCTTAGCTTCACACTTATCCTTATCAACATCAATCCAAGCAGGAGCAGGTCTGGAAGCGTTAGCTTCAACAACACCCTTCATCTTTTCAAGGGACTTGCTCTTATCACAGATAGCGATTACATCGCCAGCCTTTAAGAGATAAGAAGCAATGTCAACACGGTGTCCGTTAACTTCGAAATGACCATGTCCGATAAGCTGACGAGCTTCTGCTCTGGAAGAAGCAAAACCAACTCTGTATACAACGTTATCGAGACGGCTTTCGAGAATCTTTAAGAGGTTTTCACCAGTAATACCCTGTTTTCTCTCAGCAATTTCAAAATAATGACGGAACTGACCTTCCTGAACGCCGTAGAAACGACGTGCCTTCTGCTTAGCACGAAGCTGAAGACCATATTCGGAAGACTTTTTACGTCCCTGACCATGCTGACCGGGAGCATAAGCTCTTACAGCGATGGAACATTTTTCAGAATAGCAGCGTTCGCCCTTTAAGAACAATTTCTGTCCTTCGCGGCGGCAAAGTCTGCAAACTGCACCGGTATATCTTGCCATCTTTTACACCTCCGAAATTAAGTTATACACGTCTTCTCTTAGGAGGACGGCAGCCATTGTGCGGGATAGGAGTTACATCTTTAATCATTGTAACTTCAAGTCCTGCAGACTGTAATGCACGAATAGCAGCTTCTCTACCAGCACCAGGGCCTTTAACATACACTTCAACTATTTTAAGTCCATGCTCCATAGCAGCCTTAGCAGCAGTTTCAGCAGCACTCTGTGCAGCGAAAGGAGTAGACTTTCTGGAGCCTCTAAAGCCCAGCTCACCGGCAGATGCCCAAGAAAGAGCATTACCCTGTGTATCAGTAATAGTTACTATAGTGTTGTTGAAGGTAGACTGGATATGAGCAGCGCCACGTTCAATATTTTTCTTTTCGCGACGTCTACGGGTAGAAGTCGTTTTAGCCTTAGCAGTAGCCATATTATCTTCCTCCTGACTTAT
>JAEIGA010000539.1_pt1 | contig 56032 bp, 43 predicted proteins | sample 9270691 | NCBI WGS metagenome assembly JAEIGA01 (sample SAMN17057246, study PRJNA624740) | gut metagenome | biome: biome; isolation source: fecal sample | host: Bos grunniens | place: China: Xizang | collected 2019 | reverse complement strand
GAGTACATCTACACAGAAAGAAATGGTATTCACATTATCGACTTACAGAAATCTGTAGGTAAAGTAGATGAAGCTTACAAAGCAATCTTTGATGTAGCTGCTGAAGGTGGCACAATCCTTTTCGTAGGAACAAAGAAACAAGCTCAAGACGCTGTTAAAACAGAAGCTGAACGTTGTGGAATGTACTATGTAAGCGAAAGATGGTTAGGTGGTATGTTAACCAACTTCAAAACAATCCAAGGTAGAATCAACCGCTTAAAAGATATCGAAAGAATGTCAGAAGACGGAACATTCGAAGTTTTACCTAAGAAAGAAGTTATCGAACTTAAGAAAGAATGGGAAAAACTTGAAAAGAACTTAGGCGGAATTAAAGAAATGAAGAAAGTTCCAGATGCTATCTTCGTAGTAGACCCTAAGAAAGAAAGAATCTGTGTACAAGAAGCACACACATTAGGAATTCCATTGATCGGTATCGCTGATACAAACTGTGATCCAGAAGAATTAGATTATGTAATTCCAGGTAATGATGATGCTATCAGAGCAGTTAAATTAATCGTTGCTAAAATGGCAGATGCTGTTATCGAAGCAAACCAAGGTGAAACTGCTGTAGAAACTGTTGAAGCTGAAGATGTAGTAGAAGAAGCAGTTGAAGAAGTAGTTGAAGTAGAAGCTACAGAAGAAGCTTAGAAACAGAAGAAATATTAAAAAATAAGAAGTATGTCAACTGCTCAGAGCCAACCTCGAAAACACTTTGTGTTTTCTCAGTTTGGCGTATCCGCCAAATAAAATTTTAAAAACATGCTTAAAAATGCAAGCATTTCACGCATATTTTATAAAATTTTGCTTCGCTCTGAACAGTTTAAAATATTGGAGGAAATAATCATGGCAATTACAGCAAGTATGGTAAAAGAATTAAGAGAAATGACAGGCGCAGGTATGATGGACTGTAAAAAAGCTCTTACAGAAACAAACGGAGATATGGATGCAGCTGTTGAAGTATTAAAGAAAAGCGGTGCAGCTAAGATGGCAAAGAAAGCTTCTCGTATTGCAGCTGAAGGTATCACACGTGTTGCTTTCAATGACAATGAAGTAGTTGTTGCAGAAGTAAACTCTGAAACAGACTTCGTTGCAAAGAACGAATTATTCCAATCATTTGTACAATTAGTAGCAGATACAGCACTTGTTTCTGGCTTAAATGGTGGAAAGAACGGTGAAGATGTAGAAGCTCTTCTTCAAATGAATGGTCTTAACGATGCATTAATCGAAAAAACAGCTACAATCGGAGAAAAATTATCTGTACGTAGATTTGAAAAAGTTTCCGGAGAATGTGTAGCTAGCTACCTTCACGCAGGTGGTAAGATTGGTGTAATCATTGCAGCAGATGGTGCAACAGATGTTAAAGAAGCACTTACAAATGTTGCTATGCAGGTTGCAGCTATGAAGCCAGAATATATCAGTAGAGATGATATTGATGAAGCAAACCTTGCAAAAATCAGAGAAATCATTGTTGAATCTTCATTAAACGACCCAGCAAACCTTCCAAAACCAGTATTAAATGGTTTAATCAGCAAGGCTTGTGATGAAAAAATCTGGAGCGACGAAGACATTGCTACTTATGAAGAACAAAAGAATAACAAATATTTATTCAACTTCCTTTCAGATGAAGCAAAAGCTACACTTGTATCTTTAGCTATGGCTGACAAGGAAAACATCATGGCAAACAAGATCTTTGGTGGCGCAATTGAAGGTCGTGTTTCTAAGCAATTAAAAGATATCTGCTTATTAGACCAAACTTATGTAAGAGCAGAAGATGGAAAACAAACTGTTGCTGCATACCTTAAATCTGTAAACAGTGCTCTTGTAATCAAGAGTGTAGTTCGTTTCGAAGTAGGCGAAGGTATGGAAAAGAAAGTTGATGACTTTGCAGCAGAAGTTGCAGCTCAGGCAGGAAACTAATTCCAATAATAAAATAGCTTTAAAAACGTCGAAAACCGCGAGTTTTCGGCGTTTTTGTACAAAAGGCTTTATGTGACAAAGGAGAAAAAGACATGAATACCATTATGATAGTAATTAAACTTTTGGGTGGATTAGCCATGTTCCTTTATGGTATGGAGGTTATGGGAGATGGCTTGAAGCAAGGTTCCGGAACAGCACTTAAAAATGTTCTGGGGAAATTGACTCAAAATGCATTATTAGGAATGTTGACAGGAGCATTGGTAACAGCGATTATTCAAAGCTCCACAGCTACTATTGTATTGACAGTAGGTCTTATTGGAGCAGGTGTGCTTAATCTTAAGCAGGCAGTGAGTATTGTTATGGGTGCCAATATCGGTACTACCGTAACAGCGCAGATTATTCGTCTGATGGACATTGAATCCTCAGAAGGATCTATTCTGAACTTTTTTAAGCCTGATACACTGGCGCCGATTGCTTTGATTATCGGTATTGTGTTTATTATGTTTATTAAAAAGGAAAGAACAAAAAATGTAGGAACAATTGCCCTTGGATTCGGGGTTCTGTTTACCGGCTTGATGTCCATGACAGCAGCAGTTGACCCGTTGGCGGAATCACAAGCATTTATTGATATTCTTTCATATTTCAGTGACATACCTGTTCTGGGAATATTTACAGGATTAGTGCTTACCGTTATTATACAAAGCTCCTCCGCTATGGTAGGTATTTTGCAGGCACTGTCTTCCACAGGTGTTATTACATTTGAATTGGTATACCCAATGATTATGGGTATCAACCTCGGTACATGCGTTACGACGGCTATGGTATGTTCCATTGGCTCATCAAAAGACGCGAAACGTACCGGCGTGGTACATATTGTGTTTAATACAATCGGAACCATTTTATTCATGATTGCAATGACAATTATCCGTATGTGCGGAGGCTTTCCGGACCTATGGGAAAGCGTATCAGATAGTGGTGTCATTGCCAATTTCCAAACAATATTCAACTTAATTACAGCTGTTGTGTTATTGCCATTTACGAATCTGTTGGTGAAGATTGCATGCAAGTTTGTGAAAGAAGATGCGTCAGAAAAAACCACATATCCGGAGTTAGCTGTTTTAGACAGCAAGCTTATGATTGCCCCAACCCTTGCGTTAAGTGAGGTGACAAAGGTTGTTGTTGATATGGCTGTTGTTGCGAAAGAAAATGTGGCAAGAAGTATTAAGCAATACGAAAAATATAGTAGCAAACGAAGCACAGAAATCCTCTCATATGAGGACCGTTTGGACTGCTTTACAGACAGCGCAGATAACTATCTGATTGCATTGTCTCAAAATATAGAGACAGAAAATGACAACCGCCAGCGAAATGTATTAATGCAGTGCATCCGTGACATTGAGCGTATTGGCGATTATGCGACGAATCTGGATGAAATGGCACAGAAAATGCATGAGTGTGGATACAAGTTCTCTGAGGGTGCGAAGAAGGAATTAGCGATTCTCACAGATGCTATTCAGGAAATTCTTCGTCTCACAGTAGAAGCACTTGAAAATGACAGTGATTATATTACGAGACGTATTGAGCCACTGGAAGAAGTCATTGATGATATGGTATTGCTTTTGAAGGATAAGCATACAGCAAGACTTTGTGAGGGAATATGTTCCATTGATTCGGGATTGATATTTATGGATATTCTTACGTATTATGAGCGTACAGCTGACCAATGTTCAAGTATTGCGATGCTGATTCTTTCAAAGAATAATGAAGCAATTATGAAGAATCATCATCTTTATTTGCAGGAGTTGCACGAGTCGGCAGACCAATCTTATCTTGCAGAGCAGGAAAATCGCCGTGCACAGTATCTTGTACCGTTGGAACAAATCAAACTATAAAATGCACAGACCGCAGGGAAGTACTTGCGGTCTTTTTTTAGCAAACTCAGTGTTCGTAAACTCTGTGTTCATGAATATAATAAAAAAGATTGTGAAAAAACTATTAAAAAAGAATAACTCCCTTTTATACATGGTAAAAATGGAGTATAATGGCAGAGTAAAAAAATAATAGAGGTGTAGAACATATATGTTACAAATAAAAAACATATCAAAACAATATAAAACAGGAGATTTGGTTCAGGATGCGTTAAAGGATGTCAGCTTGAATTTCCGTGATAATGAATTCGTGTCTATTTTAGGGCCATCAGGCTCAGGAAAGACAACACTTCTCAATATCATCGGCGGATTAGACCGCTATGATAGCGGAGATTTGATTATCAACCATGTTTCCACAAAGAACTACAAAGATAGAGATTGGGATTCCTATCGCAATCATACCATCGGTTTTGTGTTTCAGAGCTACAATCTGATTATGCATCAGACAGTTCTGTCCAATGTGGAGCTTGCGTTGACTATTGGCGGTATTTCGAAAAAGGAACGAAAGGCAAGAGCACTCAAGGCACTGGATGAAGTGGGATTAAAAGAACAGGCACATAAGAAGCCAAACCAGATGTCCGGTGGGCAGATGCAGAGAGTTGCGATTGCCAGAGCACTCGTGAATAATCCGGATATTTTACTTGCAGACGAACCGACAGGTGCGCTGGATACCGAGACCAGTGTGCAGGTAATGGAGCTCCTCAAAAAAGTGGCAAAGGACCGCTTGGTTATCATGGTTACCCATAATCCGGAGCTTGCGGAAGAATATTCTACACGTATCGTAAAACTAAAGGATGGAAAGGTTACAGATGATTCGGCTCCGTTTGTGCTGGATGTCAAGGATATGATAGAACCGGAGCATAAGAATCTTGGAAAGGCGAAAATGTCAATATTTACGGCATTTGCCCTTAGCTTTAATAACTTATTGACTAAGAAGGCACGTACACTTTTGACTTCATTTGCAGGTTCCATCGGTATCATCGGAATCGCGTTGATTTTATCTCTGTCAACCGGTTTTCAAAATTATATCGACAAGATTCAGGAGGACACCTTAACTTCCTATCCGCTGACTATTACATCTGAAACCGCAGATACAACATCTATGTTGCTTTCTATGGTTTCGGAGAGAGGGGAAAGCACAGGAAAAGATACTGTCCGAGAGAGACAATATATCAGCAACATGTTTTCTAAGATTGGTACAAATGATTTGACCTCGTTTAAGAAATACTTAGAGAAGAATGAAAATAAAGTGGATGAGATGGTAAATCTAGTCGATTATCAGTACAGTGTGAGCCCGATGATTTACACGATTGACTGTAATGAAGAGGTTACCCAGTTGAATCCAAGTACCATGATGGCTTCCATGATGGGTACGAGTTCGCCGATGATGTCTATGTCGGGCATGAGCTCATCCATTTTTACAGAAATGCTGGATGACCCGGATACGATTCATTCCCAATATGATGTGCTTGCGGGAAGATGGCCGAAGAAATATGATGAGGTAATCTTGGTGTTGCCGGAGCCAAATGGCATGTCAGACCTGTTGGTGTATAGCTTAGGCCTACGTGATGATAAGGAACTCATCGATATGATTTCCAAAATCATGGCCGGAGAAAAAGTGGAAGAGACCAATGAGCCACTGGAATGGACCTATGAGGAACTGATGGATTTGCAGTTAAAGTTAGTAAATCCGACAGACAAATATAAGTATAATGAAACCTACAAAGTCTACGAAGATATGTCAGCAGATGCATCCTATATGCAAAAGGTATATGATGAGGCGCTGGAGTTGAAGATTGTGGGTGTTGTATGTGCAAAGGAAGGAAACAGTACGGGCGGTTTGATGTCAGGTGTGAGCTATACGAAGGAACTCACGGAATATGTGATTGAGCAGGCCGCTGAATCAGAGATTGTGAAGAAACAATTAGCTGACCGAGAAGTGGATGTGTTCAGTGGCAAACGCTTTGATGACGAGAGCCAGGACGCAGGTTTGGATTTCCAAGATATGATTTCCGTTGATACAGAAATGCTCTCGTCAGCCTTTGGAACAACTGTCACTGAAAAGGATATTTCCAATATGACAGAAGGCTATATTGGCGAGATTTCTAAAGCTATTACGGCTGATAATACAAATGCGAAGAAAGCAGTTAGCGACACATTTATCACCTTTGCAACCAATATGTTGAATGAATATATTACTGCAAATGCAAACCCGACCACGGGAATCGCCATGATTCAAATGTCTCAGGTGGATGGCATTGTCAGCGCATTTATGGCGAAGGAATCCAGTCAGCAGGCGTTGGCGAAGTTAGAAGCAGCTTACTTGGTGCCGAAGGCAACCTATCAGGCTATGTATACAGAGTTTTTGAAGGGTATGCTACAAGGTGTCATTACAATACAGAACGTGCAGAGACCAGAGAACAATCAAGGAGGAACTGCAGGCAGTATGACTCCGGGAGGCGGAAACAGTGGCGCAACAGGCGATACAGCAGGAACCGTGCAGGAAATTCAGACACGTGAAGGTGTGCAGCCGGGCGGCAATATGCAAGACATGAGTGCTATGCTACATCAGGCGGCAGTGGAGCAAATTGTGGCAGGCGTGGTCTCACAAGAAGCCATCGCTACGGCAATCGACCAGCTTGCAACCGGTATGACAGAAGCAGTGATGCAAAAGACGATTCTTTCGAAAGTCGGAGAGTTGAGCGGGAAACTGGTGAGTACAATTGCAACATCCTTCAATGTAGACCAGGAAAAGATAGCAGGTGCATTTAAATTTGACATGACAGAAGAGGAGATTGCGCGTCTGATGCAGACCATGACAGCAAAAAGTGTGGAGAAAAATGCAGACACGAATCTGCTGTCACTTGGATATCAGGAAATAAATAAACCGACCTCTATATCGTTCTATTTTAAGGATTTTGAATCGAAGGAACGATTCCTTGATTTCTTAGATGGATATAACGATAAGATGGAAAAAGAGAATGATGAGAAGGTAATCAAGTATACAGATATAACAGGAATCCTGATGTCATCTGTAAAAACAATTGTAGACAGCGTAAGCTATGTACTGATAGCATTTGTCAGCATTTCTCTGATTGTATCTTCGATTATGATTGGTATTATTACCTATATTTCTGTATTAGAGCGAACCAAAGAGATTGGTGTGCTTCGTGCAATTGGAGCATCTAAGACAAATATTTCTTCCATCTTCAATGCAGAAACATTTATCGTTGGATTGTGCGCTGGTTTATTGGGAATTGGAGTAACAGCTTCCCTAGTTCCGCCAATCAACTATATTATTCACAGCCTGACCGGCAATATGGATATTAATGCAGTACTGCCAATTCGAGCTGCCATTGTATTGGTAATTCTAAGTATTATTCTAACATTGATAGGTGGATTGATTCCGTCAAGACAGGCGGCGAAGAAAGACCCGGTATTGGCACTTCGAAGTGAGTAAGTGTGTAACAATTGAGATTGTTCGTATACGAAAGAATCATACAAAATCTAACTCATAATGTGCATTTTTGAGTTAGGGAAATACAAATTATTTCGTATACGAACAAAATCTCGGTACTGGCATCCTGGTTTCAAATCAATACATCATAGCAAAGAAGGATGCAAGCACCACAGTCATCAGTCCTGCAACCACAATAGATAAACTACTCATAGCACCTTCAATTTCTCCCAACTCCAATGCTTTCGTGGTTCCCATAGCATGTGAACTGGTTCCAATTGCAAGCCCTTTGGAGATAGGGTGCTTGATGCGAAATAGCTTACATGCAAATTCCGCAATCATGTTTCCGAAGATTCCTGTTACAATGATGACTGCGACAGTAATCGTTGGATAACCACCTGACTCTTCTGAAATTCCCATGCCAATGGCAGTTGTAATAGACTTAGGAAGAAGTGTTACATATTCAGTGTGTGTAAGACCAAAGGCAACAGACAGTAATAGTACGCTGACTAAACTAGTGAGTACACCCGATGTAATACTCACAACAACGGCCACCCAGTTTTTCTTTAGCATTTCCAACTGTCGATACAGTGGAATGGCAAGGCTAACTGTAGCAGGTGTTAATAAATAACTTAAATATTTTGCGCTTTGATTATAACTGTCATATTCAATATCAAATATAAGCAAAACTACAATCACAAGAGCAATCGAAATCAGTAGCGGGTTAAAAATCGCCTTTTTCGTTTTTTTCTTCAAAAACATACCGAACTGATAAGCAAGGAGGCTTATGACAACACCGATGGTAGCGGAACTTAAAACAAGGTTATTCATGGTTGGCATCTCCCTTCTCGTTGTTACGAATCAGTAAATCGCTTGTTTTTCCAGTTGCAAACATAACAAGAATAGAAGATACAACAATAATTACACAAATAGGAATTAGAAATTCCTTTAACTGTGGCCAATAAATAATCAGTCCTACGCCGGCAGGAATAAACATGACTGGCATAATGTCAATTAAAAATTCTGCTGTTTCCCTTACTGCAGTCAGTGGCACAATCTTAAAGATTAACAGCCCCAGCATAATCACCAAACCGTAAATGGTAGCAGGTATTGGAAGTGGAAGTAAATAATACAAAAGCTCCCCAATACAGCTGACTAATATTACAATTAGAAATTGTTTTAAATATTTCATTTACAATACAAATCCTTTCAAAAATGTGGTATATCATTTCCTATTATACCACATTATCATAAAAAAGAATAAGAAAATTCAGAAAACAGGATAAGATATTTGGGCTTGACAAAGTCGCTGTGCGCGTATTATAATAAAATCCGCAGTTGATAATTTTATGTAGAAAGTTATCAATTAATCTAAAAATATCAAAACCATTCTTAAAAAATAGTTGTCATGTCAAAATTTGTATGTTAATATAACTATAGGCCGTAGGGAGGCGCGGGTAGTGCCTTAATCCAAATATCCCATTAGCGGGATTAAGAATGGTATATCCATTCTTTTTTTTTACCCTGAGGAGGACGCTATGGCTAATATGGAATTGCCACTTACGCTTGATGAACAAGTAGAGATGATGAAGAAGTATGTGTCTTTTAGACAACGCAAAAAGATGAAGAAATTTCTAGAATATGCAGGTTATTTTAGAGCAAGTAGATATGGAAAATATTTATTAACACATATAGAAAATACTGGTAGTAAATCAAGACAAGATATATTATTTTTGTTATACAAATTTGATGTGAATTTAAGAAGAATTTTGTTTTATTATTGTAATAGAATAGAAGTTCGGTTTAAGAGTGCAATATCTAACGTGTGTTCTATTTGCGCACAGGATGGAACGTTCTACTTAAATCGAAAGTATTACACTCCTACAAAGGGAGAACGAGATGCAAAAATAAGGAAACAAAATATAGCATATTTTCATAATATATTTTTTGAAGACCTTGTGAGGCGAGAGGAACGATTAAGAAAGGATATTGTTAAATATCCAGAATTGAAAGAATATCGCAAGGGTGGGACTAAATCGAATAATAAACTTCCAGTATGGGTAACATTTAGTTATTCGGAATTTGGTACTATTACAATGATGTATAATTACTTACGTGGAGATTTACGGAAAAACATTTTGCTATATTTATGTCAGAGGAATAAGTATGCAAAAAAAGACACAGAGTTAGTGGATACATGGCTTGATGCAGTTCGCAATTTAAGAAATTATTGTGCACATAATTCTATGGTGGTGGGTATGAAATCTTCTGTGGTGTTGCGCGATTTGGCTGATGATATTGAAACATTACCAAATGATAATGATTTATACTCTAGAATATATGCATTGAGAAAATTATTATCAACAGAAGATGCGAATGATTTAAAAAAAGATTTAAAAAAGCTTATTCAAAAAACCTCTTTGGATGTACATTTACTTGGAATATTACCTAAAAAATGGGAAGAAATGTATGAAAAAATTAGTGTATTTTAAAAACATCTGAGTATAATAATATAGGCCGTAGGGAGGCGCGGGTAGTGCCTTAATCCAAATATCCCATTAGCGGGTAGGCAGCTTTAGTAAGAGCTGCCTATTTTTACAAAGTGTTTTTGCTTACTCCATCAAATACTCGAGAAATTTTAATGTCATATCTTTATTCGTTTCTTTGACAGTGATGCCAAGGGCCAACACATCAAACGTTTCGCCATATACTTCAGTTAACTTTTTGCTTTGACTCATATCAATCATAACAGGAATTGGGTTCTTCATTTCCTCCGGCTTCGTACAATCCGGTAGCTCAATGCCAGAAACATCTTCCATGTTATTGGCCATTTCTGCACGTTTCAAGAACACGTCATAATTGATATATAGGAAATAAGGTTCATATTTTGCAGGCTCGTCCTCCGTAAAATAATCACGCAAATCAGTAAAGTAATCCTTGTAGGCAAGGTCAGTTAGAGAAGTGGCATCCCCGGTGACAAAATCCAGTTGGTCTGCAGAAAGCCACGCCATAAGAACCTGCATTGTCTGGTAATTCGTATTCAAATTATCAACACTATAGTGCAGGCTTGAATTCAGATTGATTTCCTCTTCCTTTGTATCAACCTTCTGCTCTTTATAGAAATCAGGCAGAAGAATCTCGCCTGGACCTGCTGATTCGATGTTGTGAATATTCAGCATTACGCCGTTCAGTATAATATCCGGTCTTGTCACTATATTTACAATGTAAGAAATGAGCGCGATCACCACGATAATAGGAATCATAATGTGCCATTTATAATAGTCCCATATATATGAAATCTTCTGTTTAGTTGTGCCATTTTCCAGAACGGCCTTCCGTTCTTCTTTGAATTCGTCCATTAAAGCCATTTGTAACACCTCTTTTGTTTTACTGTGGAAAAGTATAGCACGACGATGGAATGAAAACAAGTAAATGGGCGTGTATTTCACACTTTTTTTAGGAATTTAATTGAAATCATTTTGGAAAAAAGTTATACTATAATTTAGGATAACAAATAAAGGAATGAAGTATTAATGAAGAATAATAAACCTCAAAAATATAAAAAACCGAAATTGGCGCACTGGCAAGTGATCAATCTAGGCTTGATGCTATACGATGCATTTGCTGTTAACGCGGCCTTCTTTTTGGCAATGTGGCTTCGATTCGATTGCTCCATTTCCATGATGCTCGGTGATTATCGAAATTATCTGGAAGCATTTCTAAAATTTGCACCAATCTATACGGTAGTATGTATCCTTGCATTTTGGGGCATGAGACTTTATAAAAGTATCTGGCGATTTGCAAGCTATACGGAACTCATACGTGTGGCTATGGCGACAGCCGTTACCGGGATTATTCAGATAGTGGGAATTACGGTGCTGTTCGAGAGAATGCCGATTTCCTATTACGTATTCGGTATCGTATTGCAGTTCTTTATGGTGCTGGGAATACGTTTCTCATATCGACTGATTCTGAAACTCAGAAGCTTGCAGGCGAGAAGAGAGCATGAGGCAACTGCCACCAATGTGATGATTATCGGGGCAGGAAAGGCCGGACAGACCATCTTGCGCGAATTACATACCAGCAGAGAGTTAGAGGTAAATGTTTGCTGTATTATCGATGATAATCCGAATAAATGGGGACGCTACATCGATGGTGTTCCGGTTGTGGGTAACCGTGATGAGATTATGGCGGCTGTGAAGAAATATCACATTGACCGCATTTTATATGCCATTCCAAGTGCAAGCACAGAGAATAAACGTGAGATTCTCAACATTTGTAAGGAAACAGGCTGTGAGTTAAAGACGCTTCCGGGTATTTACCAGTTGGTAAACGGAGAAGCATCCCTAAATAAGATGCAGAATGTTACGGTGGAAGATTTGCTCGGACGTCCGCCGATAGAAGCTGACATGGAGCAGGTGTATGAATTCATACACGGCAAGAAGGTTCTGATTACCGGCGCAGGCGGAAGTATTGGTAGCGTCATTGCCCAGCAGGTGGCAGAGCATAAACCGGAGCAATTGGTACTGTTCGATGTATATGAAAATAATATCTATGATTTGCAGCATGAACTTCAGACAAGTTATCCAGAGTTAAATCTGGTGGTTTTGATTGGTTCTGTGCGTGACAGTAGAAGAATCTTCCAGGTATTTGAAACCTATCATCCGGATGTGGTGTATCATGCAGCGGCCCATAAACATGTGCCACTGATGGAAGCAAGTCCGAATGAGGCGATTAAAAATAATGCAATTGGTACCTATAAGACGGCGTATGCGGCAATGGTAAATGGCTGTGAGAGATTCGTGCTTATCTCCACCGATAAGGCGGTGAATCCAACCAATATCATGGGCGCAAGTAAACGTCTCTGCGAAATGATTATCCAGACCTTCGACTATATGATTAAAGAAGGAAGAGCGCATGAGCTTCCGGAAATCTTCGAGCATGCAGTGAAGGAAGAGAAACTCCAGGAGATTCCAGAAATAATTCAGCCACAGACAGAGTTCGTGGCAGTACGTTTTGGAAATGTGCTTGGAAGCAACGGCTCCGTAATTCCATTGTTTAAGAAGCAAATCGAAAAAGGTGGTCCAGTTACGGTTACACATCCGGACATCATCCGTTACTTTATGACCATTCCGGAGGCAGTTAGCCTTGTGCTTCTAGCTGGAACTTATGCAAATGGCGGGGAAATCTTCGTGCTTGACATGGGATCACCTGTTAAGATTGACACACTTGCAAGAAACCTGATTAAGCTGTCAGGATTCAAACCAGATGTGGATATCAAGATCGAGTATTCCGGACTTCGCCCAGGTGAAAAGCTTTACGAAGAAAAGCTGATGGCGGAGGAAGGACTTAAGAACACACCAAACCGTTTGATACATATTGGCTGCCCGATTCCATTTGACATGGATAAATTCATTGTTCAATTAGGTGAGTTGATGGTGGCAAGTTATAAGAATAAAGACAATATTCGTGAGCTGGTGGAAGCAATTGTGCCGACCTACCATCCGGCAGGAGAGCATGGCAGCGAAGCAAAGGGTAAGGCTTACGAAGAACAAAGAAAACAGATGGAGGCGTAAATAAAGTCTGTTTCGCACTCATTTCTCAATATCACTTCCTTTTTTCGTTACGATAAGGAAAAAAGGAGGTCGAAGATATGGGTACTATCTATATCGATTTGGAACAGGTATTGAGAGAGAAAGGAGTCAGTAAGGAGAAATGCTATCGTGCTGAAAGGCGCGGTAGCATTTTTGCGTTTCTTCGACATTTCTTTTGTATGTTTCTTCGACATTTCTTTTGTAGTACTTGTAAAAAAATGCGTTTAGGAGTATAATTATTAAAACATTAAAAATATGTAAAGTGGAAGAGTGTGTGCATCTTAATATTATTAGAAACAATCTTGTTTTTTGGAGGGATTCGTGATGCAAAGAAACAGAAGATATACGAAGATAAAAAGAATGATAGATTTTATAATATCCCTTATTGGTTTAGTAGCGTTTTCACCGTTGTTTCTCATCTTAATGTTAGCCATTAAAATAGATTCTCCGGGTCCAGTTCTATTCAAGCAAAAACGAGTCGGCATACATAAAACACACTTCTACATTTTGAAATTCCGTACAATGAGAATTGATACCCCAAAAGATATACCTACACATATGTTGGCAAGTCCAGAGCAGTATATTACAAAGGTTGGTAAATTTCTACGAAAGACATCATTGGATGAGATACCACAGATAGTAAACATTCTCAAAGGTGACATGAGTATCATTGGACCACGCCCTGCACTTTGGAATCAGTATGATTTGTTGGAAGAAAGAGATAAATACGGTGCTAATGATGTACTTCCGGGCTTGACCGGTTGGGCGCAGATTAACGGACGTGATGAATTGGAGATTCCTGTAAAAGCAAAACTAGATGGAGAATATGTTGAAAAGATGAGTTTTGCTTTTGATATCAAATGTTTTGTTGGAACAATTTTGTCAGTATTGAGGTCTGATGGTGTTGTGGAAGGTGGAACCGGTAGAATGCAGAAATTTTTGATTATCACAAACCATTCTTATATGTTGTGGCAATTTCGTCGGGAATTGATAGCAGAATTGCAGACCGAAGGCGAAGTGGTAATTTCTATGCCGTTTGTTGGACACGAGGACGACTTTAAAGAGATGGGGTGCCGGTGCATTGAAACTTATGTGGACCGTAGGGGAATTAATCCTAAGACGGACTTAAAACTATTTAAAACATATAAAAAATTATTGGTGAGTGAAAAACCGGATGTGGTCATTACATATTCTATCAAACCCAACATTTACGCCGGCTTTGCTTGTAGAACTATGGGAATTCCCTATTGCGTAAATGTACAGGGACTTGGAACTGCTTTTCAAAAAGAACCGATAGCAACGATAGTTACAGGGATGTATAAAATTGCGTTGAAGAGAGCTAAGACGGTATTTTTTGAAAACAAGGCAAATGCAACTGAGTTCGTAAGGCGTGGGATTATACAAGAAAGCCAAATTACCATTTTGAATGGCGCCGGAGTAAATCTGGAGGTATATGAGCAACAACCATATCCAAGTGAAACAGATGGAATCCACCTTTTGTTTCTAGGGAGAATCATGAAAGAAAAAGGTGTGGATGAATTGTTTGTTGCGGCTAAGAATTTGAAAAATAAATATGGAGATAAGGTTGTTTTTGATTTAGTAGGTTTCTTTGAAGATGAATATAAGGAAATAGTCGAACAACTTGAAAAAGATAAAGTAGTAGTATTTCATGGATTTCAATCAGAACCAAGGCATTTTTATAATTTGAGCCACTGTGTCGTGCTTCCGAGTTATCATGAGGGAATGAGTAATGTGCTACTGGAAGCTGCAGCTACAGGCAGAGCGTTAATTACAAGTGATATTCCAGGGTGTCATGAGGCTGTGGATGAAGGGGTTAATGGCTTCCTTTGTGAGAGGATGAATGCAGAAAGCCTTGAAGTATGCATAGAAAAATTTCTTTCCTTAACGTTAGAAGCAAGAGAACAAATGGGCTGCAATGGACGTAAGAAGATGGAAAAAATGTTTGACAAGAAAGATGTAGTGAGAAAAACTGCGAGCAAAGTATTAGCAAAATAAGGCGGGAGATAAGATATGTCAGAGTACATATTAATTGTAATTTGGATTGGATTTATGGCCGTGTTGGCAGACGCTAAAGATTTCTGTAGAACAGAGATTGTATGCGGACAGAGGGTGAAAAGATATGTTCTATGGTTTTCCATAGTAGTATTTTTGCCAATCATTTGGATGGCAGGACATCGGGGCGATTGGGTTGGCGATACAGGTATGTATGTTATGTCATTTCGAGGAATGCCAACTTCCCTGACAGACTTTTTTAAATATGTAGACACCGTAGAAAAAGATAAAGGTTTTTATGCCTTTTCTGCAATTATTAAACTTATTATTGGTAACAATCGCATCCTGTACTTTACAATTATTGCGGCTATCCAAGGTGGGGCAATTCTTGCAATTTTCCGAAAGTATTCCATCTCGTATATGGTGTCCGTTTTTTTATTTGTGATTTCAACAGATTATATTGGATGGATGCATAATGGCATGCGTCAGTTTTTGGCTGTGGCAATAGTTTTTGCAGCAACGCCGTTGATTTTAAAAAAGAAATATGTCCCGTTACTGTTGGTTATCTTGCTGGCTTCCACCATGCACCGGTCAGCGTTGATTATGATACCTATCGTGTTTATCGCTCAGGGAAAAGCATGGAATCGGAAGACTTTGACGTTTATTGTCCTAACACTGCTGGCTATCACTTTTGTCGGCGAATTTACGGAAGTATTGGATTCGTCATTGGCAGAGACCCAATATGCAAACGTTGTGACGGATTATAAGGAATGGCAGGATGACGGAACGAACCCGTTGAGAGTGTTAGTTTGCTCAGTGCCGACAATCTTAGCTCTTATAGGGTGGAAGTCAATTCGCAAACTCAATGACCCGTTAGTCGACTTATATACCAATATGTCCATTATTTCCACAGGGCTTTACATCATTTCCATGTTTACCAGTGGAATTTTCATGGGGCGTTTGCCGATTTATGCCAGCCTTTATGGATACCTTTTACTTCCGTGGGAGATTGAGCATTTGTTCACACCGAAATCAAGGAAGGTTGTTTATCTTTGCTTGGTAGGATGTTATGCATTGTATTATTATTATCAGATGCATATGGTTTACGGTCTGTTTTAGATAGGTTTCATGTTATTTGATTAGTATTAGAATTGTGAGGAAGTTGAATGATTGAAAAAATGGTTTCTGTTATTGTTCCGGTATATAATATGGAACAATATTTGTGCAAGTGCATTGATAGTCTTGTTGCCCAAACATATAGGAATATAGAGGTTATATTAGTGGATGACGGTTCAACAGATGCGAGTTCTCTTTTGTGTGATGAGTGGGTCAACAAAGATACGAGAATTTGTGTTCTTCATAAGCAGAATGGTGGCTTATCTAGTGCGAGAAAGATGGGACTAGATAATGCAAAAGGAGAATATGTTATGATAGTTGACGCTGATGATTGGCTTGAACTAGATACTGTGGAACAGTGTGTGAACAAGATGATAAATGAGAATTTAGACTGCGTTTTGTTCTCCTATTATAGAGAATATAAAGATAGTGCCTTTATAAACAAAATCCTTGACGCTACTTACGAAAAAAACATTGAAGTACATACACAGAACATATATCGAAGATTGATTGGTCCAAGTAAGAGGGAATTAGCTTATCCACAAAAGGTTGATAATTTATCCTCTGTGTGTATGAAGTTATATAAGAAGGATATTGCTCTAAAAGGTAGGATTATTGACGAAAAAATTGTAGGCACATCTGAGGATACGATTTTTAATATATGGGCATTATGGGAGTGTGAAAGAATAGGGTATATTGACAAATGTTTTTATCATTATAGAAAAACAAATGCAAGTTCGATTTGCACTACTTATAAAAAAGGATTGCCAGAAAAATGGGATGTACTTTATCAAATTATTGAACAATTCTTGAAGGAGAAAAAAGTATTTGAGTTGTATTATGAAGCTTTCATGAATCGTGTTGCGTGTTGCACGATAGGTCTTGGGCTAAATGAGATAGCATCACCGGAATCTCTTTTTAATAAGTCTAGGAAGATAAAGGAAATATTAAATAAGCCACTATATAGAGAAGCTATGAAATGTATTGACATAGCATATTGTCCATTGAAGTGGAAAGTTTTTTTTGTTTTATGTAGACACAGAATGGCATTGCTTCTGGTAATGATGCTGTATTGTATTGATTTTGTACGTAAAAGATTTGCAGAGTAGAGGAAATGTGATGAACAAAATATCTATTATAATGGGGATTTATAATTGCGAAAAAACATTAGCAGAGGCTATTGATTCTATAGTGCAACAAACATATGAAAATTGGGAACTTATAATGTGTGATGATGGTTCGACAGACGGAACTTATGATATAGCGTTGGCATATCAACATCAATTAAAGGAGAAAGTGATTTTGCTTAGAAATGAGAAAAATTGCGGATTGAATCATACTCTAAATCGCTGTTTAGAGGCTGCAACAGGAACTTATGTTGCACGAATGGATGGGGATGATATTTCATTGCCAACAAGATTAGAAAAGGAAATAGAGTTTTTGGAACAACACCCAGAATATGCGATAGTGAGTACACCGATGATTTTCTTTGATGAAAATGGCGACTGGGGCAAGAGTGCTGTGATAGAGTGTCCTACAAAAAAAGATTTTATAAATCATAGTCCAGTTTTTTGTCATGCGCCATGCATGATAAGGCGGGAAGCATTGTTAATGGTTAATGGTTATACAGAGGATGTTAGGATGTTACGTTTTGAAGATGTGAATTTATGGTACAAATTATATGCAAAAGGATTTCAGGGGTATAATCTTCAAGAGCCGTTGTACAAAATGCGTGATGATATTGCTGCTAGCCGAAGAAGAAGTCTTAAATCTAGGATGAATGGTGTGTATGTTACATTCAAAGGATTTCAACTATTTCAATTTCCATGGTATATGTATATTTATGTTTTAAAAGATTTCCTAATTCATTTTATTAAAGGCATATTGCCAGAAAATCTTTATTTATTAATTCATAGAAGCAAACTCGCGAAACAGCAAGGAGAAAACCAGTGAAGATACTTTTTTTAATTCATGATTTAGGGCAAGGCGGAGCAGAAAAAGTTCTTGTTAACTTGGTCAATAATATGGACAGAACAAAATTTGACATCTCGGTAATTTCACTATTTGGTGGTGGAATAAACGAACAATTTCTAAAACCAGATATTCATTATCGTGCAGTATTTCCGAAGGAGTTTCCAGGGAACAGCAAATTTTTGAAGTTGCTTACGCCAAAGCAATTACACAGATTATGTGTAAAAGGGGATTACGACATTGAAGTCTCATATTTAGAAGGTCCTTCAGCTAGAGTAATTAGTGGCTGTGAAAATCCCAAGACAAAGCTCGTTTCTTGGATTCATGTAGAGCAACATACAATGAAGAGACTCGCGGGTTCTTTCCGAAGCGAAAAAGAGGCAAAAAAATGTTATGAATGTTTTCATCAAACAATATGTGTTTCGCGGTTTGTGAAAGAAGATTTCTGTAAAATATTGAATCTCCAAAAACCATGTGAAGTTCTTTATAATACAGTAGAGTCAGATAGTATTATAGAGCAATCAAAAGAACGTGTTCCGGAGATAGAAGGAAATAATGCATTTAAACTTGTAGCGGTCGGCACCATCAAAGAGAGTAAAGGCTATCATCGGTTGTTGCGCATTGTGAAAAAACTTTGTAAGGAAAATTATAAAACGCATCTCTATATTCTGGGGATTGGTCCTCTACAACAGGAGATGGAGGATTATATTTCACAGAACGGTTTACAGGAATATGTCACTTTGTTGGGATATCAGACAAATCCATACAAGTATGTGGCTAAATGTGATTTATTTGTTTGCGCCAGTCATGCGGAAGGCTTTTCCACAGCAGCAACTGAAGCATTGATCGTGGGGACTCCAGTTTGCACGGTTGAAGTTTCGGGAATGAAAGAGATGCTGGGTGAAAATAATGAGTATGGCCTGGTTACAGAGAATGATGAGACTTCGTTGTATTTGGGAATCAAGCAATTTTTAGACAACTCGTTATTTGCTACAGAATATCAAAAGAAAGCCGTGGAGAGAGGAAAATTTTTTGTTACTAAAAATACTGTGGAAGCAGTAGAAAATATGCTCCTGCAGCTGTAAAGGATGTGATTAGGTGAATGCAAAAAAACAGATAAAAAAACTATTATCTGAGAATCCGTTTGCGGTTAGAAGAAGAAAACATCTTAGAAACAAATTAAACAACAGAAATATGACATTTTTATGCCCCAACTGTATTGGAGGGATTATGTTTCATGATTTGGGACTCAAGTTCCAATCTCCCACAGTAAATTTGATGTTGACACAGACAGATTTTGTACAACTCATATTACATATAGATAATTATTTGAATGGTGAATTTGAGTTTTTTGAAGACCCAGACTTAACTTGCCCATGTGCATGGTTGTGCGCAGAAGGATTGCCAAGCATTAGAATCACTTTTACACATTACCAAAACAAGGAAGAAGCGGTTAGGAAGTGGCTAGAAAGAAGTACGAGAATTAACAGAGATAACCTCTTTATTTTTCTGATGGAAAGGGATGGATTAACTAGAGAACAGATAGAGAAAGTTGCAATGTTAAAAGCACGAGGAATTGTAGTTTTTACGGCCCGCGATTATAGTGACATTCCATATACAGTCCAAATAAAAAAATATGAGATAGACGGTGAAGTAGGTAACGTGTTGAGAAAGAATTATATTGATGGCAGTCACGAATATGAGAAACATTTTGATTTTGTAAAATGGTTTAATGAAGCTAATGGTTCTGACTATGATGTTAGTCCGTATGTGAAAAAACATAGATAGAGGGTGGAGTTATAGATGTATCAATTCGATAAAATTAAATTGGTTGTTTGGGATTTAGATGAGACCTTTTGGAAAGGGACATTGTCTGAAGGTGCTATAGAAATTCCGGAGCAAAACCGATGTTTAATTCAAAAATTAACCGATGTTGGAATTGTCAACTCAATTTGTAGCAAAAACGATTGGCAGTCGGTAAAAGAAGAGTTGCAACGACAAGGCTTGCTAGAATATTTTGTGTTTCCATCTGTCAATTGGGATGCTAAAGGCAATAGGGTCAAACAATTAATTGCAAACATGCAGCTTAGACCGGATAATGTTTTATTTATTGATGATAATCCGTCTAATAGAGAAGAAGTGCGATATTTTTGCCAGAATATCATGGTTGAGGAACCTGATATAACAAAACGGCTTATTATAGATGTGGGAGAATGTAAGAAAAGAGATTTTGAACATAAGAGATTGAAGCAATACAAGGTTTTAGAAACAAAAAACCAAGAAAAGGCGCAATACATGTCCAATGAACACTTCCTGTTTGATAGTAATATTCAAGTAACAATACAACATGATTCGCTAAATCAATTGGAGCGTATCCATGACTTGATTATGCGTTCCAATCAACTTAACTTTACAAAGATTAGAAATTCAGTTGATGAGTTACGAGATATTTTGAAGGATGAGGGAATAAAAACAGGCTATGTCACAGTAACAGATAAATTTGGTGACTATGGTATTGTTGGATTTTATGCTTTGAAGAACAGGAAATTGATTCATTTCGTGTTCTCATGCAGGACACTCGGAATGGGAATAGAACAATATATTTATAATATACTTGAGCGTCCGGATTTGGAAATCGTAGGAGAGGTCATCAGTGACTTAACGATGGAAGAACTTCCGATATGGATTAATCAGAAGAAATTAGAAACTACTGGTGCCAAAATGGAAATCAAAGGTTTAAAAGACCACACTGTCTTAATAAAAGGGCCTTGTGATTTGTTTCAGATATATCCATATATTGCACAGACTGAACTTTTTGATACAGAATTCACATATATGACAGATAGAGGATTTGTTATTGAGTCTACAGGTCATACTACGCATATCGTGGAAGCGAAACGATTAAGTAATGAACAGAAGGCGAGGGTTCTTACTGAAGTTCCATTTACCGATAAAGGGATGTATAATGATGCGATTTTTAAAAATCAATACAAAGTAGTCTTTATCAGCATTTTACAAGATGCGAATCTAGGAGTGTATAGAAGAAAAGGGACAGGAGAAAGTCTTGCATTTTTGGAATATGCGCATCCGTTAACAGATGAGGCGAACTGGAGAGGATATGTGAGTGGTAAATACGATAATAGAGGTTTCCACTTTACATTAGATATATTAAGAGAATTTTCTGATAAGTATGAATATGTTGGGCGAAATACCCCTGGGCAGATAGTCGATAATTTGAAATACATTAGAGATAATTTATCTTCAGATTGCACACTAGTGGTAATGCTTGGCGGTGAACTATACTATGAGAAAAACCTTCAGGAAGCATATAAGGATCGTCATATTGTTCATAAAGAGATTAATGATGCGATTCGAGCTTATTCAAAAGATGTTAATAATATGAAACTATTGGATGTAAACAAGTATTTGGTGGACCAAAATAGTTTTTATGATCATTTTAATCACTACATAAAACCAGTATATTATAAGTTAGCGGAAGAAATGGTCAGCATAGTCAATGAATGCACCGGCAGTACAATTAGAGAAACATCAAAACTTAAAATGGTACAAGTGCGATTGAAAGAGGTATTGGCACCGACTTACTATAAGATAAGAAAAATGATAAGGAAGTAGAGGAACATGGGAGTGTCGACAGTACAAGTAAAAAAAAGAAATGTCAGTCTTGATTTGCTCAGAATTCTTTCAATGCTGTTAATTATATTGTTGCATTCTGTTGACCATAGTGGCGTGTTAGAACAAGCAGCCGTATCTACAACACCTATGCAATTGTATGTTCGATTTGTTTACATGTTAGTGCAAGTGTGTGTGAATTGTTATGTTTTGCTTAGTGGATATTTTCTTGTCAAGTCAGAGTTCAAATTACAAAAATTGTTTGCATTATGGATGGAGGTTGTATTCTATTCAGCCGTAATCCGTTTACTGTTTATGGTAGTAGGGTACAAACCTATATCAATTGGGTCGATAATTAGTTGTTTTGTGCCAGTTTTTACAGGTCGCTATTGGTTTATTACAATTTATTTTGGCTTGTATTTGATTGCACCTTTTTTGAATGTGACAATTCATGCGATGAATAAAAAACAACATACCATGTTGAATGTATTACTTTTCTTTTTGTTCTCTGTGTGTGTTTCGGCACATCCGTCTATGGCTGGGATGAACTCCGGCGGAGGTTGGGGATTAGCATGGTTTGTTGTGTTATACTTCTTTGCAGCCTGGTTTAGGCTTTATTATCAGCCGAACCACAGATATGTGGGGAAATTACTTCTATGGGTCGGGATATCCATGGGAGTGGCTATGGTATATGTATTTGTGGGTTCGAAAATAAATTTGGCGCGGGTTATCTCGGAGAACTGGTACCGATATGATTCTGTGCCGACATGTATTGCGACACTATGCCTATTTGCCGCTTTTTTGAATATCAACATTGAAGGTAAATGGATAAGCAAGCTAATTACAATTGTTGCACCGACAACGCTGGGAGCATATTTAATACATGCACATGCGGATTTTTCTCCGTGGTCGTGGGAGGTATTAAATTTACCTGAAAAAATGAATTCAGCATTCTTTTGTTTGATTCAAATGGGGGTAGTGCTTGTAATATATATTGGGTGTACAGTAGTGGATTTGCTGAGAAAAAATACGGTTGGTAAAGTAGAAAATAGTAAGTGTGCAAGATTATTATGTGAGTGTGCAAGTAAAAAAGTATCGAGTTATATTGAAAGATTTACAAATCATAAGTAATTGTAGGAGAAGTGCATGAAGGTATTAGTTATAAATGGTGACTGTATTCAAACAAATACATCAGCAAATTTATGTCATATAGCGTATATTAAGGGGCTGGTAGATTCTGGTCATGATGTAACATTGCTTAGTGCGGATGGAAGAGATTACAACATAGACCCCTCGATAGTAATTCCTGATGAAGTAAAATGCTATACATATTATGGTGTTTCTTTGTATGAAAAATTATCAATGAAGAAGAATAGTAAATTAGATTCGGGATCAGGGAATACGGTTGTCCATCAAGTGAATGAAAATGCTAGGATTCATCTTTGTCAAAAAGCGGTAAAGCGAGTGAAGCAGTTTGTGTTGTCGATGTATGGCATACATGGTATTTATGCAAAGTTTGTAAAAAAAGCACAGCGATTTAAAATGGATGAGGAATTTGATTATATTCTTTCTCTATCAACACCAGTAACTAGTCACCTTTTAACGCATAATCTTCTTAAAGCAGGTCATATCAAGGGAAAACAATGGATTCAGATATGGGAAGATCCGTGGTATAGTGATGCGTATGGTTTTAATGGTGATACAAAAATATATGAAGAGGAGAAAAGAATTTTATCTTATGCGGAAAAAGTTTGCTATGTTAGTCCGTTGACGCTTCGCAATCAACAGAGATTATATTCTGAGTATGCTGATAAGATGTATTGGCAACCACTTCCATATTATTATAAAGGGGAGGAAAGAAAAACGCTAAAACAGCAGCATAATACATATGGTTATTTTGGTGCTTATTATCCTGCGGCGAGAAATTTGGAGGCATTTTATTTGGCTGCAAAAGAAAATGGAATAGAAGTAAACATATGTGGAGACCCAAGTAGTTTGTTTTGCAAAACAGATAGCATACATATATATTCTAGATTACCATTAAATGAATTAAAACCAATCGAGGAAAAAACAAATGTTTTGATCTTTCTTTGTAATCGTAAGGGAGGGCAAATCCCAGGAAAGATTTATCAGTATTCAGCTACTAACAAGGTAATCTTATTTATCTTAGATGGTACAGAAGAAGAAAAGCAAGTGTTGAGGGATTTTTTTGAGCCGTTTAATCGATACATCTTCTGCGAAAATACTGTGGAGGATATATCTCGCGCAATCAGGCAGATTGAACGCGGAGAGTTTGGAAACATAAAAAATGAATCGGTAGAGGCTTTTAATCCAAAGGAGACAATTCGAAAAATCTTGGAAGGAAGATAAAACTATGAAGGTATTACCTCTAATCAGTATAATTATTCCAGTTTACAATGTTGAAAAATGGCTGTCTAGATGCGTTGAATCCATCCGTATGCAAACTTATGAAAACTTAGAGATTATTCTTGTGGATGATGGGTCCACTGACAGTTGCGGACAGTTATGTGATGCCATGGAGACTATTGATAAGCGTATCAAAGTAATTCATAAGGCAAATGGCGGTTTATCTGATGCCAGAAATGCAGGATTATCTAATGCAACAGGAGAATACATTAGTTTTATTGATAGCGATGATTGGATAGAGTCGGCATTCTATGAATGTTTGTTTCAAACAATGCAGAAAGGACAGTATGATATTGTAGGTTGTGAATATCGAAAGTGTATAGAGGGAAAGAAACAGAGTTCAGTTTCTGCAAATTTTACGGTGCAGGAGTACGGACGGGTATATGCTATGCACGCATTAATTCAAAATAAAATTCAGCAAGTAGTATGGAATAAGTTGTATAAAAGGTCCGTGGTTGAAGGGATTTTGTTTGAGAAAGGGAAATATCACGAGGATGAGTTCTGGAGCTATCAAGTTTTTGAACGTGTCCAGAAATATGCGACCATCAGTTATGTCGGATATAATTATTTTCAAAGAGCAGATAGTATCATGGGAGAAACATACTCTTTGAAACGATTGGATGCAGTTCAAGCAAAAGCAGAGCGGCAAAAGTTTTTAGAGAAAGAAATGTCAGAGTTGGCAACATATGGAAGAGTGAATCTGATATTTACGTGTTTATATCATGGACAACTTGCGATGCAACAGCTAGATGGGCAGGAACGCAAAAATGCCTTAAAATACTTAAAAGCGATAACATATTCAAATAAGTTAAATAACACGGATTTAATGGATATTCCTTTTATGCACAAGTTTTGGTTGAGATTGTCGCAAATAGCATTTGTGTTCACTTGTAAACTACGAAATGTATGTGGAATAGGGAGGTAGAAGGTAATTATGATTTGTTTTACAATTGCATTAAGAAGTAAAAAAAGTACAAATAATTGGGAACGAGTCTTAGAAAATTTTAATAATACATTGCATTCTATATTCAATCAGACAAATGGTGAATTTGAGGTTTATGTGGGATGCAATGAAGTACCAGAATTATATGAAAAATATGATGAAAGATTACATTTCGTCACGGCTGATTTGCCAATTCCAAAAACATGGCAGGAAAAATGTAGAGATAGGTCTTGGAAATTGTTGCTTTGTGCAAAGGAAATACGAAACCAATATTCAAGATTATGCAAAAAAAACGAGGGTGGGGTATACATATTCCCTGTTGATGCAGATGATTATGTAAATTGTAAAATTGCAGAATGGTGTGCAAAAAATCCTGATGCTAATGGTTTTAAATCGAAAACAGGATATAAATGGATCAAAGGACAGAAGCACATGGTTATAACTCGATACTATGGTGGCAGTATGAATATTATGAAGATGTATGAAGAAGATTTGCCCGACGAACTGCCAAATTCGAGTTTGTGTTTTGATGAAGAGACTGCCATGTTGTTAACAAGACGCTATCCAATTCGCTGGTATGATATTGAAGTATATGATAAGTTTAAAGAAATGGGCAGACCATTATCGAGACTTCCTTTCAGAAGCACGGTATATGTTTTGGGAACGGGAGATAATATTTCTTTGGCAGAACCTTGTAATGGAAAGAATGGCAAACGAATTCATCCTATCGCATTTTTAAGAAAGATAAATCCTTTCGACAAAAGATTCGTCACATATAGATTACGAAAAGAATTCGGAATTAATTTATAACGAGGAGAGCAGGTTGTTATGAAATTCAAGTATAAGATTACATTATTTACCCCGACATACAATCGGGCATATATTTTGGACACATTATATCGTTCTGTCCAAAGACAAACTTATAGAAATTTCGAATGGATTATTCTTGATGACGGTTCAACAGACAACACGGAAGAATTGGTAAGACAATGGATAGAAGATGATAATGATTTTCCAATTCGCTTTTATAAACAAAAAAATGGTGGGAAATGTAGAGCTATTAATTATGGACTAGACCTGGCTGAAGGAGAATTGTTCTTCATTATGGACTCGGATGACTATCTAACAGATGATTCGCTGGAAACTGTGGTTAAATGGGAAAGTACCATTGCAGGAAAAACGGGGTATTGTGGTGTTGCGGGGAACCGAGGTTCCAGTCCCACTGAAACACCGAATACGAGTCTCGAAGAAATGTATGGGGAAGGATGCCGTTATATTGATGAATATGCTTATGTACGTTACCCAGAGTATACGGATAAAGTGATAGATGGGGAACGTGCGGGAGTGTGGTATACAGAGATTCATAGAAAATATAAATATCCAGAATTTGAAGGAGAAAACTTCCTCACGCCATGTATTACATGGAATCGTATGGCAAATGATGGATATAAGATACGTATTTTCGAAGATATTATATGGGTGTGCAAATATTTAGAAGATGGTTTAACATTGCAGGGAAATATGCGGTTTATTAAAAACCCAGCCGGTGCTGGTCTTTGCTTGCGTGAGAAAGCTGAGTTTTTAAACTATCCTCTAATCGAAAAAATGAAGATGTGGTATACCTATTATTGTGACCATACGAGTTGTGAGAAACAATATCGTTTAACAATGAAACAATGTGCGGAGTATATTGGTGCACCATTACCAATGATTTGGGGAGCGGCAATGTTGCATAGTATTTCGCAGATGGCAAAAGGAATAATTAAGAGATGAGAAATATAATAATTACAGGTGGCGAATTGTTTAATAAAGGTGCACAGGCAATGACTTTTATTACCGTAGATGAAATTCGCAAACGTTTCCCACAACATCATATTTACGTTCTTTCTGACATGGATCTTCAGCGTCCGAGAAGTGAAAGGGAGCAATATACCTTTGATTTTATGGGCTGGTACCCGATGAAATTTGCAAGGTGTCAGAAGAATCCACTTTTGCGAATTCTGTGCACATTGAGTAGTGGCAGAGAACTAAAAGAAGCAGAAGAGATATATAAAAATACTGATATGATGATAGATATCAGTGGATATGCATTGGGTTCAGTCTGGAACTACCATTACTGTAATCTTTATTTAGAACATCTTGAATTTGCCAAGGCATTTGATATACCGGTATATTTAATGCCACAGTCTTTTGGACCATTTGATTTTATGGGAGAAAAAGGTAAGGAATTAGATGAAAGAGTCCGAAAACTTTTGCCGGGCGTTAAAAGAATCTGCGCAAGAGAACAAGAAGGATATGATATGTTAGTGGATACATACCATTTAGATAATGTATGTATTAAGGGCGACATTGTTTTGAATAATAGAGGAATTGAACTGACTAACATATATAGACAAATTCCTGAATTGAGTTTGCCAAAAATTGCTAAAAAAAGCATTGCAATTATACCGAATGGACAAGCAATTAAAGTAGGCAATAGGGAACATATTTTTCAACTTTATCATACTGCGATTGTTGAGATGCTAAAAAAAGGAAGAACAATCTACTTGCTTAGTCATTCAACTCCAGACAAAGAGTTCTGTCAGCAGATTAAAAAGGGTTTTCAAGCAGAAGAGAGAGTTGTTTTACTGGAAGAAGATTTTAGTTGTATCGAATTTAATGAACTAGTAAAGAAATTTGAATTTATTATAGCGTCGAGGTTTCATTCCATTGTTCATGCATATAAAAATGGAATTCCTTGTGTTGTCTTAGGCTGGGCTGTGAAATATCATGAATTGGCGGCATTGTTTAACCAAGAACGGTATTTGTTTGATGTCCGTACGGCAACGCAAACAGAAGAGATATTCAAAGCAATATCTGAAATCAGCGAATGTTTTGTAGATGAATCAGATAAAATCAAGAGTTTGTTGCAGGATGTCCAGAAAGAGAATGTCTTTAACATATTATCTTTGGAGAAATAGAAAATTATGAAGATTAACCGAACAAAAAATACAGTGCGAAATATTATTTTTGGTTCTGGATATAGAATCTTAAATATGATTCTGCCGTTTTTTTCAAGAACAGTAATTTTGTATGTTCTTGGGGAGAAGTATCTGGGGTTAAATAGCTTGTTTTCATCCATCCTTAGTTTTCTGAGTTTAACGGAATTAGGGGTTGGAGGAGCTATGATTTATAGTATGTACAAACCCATTGCACAGAATGACCATGAAACGATATGTGCATTATTAAATTTATACAAAAAGTTATACAGGGTTATCGGAACAATCGTATTAGCCTTAGGTTTGTGCTTAATTCCGTTGTTGAAGGTATTAGTTCGTGAAGAATTGCCGGGAAATGTAAACTTGTATATACTCTACCTTTTTTACTTATTTAATGCGGTTTTGAGTTATTGGTTATTTGCCTATAAGAATGCGTTGTTGCAGGCACATCAGAGAAATGATATTAATAGCAAGATTGCCATTGTTATCACACCATTGTCATATATTGTGATGCTGGGATGCCTTTTTATAACGAAAAATTATTATGCTTATGTCCTTTGGTTACCAATCTTTACGATTATTACAAACCTATGGCGCTCGTGGTACGTTGATAAGAGTTTTTCTGAATTAAAACCACAGGGCAATATTAATAAAGAACTAAAAGAATCCATTACAAAAAAAGTCAAAGCGTTGATTGGAACAAAATTGAATACAGTAGTCTTACATGCAGCTGATAATATAGTAATGTCTGCTTTTTTGGGATTGACTGTCATTGCGATGTATGGAAACTATTATTATATCATGAGTTCAATCACAGGCTTTTTAGGGATATGCTATTCTTCGATGACCGCTGGACTAGGAAACAGTTTACAATTGGAAACAAAAGAAAAAAATTATGCGGACTTTCAGAGACTTTCCTTCATCAATTCATGGCTTGTTGGATGGTGTACTGTTTGTTTGATTTGCTTATACCAGCCATTTATGCAACTTTGGGTGGGGGAAAATTTGATGTTCTCATTTGGTATTGTAATACAGTTTGGATTGTATTTTTATATTTATCAAATTCGAAAAATACCGGTTACGTACAAAGATGCAGCAGGAATATGGTGGGAAGATAGGTTTCGCCCGTATGTGTGCATGGTTGTGAATCTTGTGTTAAATATTGTTTTGGTGCAAGTGATTGGAATATCAGGGATTATTCTTTCGACAGTGTTATCTTTGCTGATTTCGATTCCTTGGGAGAATTACACAATATTCAAATATGTGTTTCACAGAAGCAGCAAGGAATATTATGCAAAGATGTTCGGTTATGCTTTTGTTATGCTGATTGCCGGAGGTGTCACATATGGTTTATGTGCTTTTGTGATGGATGGGTTTATAGGATTGATGTTAAAGGCAGTTATATGTATCGCGGTGCCGAATGTTATCTTCGTGGTTGTCAATTATAGGACAAAAGAATTCAAGGGAACTGTGAATCTGGTGTCGCGCATTATAAAAAGAAAAATGTAAATGGAGACGAGGAGGAGCAATGAAGCATCCGACAGTTGAACTGACAGTTAAATCAAAGTTATGTTGTTCATGTGGAATCTGTAAGAATATGTGTCCTAAAGATTGTATTTCCTGGAAAAGGGAAAACGGTATGTATTATCCACAGATAGATAGTGTAAAGTGTGTGCAATGTGGAATTTGTGCTGAAATTTGTCCGGGAATAGGCTTTTCTTACGGAGAACAGTTGAAAGAACCAATTGAAGCGGTTACCGGAACTTATCTTGCACTTTACAATGCATGGAGTAAGAATTCGGATTTGCGACATGTTTCGGCATCTGGTGGAGTGGTGTCTACTTTAGTGTGCGCTTTGTTGAATGAAGGAAAGTATAATGTCGCGTTTTGTGTTAATTCCTATCAGTATCAAGAGCAGCTTGTGACCAAGCCATATACACAGAAGGATATATTAGGAGAGTGGAAGGATAGTTCCATACCGAAGTCCAGATACTTACCAGTATCTCATGAGAATGCGATTTCATATATTAAGAACAACAGAGATGATAGAGTAATTGTCGTGGGCACCTCTTGTGCCATTAGAGGCATTATAAATGTCATAAATAAATTAAAACTTAATCGAGAGCAGTATTTGTTGATTGGTTTGTTCTGTGACAAGGTATTTAACTATAATGTTCAGAACTATTTTGAGAATACTTTCTGTGCAAATCAACAACTGAAGGAACTTCATTTTAAGAACAAAGAAAGTGGTGGATGGCCAGGTAATATGAAGTTTTACCTTGGAAACGGAGAGTGTTTTTATAAAGACAAATCAGAAAGAGAAAAAGTGAAAGAGCATTTTATGCCAGAAAGATGTCTCTATTGTATTGATAAGTTGAATGTATGCGCAGATATATCGTTAGGGGATAATTATACGGGACAGAATTCATCTGTATTAGGTAGTAATTCTGTCATTATCCGGTCGCATATAGGGGTGTCTGCTTGGGAAGATATAGCACACGAATTGGAGTTTTCTCCTGTATCAATAGAAGCAATTAGAAAGGCGCAGTATATTGATGGCAGATTGAATAATTTGTATTTTGGGGAATTAAAGTGTCAATCAGTAAAGAGAAAGTATGCAGAAGAAATTAATGTAAATAAAGGAATTATATTGATGAATAAGTCGGTGGATTATGAACAGGCATGGAAACGTAGCTTGAAAAAACTTGCTGCAGGGGCTAATTATGATTGCAGACCACAAATGTTAGGGCATCAGTTTCGAGTTGCTAAGAGAAAAAAAAGTTCCAGACATCCAGTTGTTTTGCTAGAGAGAATATATTATGCTGTTAGGCGAGGAATAAAGAAATGAAAAAAATTATGGTAGTTTTTGGGACACGGCCAGAAGCAATTAAAATGTGTCCACTAGTGAACGAACTAAAGTCAAGAAAAAGTATAGAAACGATTGTCTGTGTTACGGGACAACATCGACAAATGTTAGACCAAGTGTTAGAGGCATTTGATGTTGTACCAGATTATGATTTGTCAATTATGAAGCGAAAACAAACATTATTTGATATCACTACCAATATTCTCAATGGAATTAAGGATGTATTGGAAGAAGTTAAACCGGATGTTGTTCTTGTGCATGGAGATACCTCTACAACATTTGTGACGGCTCTTGCTTGTTTTTATTTACAAATTCCAGTGGGACATGTTGAGGCAGGGCTTCGCACATATAATATATATTCCCCATATCCAGAGGAGTTTAACCGTCAGGCTGTAGGGATTATAAGTACATATAATTTTGCGCCTACAGAGATGTCAAAAGAGAATTTGTTGCGTGAAGGTAAAAAGGAAGAAACAATTTATGTGACAGGAAACACAGCTATAGATGCTCTTAAAACCACAGTGCGAGAGGGTTATACACATCCGGAGCTTGAGTGGGCTGATGGCAGCCGTTTGATTATGATAACAGCCCATCGAAGAGAGAATCTTGGCGAGCCTATGAAGAATATGTTTCGCGCCATCAAAAGAGTTATGGATGAACATCCGGATGTAAAGGCAATTTATCCAATTCATATGAATCCAATTGTTCGTGAAGCTGCCAATGAGATTTTAGGTGGAGATGAACGCATCCATATAATTGAACCTTTAGAAGTGCTGGATTTTCATAATTTCTTGAGTCGTAGCTATTTGATTCTTACAGATTCAGGTGGAATTCAAGAAGAGGCTCCTTCTTTAGGAAAACCAGTTTTGGTTATGCGAGATACGACCGAAAGACCGGAAGGTATTGCGGCAGGGACATTAAAGCTTGTTGGAACAGAAGAAGAAACTATTTATAATAATTTCAAACAATTATTAGAGGATGAGACAGAATATTCTAAGATGAGCAATGCAAGTAATCCCTATGGAGATGGATATGCGAGTAAGAGGATTGCTGATATTTTGGAGAAGTCCTTGTTTTGAAAGGATACTATAAGCATTAGAATTCCCCTTTTGCGGTTGAAGGCATTTGATTCAAAAGTAAAATTTATGTAATACGTGGTCAGAGTGAAGTGAAGGGTCGATTACCAAAAAGCATATAATATATATTGACACCACCATGACTTTGTAATATAATAAATTAGCTGTCGCAAAAACTTGTTTAGGATTGTACATAAGATGAAAAAGATTACAGATGAAATGCAAAACTATGTGTTTTGGCAACCATTTATTATTACATATGCAATTACAATTATGCTTGCCTTTTTTATATGTGTTGTTCATTACAACATAAGTTCACCTCCTGTTGATAAGACATTTTATCAAGTGAGTTGTCCCAATTATGTTGTTCTGTTTATTGCCAAGATTGCGGAAACACTCGTGCCGACAACGATAACATTTGCACTTACCTTGGCCGTGGCAGAGTATAAAAAAATAAAACAGAGCAGTATGGGTTATACTCTATTTGTTGTCATTTTGGTTTTTCTGAGTTTAATAGGAGCAATGTTTCCGATAATTAAAAATCTGGGTTGGTTATGGTTTTATCTAGCCTTCGTATACGGAGGGATTATTTTTATTTTAATAGTCTTGAAAAAGTTGTTAAGTAATATATCGCCTGGAAGAGTTTCAAAAGCAGAAAAATCTGATGGTAAATTTTAAGTGTATATAAGGAGTATGTGAAATGAATATTTTTCTGAGTTTAATCATGCCTATCATTGTTGGAGTCGGTTTTTTAGGCTTTATAGTTTATCAAATTATAGGGGGCAGAGCTCAAAAAGCAAAGAATGCAAGTTATAGTATCATGTATTTTGCAGATAGTACCAATTCCGGAACTCGTGCAAGAGAGGTATTTGACGTAATTAATGAATTGGAACCGAATTATTTAGGGATGAAGGAATATACATTATGAGTCACGAGCAAGTAATTCCTACGTTTGATTCGTTTTGGGAACATATAATATTGCCGTCTATTAAACTTTGCGTTAGTGAAATGGACGAGAGTTTTAAGAAAAAAATAAAGTTCGAGTATAGAAAAATTGATATTTATAAAGATGAGCTTTCGGTTATGTTTAAGAGAAAAAGAGAATGGCTTAAACGTGAATATTTACCGAACAAAGGCTCGGATGCCGTCTTGGATTTTCATAAATTGGGCTCCATTTTTTGTAGATGTATTATCGGTAACAAACCTTTCTCTTTTACAAAGAGAAAGGCTGAAGCATTATTTAAGCAAATTACTGAAAGAACCGATATTTCTGATGAAGAGAAACTTAATTTGGAAGTGAACAATATATATGTTAATCATAAATGTGCGTTCCTCGTATGTGCGGGAGTTGCATATATTGACTTGCTGTATTGGGCTGATGAAAAGATAAAAAGCGAGGAGGATACTCGAAAAAAAGATGTATATTGCGCTTTTTTAGAACGATTGAAAGAAGAAAAAAAATTGGTACAATACAAAAAAAACCCAGAACATGATGATTATGTAACAAGTATGATAGTCGCTTTTATGAAAAATGATATTCTGTTGAGAGATTTTGATTATTTAGCGATTGCAGCATCCATGTTTCAATGGCAGGTGCACACTAAACAATCGCTCTTTCTTGAAATTTTGGCAGAAAGTGACATTGATAAGATAGATATGGTGGCATATATTAATGAACTTATATAGAAGGATAATTTGGGATGTGTTGGCACATCCCATTTAATTTTTACAAAAATAAGATGTATTCTTCTACTTTGGTTGTAAATATTATGGAAATGCGTTATTATTAAAATGATAGATTAATATTTCATTTAATATTAAAATTAGTATTTAAAAGGGAAAATATGAACACAACACACAAAAGATTTCTGGAAGCGCTTAGGGCTTCCCTACAAAAAAAGAATATTGATTGGACAGACTTGTCTGAGAGTGATTGGCGTGCATTATTCAGACTAGCTGATTCACAAAGTGTGTTGCCGTTGGTGTATCAGGCGACTTATAATTGTCCTGCGGCGAAGGAACATGCAGATATCATGGCCTCTTATTTTGGTATTGTATCAGAACAAGTGGCGATGCAGGCTATAAAAACAGCAGAGTTTTTGGAGGTGTATCAGAGACTATGCAACTTAGGCGTGAAGCCTTTGATTGTAAAGGGACTCATCTGTAGAAATTTGTATCCGTTTCCGGATTATCGACCATCTACAGATGAGGATGTATTCATTCCTGCAAATCAGTTTGAAATTTGTCATAAAGAATTCATGGATTATGGTATGCAGCTTCTCGAAGAAGATGAGGACATTATGAAACCACACGAAGTCGCTTATTGGAAGAAGCCTTCGTTGTTATATATTGAGTTGCATAAGACTCTTTTTGTGCCGGAATCCGATGCCTACGGTGATTTTAATCGATTCTTTACGGATGCGCATGAGATGGCATTGCAGGAAATGGTGCAGGGAGTACCTGTATATACCTTAAACTATACAGACCATTTGTTTTACTTAATATGCCATGCATTTAAGCATTTCATAGGAAGTGGTTTTGGCATTCGACAGGTTTGTGACATCACATTGTTTGCAAATCAATATGGAAAAGAGATTGATTGGGAAGTTGTTAGAAAAAGTTGCGATGAAATTTCTGCAGAACGATTGGTGGCAACATTATTTTTGATTGGAGAAAAGTATCTGACGTTTCATCCGGAGCAGGCATGTTATCCGGAGTCTTTTGCAGAGTTGGCTATAGATGAAGAAGATTTACTACAAGATATGTTAGAAGGTGGTGTTCTTGGTAATGTGAATTTGAGTCGTATTCACAGTAGCAATATCACATTACAAGCCATGTCTAAAAATAGAAAAGGGAAGGCGCTGAGAGGGATGCTGCTCAAGACGGTTTTCCCTTCCAGAAAGTATTTAGTTAAGTGGTATAAGTATTTAGATAAATATCCTTTTTTACTTCCGGTCGCTTGGGGGAGTCGTGTGTTTAAGTATCTTGGTGAGACGAACAAGCGACACAATGACCCAGGTAAGACAATGCAGATAGGTGCACAGAGAGTGGAACTGTTGAGGAAGTATGGGGTATTGAGACAGAAGACAGCGGAGGTGAGGCATGTGGAAGATAAAGTAGAAGATTTTTTAAATATCATGAAATATGCAATACATCAAAATTTGTCGACAGAATTGCCAAAACTTCACGAGGAAGTAAATTGGGGCATTTTATTGCAATTAGCAAAAGAACACAACTTGTTCCCGCTGTTTCATGAAGTTGCTTGCAAATATTCAGAATACAATAATCAATCTGATTACACAAAAAATATGCATATTGCAATGAATGCTGTTGCAAATCAAGTTAGAAAAACAGAAGCTTTTCTAGAATTATATCGTGACTTTATAAAAGAGGATTTACATCCGATTGTAATGAAAGGTATAGTTTGTCGCCAATTATATGGGAGATATGCAGAACATCGCCCATCAGGAGATGAGGACATTCTGGTGCGAAAGGAAGATTTTTATAAAGTTAAAACTGTGATGGAGAAAAACGGATTTGTCTGTTCCTTACCTAATGTCACGGAGGCGCAACTAGAACGAGTACAACAGGTTGGATTTTATAATCAAGAAACTAGATTCTTGATTGAGGTACATACGAATGTTATGGGGCATGAAAATGAAATGCGTACTCAAATGACAAATAGCTTTGAAGATGCATTTGAACATGCTCAAACGCTCGAAGTACAGGAGGTTCCGATAACAACTATGAGTCATACAGAACATTATGCATTTTTAGTTTTACATGCATTAAAACATTTTACTTTAAGTGGAGTAGGTATACGCCAGATGCTAGATATATTATTATATCAGAAAACATATGAACAAGAAATTAATTGGGAATGGGTAGAAACTGTATTGATAGACAATCATGCGAGTAGCTATCTGGGAGATATACAATATATCGGTACACATTACTTGGGATTCACACTAAAAAAACAGTTTGAAATATGCAGCCCAGAAACCTTGTTGCAAGATATGATTGAAGTAGGTGTGTTTGGGAAAACAGATAAAGCAGATGGATTTGGCTCTAGCATTAATGTATTAACAATGAACGGAAAAAAGGCAGGTGCTGTTGCATGGATTCGAGTGGCATTCCCTAATATAAAGTTCATGATGCATACAGCTCCATATTTAGAAGAGAAACCATGGTTATTACCTGTTGAGTGGGTAAAACGCTGGGGTAGATTTATGAAACAGGCAAAGAAGTATGATGGAAATCTATTTGTGGACAGTGTGAAAAAAAGTGAGGAACGGAAGAAAATTATAGAAAAATACGGATTGAAATAGTGGGGCGAAGAGAGTATAATTGATAAAGTGAAATTTTATAATTATGGTAATGAAAGTGAAGGGAACAAAATGTCAGAAAAACGGATTTGGTTATCCACTCCAACTATGCATGGAGAGGAATTAGATTACATACATGAAGCGTTTGAGGAAAATTGGGTTGCTCCACTTGGCTTTAATTGTGATAATTTTGAGAATGAGATGAAGGCATATTTAGCAGAAGATTCATTAGAAGAACGTGAGACCTTAGCACTTGCTTCTGGTACAGCAGCAATCCACTTGGCTTTGAAACTTGCTGGAGTGAAAAAAGGTGATATTGTATTCTGCTCAGATATGACATTTGCTGCAACAGTGAATCCAGTTGTTTATGAGGGGGGTATTCCAGTATTTGTTGACTCGGAATGTGAAACATGGAATATGGATCCACAGGCTCTTGAAAAGGCTTTTGAAAAATATCCAGAGACAAAAGTGGTCGTTCTTGTTCATCTCTATGGTGTACCTGCAAAGGTTGATGAGATTCTTGAGATTTGCCAAAAACATGGGGCGATTTTAGTGGAGGACGCGGCAGAAGCTCTGTCGGCTACATATAAAGGAAAAGCATGTGGGAATTTTGGAAAGTTTGGTATATTGAGTTTTAATGGAAATAAGATTATTACAACTTCTGGCGGTGGCATGCTTATTATGGAAAATTCAGAACAGAGAAAAAAAGCTTTATTCTGGGCCACTCAAGCAAGAGAAGATGCCCCTTGGTATCAGCATAATGAGATTGGTTACAACTATCGTATGTCTAATATTGTTGCAGGAATCGGACGTGGTCAATTGACACATCTTGATGAACACCGTGAAATAAAGGAAAAGATTTATAAAAGATATGAAGAAGGTTTAAAAGGTCTTCCAGTTGTAATGAATCCACATCATTCGGAATCTAAACCAAACTTTTGGCTTAGTTGCATGTTAATTAATCCAGAGAGCAACGTGAATTTTATGGATGTGTTACAAAGATTGTCTGAAGAGAATATAGAAAGTCGTCCAATCTGGAAACCAATGCACATGCAGCCGGTATTTGCTGAAAATGATTTTATTACAGTGGAAGATGAGGCTGTCGACGAAGATATCTTTGCAAGAGGACTTTGTTTACCATCTGATATTAAGATGACAGAAGAAGAACAAGATAGAGTAATTGCAATAATTAAATCTTGTTTTGAGGTAAATTAAATGTATACGAAATATTGGAAAAGAGTAATTGACTTTCTCCTTTCGTTTATTGCGATAATTGCCTTATCACCAGCTCTTTTAATATTAACGATTATTGGTGCAATTGTGATGAAAGGAAATCCTTTTTTTACACAATTGCGTCCAGGAAAAAATGAGAAAATATTTAAATTGGTTAAGTTTCGTACTATGACTTGTGAAAAGGACAAGGAAGGGAAACTTCTGCCGGATGAAAAGAGGCTCACTAAGTATGGGGGAATTCTTCGTTCTACATCACTGGACGAGTTGCCGGAGTTGTGGAATATTTTGAAAGGTGATATGTCGATTGTAGGACCAAGGCCACAACTTGTGCGTGATATGGTATTTATGAACCAAGAACAGAGGAGACGTCACGTTGTTCGACCAGGCTTAACTGGTTTGGCTCAGGTAAATGGTCGAAATACTATTACTTGGGAACAAAAATTGGAATATGATTTGCTTTATATAGACAATGGTATTACGTTAATAGCTGATATTAAGATTCTGCTTCAAACAGTTCTAAAGGTTGTAAAACGTGAAGACACAGTGCGTGAGGGGACGGCGAGTGACATGGATTTTGGAGATTGGCTATTACAGAATGGTAATATTGAAAAGAACGAATATGACAACAAGCAACGAGAAGCAAACGCATTGTTGGGGGTATAGGGAATGGATGAAAGCCAAGAGATAGTTTCAATTATAATGCCGTCGTATAATACGGGGCGTTATATAGCAGAAACGATAGAATCTGTGTTTGCCCAGACATATACAAATTGGGAACTGATTATTGTTGATGATTGCTCTACTGACAACACGGATGATGTGGTGAGACCGTATCTTTCTGATGAAAGAATATGCTATATAAAGAATGAAAAAAACAGCGGAGCTGCCGTTTCGAGAAATAGAGCATTGCGGGAAGCTAAAGGCAAATGGGTTGCTTTCCTAGATAGCGATGATTTGTGGTTGCCAGAGAAACTTGAAAAGCAGCTAAACTTTATGAAAGAAAATGGCTATCATTTCTCATATACAAACTATGAAGAGATTGATGAGGATGGTTGCAAAAGAGGAGTAAGAGTAACAGGACCGAAAAGAATTACCAAGATAGGAATGCATAATTACTGTTGGCCAGGTTGTTTGACTGTTATGTACGATGCATCAGTTATAGGCTTAATTCAAATTGAAGATATTAAAAAAAATAATGATTACGCAATGTGGTTAAGAGTATGCAAAAAGGCGGATTGTTATCTGTTAGATGAGAGTTTGGCATTATATCGAAGAGGACGTATGGGCAGTGTGAGTACCCACGGATATATGACACTTATTATGTGGCATTATAAACTGTTTTATAATGCAGAAAGTAAAAATGCTGTAATTGCATTTTTGCTCACTTTTAGAAATATTGTCTTTGGAGTATATAAGAAGGTGAGATATATCAAGGTAATTAAATAAAGTTTAAATTTTATGATGGTATTGGGGTGCTTTAAAGAATTTAACCTATGGATGATGGAGAATAAATAAAATGCAAAGATTATTGTGCATATTAAGTGGGATGAATGCCGGCGGCGCCGAAACATTTCTTATGAAATTATATCGTAATATTGATAGAACGAAGTATCAATTTGATTTTTGTGTAAATGTTAAAGAAAAATGTTTTTATGAAGATGAAATCCTATCACTTGGTGGTAAAATATATCGAATTCCATCAAAGACGGAAAACCTGAAAGAGTTCAAGCAACAACTCACCGATTTGATTAGAAACAATGAATATACGTATGTGTTGAGAATCACATCTAATGCAATGGGATTTTTGGATTTAAAAATCGCCAAAAAGGCTGGCGCAAAAGTATGCTGTGCACGTTCGAGCAATTCAAGTGATGGGACAGGCATAAAATCAAAAGTAGCTCATATGCTAGGGCGTCTGTTATATGGGAAGTACGTTGATGTAGCTTTTGCACCATCTGATTTGGCTGCATCTTACACATTTGGCAATAAGGCATATAAAAATGGTAAGGTGCATATTTTGCATAATGCGGTTGATTTAGATATTTTCCATTATGATGTGGATGCCAGAATCAAAGCTCGTGAGGAGTTAGGTGTCGATTCAGACGTAAATGTTTTTGGACATATTGGACGTTTTATGGAACAAAAAAACCATATGTTTTTGGCAGATATTTTTAAATGCGTCAAGGAAAAGAATAAAAATTCTGTGTTGCTTCTTGTTGGAGATGGAGATTTAAAAGAGCAGTTTGAGGAGAAGGCAATTGAACTTGGCATAAGAGATAGTATTATTTTTACTGGGATTCGTTCGGATATCCCTGCGTTATTGTCTGCAATGGACGTGTTTGTTTTTCCTTCACTTTATGAAGGAATGCCAAATACTGTCATTGAGGCTCAAGCGACAGGCTTATCTTGCCTTATTTCTAATACAATTACCAAGGAAGCGAATATCACTGATTTGGTTGAGTATTTACCACTTTCTGCTGCAGCAGAACATTGGGCTCAAGTTGCAATGCAAAAACTGGGGCAAGAGAGAAGTGACACAAAACAGGCGTTTGTGGACAACAAGTATGATATTCAATCATTAACAAAAGAATTTGAAAAGATAATTTTTGATTAGTTGCAATTAAGGAGCATCAGAATATGAATTATAAGATAAATATTAATAGCATAATTTGGGTATTAATGATTCTGTTGTTTTGTTCGTTCACAGTTTTTGAGACATATTCGTGGGGAATATACATTATCTTATTTTGTATTGTTTTAATTTTTTTCTTTCATGCCATACGAGATAACTTAAAGTATCGTTTTGTTTTTGGAATATACTCAGGGATATTAACGATGTTTACCATATATACGTTGATGAGTTCAGCTTGGGCCCAAAGCAGTTCGGATTCCATATCTAAAGGGATAACATTGTTAGAAATCTCGTTAATGATATTTGTTCTTTACAATTGTTACCGAAGAAATGAGCAGAGTGTACACGATATTTTAAAAGTTATAAAATGGGCAAGCTTTATTATTACTGTCTATTCTATATTTTTTTATGGCATAGATACGTTAATGCTAATGAGTGAAGCTGATTTGAGGCTTGAAAATGCCTATACCAATGTTAATACAATTGGTATGCTGGCAAGTATAGGAACACTGATACAAATTGATGAAATAGTTGTTGATAGAAAAATTAAATTGACAGGTCTTATTTGTGTACCAATGATAGGTATGGTTGCACTTACCCAAAGTAGAAAGGCATTTGTTATATTGGTACTCGGAGTGTTCTTGATTCTTGTCTTTAGAAACATTAATTCAAAGAATTTTTTCAAAACGGTGTTAAGGGTTGTTTTTACAATATCGATTGTGGGATTTGCGTTACACTTTGTTCTTTCATTCTCATTATTTGAAGGAATTATAAATCGCATGGAGGGATTGATTGCAAATTTTACAGGAATAGGCGATGTAGATAATTCTGCACGACTAAGATCACAAATGATTGCAGTTGGACTAGAACAATTTATGAAGACACCGTTATTTGGCATGGGAATAGGAAATCCACATTATTTGGCTGCAAAATATGTTGGTAAGGAATCTTATTTACATAATAATTTTGTAGAATTGCTTGCGGGTGGAGGGATTATTGGCTTTGCAATTTATTATTCAATGTACGTATATTTGTTTGTAAACTTTTGGAGGTATCGGAAATATAAGAACAAAGAATATACAATTTGCTTTATCATTATGTTCTTGCTCTTTGTCATGGATTATGGTCGTGTATCATATTATAACAAAAGTAATTATATATACTTAATGATGTACTTTTTAGAAGTAGAACAATTGAAGAAAAATGCAAGGCAATCGGTTCAAGGACGGTGTATAGACAATGGTAATTAAAAATATGATAAATAAGGTAATACGATACTTATTTGATTCAAACTATCGATTTTTAATAAATGCAAATAGATTTCATATGTTTGACTCAATGCCAGACAATGAGTATTTGGAACGAAAATATGAAGCTACTGTGGGGAGGTCACTAGAGCTTACTCATCCAAAACGTTTTAATGAAAAGGTACAGTGGCTGAAACTTTACAATCGCAACCCAAAGTACATTACTATGGTGGATAAACACAAGGTGAAGGAATATGTTGCGGGGATTATCGGAGAAGAGTATATAATTCCAACGCTTGGTGTATGGGATAATCCGGATGAGATTGATTTTGATGCCTTGCCGAATCAGTTTGTCTTGAAATGTAATCACAATTCTGGTTTGGGAATGTACATATGTCGAGACAAATCAAAGATGGATATTAGGAAGGTTAAAAGAGACCTCGGAAAAGGATTAAAACAAGACTATTATCTGACAGGACGAGAGTGGCCTTACAAAGATGTCGAAAGAAAAATTATTGCTGAGATGTACATCTCTAATGGAGAAGATGGGCTAACTGATTATAAAGTGCACAACTTTAATGGAGTGCCGAGATTTATTCTGGTTTGTAAAGATAGATTTAAAAGTAGCGGTTTGACGGAAGATTTCTTTTCAACTACATGGGAGCATTTGGAGGTAAAAAGACCTAAAAATCGTTATTCATCAGAATCAATTGCGCAACCGGATGAACTGAAAGAAATTCTTGAACTTTCAGCTAAATTATCAAAGGACATTCCGTTTGTGCGTGCAGATTTTTATATTGTTAATCATAAAGTTTACTTTTCTGAACTTACATTTTTCCCAGCATCGGGTTTTGAACCATACGAGCCGGATGAATGGGACTATACATTTGGTGATTATTTGACATTGCCAATTGAGTAAATGATATAATTCGCTTTGTGCGAAGTATATAAGTAAAAATTTATTAAGGAGACCAACTATGAATAGTCAATAGAAAAATCAAAATATTTAAAAAAGTTTTTGACTTAAAAAAGGGTATAAGAAATAAAGCATCAAAAAGGTGCTTTCAAAATTAAATATAGTTGAATAGGTAAGACTTAGGCTAAATTAAATGTTACATTATCAGTCATCATCTTATGGATGACACGTACCAGTTTATGAGCAACGTGCCCCAGTGCATTGTAATGGCGTCGCCCTTGAGATATCTTCAAATCATAATAATCTTTGAAGGTTTTGTTTACCAAGGTGGTTTGCCATGCGGCATTAATTAGAGCATAACGGAGTAGCTTTGAACCACGTTTAGACATTCTGGTCCTTGCAGCACTATAGTTTCCGGATTGATACACAGAAGGATCTAAGCCGGCATAAGCGAGCAATTGGCATGGCTTTTCAAAACGAGAGATGTCACCGATTTCACCGATAATCATGGCTCCGTTAAGAGAACCAATACCAGGAATTGTTTTAATCACAGAATCCATGCGTTCCATGATGTCATGGATGGACTGCTCCACTTCAGCCAATTGATCAGTGTACATTTCTATTTGTTTTATGGATTGCAAAATCTGCAAAGATAAGGTATCATTCTTTATACCGACAGATTGCGATGCAAGCTCTTTTAAATGTACAGCAGTAGACTGGTTAAAGTGTCCGTGAGAGGACTTAGATAATAGGCCTGTGAGCCTCTTGAGATGCATTTTCGCAATCTTGTCGGGATTGGGTTGAGTTTTCAACAAATCATAACAAGCCTTTCCGTGAATTCCAGATTTAAAGAAATACTGAAGTTCCGGAAACAATAAGTCCACATAAGATACAAGTTGAATTTTAACCTTTGTCCTTGCCTTCATTAGTTTTTGACGGAAGCGACAGAGGTTTTTTAATTGCAAAGAATCATAATCACGTTCCGAAAACAAACGATAATGATTCAAGGTTAGTGCCTTGATAATAAGATAAGTGTCAACAGAGTCAGTTTTTGTTTTTCGAATATTTGATTTTCTCAATGAGGATGTTTGAATAGGATTGATGATACAAACCTGAAAGCCTCTTTTGAAGAGAAAACTTGTGAGATTTTCTGCATAGTGAGCAGTAGATTCCATACCAATAAAAACTTCTATTTTAGGATAGGAATCAAGGTGTTTGAGTAGTTTTTGAAATCCAGAATGGTCATTTGTAAATGCAAATGGTTCTGCAAGGATTTCACCATCAGAGTTCATGATGGATGCAAAGTGCTTTTGCTTGGCGATATCAATGCCAACGTAAATCATAAGAAACATCTCCTTTGTAAATAATCACTGTGTTTGTCCACCTAGTTTTATCATCATAAACTTGCGTGACATGAAAGTTCAAAGACTTATCCAACTATAAATGATTCAGATAAAACTGTGGCAATACACTCCTTAAAATAGTCAAAGCTATATGATAAAATAAAAAGTCCACAGTGTTACTATTGATTATAACAAAGTTGAAAAGAAAGGAGCGTATTGATGTATTTCAGTGTAAATACATCATACAAGAGGGAAATGATGAAAGAAAAAAATGTTTCAAGAGTAGTATCGTTAATTCTCATTGCAACACTTATTTTAAGTAATATATCTATTACAAGTTTTGCAACTGGAATTGAAGACAACACCCAGACGATGGTAGGGGAATCAGATGAGATTACTACATTTTCTACAAAGGAATCTACACTAGCGCCAGGCATTACACAGACGATTAATAGTGGTTACGCAGCAGATGGCAAACTGATTAATTATTACGTTGCAGTTGCAGATATTAGTCGCGATGATGTAGGAATTCATACTACATATAAAGATGCACAGTGTACAACAACAGGAATGGCGAAAATGACAGAGCAGGCTGCATCAATGGAGGCATTGCATCAAAATCCTGAAGATACAGATAACTATATTCCTTATTATGCGATTGTTGCGGGTGTAAATGGTGATGGTTATAATACGGGTTCTGGTAAGCCATCTGGGGCACATGTTATGAATGGTGTCGTTGGATTTGGTATCTCAAAGAGTGCAAATTCACCTTGGTTTGCTATTTTTGAGGATGGTACAGCTCTCTGTGGAACAAATAATACAGATTGGGACCAGGCAGTAAAGGCTCATGGTAATGCTGTTGAAGCAATTGGAGGATTTCAACTTGTTAGAAAAAACGGTGTAGATATTCCATATGGTTCTGCAGAATCAGGTCCTTCTGACTATCTGAATGATGGACGTTATCCACGTTCTTTTGTTGGAGTTACATCAGACAATAAAGTTGTATTTATGGCAGTGGACGGAAATAGTGCCGGTGGTTCAGTAGGTTCTAATTATGCCGAATCCTTGGAGTTAATGAAAGAGCAGGATTGTACATATATTTTATGTCTTGATGGAGGTGGTTCTGCCACATATATTTCACGTCCGGAAGGAAGTAATGACATACAAGTAACAAGTGTTCCGTCTGATGGTAGTGAGCGTGCAGTTTCTAACGGTCTTGTTATGTATAGTTGTACACCACCATCTGACGTGTTTGAAAAGGCTACCGTTTCTGCTGAGAATGAATATGTAACACCTGGTGCAAAGGTGTCTGTTTCTGCTATTGGAGTTTCGCCTGCAGGTACTGCAGCAGAGATTCCAGAAAATGCGGAATGGAATGCTACGCGAGGAACGATAGAAAACGGTGTTTTTATCTCAGATGGAACACTTGGTGATGCGGTTATATCATTGGTTGTTGATGGAAAAGTTGTAGGTTCTACTACAATCCATGTTGTGCGCCCTGATTCTATCAAATTCACACGCACTTTACTTACGGTTCCTTTCGGAGCAACTGTAGAATTAGAGGTTGTTGCGAAGTATGGGCTTTATGATGTTCTGCTTCAAGAAGGCGACATTTTATTTACACTTTCAGATTCCACAGGAGGCTTCATTTCTGGAAATAAGTATACAGCACCGGAAAGTGGAACAGGGACAACTATTATTGCAACTGCAAAAGGAACGGAACCAGCCGTTACAGATACGATTGAGGTAAAACTTGGCAAAGGTTCAGAGGTTATATTTAGTTTCGAAGAAGGTACTGCAGGTGCAGACCTTAAAAATTGGGGACTTGGTGACCATGGTTCCGGAACTCACATTTATACAGACTTGTCCATTGTAAATGAAGAAACTGGTAAGGTTCATAACGGAGAACAGGCACTTGCGTTTAATTATCATATGGACCAAGCAATTCATGGAACTGAATTTTGGGCAGGTAATCAAATTATTTGGCTTGGTGACTCTATAGAACTTAAAAATGCGACAAGTTGGGGATTCTGGATCTATGTTCCAGAGGACGCCACACATCTTGCAATGTGGGTTGGAACAGCAACACATGACGAAAAAGGTAACATGAACGGATGGACGGGATATGAAGCTGTTGAGTACACAGACAGCAAGTATGAAAATCCGGAGTATTCAGGTTGGCATTATATTAAGGTTCCTGTTACAAAAGATGCCGTTTATATTGAAGATAACAGTGACCAGATTAATAAATATTTCAATGGCACACAATTTAAATATAAGACAAACTGTTTTATTAAATTTTATGCGGTAAACATTGAATCGTGGAAGAATCATGAGACTAACTATGCCGGTGATTTTACATTCTACATTGATGACATTACTGTAGACTACTCGGATGCGGTGGATGACCGTGAAGAACCAGTTTTTTCTAAGATGACATATGCCGTTGAAGGTATGAGTGATGCTGCAACATTAAATGGGCAGACAGTTTCTAAAAACGTGGTTAACTTAGCAGGTCATGTTTCGGAAGATATGACGAATCCATATAACGCATCAGGGCTTGATGAAGATACAGCAGTTGTTTATATTGATGGCGTAGAGATTGATTGTGCGTATACCAATGGCTTAATTACGGTTGATGCAGTTTTGACGGATGGAGTTCACACTATTCGCATGGGAATCAGCGACAAGATGGGCAATTATGCGGAAACAAAACGACAGATTACGGTGAATACAGGCAATAATGATGCTTCTGTCCATGTTCGTCCTCATGACAGTACTTTGAATTATATTCTGAATGACGCGGTTTATTGGATTGATGTTGAGGTTGATGCTATTGAGACTGTTCAGTCGGTGGAAATGAAATTGGACCTTGATAGCATGAATAATTGGGAAGCGGAGTATATGAATGTGCTTCATGGTTTTGATTGTGAATACAGATTTGCAACAGCAAGTGAAAAAGCCGAAAACATCCTAACACTTAAGTTTACAAGAAACAAAGACTATCTTTCTGAAACAGGAACAACGGTTCTTGCAAGCATACCTATTCGTGTGTGGGATTATGTGGCTAGTGATGACCATACACATAAAAATGCAGTAGAGGCATGGAAGTGTAATTATGTGTGTGCTCCGGCACTTTCAATTGATGTTGACACTGAAATGGGTATTGTAACATATCTGGATAAGACGAGCCACACATTCTCTAGCAAAGATATTCACACATTATGTGTATCTTATACTTATGGTCTGAGAATGCGTGACTTTGATAAAGAATATTACAACTCGCATAGTTACCATGTACATGCACAAGAAGCAATTGCCGACCTTTCAGCAACTTGTACAGAAGACGGTTATACTGGAAGAACGTACTGCAAAACATGTGAATCTGTTGTTAAATGGGGAACTATTGAAAAAGCAACAGGACATGAATTTGCTATCAATGACGGTGTTCTTAAATGTAGTTGTGGCCAAACCTTTACCGGTACATGGACAGATGGCAAGGCGTATGTTGACGGCATCGTGGTAGCTGATGGCTGGAGTAATGATAGCTATTGGATGGACGGTGTAAAACTAACAGGTGTTCAGTTTGTAGATGGTTACTACTATGATTTCGGGGAAGATGGTGTTTGCGATGGAAAAATTAAGTATACAGGTCTTTTCTATGACGAAGCTGTTGAAGCCTATAGATATTCGAAAGTAGGAGAACTCTATGGTGGATGGGTAAAGATTGACCGGAATTATCATTATTTTAAGAATTGGTCCAAAGTTGCTGCAACTGGTGAATATACTGTGGGTGGAATTACCTATCAGTTTGATGAGAAGGGCATGACAGAAGGAACATGGCATACAACAGAGGAAGGTACTAAATATTATTTTGGTGGCGGATGTTACAAAGCGCTGAATCCAGGTTATGAAAAATTTATAGAAATAGCTGGGAAAATATATAATTTTGATTCAGATGGATACGTGACTGTAGGCACATGGGCATTGCGTCCAGGTGCATTTATCAAGCAGAAAAATGTATATCAATTTGATGAGTCGGGGGTCTTGCTTACTCAGATAATTACACAAGGCTTAGTACAATGTGCAGATGGTGAAACTTATTACATTAATGAAGAAGGATATGCACCAATGGATGCGGGTCTTGTTAAAATCTACGATGATTATTGCTTTGTTTTATATAGTGGTAAAGTAGCTAGAAACCAAACGAGATATATTTCTGAAACAAGCACAAACGGATTATTGCCAGCAGGAAGCTACACATTTGGTGAAGACGGAAAGATGACAACCATCATTAACGGAATCGACGAAGATGGATACTATCGTATAAACGGTGAAATCCAAGGGGGAGCAGGTCTTGTCAAAATAGCAGAAGATTACTACTGTGTTGTATACAGCGGTAAGGTAGCCAAAAATCAAACAAGATATCTTCCTGAAACAAGCACAAACGGATTATTGCCAGCAGGAAACTACACATTTGGTGAAGATGGAAAGATGATTATATAAGAAACTTTGACCCGCCTGCGGGCGGGGAAGTGCACAGAAAATCAGTACCTCCACATGGTGTGCAAAGGCAACAAATAACATTGTAACATTTGCTGATTGCGATATGTCATCCTATTTAGTTGTAGCTGCGAATCCGTGTGTTGTCGTATATAGACAGTACGCAACTGAAGGTCATATAAAATATACGTTTAAATGAATATTATATGGAGGAAAATATGGTGAAACTTCTCATTGTTGGCTCTAGTAAATTACCAGTTCCAGCAACAAAGGGTGGAGCAGTACCAAATTTAATAGAGGAAATAGTAAAAGAAAATGAATGTGAGGAGCAGTTAGATTTATATTGTTGTTCCGTGTATGATGACGAAGCAATGATGGTTTCGAGACGTTATAGTAAGACTAAATTTGTATGGGTGAGAATACCTGACATAATTGAAAAAATGGACAAGTGTTTTATGTTTATTTTAAAAAACATCTTGCGTTTACAGTATCTTCAGTCGCTCGGATTTTTGTTTCGTATAGCATGGTATACGTTTTCCGTTGCACGTATATTAAAGAATGAAGAATATGATAAAGTGGTTTTTGAAAATTCTGTACCGGTACTTTGGGCTATTAAGATATTCGGTAACAAAAGGAAATATAAAAATAAGTACTATATTCATATGCATTCAGTACCTAATAGATATTTTGGAAATGAAAATATTTTCTCAAATTGTAAAAAGCTAATATCTATAAGCAAATATGTTGAATATCAAATATGTAAAAATCCAAAAGTTCAGTTGGACGTTAAACAAAAGGCAATTATGTATAATTGTTTGGATACTACATTATTTCATCCTTCCGATTGCGGAAACAGAACAAGGGAACAATATGGCATTACTCCAGAGGATAAAGTAATTATATTTGCAGGTCGTTTGTGTCCAGAAAAAGGTATTGAAGAGGTATTAAACGCACTTATAAATATTAATGACAAGAAATATAAGTTGGTTATCGTGGGGACCAATTTTTATAAAAGTGATATTGTTAGTCCTTATGAAAAATATTTACATGAGTTGGCAACAGCAGTATCAGAACAGGTAATATTTACAGGATATGTAGATTATCCAAACATGAGAGAAGTATATTGTATGGGTGATGTTATAGTTCTTCCTTCTATGTGGGAAGAACCAGCCGGTATGACAATTTTAGAAGCAATGGCTTGTGGCAAAGTTGTTATTACTACAAACTCTGGTGGGATTCCAGAATATGTAGGGCTGGATAATTGTGTGATGCTTGAACGTAATGATAAGATTGTAGAAACTATAGCAAACTATATTGTTTATTATTGCGAAAACAGGGTGGAAGCACAACTATTAGGAGAATTAGCAACGAAGCATGCGTCGCTATATAATCAGTCCTACTATTACGAACAATTGTTAGAGATTATAAACTAATATGAGAAAGGTGTTTGTATGTATAAGGCAGTGGTAATAGGCTACTTTGCAAATGGTCTAAGTAGAGCTGGTGGACAGGAGGCTAAAACATGGAATGTTACTGAAATGTTAGAAAAAGTTTATGGCTCAGAGCAAATAAGTAAAATAGATACTTTGTGTTGGCGAAAAAGTCCATTTAAACTTTTTAAAAGAATTATTTCAATATCATCCAAGTGTCAAAATGTTATTATGTTGCCAGCTCAAAACAGTATAAAGGTATTTATTCCCTTGTTTTGGATTTTACGCATTGTTTTGGGGGTTAAGATTCACTATGTGGTTGTTGGAGGATGGCTTCCAGAATTCTTGAATAACAAGCCTATTTTAAAAAGTATGGCAAAGAAATTAGATGGTATTTATGTGGAATTAAATGGAATGAAGAAAAAGTTGGAAGAAAAAAACTTTTCAAATGTTGTATATTTTCCAAATTTTAAAAATCTAGAAATATTACCAGTTCAGAAACTGGCACATGACTATCAGCAACCATTAAAACTTTGCACATTTTCTAGAGTTTCAAAAGAAAAAGGAATCGAATTAGCAATTAATGCAGTAAAACATATAAACAAGTATTATGCAGAGACCGTTTTTACACTTGATATATATGGGAAAATTGAAGAAAACTATTTACATGAGTTTAATAATATAATAGAGGAATTTCCCCAGTATATATCTTATGCGGGAATGGTGGAACCATCACAAAGTGTTGAGGTGTTGCAATCGTATTATGCCTTGTTATTTCCTACATATTATGAGGGAGAAGGTTTTGCTGGCACCTTGATAGATGCTTTGTCGGCAGGGGTACCAATAGTAGCAAGTGATTGGAAATATAATTCGGAAATAGTAAATGATATGCACACAGGTATTTTGGTTGACACGAACAATGAGAAAAAATTATACGAGACGTTAGAATGGATATTAACTCATTCTAGTCAATGGATTACAATGAAAAAAAACTGTGTTGAAGAAGCTACAAAGTTTTGTCCGGATTGTGTAATCAAAGCATTGATTGATAAAATGGAATAATAAATATATACTCTTATAGTAAACAGTAGTGAATGACAGGGGGATATAATTAGTAAGTTATTATCGCATACATGCGATTATGTTGCACCATATAATGCATATTTATATATTCTCTACAGTCTTTGGAAAAAAGGAAATATTAAGTATATATATGCACCAAAGGATGCTAAGGTTGATGAATGGATAGAAAGAAAATTTCTAAAAAAGGAGTACATATGGAAAATGTGAAATACAAATACAATCAGCACTGGAAAAAGGACGATTATCCTACGTTTACAGTGGTTACACCTTTTTTTAATCGGGGTTATTGTCTGGAAAGGGTATTTAAGTCTGTCAACAGTCAGACATACCGTGAATTTGAGTATATTATAGTTGATGACGGTTCTGTTGAAAACAACGATCCAATTGTGGAAACATTTATGACAGATGTCGACTTTCCTGTTTTGTACATCAAAAAAGAAAACGGAGGGGTTCATACCGCACGCAATATTGCTATAAAAAATTCTCGTGGAAAGTATATTGTATGTATCGATTCAGACGATGAATTGGTTCCCGAAGCATTACAAATGATGACTGATGTCTGGTTAGAAATACCTAAAGAAATTCGAAATGATTTTTTTGAAGTTAAATTTCGTTGTTTAGATGCCGCGGGGGATAATGTTGGACCAGAATTTCCCGAAAATCTCAATTCGCTTCCATATAAGAAGAGAATTAGGAAATATGAGAGCATTCAAGGTGAGCATATAGGAGTACGGAGAGGTGATATTTTGCGAGCCCATCCATGGCCTGAGCCAGACGGAGTTACATTTGTTACGGAAAATGTGTTATGGTGTACGTTGAGGAGAAAATACAAATCGTATTTCACCAATAAAATAGCGCGGATTTATCATACGGAAGTGGCGGATTCCATTAGCAAAAAAAACAGTTCGTACAAAACGATAAAGACAATAAAAAATTCGTATTGGAACGTTGCGTATTATCTTAACCACAGCGATATTTTTTACGGTATTGATAAAATACCAGATTACTTACGGGATGTTGTTCGTTTTTTGATTTTTGAACATATCTTGTCCTGGAGACTCGGTAAGCACGAGAATTATTTGAAAGGCGTACATAATAGAGTTTTGGCATTTGTTTTATGGATTCCGTCTATTCTGCCGGCATACATTTATGCAAAGAAAAGGATGAAAGGAAAGCAGAATGAATAGGTCAACGAAAACAAAATTACTGTTGAATACTTTTACTGCATTTTTGTTACAGATTGTTGTCATTGTATGTAATTTTATACTGCCACGACTTTACCTTCAATTCTATAATTCGGAAGCAAATGGTCTGATTCAATCAATATCTCAGTTTCTAGGGTTCATATCGCTTTGCGAATTGGGTATTGGACAGGTAATACAAACTTCTCTGTATAAACCGTTGGCAGAAAATGATGTACAAAAAGTCAGTTGTGTTGTGGCATCAGGGAAAAGATTTTTTCGGAGAATTGCGTACATATTGTGTGTATATATTGTTATTTTAATTGCCGCTTTTTACATTCTTCCCGGAATTTCATTCGAGAGAGAATATGTGACCACGCTCATCCTGGTCATGAGTGTAAGTTCGTTTGCACAGTATTATTTTGGCATTATTGATAGTCTGCTCTTAAATGCAGATCAGAGAAACTATATAAATTCCATAGCGCAGATTGTCGCCACAATTCTTAACACCATTATTTGTACAATTTTGATTATTAGTGGATTTTCGCTTCAATATGTAAAATTTTTTAGTTCATTAATATTAATCATCAAACCTATTGTCGTTCACATTTATGTAAGAAAAAGATATAATATAGACACAAAAATTCGCTATGAGGGCGAGCCAATTGCTCAAAAATGGAATGGCATAGCACAGCACGTGGCTTCCTATATCTTAAGTGGTACTGATACAATGGTGTTGACGTTTTTTTCAACACTAGGAAATATCTCTGTTTATTCTATTTACAATATGATTGCTAATGGAATTAATCTTTTACTTCATTGTTTCCCTAGTGGATTGCGATCATATTTTGGAAGGCTCTGGGCGAGTCAGAATATGAAAGAAATAAAAAAAGTATTCAAGGGAATAGAGTTGGGTTTTCATTCTCTGACCGTTTTCCTATATACATGTACGGGGATTTTGATTGTACCCTTTGTGCGGATATATACACTGGGTATTACTGATTACAACTATGTGCAACCGTTGTTTGCGTTTTTGTTGGTAACGTCGTATGCTCTTCAAGGGATTCGCGTGCCTTACAGTATTTTGATTCACGTTGCGGGAAGGTATAAGCAAACACAGAATTGTTATATTATATCAGCAGCAATCAATCTTGTTGTGTCGATTTTATTGGTTTCAAAGTGGGGATTGATAGGTATTGCATTTGGAACAGCATTATCAATGCTTGTTCAAGTTTTATGGTTGGTTATATATAATTCAAAAAACTTACTGTATTTATCTTTGTTAGAATTTGGAAAGATTTGTTTAATGGATCTTCTTGCGGTGATTTTTTCATGTTTTGTGGTGCATGTATTTATCCCTGAATCGTTTTTTTATCCGCGGAGTTACTTTGATTGGGTCATATTGGCGCTATTAGTTGCACTTGTGGTTTGCATGATACTTATCACGATGGTATTTCTTTTTTATCGAAAGACAGTCAAAATAGCTTTACATAATTTTCTCATTGTAAAAAGACAGAATAAATCGCGATGAGACAGAAAGGGCGAGAAAATGCTGAAATCTAATATTTGTTTATTAAACAAAACAATTCTTATCACAGGTGCAGCCGGATTTATCGGTTCAAATCTTGTTATGGAGTTGCTTCGAACAGTCAATACAGTGAAAATCGTTGGCATAGACAACATGAATGACTATTATGATGTTTCTTTAAAGGAGTATCGTCTTTCTGAGATTGAGAAACTGACATTGGAATATCCTGAGAGTGAATGGACATTCATTAAAGGAGATATCTCTGATAGAAAATTGATAGACACAATCTTTGAAGAGTATCAGTTTGATATTGTTGTCAACCTTGCTGCGCAGGCGGGGGTACGATATTCCATTGACCATCCGGATGTGTATATAGAATCTAACATTATCGGGTTTTATAACATATTGGAAGCCTGCAGGCATTCTTATGATAACAATGCAAAAGGTGTTGAACATCTGGTGTATGCATCTAGTTCTTCTGTATATGGAAGCAACAAGAAAGTTCCGTACTCTACAGATGATAAGGTGGACAATCCGGTTTCACTTTACGCAGCTACGAAAAAGTCAAATGAGTTGATGGCACATGCCTACTCGAAACTGTATAACATTCCTTCAACCGGTTTGCGCTTTTTCACAGTTTATGGTCCGGCAGGTCGTCCGGACATGGCGTATTTCGGGTTTACGAATAAGTTGCTGAAAGGTGACACGATTGAGATATTTAATTATGGTAACTGCAAGCGTGATTTTACATATGTGGATGATATTGTAACGGGAGTAAAACATGTCATGCAGAGTGCACCTGAAAAGGTAACAGGTGAAGATGGATTACCTGTTCCGCCATACAAGGTTTACAACATTGGCAATAACAATCCAGAGAACTTGTTAGATTTTGTTGATATTCTTCAGCAAGAGTTAATAAGGGCGAAAGTATTGCCGGGTGATTATGATTTTGAGAGCCATAAAAAATTAGTACCTATGCAAGCAGGGGATGTTCCGATTACATACGCCGACACCACTGCATTGGAGAAAGATTTCGGTTTCAAGCCTAGTACAAGTCTTCGTGATGGCTTGAGGAAGTTTGCAGAGTGGTACCATGAGTTTTATCAAAACAAGGAGAGTTAGATTATGAAGATAGCAGTAGCTGGCACAGGATATGTAGGTCTTTCCATGGCCGTTTTGTTGGCACAACATAATAAAGTAACAGCAGTTGATGTTGTCCCTGAGAAAGTCGAAATGATTAATCAGCGAGTTTCGCCGATAGCTGACAAGGAGATTGAGGAATATTTATCGACGAAGAATCTGGACTTGGTTGCAACATTGGATGCTGAAGCGGCATACAGGGATGCTGATTTTGTAGTGATTGCTACACCGACCAACTATGACAGTCAGAAAAACTTTTTCGATACTTCAGCTGTTGAATCGGTGATTGAAAAGGTGAAAGCATGTAACCCGGATACAATTATGATTATTAAGTCCACTATTCCGGTTGGATTTACAAAGGCTATTCGCGAAACACTTGGTACGGAGAATGTGATCTTCAGTCCTGAATTTTTACGCGAAAGCAAAGCACTTTATGACAACTTGTATCCAAGTCGAATTGTAATAGGTACGGATTTGGATAATGAACGCTTGGTGGATGCGGCGCATACTTTTGCGCACCTTCTTCAGGAAGGAGCAATCAAAACAGACATTCCTACGTTGGTGATGGGATTTACAGAAGCAGAGGCTGTTAAATTGTTTGCAAATACATATTTAGCATTACGCGTATCCTATTTTAACGAATTAGATACATATGCTGAATTAAAAGGATTGGATACTGAGTCGATTATTAATGGTGTATGTCTCGACCCACGTATCGGAAGTCACTATAACAATCCGTCTTTTGGCTATGGTGGATATTGTCTGCCAAAGGATACGAAGCAATTGTTGGCAAATTATGAGGATGTGCCGGAAAATTTAATTCAGGCAATTGTAGATGCCAACAAAACAAGAAAAGATTTTATTGCTGAACGTGTATTGAGCAAGGCTGGATATTATCAGGCAAGTAGCCAATGGGATGAGCAGAAAGAAAAACAGGTTGTTGTTGGTGTATATAGATTGACGATGAAAACTGGAAGCGATAATTTCCGACAGAGTTCCATTCAGGGAGTCATGAAGCGTATAAAGGCTAAAGGTGCTACCGTGGTAATTTATGAGCCTTCTCTTGAAAATGGAATAACATTTTTTGGAAGCGAAGTGATTAATGACTTGGAACGCTTTAAGGAGATGAGCAATGTAATTATAGCTAATCGTTACGATAGTGTATTGGATGATGTGATTGAGAAGGTCTATACGCGAGACTTGTATTTTAGAGATTAATAATGATGAGGAAAGGATAGCGTAGTATGAAAATTTTGGAAAGTTCAGTTAAGAGTTTTTTACTTTTCATTATGGTATTGGCTTCGCTATTGGTCTTATTTTTTTCTGTGGACATATGATTTTGACAACGAGAAAGAAAACAAGCCAGGGGCAGAGCGTTTCTAAGAAAGAGATACTTTGTGGACTGGCTTTGTCCGTTTATCTGGTATTCTTGTTAGGTGGAACATTGCTTGGCAGGGATTTCCGACGTAAATATAGAATTGAGCCAATTCCATTTTGGTCCTATTACAAAGCCATT